>Ga0114922_10002368_pt1 | contig 17658 bp, 18 predicted proteins | sample AartaG_FD_100975 | JGI IMG/M metagenome (GOLD analysis project Ga0114922, IMG submission 100975) | Deep subsurface microbial communities from Aarhus Bay to uncover new lineages of life (NeLLi) - Aarhus_00045 metaG | ecosystem: Environmental > Aquatic > Marine > Oceanic > Sediment | place...
AATCAACGTAAAGCCTTTATGATTTCTCATACCCTACTATCCCTATGAAACAGATTGGTTAAAGGAGAATTTATCATATCAAATTGTCGAATAATCTTCAAGAACAAAGCGCCCCGTCCAATCGAAGACGGAAGTTTTTTGCTTAGGTATCAAATTGTTGGTAATAAATTCTTGACAATGGGAAGCCTAACACATAAATTAGCACACTCGTTTATCCCTAAAGTATTGATTGGTGGGGCTTAAATCAGAAAAAACCTTATTTAGAATGTTTAGAAGGAGATTTAGAAATGTCAACAAAGGTGGCAATTAACGGATTCGGCCGAATCGGCAGGGCCGTAGCAAGAATTATTTTCCAAAGACAGGGCGATTTGGAGCTGGTCGCCATCAATGACCTCTCGGACGCCAAGAGCCTTGCGCATCTGTTTAAATATGATACCGTAATGGGCAAATGGAACGGCACGGTCGAGGCAAAGGACGGCGAATTAGTCATTAACGGCAAATCCGTCAAGGTGCTGGCCGTGAAGAATCCGACCGAGCTGCCCTGGAAAGATATGGGCGTAAAGATTGTCCTTGAATCGACGGGCATCTTCCGGACAGCCGAATCACCCAAGGGCGGTTACGCCGACCATATCAAGGCCGGCGCCGAAAAGGTCCTGCTGAGTGTCCCGGCCAAGGACAATATCGACGCGACCATCGTTTTGGGTGTAAACGACGACGTACTCACCAGCGACGTCAAATGTGTCTCGAACGCAAGCTGTACGACCAACTGCCTTGCGCCTCTGGCAAAGACGCTTAATGACGCCTTCGGCATCGAGCAGGGAGTCATGACTACCATTCACGCTTATACCAACGACCAGAAGGTGGCCGATATGATTCATTCCGACATGCGTCGTGCTCGTGCCGCCGCGGCAAATATCATTCCAACGAGTACCGGCGCCGCCAAAGCCATCGGAAAAGTGGTTCCGGCTCTTGAGGGCAAACTTGACGGTTTCGCCGTCCGGGTGCCTATCCCGGTGGGAAGTATCGTTGACCTTGTGGTCAATGTCAAAAAAGACGTTACCGTTGACAGCGTAAATGCGGCAATGAAGGCCTCGGCAGAAGGCCCGATGAAAGGCATCCTGGTTTATTGCGAAGAGCCCATAGTCAGCAGTGACATCGTTAACGACCCCGCTTCGAGCATTTTCGATTCTTTGTGCACAATAGTCATCGACAGGACAGTTAAAGTCGTGAGCTGGTACGACAACGAGTGGGGCTACTCCAACCGCAGTGTCGATATTATGGAAAAAATGGCAAAGATGTAGTGAGATAATCGAATTCGCCGTGAGTGTTATTTGTGACAGCAAACAGGAACTTTTGATTAGGAATCGACAACTCCGCATAAAAGGCGGAGGTGAATCCGGATATCCGCTTATATGGGAATGACATCAAATGCAGGTAGAAGAAATGGCCAAAAAAACTGTTGCTGATATCGATGTAAAGGGCAAGAAGGTCCTGATGCGATGCGACTTTAATGTTCCGATGGATGAAGATTGCAACATTACCAGCGATGACCGAATCGTTAAGGCACTGCCGACTATCAAGAAAATCCTGGCCGGCGGCGGTGCGCTGATACTTATGAGCCACCTCGGCAGGCCGCAGGGGCAAAGAGAGGAGAAATTCTCTCTGGCGCCTGTGGCCAAAAGACTCTCGGGGCTCCTGGGCCAGGAAGTAATCTTCGCCGAAGACTGCATCGGCCCCGAGACAAAGGCAAAGGCCCAGGCGCTGGCCGGGGGCGAGTGTATGCTGCTCGAAAACCTGCGTTTTCATAAAGAAGAAACGATAAAAGACAAAGCGGCAAAAGAAGATGCGCAACTGCGCCAGGCAAAAGACAATTTTGCGCAGCAGCTTGCGGATTTGGCGGATATTTATGTTGACGATGCTTTCGGCACGGCGCACAGAGACAACGCCTCAATGTACACGGTGCCCATTCTGATGGAAGGCAAGCCGCGCGTTATCGGCTTCCTTATCGAAAAAGAATTAAAATTCCTGGGCAAAACCTTACAAGATCCCGAGAGGCCGTTCGTTGCGATACTGGGCGGGGCCAAGGTTTCGGACAAAATAGGTGTCATTGAAAATCTCATTGATAAGGTAGACCGGATTATTATCGGCGGGGCCATGGCATATACCTTCCTCAAAGGCAGGGGCAAAAGCATCGGCAAAAGCCTGTGCGAGAACGACTTCATCGACAAGGGTCAAAAACTGCTGGAGCAGGCGGACGAGATGGGTTGCGAAGTAGTCCTGCCGGTTGATCACGATGTAACACGTAAGCTCAAGGCCGGAGCGCAGCACCGAACCGCCGTCGGTGACATTGACCCGGGCTATCAGGCCGTGGACATAGGGCCGATTGCCATCCAGGCGTTTTCAAAGAAAATTACCGACGCCAAAACCATCGTCTGGAACGGGCCGGTGGGAATTTTCGAAATACCACCTTTCGATCAGGGAACTAAAGCCATAGCTTTGGCTGTTGCCGAGGCCACAGACAAAGGAGCACGCAGCATAATCGGCGGAGGTGACAGCGCGGCGGCAGTGAAAAAACTCGGTCTGGAAGATAGAGTGAGCCATATTTCCACCGGAGGAGGCGCTTCGCTCGAATTTCTGGAAGGTAAAAAGTTCAAGTGCCTTGAAATCCTTGACGAGAAATAGAGTTCATCGTTCGTGGTAATCAACAAAGATGCGGTTGCCGAAAGCAGGAACAGTTGAGATTGTGCCGTCGATACTAAGCGCGGACTTCGCCAGGCTGGCCGAGGAGATAGCTGTTGTTGAGTCTGCCGGTGTGAGTATGGTGCATCTGGATGTGATGGACGGCCACTTTGTCCCGAATATCACAATCGGCCCGCCGGTAATCGCCAAGCTTCGCAAGTGCAGCCGTCTTGTTTTCGATGCCCACTTGATGATAAGTGAGCCGAACAAATACTACGAGCAATTTATCGAAGCCGGCGCCAACCATATAACATTCCATATCGAAACAGCCAACCAGCCGCTAAAACTAATCGACAAATTACACGATTTAGGATGCAGTGCCGGAATATGCCTGAACCCTGAGACTCCGGTTGAAGCGATAGAAAGCGTTGGGCCGCTCTGCGAGATGGTACTGGTAATGACCGTGCGGCCGGGTTTCGGGGGACAGGAATTTATGCCCGAGGCGGCGAAAAAAATAAACAGAATCAGAGACATAGTCGGCCCTGACATCCGCATAGAAGTCGATGGCGGGATAGATCCCAGAACCACGCCAATAGTGGTTTCATATGGGGCCGATACCCTTGTTGCGGGCAATGCAATATTCGCAAAAAAGGACCGTATTGCCGCAATAAACGCCATTCGAAAAGCGGCCGGGTAATTTTTTATAGCCATTTCTGCTGTTTTTTGGTAAAATTCTAAAATTACTTTCTGTTTATGTCGATGCAGGAATATGCCGCGCTGAATGCGGGACTTATTAAATACAGGTTGCTATGGGCAAACAAATCAAATCCAAATGGAACGGCTTCTCATTAAAACCGCGAAAAGAGATGCCCGAAGGACTGTGGGTCCGCTGTCCGGGCTGTGAGCACATGCTGTACAAAAGCGCCGTCGAAAAGAACTTTAACGTTTGCCCGGATTGTGACCATCACTTTCGCATCGAGGCGAAGACCCGGATTAAGTACCTGGTCGATGAGGATTCCTTCCAGGAGGTTCTCGGCACCTTAAAGACCGAGGATCCGCTGGGCTTTAAGTTCAGGGGAACAACTTATAAAAAGCGGCTCAAGGAAGACACCAAAAAATCCGGCGCAAAAGAGGCCATGCTGATTGGGAAGGCCTTTATCAAAGGCAGAGGCGTTATGCTGGCGGTTATGGAGCCGAATTTCCTGATGGGCTCGATGGGTTTCGTAGTCGGTGAGAAACTCTGCGTAGCGGTTGATATGGCAATGGACGAAAAACTGCCTTTGGTGGCGGTCTGCTGCTCCGGCGGGGCAAGGATGCACGAAGGAGTAATCTCGTTAGGCCAGATGGCAAAGACCTCCGCAACCCTGGCGAAATTCGACGAGGCCGGTGGATTTTATATCTGCGTCCTGACCGACCCGACTACCGGCGGGGTTACCGCCAGCTATGCAATGCTGGGCGACTGTTTAATAGCCGAGCCGGGGGCGCTTATCGGGTTCGCCGGACCTCGCACGATTGCCGAAACAATAAAGGTCGAGCTGCCCGAAGGATTTCAGACCGCCGAATTCATGCTGGAACATGGTTTCGTGGATATGATTGTCCACCGAAAGGACCTTCGCAGCGAAATCGCACGCCTTATCGACTATTGCCATAAGTAAAATCCTTATGCTGAGTGCTAAAAGTTACAGACAGCACTGAAAGAACTTTGTAAGGACATATAGTTCCAGAATAAACAGGGCCGTTTATGATAGCATTAGGTATTTTTCTGCATTCGATAGGGGGCTTTGCAGCGGGAAGCTTTTACATCCCATTCAAAAAAGTCCGCAACTGGGCGTGGGAGAGTTACTGGCTTGTAAACGGAATTCTATCCTGGATTATTATGCCCTGGATTATCGCACTACTGACGGTGCCGGGATTGATTTCTATTCTTCGAGAATCGCCAAAAAGCAGTATTTTCTGGAGCTATCTTTTTGGTCTGCTCTGGGGCATCGGGGGCCTTACGTTCGGACTGTCGATGCGATATCTCGGAATGTCCCTTGGTTATGCGATTGCACTTGGTTTTTGTGCGGCGTTCGGGACAATTATTCCACCGATATATTTCGGCACTTTCGGCGATTTAATCACCCTCGCCTCAGGTCTGACCACGCTTGGGGGAGTACTTGTCTGCCTTGTTGGTATTGCAATTTGCGGCTGGGCGGGCATGTCCAAAGAAAAAGAGCTGCCGGACGAAAAAAAGAAAGAGACGATTAAGGAATTCAACTTCACGAAGGGGCTCTGGGTTGCGACATTCGCCGGCGTAATGAGTGCGTGCATGGCATTCGGCATAGCCGCCGGAAAACCAATCGCAAAACTCGCCGTCGAGCGGGGCGTACCATCTTTGTGGCAGAACAGTGCGATTTTTATCTGCATCCTTGCGGGCGGATTCACGACGAATTTTATCTGGTGCGTTCTGCTGAATATTAAAAACCGTACAACGAAAGATTACCTCGATACCAAAAACTCTTCACTTGCCGGCAACTATGTCTTTTCCGCACTGGCGGGAATTACCTGGTACTTCCAGTTTATGTTTTATGGAATGGGCACTACCAAAATGGGACAGTACGACTTTTCGAGCTGGACCATTCACATGGCCTTTATCATCGTCTTCAGCAATATATGGGGACTGATTTTCCGGGAATGGAAAGGAAGCAGCCGTCGTACACACAAAATAGTTTTCTCCGGGATACTTGTGCTAATATTGTCAACATTCATCGTTGGATTGGGAAACTACCTTGCGTCAATCGGAAAGTAAGAACCGAAATCCGTCAGGTATTCAAAAGGCCGATGCCGGCCAAGTGTTTTGGGAGAGTAAAGACAATGGCAAATAAAGAGACAATGACTTCAAGGCAGCGTCTCATAAAAACCCTCAATCACGAAATCCCCGACAGGGTCCCGATAGACCTCGGAGGATTTCAAACGGGAATACATAAAAGAGCTTATGCCCAATTACTTACTCACCTGGGGCTGACAGAAGAAATAACAATTCTCGACCCGGTCCAGCAGCTCGCCAAACCGAGCGAAGAAGTTCTAAAGCGATTCAGGGTTGATACCCGCTATATATGCGCGCACGGCCCGGACGATTTCAAAGGCGGAATCGAACAGAATATTCGCAACGGTAAACTCTGGCACGATCTCAAGGACGAATTCGGCGTGGTCTGGTCGATGCCGGATGAGCAGCAGCTTTATATGGACATCTCTCACCATCCGCTTGCCGATGCGAGCGTTAAAGATATCGAAGATTATCCTTTCCCGGACGGCAGCGATCCAAGCCGCTTCACCGGAGTTCACCAGGGGGCACTTGAGATGCGACGAGACACCCCATACGCCATATCAACCGGCATAGGCGGTGTGGTCTATGAATACTGCTGGTATATGCGCGGGCTCGAAAGGTGGCTCATGGATACGATAGAGAACCCGGCCTTTTGCGAGGCGCTGCTTGACCAAACCCTTAAATTCTGGATGGATTATCATACGGGCTTTATGGGCGAAGTTGGTGATATCGTCGATGTAGTGATGATAGGCGACGATTTGACGGGCCAGAGCGGGCCGCTGTTTTCTCCGGATTTTTACCGAAAGATAGTCAAGCCCAGACAGAAAAAGCTCGTCCAGCATATCAAGTCGCTGACGAAAGCCAAAATCTGGTATCACACGTGCGGGTCTTGTTTCGAGTACATTCCGGAGCTTATCGACAACGGTATAGATATTCTCAATCCCGTCCAGATCGGCCTTGTAAATATGGAGCCCCAAAAGCTAAAAGATATGTTCGGAAGCCGGATTACGCTTTGGGGCGGCGGTATAGACGCCCAGCACGTTCTTGCCTTCGCCGAACCCGTCCAAATCAGAGAGCATGTGCGTAAGAACCTTGAAATCTTCAAGCCGGGGGGCGGTTACGTATTCAATAACGTCCATAACATCCAGCCTGGCGTACCGCCTGAAAACATCGTTGCTCTATTCGATGCCGCCTATGAATTCGGCTTTTATGATTGAACATCTAAAGTAATAAGACGTCATCCATTAAATATATCAAAATCACTCTTTCGCTCCCCAAGAAAAAACCTTATAATTTTGGACTGGAATCTTTTGGAGTAAGCAATGGGGTATTTTCGGAAAAATATTGAAAAGGTAAAAGGTTACGAGCCGGGTTTTCAGCCGAAAGAAACAGACGTAATAAAGCTCAATACGAATGAGAATCCGTATCCGCCCTCGCCTGAGGTATTAAAAGTGCTGTCTGAAATCAGTCCGGAACGTCTTCGGAAATATCCTGACCCGATTGGTAGTGAATTCCGGCAGGCCGCGGCTGAAATCAACTCGGTGCGCTGCGATGATATTATGTGCTGCAATGGCGGAGATGATTTGCTGACGATGGCTTTCCGGGCGTTTTGTGATAAAAACCGGCCTGTGGCTTATCCGGTTCCGACTTATTCTCTCTACCCCGTATTGGCAAAATTGCAAAATTGCAAGGCAATTGAAGTGGCCTTCGATACCGAATTCAATCTGCCGGCAAAATTGGCCGGCACCGATGCCGCCCTGACCATCGTCTGCAACCCAAACGCACCGAGCGGAAGCTTCGTTAGTATAGATGAACTCGCTTCGCTGGCCGACGAACTCTCCGGAATATTACTGATTGATGAGGCCTATGTGGATTTTGCAGAAGCCAACTGTACACAGTTGGTCAAGGAATTCGATAATATCATTATTCTGCGCTCGTTGAGCAAAGGATACGGCCTTGCAGGAATGCGCTTCGGATATGCCATCGCCCAGTCTAACCTGATAAAAGGGCTGATGAAGGTAAAAGATTCCTATAATGTCGACGCAATTGCCCTCGCTGTGGCCACCGCCGCAATAAAAGACCAAAAGTACTTCACCGAAACAACCGAAAAAGTAAAGAAGGCCCGTGGCTTACTTATCGAACAACTGCGTGATTTGGGATTCGAAGTACCGCAAAGCCATGCTAACTTTGTTCTTGCCAGGTGCAAAAACCGTAAGGCGGACATAATTTTCGACGAGCTCAAAGAACGCAGGATTTATGTCAGATACTTTGGCCTGCCCGGCCTCGAAGATAAACTGAGAATAACAACAGGAACAGACGAACAAAATAACAAACTTATTTCGGCCCTGAAAGAAATCCTGTCACAAGAGACTGCCCCCTCAGACTGAGATGGGAATCGAAATAGTACATAAAAAGGACATTATAATGGACAAGCGAACCGCCGAAGTTCACAGGCAGACAAAAGAAACCGATGTTTCCGTACAGCTTAACCTGGACGGCGACGGCAAATACGAGATTGACAGCGGTATCGGCTTTTTGGACCATATGCTCACGCACCTGAGCAAACACAGCAAAATCGACCTTATGGTCAGGGCCAAAGGTGACCTTCAAGTCGATGCTCACCATACGGTAGAAGATATAGCGATATGCCTCGGCGAATGTCTATTGAAGGCCCTCGGCGAAAAGAAAGGGATAGCCAGATACGGACACAGCTCCCTGCCGATGGAGGACGCGCTGGCTAATGTTTCCGTTGACCTGTCGGGCAGGGCCTCCTGTGTATATAACGTCGAATACCGAACAGATAAAATCGGAGACTTCGACGTCGAGTGCCTCGAGGAAATGCTGCGGAGCTTTGCCAATAACGGGAAATTTAATCTTCATATAAACGTTCCGTACGGTACAAACAGCCATCATATAGCCGAGGCGATTTTCAAGGGACTGGGCAAAGCGCTCTGTACGGCTGTCGGCATTCACGGCAAGGATGTCCCAAGCACGAAGGGGACATTGTGATTGAGGAACCCAAGAGTGAATATCGAAGCGGGATAGGAACCGATATCCACAGGCTCGTCGAAGGCAGAAAGCTGATGCTCGCCGGGGTTTACGTGCCGTACCCGGAGGGGCTGGCCGGACACAGTGACGGTGACGTTGGTCTGCACGCCGTTATCGACGCCCTGCTCGGGGCAAGCGGCATGGGAGACATAGGAGCGCTGTTTCCCAGCTCCGACAAGAGATGGAAAGATATAGACAGCAAGGAACTTTTGTTTATTGTAAAAGAACAGCTCGAAGAAAAAAAATGGGAAGTCGTGAATATCGACCTTATTATACATGCAGAAGCGCCGAGACTCGAGCCAATCAAAGGCCAGATGAAAAGATGTATTGCCGGGCTTTTAGGTATTGACTTTACATCTGTGAACGTAAAGGCTAAAACCAACGACGGGCTTGGCGATGTAGGCGCCGGAGAAGCGATAGCTGCAACGGCCACGGCACTGTTGAGAAAAAGAAAAAGAAGAACACTATAAATAATTAATGGTATTTGCCCATGGCACTGAATCTTTATAACAGTCTGACAAGAAGGAAAGAAGAATTCGAACCATTGAAAAAAGGCAGGGTCGGAATATACGTCTGCGGGCCGACCGTATATGGACACTCGCACCTTGGTCATGCGAAAAGTTATGTGAGCCTCGATGTACTTGTCAGGTATCTTCGCTATCTGAATTACGATGTTACCTACGTGCAGAATATAACGGACGTGGGCCATCTCACCGACGACGCCGATGAAGGCGAGGACAAAATCGCCAATGCGGCCAAAAAAGAGAAAAAGCATCCGATGGCGCTGGCCGAATACTACACCCGCAGCTACTTCGAAGATATGGACAGGTTGAACTGCGTCCGGCCTGATATAAGCCCGAGAGCAAGCGGTCATATACTCGAACAAATCGGGATGGTAACGACACTGATTAAAAAAGGCTATGCATATGAGGCCAACGGCTCGGTCTATTTCGACGTCTCCAAATTCAAAGACTACGGAAAGCTCTCCGGAAGAAATATCGAAGAGATGATTTCCGGCGCACGCGTCGAGGTCTCGCCGGACAAAAAGAATCCCGCTGATTTCGCGCTGTGGAAGAAAGCCGAGCGAAACCACATTATGCAATGGCCAAGCCCCTGGGGGCCTGGCTATCCCGGCTGGCACCTGGAGTGCTCGGTAATGAGTACAAAATATCTCGGCAAGACAATCGACATACACGGCGGGGGGCTGGAAAATCAATTCCCCCACCACGAGTGTGAAATTGCTCAGTCGGAAGCGGCCAACGACGTGCAGTTCGTACGATACTGGGTGCATCATAATATGGTCACTGTTGACAGTCAAAAAATGGGCAAGAGCCTGAATAATTTCATCACTCTCAAACAGGCCTTTTCAGGAGCACATGAGAGATTAACGCAGAGCTACGATCCCCTGGCGGTAAGGCAGTTGATTTTGAACAGCCATTACAGAAGCCCGCTGGATTTTTCGGACGCGGCCCTTTTCGCGGCCCAGTCAGGATACGGAAAAATTACCGAGACCGTCAAAGCCCTGCAAAAAAGAATGGAAACAGCCAACACAGGCTCTATCGATGAGAAGATAGCAGAGCAACTGACACAGTTAAGAGAAAAATTCGAAGCCTCAATGAGCGACGACCTGAATACATCCGTTGCACTGTCGGTTATGTTCGAGCTTGTCCGCCTGGCGCAGGGCCTTCTCGAGGACAGCAGTACAACACAAGAAACCCTTAGTCTGTTCGATGTTCTGTTCGACCGGCTCGGAGGAGAAGTCCTGGGAATTGTAAAAGAGGACTATCAGCAGGATGCCGCCGCCGAAGGGCTGACGGACAAGCTAATAAACGTCTTGATTGAGCAGCGAAACGATGCGCGAAAGAACAAGGACTTTGCCAAAGCCGACCAGCTTCGTACCAAACTGGATGATATTGGTATTGTGCTGGAAGACAAGCCCGATATGACCACATGGAGGATGAAATGAGGATACTCGGTATCGACCCGGGTCTGCAGGTCTGTGGTTATGCCTGTTTGGAGACGGACGCCGACAAGGAAAAGCTGATTGAAGGAGGCGTCATCCGCATAGACACCCGCCAGGCCATAGAGATAAAACTGAACAAAATCGCCGAAGACACACGGTCGCTTCTCGAAAATTTCAAGCCCGATATCGTCGCTGTCGAAGAATTGTACTCACACTACGCCCACCCGAAAACTGCAATATTGATGGGACACGCAAGAGGTGTTATACTGCAAAAGTGCGCACAGGCGGCAATAGAAGTAAGAAGCTTCAGCGCAACGCGAATAAAAAAATCAATTACCGGCAACGGAAGGGCTTCGAAGGAACAGGTACAAAAAACAATTCAAACTATTCTGTCCCTGCCGAAGATGCCGGAGCCGAACGATGTGGCCGATGCTATTGCGGCGGCGCTGTGCTGTGCAAACTCGGTAAACAGTATTGTTATATAATAAAAATTAAACAAATAATTATCTGAATAATGATAGCCAACATTGAAGGAAAACTAATCAAGCTCGACAGTGACTGCTGCCTGGTTCAGGTCGGGGCGGTTGGTTACGAAGTAATGCTGCCGAGTTATTGCGTAATTGCGCTGTCCGGCCAGGTCGGCTCGGATATTACTCTCTGTACTATGGAATACTACGAGGGCACGCCTGGCGGGGGAAACCTGATACCGAGAATGGTCGGCTTCTTAAAACCCGGCGAAAGGGATTTCTTCGCCAAATATACCAGCGTCAAGGGAATGGGCATAAAAAAAGGCCTGCGTTCCCTGAGAATCCCCATAGCCACCATAGCAGCCGCAATAGAAAACGCCGACGATAAGACACTTATTTCACTGCCTTCGATAGGCAAAAGGATGGCCCAGCAAATCATCGCCGAGCTAAAGGGCAAATTACAGACTTTCGCAGTAGGCGCCGAATCAGCCGGACCATCGCAAGCCCCCTTCAGGCCGTTCCAGACCGAGGCACTCGAGATTCTTATCGCCTGGGGTGAAAAAAGAAACGAAGCTATGGAGCTGGTCGAGCTGGCCTGTCGCAAACACCCCGACATAAATTCGGCGGAGGCGCTTGTGCCTTTGGTGTACAGACTAAAACAAGGGGTAGAGGTCTAATAAAAAAAGCTGCGTACAATCGAAAAAGAAACTAAAAAATAGTCAATCGAAAATGGCAATAGGCAGAATAATAAGCGGCCAGTCCTTGAACGAGCAGGAGGAGAGCTTTAACGTATCACTCCGGCCAACGCTGCTGGACGAGTGCGTGGGCCAAAGCAGCGTAAGAGAAAAAGTCGCAATTGCGATAGCAGCCGCCAGGCAGAGGTCCGAACCGCTGGAACATATCTTGTTTTACGGCCCGCCGGGTCTGGGGAAAACGACCCTCGCCCACGTCGTCGCGAACGAGATGGGCGCAAGGATACGCTGCTCATCAGGTCCGGCCCTGGCAAAGGCCGGTGACGTTATGGGGCTTTTGAGTAATATAAACACCGGCGATGTACTTTTCATCGATGAGGTCCATCGGCTTAGCACGCTGGTCGAAGAATTTATATATCCGGCGATGGAAGACTTCAAAGTCGATTTCACAGTCGATAGCGGCCTGCACGCAAAAACGATAAATTTTCCGCTCAAGCGTTTCACTTTAATCGGAGCAACAACACGAGCTGGCTTGTTAAGCGCTCCTCTTCGCAGCCGGTTCGGCATGCTGTATCATCTGGATTTCTACAGCACACAGGAGCTAACGGAAATCCTGGACAGATCGGCGCGATTATTAAACCTGCAGTGCGAGGACGGCACGCTGGAATTGATTGCGGCCCGCTCCCGCGGAACACCGCGAGTAGCAAATCGATTGCTAAAACGCGTCCGTGATTACGCCCAGGTAAAAGGCTCCGGTGTCCTGAGCACCGGAATTGTAGAAAACGCCCTGAAGATGGAGCAGATTGACACCCTGGGTCTCGATGAATTAGACAGGGCATTTTTACGCGCGCTTGTTAATGTCTATGACGGCGGGCCGGCCGGCATCGAGGCAATAGCAGCTACACTCGGCGAAGAAAGGGACACTCTGGAGGATGTCGTTGAGCCGTATCTTCTGCAAATCGGATTCCTGCGCCGAACCAAACGCGGCAGAGAAGTAACAAAACAGGCCTGCGAACACCTCTGCCTAAAACCACACAAAAAGAAAAAAACCTCCAGCCAGCCTGAACTCTTCGAACAAAACGGGCAGTAACTTTTATAGAGTCCGTTAGACGAGAAAGAAGTATGCTATGAAAAAGAAAGAAGCTACAAAGAGGTGTTCAGCAACAAAGGTAATCAAGAAGAAAAGGCCCGAAAAGGAGAAAGTGACTAAGGTACAAGTCGTAAGAAGACATCCCACTGAAGAAGAGCGCAAACAGTTTGCAAAGGAGAAAAGGCGAGCCAGAGAATACGTGACTGATAAGCAAAAAACGGCCCAACTACTTAAGGAGGCGATTGAAAAGGCAACTCGGAACAAAGGGGCTCTTAGAAAGCTATGGGTCAAGTTAACGGCTCTCTTTCGGCTCCTCAGCGCCTGGGCCAAGGGCGAATATACCGAGGTATCTTTAAAAACAATTCTTTGGGTAATTGCGGCAATCATTTACTTCGTGAATCCGTTCGATGCGATACCCGACTTCATTCCCGGAGTCGGATACGTGGACGACGCCGTGGTAATTGTATTTGTTATAAACACTATTCGCCGTGATCTCGATAAGTTCCTCGAGTGGGAACGAACACAGAAATAAGTGTCGTGTAGTATCTGAATAATTAATTCTAATTTTTTTAATATTATGACTGCAACCAATTCTCAATTTTTGATCTGATTTGAGATGCCTTTGTATCGTCTATTCCCACAACATATATGCGAAATAGTCTTGGTTTCAAACGGCTCAGATAATGCAAAACACTACTTTTATCCTCGAGCAAATTCGTTATTTCTCCTGACTTTTCTTTTACTTTCACCAACTCTCTGAGTTCCTGTTCCTTACTCTCCTTAAGCTCACTTGCCTCAGCCAAGCTTATGAATGGATGCAGTTTTTCAAACTCCGGTCCCTTAATATCCCTAAAAATCCAGTGTTCTTCCGATATTTCAAATTCACTCACGAATTCCTTGACCTTGCTGTCCCAACTGCTCGTTAATATAGTGTATTCACGGCTGGGATTATCATCATCCCGCTTAAGTTCTGAAATTTCATAGACAAGTTTTGGCGGATTACGGAATTTCACGGCCTTACATAAAGCAGCAAGCCTTTTATCCCTGCTATCGTTCGCATATTTGTCAATGAGCTTATCTAAATATCCATCGTCGAAGGATAAAAAATCATCGGTATCAGCGCGGGCCATTTCCTCTATTTTCTCGCCGGACGTATAAATCTTCTCTTTTTTCAAAAGAGCTGAGACAATCCTCCTGATCATCTCTTCGAAAGCAAACACGGTTTTATGCATGTAAACCGTATTGAACATGAAATAACGGGCCATCAGCATATGCTCAACTGAATTTCTCGCCTTTGCACAGACGACTAATTCTTTTTCGTCGGTAAGCTCAAGGTTGTTCACGATATAATTGAGGTCAACCTTTCCGTAAGGTAGGCCTGTATTCAGGGAATCTCGCACAAGATAATCCAATCTGTCCACATCTAAGCTCGCATTGAGCAGATTTGGGATTGATTGATGCTGACCTCTGGCAAGAGCAGCTATGTCCAATGGATCAATGTTATTTCCCTCAAGCTTTTCCTTTATGTCTTTTCGTTTGGTAATAACAATCTCTCCCAGCTTATCGTGTTTCGGATATTCCTTGGGCAGAGAAGTCTCTCCTCCTTCACTTTGACCTTTTTTGCTCATGTACTTTTGTGCTGAGCCCCAGTCAATTTTTTCCATCAAATGAGAATAAGGATAATGGCCAATATCGTGCAGCAAGGCTGCTATGCGCAGTTTCCGGAAATGTTCGTCAGGTATAGCATCGTTATCTTTGCTCCGAAGGGATTCGAGGATACGACTCATTATGTGCATAACACCTAAAGAGTGTTCAAAACGACTGTGTCTGGCGTTAGGATATACCGTATATGCAAAACCCAATTGCTTAATTCTTCTTAGTCGTTGAAATGTGGGTGTGTCGATAAGTTCTGTTTCTAATTTGCTTAGGCCGATATCGCCATGCACCGGATCTATAATTATCTTGTGACGGAATTCCTCTCCCATAAATTTAATTTGACCCGCTATGATTCTAAAGTTTTACTTGTTATAAGTCCGATATTATTGAGTCTTTCCCAACCATCTTTAGCTAAAGCCATTTTATCTGCGAAGTGAGGTTTCGATTCCTTAAGCTTCTCGAAAATCTCATCAAATTCCGGTTTGCATTTTCCAGGCCAATACGCAATATGTTTTAGGTAGTGGAGTGAAGCAAGTAACTCGACCCACTCGGACTCTCTTATTGTGGGAGTATCCGGCATACCGATAATTTTATTTAGGATCTCAAACCTGTTTTGAGTTTTCATATTGAGTTCATAATCATTGAACTCATCGTCATACCTTATTTCCTCCCTCAGGTTGAACGTGTCATTTGCAAGGGCTGGACAATATGGCCCTTGCAAGTACCAGTTGTAACGATATCCCAAATCAGTACCTGTAAGCTGGAGAAGATAGATTTTCTTCTGCAATATCAATCTCTTCTCGAATGTGTCTATTTCTATATTTCCAAAACCAATTCTATCCAGCACAAGCTTTAACAGTATATGCTCCTTGTCCACTCTATGCCTCCCTTCTACAATCTGACGTTCCCTTCTTAGGGTAAAATAACTTGCCGATAGCGAAAAACCAGATGATACAAAATACATCGTCAAAAAACACTGTTGCTGTTGAGACTTTTTTTAGCCTGTGTAACTTCTTGTCAAAACACAGCTTACACGAAGCCGAAATTCTATGTTCTCTGACTTATATACATTATAGTTGTTATATCTTAAAATGTTCGAGAAAAGTGAACATATCAAGCTTAGGAAAATATACTTGTTATTTGTCCCGCTAACTTCATCACAGTTTGAGTAATCTGAGAATATCTAATATTGATAATAGTTAATTTAGATGTATAGAACAAGCCAAAAACTAAAAAACTATTCCCATTCTATTGTGGCGGGCGGCTTGCTGGATATATCATAAACTACACGGTTCACACCCCTGACCTCATTTATAATCCTGTTGGATATAATACCCAGCACTTCGTAAGGGATTTGTGAAAAATCAGCGGTCATAAAATCGACGGTCTCGACCGCACGAACAGCAATAATATTTTCATAGCTTCGTTCATCGCCCATTACTCCAACCGTCAGGACAGGAACCAGCACCACCAGGGCCTGTGATATCTTTCTGTACAACCTTGCGGATTTTATCTCGTCTATTAAGATTTCATCGGCGGCCCGGAGAATTTCCAGTCTTTCGGCCGTCACCTCTCCGATTACCCTCACTGCAAGGCCCGGCCCGGGAAAAGGATGACGCCAGACAATATCCTCCGGCAGTCCCAGATACTCACCGACAACCCTCACCTCGTCCTTAAACAAATCCCGCAGCGGCTCAATCAGCTCGAAGTCCATCTCGGCCGGCAGCCCCCCCACATTATGATGAAGCTTTATATTCGCCGCCGGATTACCGTCCTTCGAACCCGACTCGATAACATCGGGATAAAGTGTCCCCTGGGCCAGGAACCGCGCATTCGGAATGTTCGATGCCTGCGACTCAAAGGCCTTGATAAACTCAGAACCGATAATCTTTCGCTTCTGCTGCGGGTCGGTCACGCCCGCCAGTCCGGTTAAAAACTGCTCCGAGAAGTCAACAACCCGCAAATCCATATGAAAATGGTTCCGGAAGGTGGATACGACATCCTCGCATTCGTTTTTTCGAAGCAGGCCGTTATCAACGAAAATACAAACAAGCTGCTCTCCTATGGCCTTATGAACCAACGATGCCACAACGGATGAATCAACGCCGCCGCTCAGCCCGCATATCACTTTCGCGTCACCTGCCTGCGAACGAACCGCCTCTAATGTCTCAGTGACAAAATCACTCATTTTCCAGCCGCCGCTGCAGCCGCAAATATCATAAAGGAAGTTTTTCAAAATCTGCGAACCTTTGGGGGTATGTGAAACTTCAGGATGGAACTGAACACCGAAAAATTTACTTTTGTTGTGCCTTACCGCCGCAAATGGGCAGGTATCGGTAGTAGCCAATTTGACGAAATCATCACTTAGCTCTCCGATCTGGTCACCGTGACTGGTCCAGGCCGTTATCGAATCCGAAAGATTCGCAAACAAATCGCTCTTGTCAATAATTGACAGATTCGTTCGTCCGTACTCTCGCCTTTGGGCTGCAATAATTTTTGCGCCCAAAACCTGGCAGGCTAATTGCATCCCGTAGCAGATACCCAAAATCGGCACACCCAGCTCGAAGATTTTCTCATCACATTTCGGCGCTTTTTCATCGTACACGCTTGCCGGCCCGCCCGACATTATCAATCCCCTGACACCTAATCGTGATAACTCTTGAGCTGTTATGTCCGCACGGCAAATTTGGGAATATACGTTCTGCTCGCGAACTCTCCGCGCTATCAGCTGACCGTACTGACTGCCAAAGTCCAGAATGGCGATTATCTCTCGGCTCATACAACACGCCCGCCAGGACTCGAACCTGGGACCTACGGATTAGAAATCCGTTGCTCTATCCACCTGAGCTACGGGCGCTAAAAACGTTAAGTTTCTGAAATATAGCAGCTTCTGGGACATGTTGTCAATTCCTTTTACCTTTCAACAAGGTAAGAACCAGCAAAAAGTGCCAATTTGGTGTCAATCATCCTGAGTTTTAGCCAGAATGCTATTTAGCAAATTGTTGTCATATTCCGGAGACTGCTTTCAGATGGCAAGAAAAAGTTTTACCAATATTCCGATTGGTCAAGTTTGGGTCTTTTTCGTCAGCAGTGATTTTTTTCTAAACAAAACGGGCTTAGTTTCGATAAAAATCCTGTCAAAATCGAGAAAATATGTGTTGCTAATTATTTTCGTGTTAACAGCTATTGCCACTCCTCCCGATGTAGTTTCACAGGTGACTTTGGCGATCCCGCTGTATTTACTGTTTGAGCTCGGG
>Ga0114922_10002369_pt1 | contig 17657 bp, 12 predicted proteins | sample AartaG_FD_100975 | JGI IMG/M metagenome (GOLD analysis project Ga0114922, IMG submission 100975) | Deep subsurface microbial communities from Aarhus Bay to uncover new lineages of life (NeLLi) - Aarhus_00045 metaG | ecosystem: Environmental > Aquatic > Marine > Oceanic > Sediment | place...
CGTGAAAAAGTAGAAGGTACTCAGATTACGATAGGCAGACGTGTATATTACAAAAACAAGATAGGTAATACCTCGAGACGTTACGCAGCTGAATATCGGGATCTTGATGGAAAACAGATCTGCAGAAATCTTGGCACCAAAAGCAAGGCCAAGGCTAGACGATTAGCCATTGAGATTCAGCAGGAACTCGAAAAAGGTATTGAACATATCCCACAGAAGAGTTTGTACGTTGGCGATTTGATAGATCTATACAAAGAGGCTGTAGAAATCAAAGGAGTGGCTGCAAAAACACTGGTGAAGTACAACTCAGATTTAACAAAGTTCAAGGAATACTGCCAAGAGCATAAACTGAAATTCTCAAGAAGGTTTTCAGAATACCACCTTTGTCAATATCGAAAATGGCTTAAGGAAGGGAACTATAATAACAAGTTTTATGCCGACAAAAGCATAGAAGCTGCAATTGTTCTGGTAAAACAGATGTTTAAATGGGCCTGGCGTCAACGGTTAATCAAGGACTATCGACTCTCGGCTGTATCTTTCCCTAAGGCTAAAGCAGCCTCACAACCCTGTTTTACTTCCAATCAGGTTGACCAACTGATCGAGGCAGGTGTTGGTGAAGAGAAACTCGCCTTTGCATTAATGGCCTATGCAGGTCTTCGCATTGGTGAGGTTGAACAACTCTGTTGGGAGGATATAAGAATCAACCATGGACGGTTCACTATGATCCATATCAGGCGTGGAGGTTCGAACGGTATGACCAAGGACAAAGATGAGCGGTTCATTCCAGTTCACCGGATCATCTCTGATCTCTTGGAGCCAGCCAGGAAAAACACAGGGCTGATTTTTAAAAGTGTTACTGAGCGTCGTTTGCTCAAACGATTGAAAGGATTGTGCGAGAAGTGTGGCTTTGAGAATCCACGACAATATAAATTACATTCCTTCAGACATTATTTTGCCAGTCTTTGTGCTAATAACCATACGGCCTATCGTAAAGCTCTTGCATGGCTGGGACACAGTTCTTCAGAAATGCTTGAGTTGTACTATCACTTGAATGATGAAGATAGCCAAAACGCAATGTTGGCACTGGAGAAAACAGATGAAATTGTGATTTCAAACAGTGATGAATATTCTCCGTTTGAGGGCAATTTGAGGGCAAAAGGCCAGTCAAAAATCGAGAAAACGCTACAAGTGCCTGAAGTGCAGGAACTTGTAGCGTGCCTTTCTGATGTAACGGAGAGGGCGGGATTCGAACCCGCGGTACTCCAAAGAGCACACCGGTTTTCGAAACCGGCTCCTTAAGCCACTCGGACACCTCTCCGGTTCGCCTTTGGTTTCTTACAGGACTTTTGCAAAACTTTAGTTCTTAATTACGAGGGTTCGGTTTTATTGGGTGCGTTATCGTCCCGCCGACGTCCTCGCATCATAGTAATTTTACCGTTACTGAGCTTTGTTTCAAGGACAAATCCTTGACAGAAGAGCAAACTACTCGATAATAATATAGAAAACAGAAAATAGAAAATAGAAAATTACCTGCTGTGCCGCAGACGTCCAGAAAACGAAGGAAGAAGAAGCCCAATCCCGTGTTCGATTGGCTGGCATATGCTGCGCTGCGGGTCGCACTTTTGATAATGTACAGGTTCAGTGTCGAGACAAACCTGCGTTTTGCGTGCTTTCTCGGCCGAAAGATGTGGAAGCATTACCACCGAGGGCGTAAGCGTGCCCTCGATAACCTCCGGGCCGGCTTCCCCGATAAAGACGAACAGTGGTTCATCGAGACCGGCAGGCGCTCCTTTGAGCAGATAGTAATGCTTGTTATCGATATCCTGTTTACCCCGCGTCTCGTTAAGCGCGACAACTGGGACCGGTACTCGACATACATAAACATTGAGCGATCCAAGTGGATGATGCAGGGCGGGCAGGGCATTGTCTGGGTTACCGGCCACTACGGCAACTTCGAGATAATGGGATACCTGCTTGCCCTTTTCGGTTTCGATGTGTACAGCATCGCAAGGCCCCTGGACAATAAGTTCATAAACAATTACCTTGAGCGTACCCGTAAGCGCACCGGCCAGAGGATAATCGACAAAAAGGGAGCAACCGAGCAGATAGAAGCCATCGCCGCGGCAGGTTCGAGTCTGTGCTTTATCGCCGACCAGGACGCCGGCAAAAAGGGCATCTTCGTTGATTTCTTCGGTCGCAAGGCAAGCACATACAAGAGCATCGGCCTTATCGCAATGCAATATAATATGCCGATTGGCGTTGCCGGCTGCCGGCGTGTGGGCAATCGGTTCTTCTTCGAAATTGAAGTCAACCGCGTTATCATGCCTGACGAATGGGCCGACAAGGATGACCCACTCAGATGGATCACAGCCGAATACGTAAAGGCCACCGAGGATTTCATCCGCGAGGACCCCTCCCAATACTGGTGGCTGCACCGCCGTTGGAAAACCAGACCAAAAGAAGAACAAAAAACTAAAAATTAAAAAAGGCCCACCAATCGACGGGCCTCTGTAATTACGAAAAGGTTTCAGCTAAGAAATCACCTTGCGACCTTAAATTCCCACTCGTATGTCTTGTCTTTCTTTAAGTCCTTACCCCGGCACCGAAGAATAAATCCATCAGCCGTCTTTTCGTATTTAAAATCCTTGCCGCTGAACAGGTCCTTCGGCGAACCAGCCGGAAGCGTATCAGGTAATTGTCCTGTTTGGGCCTTTATAATGTAAATCCCAATGGCCACTCTGATAGCGTTAAAATTGGTCGGGCCTCTTGTTCCAATTGAGTAACATGCGTTTAGCGCCGGAGTAAGAATCGCGGTTACAACTGCCTCGTTAATTCCCAATTCCATATCCTTTGCAGGCTTATTGCCTACTTCAAGAAGTATGGCATAGGCCTGGGGATACGCCAAATCTAAAGCGCTGATGACATTACCCTTTATTGTGTCATTATAAGCCCGGGCCCTGTAAAAATATTCTTCGTCGGCATCACGTAACTGCTCTATCATGGATTTTGCCTCTTCAGACTCGGCGTTGTCTATCCACTCTTCTTTAATTAGCGATATAAGCTTCTCCTTGTTCTCCATTCGCATATAGGGCTTTGCTACATCAAATTCAAAATCCATGCAACCTTTGAATGGGGGAAAAGGATCAATCAGAAACAGCTTGTTCTTGAGCCAGGTCATCTTTTCTAAATCCTGGGGCATTGTTGATAAAATAAACTGAATGCATTGGTCTGTTTTTACATCAATCGCAATTCCCATCAGCCAGTATATCAGCGGCCTGTCGCTCATATGTCGCGCCATTCTGTAGATGGTTAAACATCGCTCCAGCGCCAGTTCATAGTCACCTTCCCCAGCAACCATTCTCGCATCCACAAGGGTTAATACTGCGAGTCTCTTCATTTTCCCGAGCGCAGGGAATGGCATATCCAGCCCTTTGGAATAGTCCATGCCCCAGTCGCAGTATGGTACATCCGCAGCGTCAACTGCCATTTCAATAATCTGGTCCTGCTCCTTTACATGGTTGATGATTTCCTCGGTTAGCTCAACATCACCTCTTACACAATCTGTAAGCAAGTCCCACATATGTTCATCCGGTTGATACATCAGACTGGCCTGATAATAGAGCACTGCTGCGTTGTCCGGCGGATACGCAAATACCGACGGGCACAGTGCCAAAAACATCACTACAACACACGCAATCTTGGTTAACTTGTTAACTGTTCTCATATTCTCGTCCTTTCTGGTTAGCCACCATTAAATTCTGCAAACACATCTTCTATTGTTAATTTCGCAGGCCGCGGCCCCGCGTTCTTAAAAGCCTCGTCGTACTGTCTTTCCACCGCCTCCATTCCGCCCCTGCGATATGCAAGATTGAGCGACTTGGCCTTAATCATCTCAATAGGGGATTTTGCCACCTCCACCTGCGCATAATCCTGAGCTTGTCTGGCTGGCGGCTCGCTGTGAATAAAAAATAGCCCAACCGCGACCAATATCACTGCGGCAGCAGCCGCTTTTGTCATTCTGCTTCTTGCGATTATAGTCCATATGTTCTGTCGGACTTGTTCGTGCCCGCTCACCTGTTCGGTCAACGATTGCCTGACTCGTTTCAAATCGCGAGAGACAATGTCAGGGCCTGGCTCAAGCCTGGAAATTGCTTCAAACAAACGCTCAATCTTCTTTTCATCTTTTCCAGACATTACATTACCTCATCGTAACATGATATTGTTTTATGCGAGCTTATCACTTTCACTTTTCAGTAACTTTCTAAGCCGGGCCGTGGCCTTGGCACACAACGAACGCATATGCTGTGGTTTCTTACCCAGCCGAGCCGCGATTTCTTCATACGAATGCTGCTCAATGTAACGCAGCACAATAACCTCTCGGGCCAAATCACTTAACTGCGAGGTAGCATCGAGAACCCGCTCTAATTCTTCCGCGGCGATAGCCTCACCAAGCGGAGATGACCGATTGCCTGTTGTCAAACAATCCTGCTGGGTCAATTGAAGTCCCGGCTTTTGTTTCCTGCGCCATTCGAACGCAAGGTTAATCGCCGCCCGACAAGCATATGCTACCGGATCCGCTGCCTTGTCAAAGGCGCTGGATTCAGACAGCCGTATAAAAAGCTCCTGCAGCAGGTCTCCAACAATGTCCTCACGCAGTGTCAGCCGCGCCAAGAGCCTGTGGAGCTGCGCCCCTGAGGCGTCCAGTAATTCCAGTACCTTTCTCTGTTGCTTTCTCAAACGGGCCTCAACACTCTGTTTCTCGGGTTCGTTTGCCGCGGCTCTCATAATTATAGATGAAACAAGGTGGTCGGGCGCACCTCAATTTTTCGAAAATTTTCCGCCCGCGCACAAAAAAGGCCGAGCAAACCGCTCGGCCCTTCTTAATTGACTGATGCACAAATCACTTTGCGACCTTAAATTCGTATTCGTGGAGTTCATCTTTGCCTAAATCTTTGCCCTGGCAGCGAAGAATAAAGCCTTCGCTTGTTATCTCATAATCGAACGGTTTGCCGCTGAATATGTCGCCTGGAAGGTTTGCAGGCAGCTTTTCGGGCAGTTTGCCTGTTTTTGCTTTTACCTGATAAATCTCGATGGCTGCTTTGATAGCGTTATTATGCGTTTGGAAACGAGTTTTAATGGAAAATATTTTATGCATCGGCGGTGCAAGAACAGATACCAATGTTACATCAGGATTGGTTTTAACATCTTTTTCCATTTTTTCCGACAAATCCATCATCACAGTATATCCTTGGGTATAAGGCATATCAAAAGCGGCCATAACGCCGGAATAATAGTTCTCGAAATATTTTCTATTGGCTTCTAAAAAAGCTTCGTCGGCAGAAAGAAGTTTTTCTTTAATAGAATCATTAATGTGATTATCGCTGGGATCATCTCCTTCAGAAGGACCTAAATTTTCTAAGAAGTACAATGTCTCTGATATATTTTCCGGTTCCATTGACATCAGCATAACTTCTCGTTCACCCAGAAGAGCCGGCTTGATAGATAATGGAATGCTGTCAATCTCTATTAAGTCGTTTTTAAGCCTGGTCATATTTCGGGTATGCTGAGGCATATCAGACATTATTTCGATAAGACAGTTATTAGTCATGCTATTTATTGCGATGCCGACCAAATAGCATATAAAAATGCGGTCATTTATATGACGTGCCATCTTATAAAGGCTCATACAGTTATGTATAGCAGGGCCGTAATGTCCGTCATTTGCTAAAATTTTCGCTTCTGTTGCGATTAGTTGTGATAATTTTTTAAGGTTGTACATTGGGGGTGCCAACATCATAAATCCCTGCGAAAGATTCATACCAAAATCACAGATTTTTACCTCCGAAGCGTCAAGGACTGTTTCTATTATAAGGTGATTTTTATTGACAAAATCTCTTATTTTATCATTTAGCTCGTTTTTGCCGTTGCGGAAATCATCCAACATATCAGTCATTTCGGGATCCACCACACCATAAAACTCTGCAGCCTTATAATACAAGACTGCTGCATTGTCGGGTGGATATGCGCAAACACTAGGAGCGGTTATAAAAATTAAAATGACTGGCAATATCAACATGTTGTTTCTTAAAGCTTTCATAAAATTTCTCCTTCTTAGATTTCTTCACATTCTTCTAATTCACATATTAATTGATCAATCGTTATGCGCTCTCTTGGTCCCGGTCTTAATTTTTTCTCCGCCTTCTCAAACTGCTTTTCCATAGCTTCCATATCACCATCACGGAAAGCCATACTAAGGGAAATTACACTCATCAGTTCAGCAGGCGTCTTTTCAACTCGAACCGTCTTGGGCCTCTCAACCACAATATCCGGCTCTTTCGGATATAGCAAAATCCCAATCGCCACAATCACAACAGCCGCCGCTGCAAACCTTGTTAATCTGCTTTTTGCAATGATTAGCCAGATGCTTACTTGAGCCGGCTCAGCAGCCTCCCTGGAAATTGATGATTTGAACTGCTCTATCTGGTGTTGATGGCTGGCTTTCCATTTGTCGAAGTCAAATGTTACTTCTTCGGTGCCAATAGCATCTCGGATGCGTTCTTCTAAATCTCTCTTTTCGTTACTCGATTTCATTATGAGTCATCCGAATAGCCACTTTGCCTAAGATACTTTGCAATCTTTATCTTTGCCCTGCCCAATCTTCCGTTAATCGCCGCTTTCGATATTCCCAACACACTCGACATCTGTTCGTAAGACAGGTTGTCATAGTATCGCAGGACCACCAACTCTTTCGTCCCTGGCCCTAACTTATCAATTGCCCGCCTCACCGCACTGCTGCTTTCATTTTCATCGCGGTTGTCCGCTGGTTGCAAAAAGTCTTCGGCGATGACTTTTCTTGACCGTGCAGCGGCCGTATTCTTTGCGACGTTCCTGCATATCCGGGCCAACCAGCTACCGAATCTATTCTTATTCTTCAACGTTCGCAGACCCACGAGCGCCCTCGCCAGGGCCTCCTGCGCCGCATCCTCAGCTAAGTGATGGTCATCTAACACCGAGTATGCGATTGCAACCATCGCCGGCCAGTAGCGACTGCCCAATTCGCCAAAGCTTTCAACATCGCCTCCCAAGACAGATTCGATCAGTTCTCTTTCAGGTTTATCTCTCACGCTCTGATAGCTCTTTCTGCGGTTTGTTCGCTAATGGACGTCCGTTATATAGTCTGTTTTGTCGCCGAAAATGACCGCGCAAAATCCATATTTACACAAATTTGACTCAATTTTAGCTTGTTTTTGGCCCAATGGACATAAAAAAGGCCCGCCAATCGACGGGCCATAAAAACGGGACAGGTACAAACCGCCTTCGCCGGAACGTACCAGTCACTGTTTACCGGTCGCTTACGCTACCGGCCCTGTCTTCACTATCCTGACTGACTTTCATCAGTTTCCCGGCCTTGGAGATTAAATCCACTAATTCAATTACATCCGCATCTCCTTTGAACCGGTCGCTGAGCCTCTGGGCACGCTCTAAGACCGTATCCAGCTTCGCTCCCCTGGCCCAATAGCTCTTGCGAAGAATCTCGGCAAACTCGCCAACCGTCGCCGCCAACGCAAACTCATCGCTTGATTCATCAAAGATCTCATCGAATTCGCTCGTGCCGATTGAACTCTTGAACTCCGTTACAGCCATTGTATCCGCATCCTTGTAGCGAACATAAGTGGTAGCAACCGTGCCGCTCTTTCCCGGCCACAGCTTAAGCTCATAAAGCGCCGTCACCGAATGCCCCGCTCCGACCTCTCCGCCGTCATACTTGTCATCGCGAAACTTGTCGTCCGGCACATCGCGGTTTTCATAGCCTATCAGCCGGTAGCTGCGGACAACATCCGGGTTGAAATCAACCTGCACCTTCACATCCCTGGCCACTACCTGCAAAGCTCCGGTAAGGTTTTCCTCGAACAGCCGTTTGGCCTCGGAAATCGTATCGATATAGGCATAGTAGCCGTTGCCCTTATCGCCCAATCGCTCCAAAAGCACATCGTTGTAATTGCCCATCCCGAAGCCCAAAGAAGAAAGTGTAACGCCTTTTTCAGCCTTTTGCCTAATCACCTCAAGGATAGCATCCGCACCGGTTTGACCGACATTTGCCACCCCATCGGAGCAAAGGATGACGCGGTTGATATATCCCTTCTTGTATGCCTTTTCCGCCATCTCATAGCCGATACGGATACCTTCTTCGGCATACGTGGAACCTTCGGCGTGTAGCGTTTCAATTGTCGCCAGAATATCGTCCTTCGCATCGAGACCTTTATAGCCCATTACTTTTCTGCCGCGAGAGCCATACACAGCGATACCAATCTTATCTTCCGGTTTGAGCTTTTCGACAAGCATCCGCAGGCACTTCTTAACTAATCCTAATCTGTTCTCACGGTTCATCGACCCGGACACATCAATCACAAATGTCAGGATTGCAGGTTTACGGTTTTCTTCGCTTATCTGCTGAGCCTTAAGTGCCAATCGCATAAGGTAGCTGTTCTTACGACCTTCGCCGAACCTCCACGGCGCCGCGGCCGAATAAACCGCAAACACATCTTCCTGAGGGGCCGAGTAGCCGTAATCAAAGTAATTGACAAACTCCTCAACCCGCACCGCCTCATCGGGCGGCAGATGACCATCCTGCAGAAATCCTCTGCAAACCGTATAGCTTCCGGTATCAACATCCGTCGCAAAGGTCGAGAGGTGGTCGTCCTCGGTATCAATAAAAGGATTCACACCGTAATTTTTAAAGAACATCGCGTCCACATCCTCACCGTTCGGCGGCACAGTACCACCGTGCGCCATAGGATAACCGCCCGGCACCGGCTCCGGCCGCCTCGGTAAACAAACCCTTAATTTATCAACCGCCACAGGGGCCTCAGCCGGATAACCTAAGGATTCCAATCGTCCCGCCTCTCCTGCCTTACGTGCCCTCAAATCGCGGGCGCTGCTCACGGCCGCTTGTTCGGCAGGACCTGCAACAACCTTCTGACCTTCGGATGACAAGATGCGCTGTATGGCATCAGCGTGCTTCCTGATGGTATCTGTATCCCTGTAGTATTTCACCTCACCGGAGGTGACCGGTCTTTTTGGTTTCGAAGCAACTTCTTTTCCAACCTGTGTATATTCAATCTTAGAAGGCCTCGAACCTTTTGCTGGTTTCGTTACCGCTTGTATTGCTAATTCTTCAAACGTTGGTGGTATATTTTTTACTACTTGTTGCATGTTGCTTCTTTCGCGGACCTTTTGCAGCGAAGGCACAACTATGCTGAACACAACTCCGCAGGCGACGAGAATCACTGCCGCCCATGCGAATGTCTTGAATGTAACTTTCATGTCTATTTTCCTTCCTTCCCGCGTCCGGCCTTGCCCATTTCCCTCAAGCTCTTGCAAAGCTTCATCTATCAGTGATTCCGTAAACGCCTCGCTGGGCTTATCAGAATCGGCCGTCAGCTTGACCAGCCGCGAGATATTCTTTTCCAAATTGTTATCTTTTTTCTTCATGATTTTTGCACCTCATCATTAAGAGGCCCTTATGTCCTTCAGTTTAGTACGCAAAGAGTTCCTTGCGCGATACAATAAGCTGTGCACAGCCTTCTCCGTCATTTCCATCTTTTGAGCTATCGCCCGCGCCGAAAGGTCATCAATATATTTACCCCTCAGCACATCTCGCTCTTTACTTTCCAACTCGTTCATCGCACGCCGGACGAGCTGGGCCGTTTCTTTTTTCTCTAAGACCTCATCCGGCAGCGGCTCAGAATCAATCGCCTCAAGGTAGCCGGCAATATCACCATCCATACTGGGTCTGGCCGCCCGACGTCTCATCTCGGATGCAAAATTGTTCCGGGCAATCGCCATCAACCAGTTCTCGAAGCTGCCTTTGTTTGGGTCGTAGCTTTGGAGAGCCCTGGCCGCGTCGAATACCGTCTTTTGGACCAATTCTTCGGCAAGTGACGCGTTCGGCCAGCGTCTCATAAACATCCTGTATATCTCAGGTATTCCGCGCCCAAGAATCTCGCGCCAACCCGGCGCGCCGGGGCTGTCCGTTTGGGCCACTTTCGAAACTGGTTTTTCCAACTTATCAGACACTTACCGAATTCCTCATCTATTGCCGGCTTCCATTTACTATTATGCGCCAAACACCAAAATTACTCACACTTTTTTAGAAAGACTATATCCGGGCTAAGGCGTGCTGGAAACAGGGGCAATAAAACTCAAATTGGCGGTTTTGACGGATTTTGCTTGAATTTTCCGCCTGTTTATTGTAAAATTATATCTGAAAATCGCAAATGGGGATATTTTCACTAAGGAGTTGAAAGTGCGAGGGAAATCAGTACCTCTATGTGCCGTACTGTTGTGCACGCTATGGCTATGCCCGGGTACCACGGCTCGTGCGGATTTGATGGCAATCTGGGATTTCGGACCGGACGCCGCCGGTTACACCGTGGACCCCACAACCGAGTACGTCATCGGCACACCTATGCTGGTCTTGTTCGGCGGTGAACTGGATGCCAACGGCAAGGAAGGGATCGATTATACCGATGCCCAGGGCACGTACCACACAGCTGGCAGGGCCGGTGCCTGGGATAATGTTACTGCGGACTCGGAGTGGTCGGTGACAATCAAAACGACGAACTGGCAGGACATGGTAATCAGGTGGGATTATAGCTCGGAAAACGACCCGTGTGATTTCGGCCCGGAGAGTTTTGATTTTGACTACAGAGTCGGCGGTGCCGGCGGCTGGTTGAGCATATTAAGTAATCACCCGATGATACGTGACGAGGCGTGGCACGAATTCAGCTATGACCTCGGACTGTTGACGGCTATTGAGAACGAATCGATTGTCCAGTTTCGGATTCGAGACCTGAATCGTGGCACTGAGTCCGGCGGCTTCTTTAAGTTGGATAATATCGAGTTGGCCGGAACTACCTCTGCTTCTGTTTCACTCCTGTCGCCCAACGGCGGCGAACGACTGATTGCAGGCTGCGTCGATATCACCTGGGAAAACACCGGCGTAATCGAGAATGTGCTCGTCGAGTACTCGCCCGACGACGGCGGCCAGTGGCTGCCTATCGACACTGTAACGAATACCGGCCTCTACGAGTGGGAAGTAACCGACGCAAATTCCACCCAGTCTCTCGTGCGCCTCAGCGATACGGAAAATCATAATACCGCCGATACGAGCGACGCCGTGTTCACGATATACCAATGCGCCCTCGCTTACGATTTGAACTGCGACTGTTTCATCGACCTGGCCGATTTTGTCCTTTTGATTTCCGAATGGCTTCAGTGCGGCGACCCAATCAACCCCGCCTGTCTCCAATAGCTGAAAATATTCACGAAGGCACGACCCTACCATGTCACCCCGCCCTTGACCCGGAATCCAGTTTTGGTCATTTGAATTTCTAATTTCGATATTGTTTAGGATTTCGTGCTTAGGATTTAGAATTTCTCTATGTATCTGTCACCCCGACCGAAGCGGCCTTGTCACCCCGGACTTGATCCGGGGTCCAGTAAAAAAACATCACGGCTTGCTTGTCCTGAACGAAGCTGAATGGGCCGGATTTCCTCAGTTTTACACTTTGCATTTTGCTCTTTACGTTTGTCTGTCATTCTGTGCTTGACACGGTATCAATTCTTCCTTTTCTGCCGGCTGCTTGTTTTCTATTGTCGGTATATCACCTTGTTTTTTGTCTCTTCCGGTAATTCTGTCCCACAAAGTAAACACAGCAACAATAATACCCAGCACTACACCAACCCCCACAACAAAAGCCCAGAACTTCTTACCTAACCTCTTCTTTCCTCCCTCACCCGCCGCCGGCGCCTCCACAACTACCTTGTGTTCAATCTTCTGAATAAAAGGCGCATGCCTGCCCATCTCATCCTTATCATCCATCCCACGTTGCCTGTCCCACTCCTCCTCAAGCCCGTATTCTCCCAAAAGACCCTCAATCGAAACGTCCTGCCCGCTCTTTGTGCATTGCATATGCCTTACACCCTTTCTACGCAATTTCATCAAATCCGAAAAGCTGAAAAAATGCGGCTCCGTACTCCCTTTACATTCCCCGCAAATGCAAGGCAGCATCTCCTTAACATCTGGCCGGTTCAGAGTCTCGTGGATATAATCTATATCATGCCTGATTATTGCTAATAGCCCCTTCTTATCCTCACCACGGATCCAAACACGAATCTTCCTGCTCAGCCTCTCACTTATTACAACCGCTTCCGTCTCTTCCCGCTCCAGCACAACCCCGTTCTTCCAGTAAAGCTCTCCCTTATGGATATCGACCATCCGCACGATAAATCGCGTTATAATCCCCGCCGGCATAAAACCATAATGATATTCGAAACGAAGGTTCCCCACATAGTCCCATTCGAAATCCGGCTTTGCAGGCCGAAGAAGCTCAGCCACAATATAATTTTGACTCCTGCCCAATTGAAAACATATCTCGAACTTCTTCATCAATTCCAGAAGGTGGGCGAATTTATCGTCGGGGAAATCTGCCCAGATTCTGCGAAGCTGGCCGAAACTGAAACTGCCGTGTGCATCCTGTATCGCCCGCGTATCCAGAACCTTATAAACCGCTCCCGTCGCCCAGTCAGGCCGCAAAAATATAATCTCACGCAGAATCGCACTATCCGCAAAATGCAAAAACACACCCAAATCGTGAAAGTAACGGCTCAAAAACTCCGCCCGCCCACCATCTAATCCGAACTTATTGCATATCTCTTTGTATTCGGCATAGCTAATGTAGTTGTCCTCTAATCCCTCCAGTTCCTTTCTTATATCCACCCATACCTTGGGAAGCCGGTCACCAATGTGTGGCAGCTTGCCGATTTCCTCCCGTATCGACTCCCGCAAATCCGTACATCCCGTCCCCTTTATCGCGCTCACCCTGTGAAAGCCTCTAACATTCTCAAATTTCGACTGTATGCTTTTCTCATCGATTGCCTTTGTCCGAACGTCCAGTTTATTCATCACCATAATAACCGGCGCGCCCCCACTTAACAGCTTCACAACGTTAAGCCAGTAGTCAAAACTCGTCAAATCATCGTCCGTCCGCGCCTGCCACACAAATAGATAAAGCGACCGCTTCGTCAAAAAAAATTGATGCGTGGCGTGATATATCTCCTGCCCCCCGAAGTCCCAGAAGTTCACAGTTAACTCTTTGCCTTCCTCCGACTTAACCGGCCACTTATCAATTATTATTCCTTCTGTTGTCTCTTCTGCCGGTGTCTCATCGTAAATCAAACGGTTCTTCAGATACGTCTTGCCCACGTCCCCCTCACCTACTATCAACAGCTTCGCCTCGTAAAGACGCGTTACCTCCTCGACCGCTTCCGCCGCCTTTATCTCTTTGAAGTAATTCCGCACCGCCTCCGTTCCCTGCTTCACAACCTCAACAGGAGGAACCTCCCAGGGATTGCCTTCGCAGAAAACACCATCTAAGCTACCATCCCACTCCCACTTTATCTCCAACCCAATATCAAGCACCTCTCTCGGCAGACTCGTCAGATTGTTGTTTCTTATATCGAGCTTTTTCAGCTTTCTAAGCCCCCAAATCTCACCCGCAAGACTCGTAAGTTTGTTGTCATCAAGCCATAGAAGTTCTAGCTTTGTAAGCTTACCAATCTCCGCAGGCAGCGACCTCATGCCTCTATTTGACAGATCAAGCTCTGTGTCGCCCGCCCTCGCCACTTCTTCGATTATTTCAAGATCGTACATCGTTTTCTCCGTTCAGTACCATTTGCTCCATAAGACACAATTTGTACACGACAAAATAATAAGTTTCCCCTATTCTGTCAAACAAAAACAATTCCTCCTAAAAACCCAAAAACACCATCCCTGCTGTTTTGATACCGAACCCCGTTTCGGTCTATCTGTCATTCCCGCGAAGCATGTCCCCGCGCAGGCGGGGAGCGGGAATCCAGTTTCGGTGATTTGTATTTTCAATTTGCTCTATAGAAAACATCACTGTTGTCATTGCGAAGGAGCCGAAGGCGACTGCGGCAATCTCGACCACTACAATTTATAACAACCGCAACACAACCAAAACGCCCCCTCATTTTCGTCCCCTATGTCTTTCCGCACTCACATTGTCATTCCGAGCTTGCCCTTTTTTGTCACCCCGGACTTGATCCGGGGTCCAGTACAAAAACACCATCGCGACTTGTCCTTCGTAGCTCGCAGAGCGAAGCAGGAAGCGACTACACTAACGAAATACGCATCCCGCATCACTCAATACGAAATCCACGCCAAGCTTATCCCCGCGGAGTCGGGGAGCGGGTATACAGAGTATGTAGGGTGGGCCTGTGGCCCACGCGGTTAATCTTGATCCGGCATCCAGTGTATTTAGTCCACGTTTTACGTGGGGTCATTCTGAAAAAACCTTTAGCCCTGAGCGACCGAAGGGAGTCGAACGGGGGAACAAAGTGGAGTGAAGAATCTCAATCCGCGAGATACGAGTCACGAGCAACGCCTGCCCTGCCTGCCCTCCGGTCTCAATCACTCTTCACGGACCCACCGCCAATCGGAATGGATGGATAACCCACAAATGGCGCTATCTTATTGTAGAGTCTCACAACCTTCGTAATATACTCTGACCCCTTCTTCAATCCCTTAACAATCTTGTTCGTCTCGGAACCTTCATCACCAAGCTGTTTCAAAAACCGCGCCGCCTTGTTCAAAGCGCCGTTCTTCTTTTCTTCACTGCTCCTGGCCGTCACCGAATCCAGAGCATCTCCAACCTCTTTCAACTTCCCCGCCTCTTTTTCCCCCAGCTCCCCCGCTAACATGTCCTTCAATTCGTCGAACTCTTCCTGGATCCCAGTCAGTGCAATGTTGATGTCTGTCTTTTGCACTTGTAATACATCCTGTTTCTGGATCGATGTGTGCATGCTCCTCGCATCAACATAAATTGAACCTTTGCCAAACGTATCGAAGATTTCACCTGTCATGTCTTTCCCCTCAATCCTTCCTCTTTCTATCCGCTCCATCGGACTTTCGATTCCGTTAAGTAAATCCGAAACACTGTACGCCCTCCGTAGTTTCCCAACGAATATTTCCTCCCTCTTGGCAACCTCATGACCGATAAGTTCTTCATACTCAACTGCAAAAACCGGCGCATCAGGAAGTGGTACCCACTCCTTAACATCAAGCTTCTCAAAACTACCGTGAATATCACGAAATGTCTTTCGTATATGAGCAAAGTATTTAAGCCGCTGCTCTCCGCTCACATACACATATATTTTCTTGTCCCGTATGTCCGCGATTATAAGTGCCCTTGCCCCCAAATCCCGGTCACGAAGAACAACGCCCGTTCGCCAGCGAAGAACACCGTCGATATCCCTGTGGCTCTGAACTATAAACCGCGGCATCACGGACCTCGGCAAAAAATCATACTCAAAGTAAAAACGCAAGCTGTTTTCACGCTCGAACACAAACTCCGGCTCCTTCACTTCCTGCAAATCCGGCAGCAATACCGACCCACCGTCCATAGCAAAACATAGCTCAAATCTCTTCATAAGCTCCAATATATATGCATGCTTGCTCGGCGGATACGTAAACTCCTCACCCGGCTTCTTACGAAGTATCTTACGAAGCATATCTAATTTGAGAACACCCTTTGATTCCACTAACAATGGTGAATTCACAATCTTATAAACCGCCCCCGTAAGCCATCTTGGCTCTAATACATGCGTATCCTCAAGAGCAAGGTCCGGAAAATGAACCACCACACCTAAGTCGTTAAGATACTGAACTAATACATCCTGCGTCTCCTCATCCTCAAGGTCCGCTCCACCGCACAAATTACGGTACTCCTCGCAACTGATAAAATCCTTCTTTTCCTCCTTCATCCCCTCTAATCGAGTCTTAACCTCGAACCAGCTCTTCGGCCAGGTCGTACCTATCATCTCCACACGACCAAGCTCGCCTTTTAAGGCATCCGCAAATTCCTCAACCTTCTCTCCTTTTCGACACGACATGCGGTAAAATCCCTGTATCCCTTTATACTTTCCCTGTAGAAAAGGCCGGTTAACATCGAATGCCGGATTCTCATCAATCTTGTTGATAACAACCATAATCGGCGAATCTCCACCGAAGCTCTCTATATGCTTGAGCCAGTACTCCGCGTCCTCGTCCTTTCGCCCGTCCAATACTAATACATACAAACTTCGCTTCGACAAAAAGAACTGGTGGGTCGAATGCATAATGTCCTGCCCTCCGAAGTCCCAGAAATGAACAAGAATATCTTTTCCCCCTACTTTGATTGCCCAGTCGTCAATGTTTATCCCGTGCGTTTGAGGCTCATCGGGATTGTGCTTATTCTCACGCAGCCGTTTCACTAACGATGTCTTACCCGAACCCCCCGTACCCACAAGCAGTACCTTCACCTCATTCAGCGCCCGCGCCTCCGGCTCCTCCAATCCCTCGAAATACCTCCGCACCGCCTCCGTTCCCTGCTTCACAACCTCAACAGGAGGAACCTCCCAGGGATTGCCTTCGCAGAAAACACCATAGTAAGGTGCCTTCCACTCCCACCTGACCTCCAACCCGGTATCAAGCACCTCTCTCGGCAGACTCGTCAGCTTGTTGTTTAGTATATCAAGCCTTTTCAGATTTCTAAGCCGGCCAATCTCCGCAGGCAACCCGGTCAGTTGATTTCTGCCCAGATTAAGCACTGTCAGGTTTGTAAGCTCCCCAATCTGGCCAGGCAAGCCGGCCAGTTGATTATTGTACAGATCAAGCCTTGTCAGGTTTGTAAGCTCCCCAATCTCCGCAGGCAACCCGGTCAGTTGATTTCCGCCAAGAAAAAGTTTTGTCAGGTTTGTAAGCCGGCCAATCTCCGCAGGCACCCCGGCCAGTTGATTTACCCTCAAATCAAGCGATGTCAGGTTTGTAAGCCGGCCAATCTCCGCAGGCAACCCGGTCAGTTGATTATAGCCCAGCCGAAGCCATGTCAGGTTTGTAAGCCGGCCAATCTCCGCAGGCACCCCGGCCAGTTGATTCCCGAACAGATAAAGCTCTGTCAGGTTTGTAAGCCGGCCAATCTCCGCAGGCAGCGACCTCAGGCCTTCGCCTGTCAGGTCAAGCTTCGTGGCGCCCGCCCTCGCCGCTTCTTCGATTCTTTCAAGAACTTCTTTCTCGTCCATCGTCTTCTCCGTTCAGCACCTTTTGCTCCATAAGACACAATTTGCACACGACAAAATAATAACTTCCCCCTATTCTGTCAACCAAAAACAATTCCTCATAAAAACCCAAAAACACCATCTATTGTCATTGCGAAGGAGCCGAAGGCGACTGCGGCAATCTCGACCACTACAATTTATAACAACCGCAACACAACCAAAACGCCCCCTCATTTTCGTCCCCTATGTCATTCCGCACTCACATTGTCATTCCGCACTCACATTGTCATTCCGCACTCACATTGTCATTCCGAGCTTGCCGAGGAATCTGCTAAAAAGTCATTCTGAACGAAGCGTAAGCGTAGTGAAGAATCTCATTTTGTCATTCCCGCGAAGGCGGGAATCCAGTTTTGGTCATTTGAATTTAGAATTTCTCTCTGTATCTATCATACCTGTCTGCCCTCCGCAGTAATTTTCTCCCTTTAATTTCTCTTGAAAAAATAAAAGTCCGGCCGGCACTTTATAAGGACACCGACACA
>Ga0114922_10002370_pt1 | contig 17655 bp, 14 predicted proteins | sample AartaG_FD_100975 | JGI IMG/M metagenome (GOLD analysis project Ga0114922, IMG submission 100975) | Deep subsurface microbial communities from Aarhus Bay to uncover new lineages of life (NeLLi) - Aarhus_00045 metaG | ecosystem: Environmental > Aquatic > Marine > Oceanic > Sediment | place...
ACGGCCGGGCACGTCTTGACTTCGGAGCGCGCGTTCCAGCGCGTGATCAACTTGCCGGCCGTGGAAATGCAGTAAACGTGCTTGTCCCGAGAGCCGAAGTAAAGGCGGTCACCCTTGACCGCCACCGCGCCCAGCACCGTTCGACCGACCTTGTATTTCCAGACCACCCTCTCCTTGGGGTCGGCCACTTTCTTCTTCAGATCGATACACCACACCTCGCCCGCAGGGCCCAGCCCCTTGGCGGCTTCTTCGATCTCTTTGGGCGACTTGCCGGCCTTGCGCAGGTTCACGACCACCTTGCTGCGGACCACCTCGGCGCTGTTCACGAAATCGCCGTTGCCCATGCCGATGTACAGCTTGCCGTCCGCGGCCGTGGGAGGGCCGAACACGGGATACGGCGTGTCGACCCGCCACAGCTCTTTGCCCTTCTTGGCCGGATCGGCGTCCACTGCGATGATGGCCTTGCCGCCCAGTCCCAGCCCGAAATAGACGACCCCGTCGTACGCGATTGGCGAGGTTTCGCAGTCGGGATATCTGTCGCCTTTCAGGTGCCACTTGATGTCGGGCCGTCCGTCGTCCGTGGGCTTGAGAGCGATGCAATAGTATCCGTCGCCGCCGGCGCCGATGTACGCATGCCCCCGGTACAGGCACGGGGATGATTCGACGTGGCTGCCCGTCCGGTGGCTCCACAGCCTCTTCCCTTTGCGGTTGACGCAGATGACGCGGGCGTTCTCGGTCAGGTGAAGCCCCTCGCCGCTGACCACGTAGTCGTGTTGGACGGAAGGGGAGGAGAATGTGGCGCGGAATCCACCGGCTCTGTACCTCCAGACCTCGGCGCCCGACTTGGCGTCGATGCACAGGATGCCGCCGCGGTCCGAGAACGGACCGTAATCGGCAAACGTGCTGTAGACCCGGTTGCCGACCACGGTGGGCGAGGAGTAGACCGTCTTCTCACGGGTGTATTCCCAGATCGGATCGGCGGCGGTCGGGTCCTCCGCATCGCGAGCGGGGACATAGCCGCGCCGGTGGCTTCCGCCTCGGAAGGCCGTCCAGTTGGTCCCGCCTTGCGCCTCGGAGATGTTGCCCTTGATCCACCAGTTGTTCCTCGACCCGTACACCACGCCGCCGATCAGCACGATCAGGCACGCCGTGAAGATCTTCTGATGCCACAGGAACTGGATCAGGTGCTTTACCGTGGATGGCCGAAACAGGGTGAGCAGGATTCCGCCCAAAGCCGCCAGGATGGACGGCAGCAGCGCCAGGAACGCCTGCAACGGACCCACCAGGACCGGGACCACCGCCTCGGCTCGGGACGCGACCAGGAGAATACACGTACACGCGACCGCAACCCGAAGCCGGCCGAATCTTTTCTCTGTCATTGAGGACTGCCTGGTACTGAGGCCGGGACTGCAAGGGAACGGCGAAGCAGCGGCGCTGGCACATTCCGATTGACTATGTTGTTTCCCTCGACACGAATCAATCTGAGCTTCGCCCGGGTCACGCGCACAGCGGCGAAGCCTGCCCGCCAGCCAAAGCCCTGGCTAGGGCTGCGCTGGTATCCCAATAGCATAGTTTAGCAAATCCGCGCGCAACCTGTCAACGCCAGGGATGGCATTTCCCGTCGATACCACAGATGTGGGGTTCTCATGACCGCGCGGCTGGACGTAGAGCGGTCAACTGAACGCCCCTGCTATTTGACCGGGATGAACAGCACCCTCGTGTAGTTGTCGCCAATCCCGAACAGCGGACCGAGCAGCGGCAGGTCGAGGAACTTCAGGCGCCAACGCGACGTGGGCTTGTCGCCGTTCATGTCGAGAGTCGTGGACCGGTAGTTGAGCAGGTCCAGCAGAAACCCGGTCCTCGTCTCCGTGTGGACGGGCTGGCCGTCCTTTCCGAAAAGGGTGACCCGGTTGTAGCCGAAGAGAAGGAGAATCGAGCCGCCGCTCAAGAAGCAGTACTGTTCCGCCGACTTTACCTTGCCCAAGGCTTCCACGTAGAAGAGCGGAACGAGCGGCACGATGTACACCGCGCGCCGTCCGATAGGAAACCGGCGCTGCCCATCCATGAACTCGATGACGCCCATGTTATGGACCGGCGGCTGAGCGTTGATGAACTTCATGTTCTCTTTCGTCAGACCCGAGGAGCTTACGCTCTGCTGGAGCGAGCCGCACCCGGCGACCACGAGGGCCAGCAAGGCAACGAACAGGCACTTCGGCAGCATCGCCTTTCGGGGCATCTCAGATGTCATGCCAGATTCCTTTCAGTGCGTCTCGGCCAACGGCGCTCGATCTCGGTAAGCCCGGCTGGTGGAGCCAACGGGATTCGAACCCGTGACCTCGGCCTTGCAAAGGCCGCGCTCTCCCTATTGAGCTATGGCCCCAACGCACAGACGATTATCCACAAATGCGGCGCCTGCTGCAACGGAAAACCGATACAGAGCGAGCGCCGCGGCGCTCGCAGGGCGCAAACGCGCGGGTAAAATGGCTGGCGAAAGGCAACGGGCGTGCGTGGCAGCCCAGGGTGAGCGCCGTTGACATTTCCTACCGTTGTGCGGTAAAATGCCGGTGACATGAACGAAGAGCTGAAAGCCAGATACGACTCGTTGACGGAGGCCCTGCGCGGACTGGGTTCGGTGGCGGTTGCCTTTTCGGGCGGGGTGGACAGCACGCTTCTCGTCCGCGCCGCGCACGACGTACTGGGCGACAAGGTGCTGGCCGTCACCGCGTCGTCGGAGACGTATCCGTCCGCAGAGCTGGAGTCGGCCGAACGGCTCGCCAAGGAGATCGGCGTGCTGCACGTCGTCATTCAGACAAAGGAGTTGGAGATTCCGGGCTTCAGGCACAACCCACCCGACCGCTGCTATCACTGCAAGCGGGAGTTGTTTTCCCAGGTCCGGGCGATTGCCGCGGAGTATGGCATCGCGAACATCGCGGATGGAAGCAACGCGGACGATCTAAACGACTACCGCCCCGGGGCGCGCGCCATCGAAGAACTGCGCGTGCTGACCCCGCTTCGCGATGCCGGGCTGAGCAAGGCGGACATCCGCGAGTTCTCGCACGAGTTGGGCCTGCCCACATGGAACAAGCCGGCGTACGCGTGCCTGGCGTCGCGGTTCCCGTACGGCGCCGACATTACGCCCGACAAGCTCAAGATGGTCGAGCACGCCGAGGCGCTGCTGCACGAGATGGGATTCCCGCAGTGCCGGGTGCGCCACCACGGCGACGTCGCACGCATCGAAGTGGAACCCGGACGGGGGCAGGAGCTTACTTCTCCGGAAGCGGCGAGACAGATCGTCGATGGACTCAGGCAGATCGGCTTTCGCTACGTTGCGCTCGACCTCGAAGGATACCGCACCGGCAGCATGAACGAGACGCTGCCGCCTGGGGGGGGCCGCGATGATCGTGGATAGGGTGAAGGCGGCGCTCGACCGGGACCCGGCGGCGCGCGGCTTCTGGGGCGTGCTGGAGATCGTGCTCTCCTATGCTGGCTTTCACGCGCTGCTCTTTCATGACATCGCACACTTCCTGCATCGGCTGCACATCCCATTGCTGCCCCGGCTCATCTCGCAGTGCTCGCGCTTCTTCACCGGCGTCGAAATCCATCCCGGCGCCAGGATCGGCAGGAACGTGTTCATCGATCACGGGATGGGGGTGGTGATCGGCGAGACCGCCGAGGTAGGCGACGGCACGACGATCTTCCAAGGGGTGACGCTGGGCGGCACCGGCAAGCAGACCGGCAAACGGCACCCGACCATCGGCAAGAACGTGGTGATCGGAGTTCGCGCCTCGATCCTGGGCGCGGTGACGGTGGGTGACGGCAGCTACATCGGCGCCGGTGCCGTGGTGCTCAAGGACGTGCCGCCTAATTCGACCGCGGTGGGCGTGCCGGCGCGGACGGTCCGGATGGAGGGGCGGAAGGTCATCGGCGCGACGCTGGACCACACCAGCCTGCCGGACCCGGTCCTGGAGCGGCTCCAGGCGCTTCAGGAAGAGCTGGAGCGCACCGAGGAGATGCTGGAGCTGGACGCGGCGCTGCCACACGTCCTGCTGGCCGTGTCCGTGCCCGACCACACCCGGGGCAGGGAATGCGTCGCGCGGGTGCTGGCCGAACGGCACGTGTCGTACGCCGTGCACGAGACAAATCATCTGGTCCGGCTGACCTCGACGATGTGCCAGCGCGACTACGTTCAGGTGCGGGACGAGATCGAGAAGTGCCCCGGTCTCACGGTGATTTCGGAAGGCCGGGAAGCGAACCTTCGCGGCGAAGAAGAGCCGCCCCCCGGCGAGGACGAGACGAAAGACGCCGGCCGGATCATGAAGGTGGTGATTGCGCTCACGGAGCCGTAGGGGCTTTCACCGCCTGTTCGAGATACTCCCCGACACCCGAGAGAATGGCTTTGATCCCCACGCGGCCCGACTCCAGGTCCGGCCCGATCCAGAGTTGGACGGGCGGCGGCGGCTTCCATTCGGTCAGCGCTTTGATCAGCACCGACGCGACCCGCAGGGCGGACCGGTGGCTCGTGTACGCGAAGCGGATGGTCACGACGATCCGGTCGCCGCGGCGTATGTCCGCCGAGAAGCCCACGCGGGTGATGGTCGACACATCCCTCAGAGCCCCTTCCGCTCTCAGCCAGGTGGCCATGTCCTTCGCATCGATGAGCTTGCCGAGCAGGGACAGGACGCAGGCAAGTTCGCCGTGCTCGTTGATCAGGCCGCCGGTGATGTCGACACCGCCGTCGAGAGAGGGAACGACCTCTGTGATGGGGCTGTGCTGCGGCTGCGCGGCGCCGGCGAACACGGCTTTTACATCGTCCACGGCCAGCGAGAGCGACGAGACCCGGCGCGAGAACAGGATGTTGTTCTCGATGACGGACCAGCACGCTTCCGACAGGGCAGCAGGGGGCACGAGCGCCTCGATGTCGCGCTCCGAAAGGCGCGGGCCAGGCGGGCCGGCGGCGTTCTCCGGGACGAACACCGTCTCGTCGCTGTGGGTCTGCTGCCCGTAGCTTTCGGCCGCCTCCGGCGCGAGCAGCGACAGGTTGCGGGCGGCGAGTCGCGCAAGGGCCGCCAGACCTGAAATGCTGTAGACCGCGTACGAGTGGAACTCCGCCTTGTGCGGGTCGTAGCGAACGACCACCGCCACCTCGGCGGGAAGGGGACGCGTGATCGCTTCCGACGGCTGGTCGAAGCCGAGCGCGAAGTACGCGAGGTCCTCCCAGAGGCCGGCTCGGTCCTCCCGATTCGTGTCGTATGCCTTGGTGAGGCGATCGGAGAACTCGAGGACGCCTTCGTCGGACAGCTTCAGCCTCGCCAGGATGAACAGCGACGTGTCCGGCGTGACGAAGTACCTGCCGTCCACCGGCGTGCTGCGCTCGGAGGCGAGCGACCGGAGCTTGAAGAACCCCACAAGCAGGACGACCGCTATGAGTACGAACAGCACGACGGCCGAGATGAGAACGATCTTGATCGCCCGGCGCTTGCGCATTCTCGGCGCACCTATCTGGACATGAGCCACAGCAGGACCACGATCACAACGATCGACGCGATGGCGACCGCGAGCATCACCCAGCGCCGGGGATCGCTGCGGCCGGGCGCGTAGCCGACGTGAGCCGCCCGAGGTGCAGGCGCCTGCCCTGGCACGGTGGGCCGGACGGGCGCCGGAGCGTCAACGGCTCTGCTCCACGCCGCGCCGAGCGACGCGGGCACCAGACCCAGCATGTACCACAATAGCGGCTGCATCGAAGACCTTCGCAACGTCGACCATCCCAGCCCTTCGAGGATCGCCGCCAGGAACACGGCGGTCGCGCCGGCCGCAACAGCGAAGACCAGCGCATCGCGCGACCGCAGGACACCCAGCCAGCCGTACGCCAGGACCGCCAGGATCGCCGTCGCAGCCAACACCGTCCCCGGAATCCCGTAACTGATCGCGTGCGCATGATGCAGCGTGTGGGCCGATTGCCCCGTGCTGCCCAGAAGCGGCGAGGCGGCGAGTATCTCCTCCGCGCGGTCGACGACCGAGCCCCGGTATGTCCGGTAGCTGTCGGGCTCGAGCACCGAACAGACCTCCGCCACGAGCCGGGACTTGAACTCGCTCTTCGGGTTCGCCATCACCTGGCGGGCGCTCCATGCCAGCATGCCGCCCCCGGCAGCGACGGCGAGCGCCACGCCGAGCCCGAGCGCCCAGTCCCGCCGCAGCAGGAACAGCACGACGAGCAGGACGAGCGCGCAGCCGGCTGCCGCCCAGCACGATCTCACAAACACCAGCACCACCGCCACGGCGCCGGCGACCGTGCAGAGCCAATATACGACGCGGGGCCGCGCGCGGAATGACAGCGCGAGTGCTGCAACGAACGGCCACACGAGCGCCAGGTAGACGCTGAACAAGGGCGCTTCGCCGAACAGGGCGCCGGGAATCGCCTCGAGCTTCATCGGCCGGACCGTCAAGAACTCGACAATGCCGATGCCGCATACGAGCAGGACGGCGGCCGCGAAGACGAGCAGCGCCCGCCGCAGAATCCGGTCATCCGTCAGCAGGTTCCTGGCAAGCAGATACACGGCCAGCCCGGTGAACGGCGGGATCAGCCAGTAGGCGCGCTCCAGGCTCCAGCCGAGGCGGAAGCAATTCACCACGACGATGACGCACGCATAAACCGAGTACACGAGGACGAGCCAGTCGGCCTTCCCGAAGCGTACGGAGCGCCTCCTGTCCTTCAGCCGGCGAAGGATCTCGCAGCAGAGCAATGTCAGGATAAGGGTATTGACGACGTTGAGCCTGTCGTTCGACACGCTCCGGTGAATCCAGTTGGCGAAGGGCAGGGCGGGGACGAGGAACAGCAGCGTGTTCGCCGTACCGAACACCGCGGACGCCGCGACCACCGCTCCCACGGCGATGACGTGCGGGACCCAGAACACGTAGCTTGTGCCGGTCACCAGCGGCACCACCTGGAACCCGACAACGATGGCCACGGAGATGCCGAACAGGGCGCCAAACGCAACCCGCGGGGCGCCTCGGTGCGCCTCGGCTTCATGGAGCGCCGGCAGCAGCTGGCCACGCGCCTTGGGCGCCCACGCGCGCCAGCGATCCCCCAGCGCCGTCGCGACCAACAGCCCGACCCCCAGGCCGGCCAGCCCGGCGACCATGTCCCACACGGAGTCCATCGTGATGTCGAGCGGCTGCCCTTCCTGGAGGAACCTCAGCTTGGCAGGGATGTCGACCGCCTCCTTGAGCAGCATCGGGATCAGCGTGACGAGCAGGGCCTTCCACCTGGCCATGAAGCGGACGACGATAAGGAACAGCGCCGCGGCAACCAGGAAATGAAGGACCCGGTCCATCGGCACGTCGAGGAGGCGGTAGGCACTGATCCACTCGAACAGCGCGATGATCTCGCGGAGCAGCTCCTTGGCGTCGTCCACAATGAATCCGCCCTCGGTCTGGACGGAGGCGGCCAGTGTGGCGCCGGTCACGCTGAAGAGCATTCGATTATCCCGCCGTCATAGGGTGGCAAACGGCGGCTCGCCGTGGATGGACTCGATGAGCTCGCCGGCCGCGCTGATCTGCTCCGGGGTCCCGCGCAGGACGAGCCGCACCGCGCCCTCGGCGCCCGCCAGCCCGCCCGCCGCGCACTGCATTGCCTCGACGCCGGTCAGGGTCCTCAACGCCTCGACCTCCGTGACGATCTCCCCCTGGAACGGCCAGATCGACGGCACACTCCCTTCGCTTTCCGGGTCGGTCGTGATGAACTCGTGGACGTCCTCGAGTGGCTCGGCGACGCATTTCTCCAGGCCGACCGGGACGATGAACGTGATCCGTCGGGCGATGATGGTGCCGATGTTGGCGCCGATCGTGCCGCCGGTCGGGTGCCCGATCAGCAGGCCGGCGGTCCCGCTTTCGTAGTGGAGAGCGTTGGCCCCCTTCATGAACACGTCGCCGATACCCATGTCCTGCACCGCTTCGCTCACCGTGACGTTCTCGACGGGCTTGCCGTTCTTGAGCACGACGTCCGGCACCTCGCGCGAGAGCAGCCCCTTGCGGCTGACGCCCGCTGGCAGCGTCGCGCCGGTCATGTACTTGTTCTTCTCAATCGGCTGCCCGGTGACCTCTTCCACCACGTAGGCGTTGGTGCTGCCCGTGGCGATGGCCACGGTCCCCTCCGCCAGCGCTTTCTTGACGGCGGGCATGGCCGCCACGCCCTTGGCGATCAGACGCTTCGACTCCGAGACGGTCAGACAGATTTCACACAGCATCGCGCACCTCCTCCTCGCACTCCGCGCCGCGGTCTATTCCACTTCGCCCGCGCCCTCCTTCTTGGGAGGCAGCGGGCGCCGGAAAACGAACCAATTCTCCTTGTAGATAGTGACGATCTCCCATCCTTCCCCGCCGAGGCTGTTGGCGAGCTTCTCGCTGCTGCGGAAGAACTTGTACTCCCACCGGATCGGCGTCCGAATCACGCCGACCCCCGCCGCGATGATCTCGAGCGTTGCATTCCCGAGCTCGAGCGTCTTCTTCAACTCGTCGTTCTGTTTCTGCAGTTCCTTCACGGCCAGCGTGACGTCGTCCAGCTTCTTGGTCAGCACCGATACGTCGAACATGGCGCCGATGCGCGCGCCCTCCTGGGACCGCGTCGGAACCGCCAGCACCACCAGCACGATCACAACGGCCGCCGCGACAAGGACCCACTTATGCATGGGAAAACCCTCCTCTTGAGCCGGATGGCAGTCAAATCTCGCTCTCCCAGTTTACGACCTGCGCGATGGATGCGCAACCCAATATGGAGACGGGCAAGCTGGAGCGGGAGACACGTGCTGACCCGGGCAAGAGCCTTCAGCGCGGACCGTTGCTACATGGGCTCGGCGATCGTCGGGATCGGGCGGGCGGGCACGGAGCGAACCTCGAACTCGGTGCCTTCCTTGAGGACCACCTCGCAGACCTGGTTCCGCATGCCCATGTTCTCGTTGCGGTGGCGCAATTCCGAGCCGCGCTTGGTGAGCACGCTGGCGTCGCCGTGTTCGTCAAGGATGAGGTAGGCGCCGCGGCTGCCGCCGCCCCGCTCGATGTAGCCCTTCATCGCCTCGAGGAACGCGAGCTGTGCGAGGCACAGCAGCTCGTTATCGATTGCCCCGACGACCTCCCCCTGCCTCGTGAGTCGCTGACTATCGGTCTGGATGGACTGGTAGAGGCGGCGGGTGTCGGCAATCGCATCCGACAGGCCGTCGACACCTCGGACCATCCCCGCCGACAGGCTCATTCGGTGCTGGATTTCGTTTCGCACGTTCCGGACGGACGGCGCCTCGATGGGGCCGTACACGTAACGCCGGAGATTGGTGATCTCGGAACCCAGTTGCCGGCCTGCCGCCGCGACGAAGTTGTCGAGCGGCATTGGTGCGTCGGTGTAGTTCCGGGCGATGTGCTCCGCCGCCCGCAGCCCGCCCACCTGTCCCGCGTTCAACTCGGCCCCCTCGGGCGGATTCCCGTGGGTGCAGGCCACGTCGCCGACGGCGAACAGGTGGCGTACGCCGGTCTCCCAGGAGGTGTTGACGCTGAGCCCGCCGAACGTGTCCTCGGCGCACAGCGTGACCTCTTGCGGCTCGCGGAGGTCCACCCCGTAATCGAGGAAGGCGTCGATCCTCCGGTGGTCGATATGCCGCAGGCGGTCGTAGGGGGTGAACTGCGTCGCGCTGTTGGTTTCGAGGAAGTTTCGCGCCACGGGGTCCAACTGCGAGATATTGAACTGGCCGATCCCCTCGCCCTTGATGTTCTGCGAGAAGTTCACGTACACGCGGCGCCCGGCGGCGATCTCGTTGTGGATGGCAATGTCGATGACGGCCGGACCGAGCCCTTGCAGCCCGGCGCTCGAGAACGGCCAGGCCTCGCCCTTGAAGAAGATCGCCGAGGCGATTTGCTTGGTGGCGTGGAAGTAGTCGGCCAGGAAGCCCCTCTGATCGCGGCCGCCTTTGCCGACGCTGTAGTAGCTGGGGATGACGCGCTGGCAGTCCCCGAACAGTCGGCGGCGCGACTTGGCAAAGGCGAGGCCAAAGCGGGTCTCCGTCAGGTTCCCCGCGGCGGCGCCGCTCTTGATGCCCAGGCCAAAGCTGCTGGGCGAGCAAGACGAGTGGATGGTGTGTGCGAACAGGGCGCCCGGGCCGCCGGTAGCGAGGATAACGTTGCGGCAGTTGAAGACGACCAGCGCCTCGGCCGGCTTCGATGCCTTGCGCAGGTCCACCGCCAGCGCGCCGATCACGCGGCGCTCTTCGCCCTCGCCGGACACCAGCAGCGCGATGACCTCGTGCCGATTCAGGATCTGCGTGCGGTTCTGCCGAACGCGCTCGAGCGACTTCTCGGCCATCAAGGCCGAGGTGAGCGGCCCCGCCGTGGCGAGGCGCCGCTGCTCGCCGGCGCCCACGTACGTGCCGTATTCGTCGCGCGGGAAGGACACCCCGTTGCGCACCAGGTGGAGGAACTCCGGGATCGAGTTGACCGCCTCGGCGTAGGCGACGTCGCCGTGCGTCATCCCGCCGTCACAGAGCGCCGCGGCCATGGCGCTGGGCGAGTCCGGCTGCTCCCACAGCATGCCCATCCGGTAGTACGTCGCTTTGGCGGACGCGGGTTCGCTGGACGCGCCGCTCATCTTGTCGGTGACGACAACGAAATCGTCATGCCCCAGCTCGTGCAGATGTTCCGCCGCGTTCAATGCAGCGACACCCGCGCCGACGATGATCGTTCGCAGCGTGTGGATGGTCAGTTCAACATCGCCGAGGGGCCGTTGAGATGTCTCCATGCAGACTCCTTCTTCCGGGACGGAGGACAGCCGGTCTCCACGGCCGCATAGTATGCAAAAAGCTGGCGGGCGCGTCAAGGCCGTTCGCAGTGACAGTTCGCGGCGACGGCCCACATAGCCGAGCGCCGCGTTTATAAAAGTCACACCTGTGACTTTTATAAACACACCGCAACGCTTCAACTGGCTGGAGGGTTATGAATTGGTATTATAAATGCACACGTGTGCATTTATAATACGGATTCTCTGGGAGGCCGCTGGGGAGCCATTTGAACAGTCCTGAGCCCCGGGCGCGCCGAGGAGCCGGCGACTTGCTCAGCCGGGGCGCCGCGCCAACAGGAGCCCGAGGAACCCGACGCCGCCGATGGCGAAGAGCAGGACGGCGAGGGTGAGGAAGCCGACGGTGGGGATGAGGAGCGCACTCACGGTGATGGCGCCGACCGCCGCACCGCACAAGTCGAGCGCCGAGAGCCCGGCGGCGGCCGCGCCCCGCTGCGCGGCGGCGACCGACGGCCAGAGGGAACTGCACCCCGCCCGTAAACCCGGCAATGAACGTGAGCGCCAGGAACGCTGCGGCGACAGGCCAGCCGGCGGCGCCCGTCCGGCTCGCGGCCCATATCACGCCGATCAGGATGAGCGGGTAGACGGCCAGGATCGACTGCACCCGGAGCAGCCAGGCGAACTCGCGCCGGCCCGCGCGGACAATTCCGCCCGCGCATGCCCCGCCGGCACACAAGCCCACCATGAAGCTCGCGAGGATGAGCCCCAGCATCACGTACACGTAGCCGTACAGCGCCTGGAACGCGAGCAGGGCGACGATCTCGACCGTGATCTCGGTGAATCCGCCGCACGCGACCGCCAGGCCGGTCGCCGCGCTCCGCCCCGGCCTCACCACAAGGAGCAGGACGGCGCATAGTCCCACGGCGGCCAATCCTATCCCGCCGCGCGCCACCGGGCTCCACGCCGCGAAGCCGGTCAGCCACCGGATGGGCGCGTCGATCAGCCGCTGAAGAATCCCGGACCGCGGCGTTCGTTCCTTTGCCGTCCAGACGACCAGGCCGTGCGAGTAACTGATCGGGTGCAGATCAGTATTGAGGCGCGTTGACTTGCTTTCGGCGAGAATCTCGTCGAACAGTTCGATGTTGAACGCGTTCAAGTCGCCGTGGATGGTCGCCTCGAAGATCCGGGTGGTGATCTTCCGCGCGTCGAGGCGTTCGAGGAGGACGTCGGGGTCGAGGGTCGGTCGGCTGGTGCCCTTGACGGCGACGAACGTGTTGAAATCGCCCGGCGTCACCACGACATTCTCGAACGCCGATCCCAGCGTGCGCTTCAGGCAGGCGATGAACTCGGCCAGCTCCGACGTGGAGATGTTCGGCGCGGATTCGACGCTGAACGCGAGCACGCCGCCGTCGGACAGGATACGCGCCGCGGCGCGGAAGAACTCGGCGGTGTAGTACCGGTTGATCTGCGCCGTGATCGGTTTCGGCAGGCTCAGGATGATCGCGTCGTACGGCTCGCCGTCGTATTGCGCCACGTGCCGGCGCCCGTCGCGGAAGATGAGCCGCGCCCGGCCGCGCTCGAGGGCGCCGTCGAGGAGAGGGGAGGGCGGCTTGAACCGCCGGACGAAGCTCACCGAGTCGGGGTCGAGCTCGACGATGTCCACGTTGACCCCGCGGTACTTCAAGACCTGCTCGGCGGTTCCGCCCAGCCCGCCGATGAGGAGGATCCTTTGGGGGCGTTCCAGTTGCAGCATCGCCAGGTGCACGAGGAACTCGGACGTAGCGCCCAGCGGGTAGGTGCACGACAGCAGCCCGCTGTGGAACACACTCACCGTTTCTTCGCGCCGCCCGACGCTCGTGCGGCCGTAGATGGTGTTGATATGTTCGGGGCGGTCGCGCGCTCGGAACGACAGCGCGCCTGCGGCGGCCAGCACACACACACCTATGATCAGCGCCACCACCCGCCGCCTCTGCGCGACGGACACAGCGAAGGCCAGCGCGGCGAGTGAGCACACCAGCACGGCGTACGTCGGCTGAAGGAGACGAATGATCGCGGCGGCGAAGAGCACGCCGCCCGCCGCCGAGCCGATCGCCTCCCAGACGTAAACCTTGGCGATGGCGGCGCCCTTGGCGAGGTGATCCGAGGCCGCCCGGCACAAGGTGGGGAAGATGGAGCCGTTGAAGATGCAGAGCGGGCATAGCAGCGCCAGGCACGTGAGGATGACAGGGATCGGGCCGGCGATCTCGCCCTGCTCGAGGCCGGCGAGCGAGCGGACGTGGCCCGTCGCAAGGAAACACAGCGGCAGGAGCACGGCGAGCAGCGTCAGCTCCGTCGCCAGCCAGGCTGCCGGGGACTTCGACCGCTCGCCCAGCCTGCCGATGGTAACGCTCCCGACGCCCGTCCACAGCAGCCACGCGCCCAGCGTGACGCCGATCACCAGCTCGTTCCCCAGGAACGCGATGACCAGTTCGCGGATGATGAGCGACTGCCCGACGATTGAAATGAAACCGGCGGTAAGGGCAGTAGCCAGCAGTCTGGAGTTTGGGGTTTGGAGCCCAGAGTCTGGAGTCTGGGGTTTGGAGTTCGCTGCGGCGCGGCCGGCAGTTGGGTCAGTCATTCTTATACTTCGCACCATCGATGTCGGTGCGGCGAAGATACTTCATCAGGCCCGTAATCATTCGCGCGATCTCGTCGGCCAACGTGATCAGCCGCTGCCCCTTCTCTTCAGAGATGTAGTTCTGGTCGATGGCCACGCAGAGATGCGACTGCGTCTCGGACGCGGAGCCCTTGGCGGTCGAAAGGAACTGCAAGAACTCGCGTTTTCCCTCACGTCCGAACCCCTCGGCGATGTTTGCCATGATCGACACAGCCGAACGACACATCTGATCGCGCAGCCCGAAGTCCTTGGCGAACGGTCCGTACTTCGATGCCTCATAGACCTCGCGAGTAAGGATGCGGGCCTTCTGCCACGCTTCGATATCCTGAAAGCGGTGAAACGTCGCCATCATATTCCCCCGGTGTGCCGCGCAGCCGGAGACATCGTACTCGCTGAAAACTCCAAACACCAGACTCCAAACTCTGAACTCAGCCGGCTTCGGCGGCGAGCTCCTTCGCCAGCCGTGTCCAGAGATGCAGCCGGTCGGGATGGCCGCACAACGTCTGGAGCTCGCGCAGGACGATCTGATAGCGGCAGCCCCGGAGCCGCCGCAGGCCCTCTTCAAGATCGCGACGGATCGTGTCGGTATCGTCGGGAAACACCACGTCGCCCGCCTTCTGCCGCCACATGATCACGTAGTCGGTGCCGCAGCGTTCGATGACCTTGTCCAGGTCGGTCCACGCGCTGCACACGAAGATGCGCAGGTTGGGGATAGAGAGCACGGCGTCGATCTTGTGCGTGAGGTCCTCGCAACAGCCGTAGCCCGCCCGGCCGAAGCGTTCGATGATGGGCATCTGATAGCTGAGGCAGAGCTCCTCCCACATCGCCGGCGAGACCTGGTCGAACTCCTGGCTGTTCGCCATGCACCACAGGCTCTTGTACGTGACCCTGCCGCCGTCCGGCTCGTGAAGGGGATCGCTGCACGTCATCGGGCCGACGTTGTTGGGCGTGAGCAGGCCGGTCTCTGCGACCTGCTCCATCGCCCGCAAGGTCCCATCGCGGAGGTGCGCCATCAGGCGGTGCACCAGCGCCGGCTCGTCGGCCATGTCCATCATCATCTGCGTGAGCCCGCGAAGTTCCGCCGCCGCGGTGCACAGCGTGGCGGAGAGGGGAGGGCCGCACGTGAGCCTGGGCGGCAGGATGTCACCGAGCAGCTCGCCCGCCCGGGCAAGGGCTTCATCCGTTCTTGCACGGTTGTACGTGTAGCGCGGCAGCCGCAGCCGCTCGAAGTCGGCCTCCGACCTGAGCGGCGGGTCGTACGCCCACGCGCCGCCCGCGTCGGCAGGGCGGCGCCTCGCGACATCCACGCCCCACACGTTGGGCGGGTCGACATCAAACGCTGCGGCGACGGCGAAGGAAGACTCGACGGGCGAGTCATCACCGATGTCGTGCTTGATCAGGATGCGCCGAAGTCGGCGCTCGACCGACCGCAGCCACGGCTCGGTGCAGACGAGTGATTCCTCCGGCAGGAGCTCCGGCCACGCGCCCACCGGCCGGCACCAGACCGGAGCGCGGTCGGGCTTCCGCAGGGCATTCACGTCGCGCCATCGCTGCTTGATCTCTTCGTTCGCGCGGCCGGCGGCGATCTGGGCGACCTGCCGCGCCAGCTCGCGGACGCGCTGTCTCTCGTTCGCTGCGCTCATCGGGCGGATTCTATCCGGCCTTCCGCGCCCGCACAAGTCTTGCCTGTTCCTGGCGCGGACACTATACTCATCGCTGGCACGGCGGGCAGGGAGCAAGGAATGGCGTGGTACGACGAGTTCTTCGACGAGCATTACCTGGACTACTGGGCGCAGATTCTGCACCGGGAACGGACCAGCCGCGAGGTGAGCTTCATCGTCGAGAAGCTCGCCCTGCCGCAGGGCGCGAGGATTCTCGACCTGTGCTGCGGCCAGGCGCGCCACGCCATCGAGCTGGCGAAGCTCGGCTATGACGTCACCGGGCTCGACCTCAACAAGTTCCTGCTGGACGCCGGGCGGAAGTTCAGCGAGAAGGCCGGCGTGAACATATGCTTCGTCCAGGGCGACATGCGGGCGATCCCGTTCGAAAACGAATTCGACGCCGTGGTAAACCTGTTCACGGCGTTCGGATACTTCGAGCAGGAGGAGGAAAACCAGCGGGCGCTGGCCGGCGTGCACCGGTGCCTGAGGCCGGGCGGGAAGTTCCTGCTCGACCAGTCCCACGTGCTCCGTGCGGCGCGGGACTTTCAGCCCCGCGTGTGGCAGGAGTATCCCGACGGTACGCTGCTGATTGAGGAACGGAAGCTGGACGCGCGGACGGTGCGCTACAAGACGCGGGCCACGTACATCAAGCCCGACGGCAGCCGGGTGGAGCGCCACAACGACATTCGAGGCTACACGTGCGCGGAACTGAGCAACATGCTCCGCGCGGCGGGGCTCGAGGTGATCGACGTGTTCGGCGATTTTCGCGGCGCCGAGCTCGCCATCACCTCAAAACGGCTGATCGTCATCTCGCGGAAGGGCACGCCGGGCTGAGCCCGCTTCCGGCGCCCTGTCACGCATCTTCAGGGATCACTCACGCGCTACTGCTCCCTGTACAATCGCTGGCCGACTTTTATCACAGATGCTCTCCCATCCCAGGAGTTGAGTTCTTGGAATCCGCCGTGTCAATGAGCACTACTCGGTAGAGCAAAAGCCGTGCCGGACATTCGGAAAAATGCGGGCGGGCGGCGAACGCGGTCATAATACTCTGGGGGTCGGCGGTTTAGTGTCGGAAGCGAAGAGTCGGCGGCGGGCGGCGAACATCCGCCGTGTTGCTTTGGGGCACCACGGCCGGCCGGGAGCGGCGTCGGCTGCGGTATTTCAGCATCATTCGCGCGCGTGACGCGGCGCACGGCGCCCGGGCGCGAGAGCAAAGGCTGAATCGTTACGGCGGATGATTTGTGGGGCAACGCGCTCCGGTTTTGCCGGCTCTTCTTCGCCCGGCCGCCGATAGCCATGCCGCTCGCGGAGCACGCGCTCGACGTAGAAGGGATCGAAGGCGAGTGCGTTCCGGACCTGTTCGCGTTCCGCGTTCTGACGCCGAATATGGGCGATCTGTGCCCGAATTCGGCGGCGTTGGGACTTCAGGCGGGCCGTCTCTCGCTCCAGCGCGAGGGCGTGGCCAAACACGCACACGGCGAATGCCGCGTAGAGGAGATACTTCGCAAAAGGGCCTACAAGGGGTCTCAGCCACTGGCGCATGGCAGCCTCGTCAGTCAATCGGTCGCCTCGACGCGGGGCTCTCCAATGTGAGGCCGAGCTTCCGGGCGGCCTCGGCCAGCATGTCGTGCGATGCCGCCTTGGAGACCTCGAAGTCCAGCTTCCGGCTGCGATCGAGCAGCTCGGCCCGTTCCTGCCGCAGCCGGGTCAACTCGTAGCCGATCTGGACCTGCCTGCTGCGCTGCGAGACGAAAAACATCACGATGAAGGCGGTCGCCGCGATGACCAGGATGTAGCAGAACAAGGGGCGCACGTGGTCGGCCTCCGCCAGATCGTAACGTATACGATGATATAAGCGCGTCGGGGGCGGCGGAAGTTTTAGTTCGTGGCAAGTCAAGGGATTGGCGAAGCCGAGGGGACACACGGAACAACGGGGACAGATAACTTTTTTCGCCAGGTGGAGCGCCGGTGGCGATCCCTCTTGCTCCCTCGGCGAAAGAAAGTTATCTGTCCCCGTTTTCCGAAAGCGCCGCGTTGCTGCTAATCCGGCATCGACAGGCGGAGCCGACGCATGTACTTCGGATTCTCCGCCGGCTTTGTGCCGACCTTGCCCAGAGATAGGTCGTAGCTGAATGTCTTGCCGCCGACCGTCCGCCGGTCGGACTTCTTCACTCCGCCGGCCTCCGTCCAGGCCCATTCGATGGCGATCTGCGCGTCCTTCGGCGCGCCCTTGGCGCACTCGAAGAAGATCTTGTTCACCCCGGGCAATGGCCGCGGCAGCGTGCCGAAATTGAGCTGGGTAATCAGGCGAACGCTCAACTTCGTCAGCGAGCAGCTGGCAGGCAGCTCGACCCGAACCTGCGCCGAGTATGGATAGTACGCTTCGTACATGTTCAGCTTCCCGGCGATGACACCGTCGACCGGGCCGCCGAGCACCTGCGGCTTGGCCTTCCGGCCGGGCGGGATGAAGCGGACGAGCGGGATGATGCCTCTCGGCAGCGGGCCGAGCGTCATCTCAGCCGTGACCTCGCCGGCGACCATGGGATATGGGCTCTTGAACTCGAACG
>Ga0114922_10002371_pt1 | contig 17643 bp, 13 predicted proteins | sample AartaG_FD_100975 | JGI IMG/M metagenome (GOLD analysis project Ga0114922, IMG submission 100975) | Deep subsurface microbial communities from Aarhus Bay to uncover new lineages of life (NeLLi) - Aarhus_00045 metaG | ecosystem: Environmental > Aquatic > Marine > Oceanic > Sediment | place...
GATTCCAACGACAAAATACATGACTACATATTACACTGCACAACTCTGCTAGAAATGCCCCTCTCGACCCTGCAGGGCCCGATTTCAACGCGAGAGAGGCCTCGGTAACCGCCGGAACTTCGGTTTAAGGCAGCGGTAAACGTCAGTGGCTCAACGCGGTGCTCGCCGAACGCATCCGCCGCCTGCTCCGCGAGTTGCATCCCAACCCCGCCAGCGTCGATGCAGCAACGTCGCATCCGACGCAAACGCATGAGTTCGACAAGCAGCTCGTACTGATTTGCGAACGGCGAGTTCGACAGCTCGAACAACCCCACCGTCCGCAATGCGTCACCGTCCTGAGCCAGCACCCACATCACCGTCAGATCGTGCCGGCGGCCGATGTCCACGCCCATGAAAAGATCGCGCCGCTCCCTGGACAACTCGCCGACGGTCGTAGCCGGTATGAGCGACGCGTCCTCACATCGCGCGATCTGCTCATAGGTCAAAAACGCCGTCGCCTCGTCCAGAAACTCGCAAAGAAACTCCTGACGGTACAACTCGTCGTCACCCATCGCCTCTCGAACCGCGACTTCATCAATATCGAGGCCCTGCCTGACGGCGTCGGGCAGCGTCACAATCGATTGACTGAACCGTTCGTTGGTTTGCAGGTCATAGAAAACGTTGTTGCGACCCTTCGGCGTAGATGCCACGTCCAGTTCCCCCTCGCCTCGAAGTAGCGTGGGAAACATGGCCGCCCAGATGTCCCGGTCGTCCTGGTGCATGGCGAACTCATCGAGCAGCACGTCCCCGGTAAACCCCCGGGCGGTCTGAGGATTTGCCGGCAGACCAATGATCCGCAATCCGCCCGGTAGCACGATCTCGAGCTGTTTGAAGCTCGATTCCTTGAAGAACCGATCGTCGTAGTAGTCGCACGCGATCTTCAGCGCCTCACAATGCTGCCTAGCCTTCTGCATCAACTCACGACTTTGACGCTCCCCGGCCGACAGGAAAATCTGGTTCCGCCGCCGCCTTAGACCTCGCAGAATCCGCCGCAATGACTTGGTGAAACTCTTGCCCGTCTGCCGCGACCAGCAGTTCCACCGAAGCCGAAGTTCAGACTCCACGTCCTCCTGCTGATACGGCAGAAGCGGCACGCAAGGTCTAGCCGCGGCAAACACCTGCGATTTCGTCTCGCTTTTCACGCGCACAGCCATCACCACCGGCGTACAGCCTCTCGCCGCGCATCACCGCCGTATAGCCCCTTGCCGCGCGTTACCGGCGCGCGGCGAAATCCTCTCTCAATCATCAAAACGTTTGCGATGGTCGCTCAAAACGGCAGAATGACCGATCGGTCTGATCTTTTGTGGGACTGTGGGACCGGTTTTCCAGCCGGTCGTGTCAGCACTGGTCGGGTGCCCCATCTCCTTTGGAGGTAGCTGACGCCGGTCCGGTCACCACTGGAAACCCGTATGCGGAGTGATTTGTAACATGAACACACCATCAAGACGCTCGTTGTTCGCCCTGCTCACGTTCACGCTCTTCGCCACGGCCTGTACGAGCGTTCCACCCGACGGGGTAGAGTCTAACGACAACGCTCCGGACCTAACTCCGCCTGCCGACTTGCCGGACATTCACAACGAGCGGCTCCGCGCCGTCAACGACTGGGCATACCAACTTCAGGGTGAGCCGCTGCTCGACCTGGACCCGATTCGTCAAAGTGTCTTCGATCTTGTCGTCGTCGACTACTCGGCCGACGGCGGCGAAGACGGCGAGTTCACCGCCGAGCAGATCTCAGCTTTGCAAAACGACTCCGACAATCCCAAGATCGTTCTGGCCTACATGAGCATCGGCGAGGCCGAGATCGGCCGGTTCTACTTCGACAACGCCTGGGTCAGCCCCGACCCCGATCATGACCCCGACGGGCCGTTCACACTCACCGACGCCGCCCCGTCGTTCCTGGCCCCGCCAAACCCGGACTTCCCCGACAACTTCAAGGTCCGCTACTGGCGGGACGACTGGCGGCAGATCATCATCACCAACCCAGGCAGCCACGCGGTCATAAAAGACGCGAAAAGCTACCTTGACCGCATCATAGACGCCGGCTTCGACGGCGTGTATCTCGACATCATCGATGCCTTCGAGTTCTTCGGGCCACCCGATCTTACCGACGGCAACGGTGAGCGTGTCGATGCGGCCTCACTTATGATCGACTTCGTCATCGCCATAGCAGATCACGCTCGCAACACGCGCGGCTGTCTCGACTTCCTGGTGTTCCCACAAAACGGCGCCAATATCATCGACGACGATTCCTTCCCGCCAGGCACCATTCCCGAAAACCTCTCGCAGGAACAGTACGCCACACTCAGACGGATTGAATACTTCACCGCCATTGATGGCATCGGAGCCGAAGACAGTTTCTACTTCGGCAACGACGACGAGAACAACCCGTTTGATCCTCAAGATCATATCATAGAATCGCTCGATACATTCCGCCAGGCCGGCCTGTGTGTGCTATCAATCGATTATCTCACCGACACCACAAAGATCGACGATTTCTATGACCGCGCCCGCCGGCAAGGCTGGGTCCCGTACGCCTCCGTCCGCGACCTGTCCCGACTCGTCATCAATCAAACGCAACCACCGGATTGACCCCGAACCCTCCAAGGCGGGGCGGGATGAACCCCTGTACAAGATGACGGAATAAGGCGTTCTACAGCGTTCTTGGCTTTCGTGTAGCGTCACCCTACGTGGGAGACGCACGATCCGCAGAACGCCACCAACAAGAGGTGACGCGTCAGCCGCCGCACACAAATGGACCTTGCTCCAGATCGTCGCAACACTGCTCGCAAGGGACGGGCGCCGCAGGATCGCCGGATCTTCTGTAACAGCGCCGACAAGCTGAACCTCGAAAGGCTACGGCTACAGCCCCGCCTCGGCCGCCATCGCCTTGGCCGTGTCCCATTCCAGCCACAACTCAAACCACCACACCAGGTTTTTCCATCGGCCGTAGGGTTCGTAGATCGCTTCGATTTGGTGCTTCGTCGGTTTCTTGCCGCTTGTATGAACCCGCGACACGTGGGCGACGGTGGAGCTGTCGATCGAGAGGTGATCGTAGTGTCCCAGCATCGAGAGCAACGCGTGGGCGCTGGCCGGGCCGACACCGTCAATCGCTAACAAGCGTTTGAGAAGCCGGTCGCTGGACTCCGTCTTAGCGTGCTTGTCGAGCGCGTCAGGATCGAACGTCCCGTCGCACGAATCCTGACACAACTTGAGAATGGATTTCGCCCGATATCCGACGCGGGCCACTTCGATTAGGTATGTCTCCCCTGCGGCGAGGATCTCGCGCGGCGCAGGCCAGGCGTTCAGATTTCGGTAGTGCGGAAAGATCGGCCCGATTTGTGCGATGCGGTTGATCATCTTGACGGCCTGATTCCAGTTCACGTTCGTACCGCAGATCATCTTGATGATGTTCTCGGTCATCGACGCGGACCGTATCGTCCGCCCCGCGCCTATTCTTTCGAGAACGTACAGTGTCGGGTGGGATCTGCAGATCGTGTAGAACTCGTCGAGGTCCTGATCCAACTTGAGCATTGTTCGGACCTGGCAGGTGAATCGTTCGATGCGGGCCTCGTTCAGTGCGGGTCCGTCGATAATGACGCGCAGTGACACTCGCCGGCGCGTCCGTCGTCCCTCCAGCACCGACACCCGGAACACATCCACGCCGTCGCGAGTGACAAGCTGAAGGCACCGCCCGGCGTCGCACCACATGATGGGCGCGCACTCGTGCCAGCCGTGGCTCAGCGCCGCCGCCCGCAGCGAAAAGGGCTGCGGAACGCCGATGGTCGTCTCCTTTGTTTCCATTGCGGAAGTCACTCCACCTGGCCCACGGGCCATCTTGCCCTCGGCGTGCGTGGCTAAGGACATTGACGTCCTCCATCCGACCAAGATCGGGCTGCTACGGAAGTTATTTCGCCCCATTTCGCCCGGTCAACTGTGAAGTCGACGGACCGCCAGCCAGGCAGGGCGCGCAAAGGCCTGTATTATCGAACGTTGCGCCGGCACCGCAACAAATCACAAAGTGAATCACAGGCATACAAGATATTGGGGATTTCACTTGCTAAACCACATTTTGTGGGTTATACTCTCAAATGCGCTGTCCCCGGACCGCGAAAAACGGCGGTGCGGGAGCCCCGGTGGCGGGGTGGGCGCGGCGACTCGGTGTTGACGCGACGTTGTTGATCGCCGTAGCGAGTGTGCCCGCCCGACAGGGGCATTCACTAAGCCGCTTGCCCGTCCAGGCAGGAGGCGATCTGGATGGGCATGGAGGTGCCGTGTGAGTCAGGTATCGGTCGTCGAAGGGAAGAGCCGTCCAAATAGCGGTTTCCTCAGTGAGAACGCCGAGCGCGTGCTCGCAGCCCGCTACCTCATGAAGGACGAGTCGGGCGAAATGACGGAGACGCCGCAGGAGCTGTTTCGGCGGGTGGCGCGGGCCGTCGCCGATGTGGAACTGCTCTACTGCGACGATCAGAGCAACCGCAGCGAGTGGGAGGACCGGTTCTACGACCTGATGACATCGCGGCGCTTCATGCCCAACAGCCCGACGCTGATGAACGCCGGCAGGGAGATGGGCATGCTCAGCGCGTGCTTCGTCCTGCCGGTCAAAGACAGCGTCAGCGACATCTTTGACAGCATCAAGTACACCGCCCTGATTCAAAAGGCCGGCGGCGGCACCGGCTTCGCCTTCGACGAGCTTCGCCCCACGGGCGATTTCATCAGCAGCAGCGGGGGCACCACCAGCGGCCCCATCTCGTTTTGGCGGGCCTTCAGCGAGGCGACCAACGCCATCCAGCAAGGCGCCTTTCGTCGCGGGGCCAACATGGGGTTGATGTACATCCATCATCCTGACATCCTCAAGTTCCTTCACGCCAAGCAGGATCTGACCCAGTTCAACAACTACAACATCTCCGTCAAAGTGACGGACGAGTGGATGGAGGCGTACCTGGCCGACCCCAACGTGCCCCACGTGGTCATGAACCCGCGAACCGGTAAGGAGTATCTGCTGCCAAAGGACCTGGACATCTGGCAGTACGACATTCGCTCGCTCACTCAAATTGAAGACCCGGACAACCTTCCGCCCGGTGAGTACTACACGCGGAACGACATCTGGCGGATCATCATCAACAACGCACACGCCACCGGCGAACCGGGCCTGGTCTTCATCGACCGGATCAACGAAGCCAACCCCACGGCGCACATCGGCAGAATAGAGGCCACCAATCCCTGCGGCGAGCAGCCTTTGCTGCCGTTCGAGGCGTGCAATCTGGGCAGCGTCAATCTGGCCATGTTCGTCCGTCACGATGAGATGGGCGAACCGTTCGTAGATTGGGACGAACTTCGCGAGACGGTCCACCAATCCACCCGTTTTCTGGACAACGTCATCGACGCGAACAAGTACCCACTGCCTCAGATCGCCCGGATCTGCAAGGCAAACCGCAAAATAGGCCTGGGCATCATGGGCTTCGCCGACGCCCTCTACGAACTCGGCGTTCCCTACAACAGCAACGAAGGCGTCGAGTGGGGCGAGCGGTTCATGAAGTTCGTCAACGATGAATCGCACAACTGCGGCGAACAGTTGGCCAAAGAGCGCGGCAGCTTCCCCAACTGGAAGGGCAGCGTCTACGATACCGGCTATCATCGCCCGATGCGAAACGCCACCAACACCACTGTCGCGCCGACAGGAACGATCAGCATCATCTCAGGCTGCTCCGGCGGCATCGAACCGATGTACAGCCTGGCCTTTATCCGCAACGTGCTCCGCGGGCAGGATGAAGGCGAGCAGCCGATGGTCGAAGTCAACCCGATCTTCGAGCGGGTGGCCAAGGAACTGGAGTTAGACGGCGAGGGATACGAGCACCTTATGGAGCGCGTGGCCACGGATGGCACCCTCGCCCACGTCAAGGACATCCCACAAGATGTCCGCCGCGTCTTCGTCTGCGCCCACGACATTCCGCCGCAGTGGCACGTGAAGATGCAGGCGGCATTTCAGAAGCATTGCGACGCCTCCATCTCCAAAACGATCAATTTCACACAATCGGCTAAGGTCGATGACGTGGAGCAGATATACCGCCTGGCGTACAAGCTCCGATGCAAAGGCGTTACCGTTTACCGCAATGGTTGTCGCCGGCATCAGCCCATGGCCCTGAAGAACAGCGACAAAGTTGGCGCGGCAACGGTATCTCAAAACGCGCCGGCGTCGCCTGGTCAGCCTTCACTCGAACCGGCTGAGTTGCCGGAGATCTGCTCCGGGCTACGCATCCGACAAATGACGCCTTTCGGCAATATGCACATCAATGTCACCGTTAATCCTCATACAGGCAAGGAGCTCGAGGTCTTCGCTCAGTTGGGCAAGGGCGGCGATCTGGCCAACAGCGACCTGGAGGCCATCTGCCGGATGGTCAGCCTCTGGCTTCGGGCCGGCGGCGACATGACACATGTCATCCGCCAGCTTCACGGCATAGGTTCCAGCCTGCAGGTGCAGACCAAGGACGGCAAGATCATGAGCCTGGCTGACGGCCTGGCGCGTGCCCTGAGGAAATACATGCAGGCGAAAGCCCAGTTTGGCCTGGAAGCCATCTTGCTGGGCAAGTACAACCTCGACGACGTCGGCAAACCCCTGGAGGAGCGAAGCGGTCGATCGAACGGAAAGGGCCGGGGGAACGGGAATGGGAAAGACGGAGGTGCTCACAGTGGGCAAAACGTGGCCGGTTCCGGGTCGGATTGCTCGTCCGCAACCGCCGCCTGGCAAAATTCCCCAGCCAGCCGAATTCAGTGGGAGCACTCAAAATTCAAGGTTCTTTGCCCAGATTGCCAAAACCGCCTGCGTTTTAGCGAAGGATGCGCAACCTGTGACGCCTGCGGCTATGCCCAGTGCTGATTTTGACGAAAAGTCCGGTAAAACCCCTGGACCAGGGGGTGACTTTTGCGTAGAAGCGGGTAGAATTAGAGGGATGAATGTGAAAGTCCTGCGCCGGTTTTGGCCGATACAGGCAATTGGCAGCCGGGTGTCGTGCCCGCGAGGTATTCATTTGGAGGGTAGCCGGTAACACGGCTTGGTAATCGAGACAGTTGAACTCGGCTTCTTTCCCCTCCGGAAAGCACCGTACCGTCTTAGGACGCGCGGTGCTTTCTTTTCATGCCTGACGGCACTTGGCAATCGCGACGCCGCCGGTCTCCCGGCCATTTGGCGAGGGCAAGCGTCAGGTTGAGGGGTGTTGGCGAAGATTTTCTTTGCCCGCCGGCACCCGCTTCAACACCGCTGAACGATGAGCAAAGTGCAACTTTGCTCTACCCACATTCGTGAGGCTCACACCGTTCGCGATTAGCACGGCCGGAGGCTTGCCCATGCAGCAGCTTTGGTTATACTAGCGGATCTTGCGACCTGATCCGGCTTCGCTTATTCGGTCGTGGACTGAGCCATAGGAGGTCATCGTGGCCGTTCGACTTAGACTATCGAGGTATGGCCGCAGGCACCGGCCGTTCTATCGCCTTTCGGCGGTGGACGCCCGCAAGCCGCGGAACACCAGGGTGATCGAAGAACTCGGGCACTACGACCCGATCACGCCCGACCCGGAAAGTCAGGTCGTTCTGAATCGCGATCGTATCGAATACTGGCTCAGCGTTGGCGCCGTGCCCTCGGATACCGTGCGGGCGTTACTGGAAAAGGCCGGTATCGGATCGGCGCAGGCCTCCTAGAGTAGCGCTTCACCTTCAGGTTTGCGGGTGCAGTCGTCCCCGGGCCGGCGGGCGTTTGACTGAACGAGAGGTCGCTTTACTGTGGCGGATCGTGTCGTGCGATGCGCGTCGATGTACTAACTTTGTTTCCCGAGGTTTTCGGACCGTTTCTGACCGCGAGTATTATCGGTCGTGCAGTGGAAATCGGATCCGTTACGGTTCGATGCGTAGACTATCGTGATTTCACGCACGACCGGCACCGCGGCGTCGATGACAAACCCTTCGGCGGCGGACCAGGCATGGTCATTCAGTGCGGGCCGGTCTTCGAGGCCGTCGAATTCGTCGAGCGTGATTCGCCGAAAAAACCGGTACGAGTCATGCTTACGCCACAAGGAGAACTGCTCAATCAGCAGATCGCGCAGCAACTGGCGGCGGAACCGTGGCTTGTGCTGCTCTGTGGGCATTACGAGGGTTTTGACGAGCGGGTGCGCACAGGCCTAGACGTTCGCGAGATATCGATCGGCGATTACGTGCTTTCCGGCGGTGAACCGGCCGCTATGGTCTTGATCGACGCGATCGTTCGACTGCTGCCCGGCGTACTGGGCGACGCTCGCTCTGCGGTGGAGGAATCATTCACCGACGGGTTGTTGGAGTACCCGCAATACACCAGGCCGCGAGAGTTTCGTGGGATGTCGGTCCCCGACGTGCTGTTGTCCGGCGACCATGCTCGGATAGCAGCGTGGCGCAAGGAACAGGCGAAGGCCCGAACACGGCGGCGCCGACCGGATTTGTTTCAGCCTGACGACAGCGGCGGGCAATCTTAGCAAGATGGATTTGGACAGCGTTGGGATAAGAACCCGTCGGCTTAGCTCCAGGGCCGGCCCGGCGGTTCGTGGAGTATCGAGATGTCTCACCAACTCGTCGATCTGGTTGAAAAAGCTTACCTCAAATCAAACGTTCCGGCGGTCCGTGTCGGCGACACGGTGGATGTCCATACCCGAATCGTAGAAGGCGACAAGGATCGGCTTCAGATCTTTAACGGCGTGGTCATTGCTCGCCGAGGTCGCGGCCTGAGCGAGAACTTCACCGTGCGTCGTATCGTTGGAAAGCAGGGCGTTGAGCGCGTCTTCATGCTGCATTCGCCCAATGTGATCAGTGTCAAATCCAAGCGCCGCGGCAAGGTGCGCCGCGCCAAGCTCTACTATCTCCGACATCGAATCGGTAAAGCCCGCAAGCTTCGCGAGGTGCGCACCAGTCGAGCCAGACCGGGCGGCGCTGAAGAGGCCGCATCCGAAGACGCGCCAGAACTGGTGACAGCCGGGTAGTCTGTCATGAACAATCGCTCCCACCTGGGTCGCCGTGGTGAGCGCGCTGCCGTCAAGTTTCTCCGCTCCCTGGGATACCGTATTCTCAAACGGAATTACCGCTCTCCTCACGGCGAGATCGACGTGATCGCCCTGGATGTCGAAACGGTGGTCTTTGCTGAGGTCAAGACTCGCTCGTCCGCCGAAGCTGCCGACCCGGAGATCAACATCCATCCTGAGCAGCAAATGCGCATCCGTAAAGCGACACAGTATTTCCTGATCGAATCAAATGCGCAGCACTGGCCCTGCCGTTTCGACGCTTTGAGCGTGCTTCTGCCGCCGCGAGGCCGGGCATCCGTCGAGCATTTCGTCAACGTGTTCCAACCCGCACGATCTAAGAGGGCGGATCATTCACCATGGGGCTGATCGATTCCCACGCCCACCTGACCGACCCGGGATTATACGGGCAGGTAGAAGCGGTTCTGCAACGATGCGTCCAAAGCGGCGTCGAACGGGTGATCACTATCGGTACGGATGCCGCCGATGCGGGCCGAGCCATCGGGCTGGCGGAGCGCTTTCCCGATCAGATTTCAGCCAGCGTGGGCTTTCATCCCCATGAGGCTGACAACGTCAGCGCGGATGACATCGCCCGGATGGGCGAGCACTTGGAGCACCCCGCAGTCGTAGCCCTCGGCGAGATCGGGCTGGATTACCACTATGATCTGGCGGATCGCAGCCGCCAGCGGGAGATATTCGGGAGGCAGTTGCGCCTCGCCGCCGACCGCGATTTGCCGCTGGTTATCCATTGTCGCGAGGCCTTCGAGGACGCCGTGCCCATCTTGTTGGATCACGGCATGCGCGACAGTCGGGTCGTGTTTCACTGCTTCACCGGCACGATGGCAGAGGCGGAACGTTTGGCCGCGTATGGCTGGTGGATTTCGTTCACCGGCGTGGTGACATTTCGGACCTCGACGCCGTTGCAGGCGATCGCCCGCCGGTACCCGTCGAACAAGCTGGTGGTGGAGACCGATTCTCCCTACTTGTCGCCGGTCCCGGTTCGCGGGCGGCGCCCCAACGAACCGGCCAACGTGGTCCATATCGCCCGCTTCCTGGCCGATCTGAGGGAAATCCCATTTGAAACGCTCGTCGAACAGACGACCCGCAATACTGTTGATTTCTTCCGCCTGCCGCCCAGGAAAAACCAACACTCGTCAACGCCGCCACCGTTTTAGACCGATACATAAACCGCCCGGTGAGTAATCGCCGGGGGACTGTCACGCGTCGTGTATGCGTGCGCGGGCGGGCAATGGGTCCGGCTTCCATTCGTCAGCGTCTGGCGTGGCCACGCTCGCATCGATGCGTTTCGCCAAGCGACGACCCAGAGTCGCTAGTGTAGAGTTTCATGAATGGTGCATCAGAGTCCGATACCATTCTTCGTGCTTACCAGCTACATAGGGCGTTGCGCTCCCTCACGGTCGCGGCTCGGATGAAATGCGAACTGTGTGAATCACTACACTAGCGTCGGTATGGCGGTTTTGTCCGTCGGTCGAGTCCGAATGGACGAATTTGTCAGAACCTCGAAGCGGAGAAAAACAGCATGGTCAATCCGATTTTTGCCGGAAGATGGTCGTGGCTTGTCAGTATTGGGGCGATCCTTACGTGTGGGATTGCCCCCATCGCGCAGGCCGAGGTATTGCAGAATCTCATCGATGCGGACCCGCCGAACCTGGTCTCCGCCGACGGCTCCGTGAGCCTGAGCAACTTTCAATACACCGGCCCGTTCGCCGACACGATCGAGATCAGCGCCGATCCCTCGGCGGATGGGATCCGCTTTATCGTCACGGGCACGAACGGTCTGTCCAAAGCGAGGGTTCTGGAAGTCGTGGACGATGAGGACCTCTTGGCCGTGCTGGAATTCACGGCCACGACCCTCACCGGGGACTTCGGCCTGGTCGCCCTGAGTATGGAGGGCAGAGCCCGGGGCGTGGTCTCAGACCAGGGACAGGACATCTCCTCATCGATCCTGATTCAAGAGTTTGTACGCCCCGCAGACGGTAGCGCTGCCCTGACAACCGGTCAGGTGTTCACGGATGCCGATGAAGTGGGCCCGCATGAGGCGGAACTGCTGCTCGACCCGGACACCTACGGACCCGCCATCAATCTGGAAACGCGTATCGGGCTGAACACCGTCACCAACGGCAGTGCGACACTAATGTCATTCGCCTTTTCGTTCGTCGCGGGGGGGGGTGCCGGTGGGGAGCCGGGAAGCGGAGGCGGCGGAAGTGAAGGTGGAGGTGGAGGCGGCGGAGGTGAAGGTGGAGGCGGCCAAAGCGTGCTGACGGCGATTCGCGTGAACCCCTCTGTTTTGACGCTGTGCTTCTCCGACGCCACCGTGCAGCTTCATGTAACCGGCATTTTCTCTGACGGCACCGAGGCCGACCTGACATCCGCCGCCACGGGAACGCAATACGTCTGCGACACGTTGGAGGTCGCGACAGTGTCGGGCCACGGCCTGGTCAGAGCCGGGAACGAAGGCACAGCAATTATCACCGTCATCAACGGGGAGTTTGTAGCCTCGGTGCAGGTCGCCGTCGATTACAGTTGCGGACCCTCCGCCGGCCCGTGTGGTGAGGGGCAAACGTTGGCCTCCATCGCGCTCACGGTCGAAGATGTCACACTCGACGCAGGCTCCACCATTCAGTTGGATGTGGTCGGTGTGGACTGCGATGGAGAAGCCGTCGAGGACCTGGCCGGCTTGCCGGAGACGACGTTTGAATCCGCCGACCCGGCCGTGGCCTGCGTGACCAACGACGGCTTGTTGACCACCGAGAACGAGGGTCAGACGACTGTCACGGTGCGATATGAAGAACTGGCGGCCGAGCTGGCCGTGACGGTCCTGCCGGTCGAACCCGCCCCTGGCGGAGACGTGCCCGGCGACGGGACGACCGACGACGGGCTGACCGGCGACGATTCGAGTCACGGCGACCGCCGAGCGTGGCAATGCGGCGCGTGCGGGGCCCTGGGAATGCTGGAACTGCTGCTAATAGTTCTGGGTCTTGTCGGTCTTCGACAATCAGGTCGTTTCACGGCAAGGCGGACCGGGTAGCGCGGTGCCCCATCTTTCGCCGCTCGAGGCGAAGCGTGAGAACTGACCTTCACTTGGCCGAAAACCCTGTCTTTTGCCGGGCCGAGAGTCCTTTCTCGGCCCTTTGTCCTATGCGGGAGTCCTTGCTCCCCTTTTCAAGCACGGATGACCAGGAGGGACCTTCCCGCTATCGTAGTCGGCCGCATGAGCGAGCATGAAACCATCTCGCGGCTTTTGTCCTGGACTGCTCGCGGACCTGAAAACCAAGACTCAAAAGAACAGAGGGTGTCCGAACTCCTGCGACGGATCTGCCCGAACCTCCACGGGCTTGAAGTCTTGAAAGTGGCCGGTACCAACGGCAAAGGCTCGGTCGCCGCCGCCCTCGAAGCCTGCCTGAAAGCGGGCGGTAAGAGGGTGGGACTGTTCACTTCACCGCATCTTGAAAGGGTCACCGAGAGGATCAGGATCAACAGTCTGGAGATCAACCCGAGCACACTCGAAGCCTACGCGAGCCGGCTCGAGCCGCTCCTTCTGGATTTCGCCTCAGAACGTGGACCGGACTTTGTACCCTACTTCTTTGAAGTCATGCTCCTTATCGCAGTTCAGGTATTCCTGGACGAGAAGGTCGACTACGCCGTCTTCGAGGCGGGTATCGGCGGAGGGCGGGACGCCACTGCCATGCTGCCGTCACAGATATCGGTCATCACCACAGTCTCCTATGACCACGAGGACAGACTCGGGGCCTCTCTTTTGCAGATCGCCGCCGAGAAGGCGGGAATCGCCGCCGAGAATTCGACGTTAATCCTGGGGCCGAGGATCAAAGAGGATGTCAAGATAACGATCCGCCGCGCGACATCAGAAAGAAACGTACGGATCATCCAAGCCCCCTTGGACCGGTTCGCAGTCAAAAGGCAAGCCCACGACGCCTGTGTCGTCACGGTGTCACTGCCGAGCGGCGACATGAAGATCGACTTGCCGCTGTTAGCCGGCTTTCAACTCGACAATCTCTCGACCGTGCTGGCCGTTCTGGAGACTTTGGCCCGGACGCATGAGTTGCCTGTTGAGGCATCGATTCAGGGGGTCGCCGGTGTGCGCTGCCCGGGACGGTTCGAGTACATCGACGCGCACCCAAGCTGGCTGCTGGACGGGGCCCACAACCGCGAGGCAATCAGCGCGCTGATTTCCGGGATACGCACGTACTTCGCATCGAGCGATCGAGTCCTGATCTATGGAACGTCCAGGGGGAAGTCCTACGCCGCATATCTGGCCAGGCTCGCACAGATCGCTCAGCAAGTGTACGTCACCGACGACTTCCACAACGCTCAAAACAGGGAAACGCTTGCCGCCGAACTGCCGAAAAACCTCGACATCCGTGTCTGGAATACTTCAGTTGAGGAGCTTGTCCGCTCACTTCAAAGCGGACCGGCCACACGTGATAAGCTAGTCGTCACAACCGGTTCACTGTTCCTGGTAGGAAGGGTCCGCAGCGCGTTGGGGATCGGATGAGGTGTGGCAGGTCGATGACCTGCCCTACCCGTCTCCCTCAGCCTGTTCGCGAATACATAATCGGCTTTGGCTCGTACCGGTCGCAGTAGACCTCTATTCCCAGCCTTAAGACCAGGGCCGTCACGTAAACCGCTATCCACATGTAGCCGATCTTCATACCCGCCAAGGCGGCTGTGACGGCGGCCGTGAGCTTCTTGTCTCCAAGAAGAGCCTTCAGCCCGCGCTGCAACCAGTCCTGATATATTTCGCTCTCCCGGTCGCAGAGGCCCCGCCACACGGCCCGCCGCAAAGCGGAAAAAACGGTCTCACCATGGTCAATTGCTCTGGCCAGCGTCTGAGGGCTTGGCAAAGCCCTTCGTTCGTCCTGGGTTAGCAGAGCTCGCGAGTAGTTGCGAACCTCTTGCAGGATATCCAAGGTCTCGGCGGGAACGACATTTCCAAGCGACCTGAATATCTCACGCTCATCTGTTCGCTCAACAACTGGCCCGACTTTCGCATCTATCTCGTTTACATCGAGAATGTCGGAACCCATTCCGTGAAGCCCGACGATCACGCTTTCCTCTTCAAAGCGATGGACTACCCGTCGTCGAAATCTATCTCGCTGTTGGAGCGACTGAATGCTCCGCACCCGTTGAAGCGTCTCCGCGATATGCGGCTTGGCCTTCTCAAGCTCTCGCTGTCGGATATAGCAGATTGCGAGCAAGGCCGTCGCCTCAAGGTAGATGCGTGTACCAGTGCCGACTTTCTTCCGCACACCGATGAAGCCCAATTCGGCGGTCTTCAACTTGCCCGCTTCCAGAGTAGCTTCCCAGTACCAATTCTTCGCCTGCATCAGACGAGTTTCGTGACCTGTTGGCCGTAAAAGGCGCTGTATGCTCCCAACGAGGCACTTCGCCGTTTCATCGTCGCCCCGACAGACAGCAAGGCACAACCGTGGTTCGAGTTCTCGTAGTCTGTTACGCTGGTGCTCTGTCAGTTTGGGCGGTCGAGGCATCCGTCTTACTCCCCGTAGTGGATTTCCTTTGTACGAACGTACTCGGACCGCATAAAGACCTGAACTCGCTCGAAGCCAGGTAGAGCAACTCCCCTCCTCCCGCGCCCGGGTCCGTGCAGAACGACAAATGCTCAATATCCGTCATTCAGCATTCATCATTCTTCATTCAGCATTCGCCCGCCGGCCGGGTGGTGGGTGTGGTCTACTTGCTGTCCTTCACCTCGTACTCCGCGTCGATCACATCGGCGTCGGCCTCAGCGCCGCCGGCGCTTGGCTCACCAGGCCGGCCGGCCGGCTCCGACGCGGGGCCTGCGGCGGCGGCCTGCTGCTTGGCCGTCTCCTCGTACACGACCCTGCCGATCGCCATGGCATCCTGCATCAGAGCCTCGTGGGCCTTTTTGACGGCGTCGGCGTCGTCGCCTTTGAGGGCCTCCTTGACCGCATTGATGGAGGACTCGATCTTGCCGCGTTCATCCGCCCCGACCTTGTCGCCGTGCTCCTTGAGCTGCTGCTCGATCTGATAGACCGCGTTGTCCGCCTCGTTGCGGATCTTGACCAGTTCGGTCTTTCTGAGGTCCTCGGCGGCGTGCTCCTCCGCGTCACGTTTCATGCGCTCGATGTCCTCGTCGCTCAGGCCGCTGCTGCCCTCGATGCGGATATCCTGCTGCTTGCCGGTGGCTTTGTCCTTGGCCGAGACGTTTATGATCCCGTTGCGGTCGATGTCGAAGGTGACTTCGATCTGTGGCAGCCCGCGCGGGGCCGGCGCGATGCCCGTCAGGTTGAATCGACCCAAGGTGCGGTTGTGGTCCGCCATCGGCCGGTTGCCCTGCAGCACATGCACTGTGACCTCGGTTTGATTGTCAGCCGCGGTCGAGAATATCTCGCTCTTTGAGGTCGGAATCGTAGTGTTGGCTTCGATCATCGGCGTCATCACGCTGCCGAGGGTCTCCACACCCAGCGTCAGCGGTGTGATGTCCAGCAGCACGATGTCGTCCTTGTCGCCGGACAGGATCGCACCCTGGATCGCCGCACCGACGGACACGACCTCGTCCGGATTGATGCCCTTGTTCGGCTCCTTGTTGAAGATGTTCTTCACCAGCGCCTGGACCGCCGGAATGCGGGTCGACCCGCCGACAAGGATGACCTCATCGATATCACCGGCAGTCTTCTTGGCCGCCTCGAGCGACTCCAGCACGGGCTTGCGGCAGCGCTCCGTCAGGTGTTTGGTGAGCTGCTCGAACTTGGCCCGCGTCACGATCATCTGAAGGTGCTTGGGCCCGGTCTGATCAGCCGTGATGAACGGCAGGTTCACGTTCGTCTCGAGGACGTTGGACAGCTCGCACTTGGCCTTTTCCGCCTCCTCCTTCAATCGTTGAAGGGCCATCGGGTCGCTCCGCAGGTCGATGCCTTCCTTCTTGCGGAACTCCTCGGCCAGGTAGTCGATCAACTCCTGGTCGTAGTCGTCGCCGCCGAGGTGTCCGTCACCGGAGGTGGCCTTGACCTCGAACGTTCCGATCTCCGGATCGATCTCGAGAATGGAGATATCAAACGTGCCGCCGCCCAGGTCGAAGACGGCGATGCGCTGCTCCTTTTTCTTTTCCAGCCCGTAGGCCAACGCGGCGGCGGTCGGCTCGTTGATGATGCGCTCGACCGTCAGCCCGGCGATCTCACCGGCGTCTTTGGTCGCCTTTCGCTGCGAGTCGTTGAAGTAGGCCGGCACCGTGATGACGGCCCTGGTCACCTCCTCGCCCAGGTAGCTCTCCGCCGTCTTCTTGAGATCCTGGAGAACCATGGCGCTGATTTCGGGGGGGGTATAGAGCTTGCCGCGGACGTCGACCTTCACAAGCTCATCGGGGCCGCCGACCACCTTGTACGGAACGATTTTCTCTTCAGAGGCGACCTCGTTGTGCCGCCGCCCCATGAAACGTTTAATGGAGAAGACCGTGTTTTCTGGATTGGCGACCTGCTGCCGCCTGGCGAGCTGCCCCACAAGGCGCTCGCGCTTCTCCGTGATGGCCACTACGGACGGCGTCAGGCGCGAACCCTGAGTGTTGGTCAACACCTTGGGCATGTCACCCTCCATGACAGCCACAACTGAATTAGTCGTCCCCAGGTCAATTCCGATAATCTTGGACACGATGTTCTCCTTCTCAATTCAGCCGCGCGGCGCGAGCGCAGCTTCACGCAGCCGTTGAGCGTGCAAGATCAATGCCAGTTCTGCTGGTCCGGGCAGGCGATGTAAGCTATTGTACTTAAGGTTCTTAAGTCTCGGCGTGTCCTCGTGTGCCAAGCACGTGCTGCCATCTTGACAGTGACTTGGGCTGCGGAATTGACACACGATGCTCTTGTGTCGATCGTTGACAAGGCCGATGATCACCCGGATGTTGATTGTGGATCTGACCAGTCCATCCGATAATACCAGCGGCAGCACACAATATGTCAATTGAGCCTTTCGAAACAGCCGAGGCCCATGCGGTGCCCACAGTCCGCCAGCAGTCGGTCTTTGTCGAAAACCGAGTCGGGCAACTCTTGCGCCTGACCCAGTTGTTCGACCAGGCAGACATTCGCATCCTTGCGGTTTCGATCGTCCATTCGGTGGATTGCGCCATCTGCCGGATGATCGTGGACGACCCGGACAAGGCCCGAGAGCTTCTAACCGCCCATCATTTTCCCGTTTGTGAAACAGAGTTGATGGTGGTCAGCTTGCCCCACGGCAAGCGAGCTTTGCTGGGTGTGTGGGCATCGCTGTTGGGTGGGGAGGTCAACATCCACTATACGTATCCGATGCTGATCCAGCCCAAGGGCCAGCCGGCGATCGCGCTGGCGCCGGACAACATCGATGCCGCCGCCCGACTCCTAAACGAGGATGGCTTCACACTTCTAGACGAAGACGATCTGCTCAGCGAGCGGGATCGCTAGTGCAGTGTTTTACAAATCCTGCGACTATGATCACAAACCGAGCCGCAGGCTTTAGCCTGCGCGATTCTTAAGGTGGAAGCGTGTTTTCCATCCGCGAAATCGCGCAGGCTAAAGCCTGCGGCTCA
>Ga0114922_10002372_pt1 | contig 17638 bp, 14 predicted proteins | sample AartaG_FD_100975 | JGI IMG/M metagenome (GOLD analysis project Ga0114922, IMG submission 100975) | Deep subsurface microbial communities from Aarhus Bay to uncover new lineages of life (NeLLi) - Aarhus_00045 metaG | ecosystem: Environmental > Aquatic > Marine > Oceanic > Sediment | place...
GAGAACTCATATCAACGATTTGGCAAGAACCATTATCTCCGAAGCATACGACTTCGGAGGTCGTATACCGACATATTGAGTATACTAACGAAATATTGCCAGTGCAATACGATTTTGCGTAATGACAGGGCGATTTTGCCTACTGCCGCACATCACGTGCGCACGCAGTAGCTCCGTTGCTGCCTCAATTTACCTGTCCACCCGAAAAACCTCGTCCGCCTTGTCATTACAGCACTTACGTGAATTTGCCACATGCGACCAATTGTATTATCTTGGCAGGTTGAATGCCATAAAGAACTTTTTACTTTTTACTGACACCATGCACGCATTGAAGTACTGCCGAAGCAAGGAGAGATGGGAGCCGAGATTGACGGACCGAAACAACGTGGACACATGGATGCAAAGAACCGGCGGTAGAGATATGGCCCAAAGGGCAAATGAACCGGCCAGAAAGATACTAAACGAACATCATCCTGCGTATGTTACCGAATATCAGGCCAAAGGAATTGACAGAATCGCAAAGGCAGCTCAGCAATATTTTGTAGAGACACATTTGGGAACATAATGTAAAATATCGCCAGAAAAACTAACTCGATGTGTAGGTCACATAGCGTTTGAAAGGAAGGATTAGATTATGTGTGCAAAACTGGCAATTAATGGCGGCCCAAGAACTATCCCGGAAGGTTTACAGAAACCCTGGCCGCCCATTACTCAAGACGATATTGATGCCGTGGTGGCGGTTTTGAAAAGAGGTGTTTTGTGGGGACCGATGGAGAAAGAAGTGCTCGGCCTGCAGGACGATTTTGCCAAATATATTGGTGCTAAGCATGCCTTGGTCGTGAACTCCGGTACTGCAGCATTACATGCAGCAGTAGTAGCCGCGGGGGTTGGTCCCGGTGACGAGGTGATAACGCCCGCGTATAGCTTTTGGGCAACAGCTCAGGCAATTATAGCACATAATGGCATCCCAGTCTTTACGGATATTGACGCAGATACGATGAATATGGACCCGTCAGATATTGAGGAGAAGATTACAGAGAAGACCAAAGCTCTGATGCCGGTGCATGTGCATGGTCTTTGTGCGGACATGGATCAGATCAACGAAATAGCCGGTAAGTACAATCTGAAGGTTATCGAGGATGCCGCCCAGGCTGCTGGTGCCAAGTACAAGGGCAGAAATGCAGGCATTCTGGGTGACGTTGCAGGTTTTAGCCTTAACGGCAGCAAGAACCTGCCGGCAGGTGAAGGTGGTATCGTAACAACCAACGACGAAGAAATGTATGATCGTGCCCGCCAGATGGCGATGTTTGGCGAGAAGGTTGTATCGAAGGGCTCAATTCGGCTTTATGATGCCCAGATCATGGGCTTTAATTATCGCAATAATGAGATGGCTGATGCTTTTGCGAGGTCTTTTCTAAAGCGCTATGACCATCTGCAGGACCTGCGAAGAAAGAATGCGGAGTATCTTAATACTGAATTGGCCAAGATTAAGGGCGTAAGGCCTCCGGATGAACTGGAAGGTTATGTGCATACCTGGCACTTGTACAAGGTTCGTCTGTATCCTGAGAACCTGGGCATAACGGATATGCATGTGAAGCGTTTCCGGTGGGCGGTTCACCTGGCGCTGGCCGAAGAGGGTGTAGATGTTTTTGAGTGGCACAATATGCCGGTACCGGCGCAGAGGATATTTCTGGAGAAAAACGCATACGGCAAGGGAGAGCCATGGACCGGTGCCCACACAAGTCAACAAGCCAGAGATATGGTTTATGATCCGTTTGATTACCCGGTCACCGTCGATATGTTCGACAGGTCCTTCTGCATTGAACCAATTTATCCGCCCAATGATCTGGAACTGATGACACTTATTGTTGAGGCATTCCAAAAGGTGTTCGACAATCTTGACGAAGTAATTGAATTTTCAAAGGGTATTGAATTTCCCACAATGCCCGGCGAAAAAAGGAAAATATAAGGGAGATTCTGTCATGTCAGATTATAAGGAATTAGTGAAAAAGGTTTTACAGGAGCACGAACAAGTGCTGCTGGATGTAAAAGATGAAGAGGTTGAAAGACTTCTTGATGCCATTGCCGAAGCTAAATGCATTCAGGTCTTTGGCATGGGCCGAATGAAATGTGCGGTAAGGGCATTTGTCATGCGTCTGATGCATATGGGACTTGATGCACATGTGGTTTATGACACCACGTGTCCGAATATCGGCCCAGGGGATTTGCTGATAGCCAATGCAGCGTGCACAACTATCGGATATACGGTGATACAGTTTGCCAAGAGACTTGGTGCCAAGGTGGTAGCGATTACAGCCAATCCATGTTCCAAGGCTGCTAAATTGTGCGATTTTACCGTAAGTCTTAGAGGTCAGGTGCACGGCGGCAGAGATTATGAGATTTCATCGATTCAGCCGATGGCAGCTTTGTTTGAGCAGACTATATTTGTTTTCGAGGACATCATTATCCAGCTGTTGATGAAAAAACTGAATATTACCGCCGAGCAAATGGCAAAGAGACACACGAATCTCGATGGCTATATGGATTTTAATATTGACGAAGAATAAGAAAAAGGACACGAGAAATGGCAAATAAAACAGCGAGAGCCAATCTGCTCTCCGAACCCAAGGGCGATTTTGTTATTGGTGAATATCCAATCCCAGAGCCGGCACCCGGCGCTGTCTTAATGAAAATCGAGCTATGCGGCGTTTGTGGCACTGATGTGCATACCTGGCACGCTTCGCAGGAGGACGTTGGTTGTGAGTACCCCATTAGTTTGGGGCATGAGATTTCCGGTACTGTTGCGGCATTAGGTAAAGGCGTCACGACCGACTACATAGGTCAGCCACTGAAAGTCGGCGACAGGATAGGCGTCTGTCCAGCAATCCATTGTCACAAGTGTTATTATTGCATGATTGCCAAAACGCCTGAGAAGTGCACCGATTGGAAGACATACGGCACCTGGCTCAAGGCTGATCAGGAACCCCATTTTACCGGCGGTTATGGTGATTATCTGTACATCCATGATCCCAACTCTGTTTACCTTAAGACAAATACATCCGCCGAGCGAACAGCATTCTTAGAGCCTATGGCAGTCGTAGTGCATTCACTTTTACATGCGCAGATTAAGCCTGGTGATACTGTCGTTGTTCAGGGCTCGGGCCCTATTGGCCTGTTGACTACAGCTTGCTGCAAAATTGCAGGTGCCTCTCTGCTGATTGCGACTGGAAGACGCAACAGAAAACGTCTGGAGCTGGCCAAAGAAATGGGGGCTGACCTGACTATTTGTCATGCCGATATGTCTGATCCAAAGGACTGCAAAGAGTTTGTCTTCGATAATTCACTCAATCTGGTCGGAGCTGATGTTGTAATTAACACTGTCGGTACGTGTGAAGGTTTTGCCGAGTGTCTTGAGTTTGTGCGCAATAGCGGTACGTTAGTTGAGGTTGGCAATTTCGTAGATTCTGGGACATTTGCGTTTAATCCCTGCAGGGATCTGCTGGAAAAAGGCATAAAGATCATAGGCAGCTTCGACAATGAAGCCGAACATTTTGTCCGTTCCCTACCACTCATTGCTGATCCACGGATACATCTGGAAAAATTGATCACGCACAAAGTTCCTCTCGGAGATGTACAAAGGTCACTGGATGCTATCGGCAAAGGCGAAAAGCTCGATGGCCAAGAGATTGTTAAAATAATGATGGATCCGATGTCACCAGAAAGGAATTGAAATGTTAAGAAATATTCCTGCTTGCATTTCTCCGGACCTGATGCATGCTTTGATGAGCATGGGCCACGGAGATGAAGTCGTTTTAGCCGATGCGGACTTCCCGGCCGCAACGTATTCCAAGAGGCTTATCCATGCCGATGGATTGGATGTCGCCACCTTATTGGAGGCGATTTTGCCCTTTTTCCCGTTGGATTGCTTCGTGGAAAAACCGGTGATTAGTATGGACTGTTCAGAATGGGGCGCTGAGCCGGAATCGTATGCGAGATTTCGTAAGATCATCAAGAAGCATTTCGAGAAATTCACCGACTTCGAATTGATGAAACGCTTCGATCTGTACGAACGGGCCGGCAAGGCTTATGTGACGGTGGTGACCAGCGAAACCGATGGTAATGTGATTTTGAAAAAAGGACCGGTGATGATGTGAGCTGACGATTCAGACAAAGAAGCATGTTGAATGAAGGCTGAACGACACAAAGCATAATGTTAACAAATTATCTTTGAGAGAATCATCCGGAAATAGCGAAAAAATGCGATTTATCGATAGGTTTGATGTAGTTCTGTTGGACATGGGCTGTACTTTCATGTTTAATGTGGATCGCTTTGACGAGGACGATGATTTCGGGGCTACGTATTGCAGGGCCGGTGGAAATCGGCTCCAGGGCGAAGAGGTATTTGAGATACTTTCAGCAGTATTCCATCAGATGATAGCCGATAGTAAGAGGCCGGAAAAGTATGATAACTTCTCTTGCGTTTTAACTTATCTCAAAAGACACCCGAAGTCAGCACAATTGCCCGCAGATGAAATCGCTATTCTTGAAAAGGTTTTTTCCGAACACGAGGCAGGTACTGTTCCGGAAGCCTATGCGAATGCTCTGAGGCAGCTTCACAAAACGCACCGTTTGGGCATCGTATCTGATATTTGGTCCCACAGTGAAAGATTTTATCAGGAACTCGCCCGCGTCGGTATAAGGGAACTTTTTGAAGCTATAGTCTTTTCTTCCGACATTGGTATCATAAAACCTTCCCCTAAAATTTTTCAAAAAGCACTGGAAACATTTGGCGTAGATGTTCCAAGAGTAGTTTATATCGGCGACAGCTTAAGAAGAGATGTCGCAGGAGCTAAAAGTATTGGAATGGCGGCGGTTTGGATTCAACAGGATCAGGTTTCTGAAGAGGATATTTCAGTTAAACCAGATCTCATCATCAGTGATTTACAGGATGTTCTATTGGTTTAAGTGGACTAAAATTAGCCGTTCTAAACAAAGCAAGGATTGGACAAACGAATGAGACAAAAAGTAATGGTGGCTGGGCATCTTTGCCTTGATATCACGCCTAAGTTTTCTGCCGGCGAAGAACTTGATATCAGCGATGTCTTCTCGCCCGGCAAACTGACTAATGTTGAAGAGGCTGTATTATCCACCGGCGGGCCGGTGTCCAATACGGGTCTTGCGATGGCCAAGCTCGATGTCGATGTGGTCCTCAACGGAAAAGTAGGCAAAGATACATTCGGTAACGTCATCAGGCAGTTGGTAGGTAAAGAAAAGGCTGCTGCATTCAAAACTGTCTGCGGACAAAGCACGTCTTATACCATAGTGCTGGCACTGCCGGGTATCGATCGTTTTGTTCTGCACAATCCGGCCACAAACGACACTTTCGGGGCCGATGATATCGACTATGAGCTTGCAAAACAGTGCACGCTGTTTCATTTTGGCTATCCGCCATTGATGAAGCGAATGTTTGAAAATAACGGCATCGAGCTTGTAGAGATGTATAAGCGTATAAAGGACCTCGGCGTAACAACAAGTCTTGATATGGCTATGCCGGATCCAGCCAGCAGCTCCGGACAGATTGACTGGCAGATTATCCTGGAAAGAACTCTGCCTTACGTTGATATTTTCGTGCCCAGCTTGGAGGAAATAGCCTTTATGTTGGACAGGAACTTGTTCGAGAAAAGAAAGGCCCAGGCCGAAGGCGGAGATCCGGTTTTGGTGTATGAGTCGAAGGACTGTGAGGATATTTCTGATAAACTGCTTTCAATAGGGGCCAAGATTGTCGCTGTCAAATGTGGTATCAGGGGACTTTATCTTCGCAGCAGTCAAGCAGAGCAGATAGGCGCCATGGGTAGTTCAAGCCCGGACAAGACGGCAGTCTGGGCAGACAGAGAGATGTGGGCCGGTTCATTTAAGGCTGAAAAATTCGGCTCGGCTCTCGGCGCAGGTGATGCAACCATAGCCGGATTTTTGTGTGGATTTATCAGAGGCTTTTCACCGGAAGATACGCTTCAAATAGCCAATACAGTAGGCTGGCAAAATGTGCAAGCGATAGACACTCTCAGCGGCATAAAGAATTGGCAAAGCATACTTGAATTGCTTAGAGACAAAAACAGGCCGCGTAATCCGGTTGGACTGGAGTCTGACGATTGGCATTATTGCGAGAGCCAGCAGGTTTATTACGGCCCAGGAGACAAAAATAGATAGAAAGTTATTTTTCGGGTAATATTATGAATTTTACGTTTAATCTTGGTGTAATTGACTTAGTGACAATAGCTGTTTTCCTTGCTGTAATGGTTACCCTGGGATGCTGGGTTGGCTGGAAACAGCGTAAGTCGGCGAGCGGCAGTGACTTCTTTCTTGCCAGCCGATCGCTTATCTGGCCGTGGATCGGTTTGTCACTTTTTTCTACAAACATATCAACCATCGAATTAGTCAGCCTTGCTCAAGAAGGCTATTATCGCGGGCTGGTTTACGGTAATCTCGAATGGATGGCGGGAGTGACTCTGGTAATATTAGCGATTTTCTTCGCCCCGTTTTATATTCGCAGCAAAGTTTCGACACTACCTGATTTTCTGCTGAAGCGTTATGATAACCGCTGCCGAATTTTCGAGGTGTTCGTGGCCATTTTCAGTGCTATCTTTATTCATACTGGCTTTGCCTTGTTTGCAGGTGCCAAGGTCATGGAAGGCCTTTTCAACATGCCTCACCTCTTAAGTGTATCAATCATTTTGGGGCTGACGGGTTTATACTGCATTGTTGGCGGCCTGAAAGCAGTTGTTTTGACGGACTCCGTAGCCACTATTGTGCTGATAGCAGGCAGTCTTGTTATGACGATAGTAGGTTTTCACCATATAGGCGGGTGGGATGGTTTGGTCGCGAGCGTTGAACCGGTGCGGTTTCATATGCTTCGCTCACCCAAAGAAGTGCGGGACATGTCATGGTACTCGGTGTTTTTAGGATACCCGATTATCGGGATATGGTATTTCTGTACGGACCAGACAATCGTCCAGCGTGTATTAGGTGCTAAAGATGAAAATCATGCCCGAACCGGAGCAATCTTTGCCGGTTTCATTAAGCTGCTGCCGGTTTGTATTTTCGTGATGCCGGGACTGATTTTATTTGGTCTGTTGAGTACCGGTCAGGGGAATTTTCCGTCATTCCCAGTTGATGCCCAGGGCAACGAAGATACCGCTCAGGCTTACGCTTACATGATAGCCAACATTTTACCGGTAGGCCTCAAGGGCGTTGTTGCAGCGGCTATGCTGGCGGCTCTAATGAGCACACTGTCAAGCGCACTGAACTCAATAGCGACAGTTTTTTGCTACGATATATACAAACCGATACGGCCGGCTGCTACTGATAAGGAGCTGATTAGGATGGGGCGCATTGTAACATTGGTTGCGATGTTTCTGGCGATACTCTGGTCGACCAAAATAGGTGAATTTGAAAGCATTCTCGAAGGCAACACGATGATGATATGTTACGTTGCTCCGGCTATAACTGCGGTTTTCCTTGGAGGTGTGTTGTGGAAAGGAGCTTCCTCTACGGGAGCATTTATAACTCTTTGTGCCGGCACTGTCATGGGGGCGGTGCTTTTTGTGCTGGATTTCGTTCTTGGAAAGCAGCCGTATTCATTTATGATGGTCGGCTTCTGGCTGTTTGTTGTTAGTTGCATGATTCTGTATTTTACATCGCGTCTGTTTCCGCAAGAACATACAGCCGAAAGTGAGAAGCTGGTATGGGAAAGTCCGCTGGCTGCTCTGCGTCGGCCAGGTTGGGGCGGCCTTGCCAATTATAAATTCCTCTCCGCGACACTGCTGATAATAATGGCTGTATTGTACTTACTCTTTCAGCTTGTTTGACAATTTATATGTGCATGTATCAGGATGAATTTATTTAGATTAGAAAAGGGGAACGTTATGAAGTTTTTGCTGAAATTCAAGATGACATTAGCAGCTCTGTTAACACTTGGTTTCTTACTTGCGGGTTGTGCTACGCAGGAACAGCTCAACCGTGTCGGCCGGTTAGCAATGATTAGACCGGAGAAGATAGATCAGTTAAAAGAGCTCCACCGGACAGCTCAGCCGGACGTGCTCAAAAAGATGAGACAACGCAATATTCAAAACTATTCGATTTATCTTAAGGATTTAGAAGAAGCAAATGCCGCCGTGTTTAGTTATTTTGAGTACACAGGCGGTAAATTCGACGCTGACGTATTACACGGTGAAAAAGACCTTATCTGGACTGATATGGAAGAAGTTTTTTATTTCGGCGGTAAGACTGATGCAGGTGTCAATGAGTCAAAGGTGCAGCGGTATGGCATGGTAATTGGGTTAAGAGCGGAAATGGTTGAGTCGTATATACTGCTGCACAAGTATACCTGGCCGGAAGTACTCAATGCCATCGAAAAAGGAAACATACGTAACTATTCTATTTACCTGTACAAGCTGAAAGAAAAATATTACCTGTTTAGTTACTTCGAATATATCGGGGATGATTTCGACGCTGATATGGCCATGATAGACAATGAACCGGCCACGATCGCCTGGATAAAATTTACCGACAAGGGATGCCAGCTACCGATACCCACCCGCGCCAAAGGCGAGTGGTGGGCTAATATGGAAGAAATATTCCACTGTGACTGAACCGACAACTTAGCTCAGTATCGACATACAATGGAAGAAATTAGCGACCTCCAGACAAGAAGCTGATGAATCATTTTCAACAAAAAGAGGAAGGTGTTACCTTTACCAAAGGTCTTCTACCTTACATCCTGAACGAAATATAAATTACTCCTTGGCCAAGTCGAGTAAATGCAGTAGAAACTTAAAGCAAAGATAGAGAAATATTAACCTGGCGTGTCAGTTTGAAACGTTCAAAAAATTAGGAGGCAATTGTTATGAAGAATTTTAAGAACTCTCACATGTTGGTAATTTTCATTGGTGCATTATTGCTCTGTTCGTTAGCTGCAATTACCAATGCCGAGAATGTGGCCCCGACGAAGAACATCTTTGCGGAGAGACCGTTAATCCATGTTCTGGGGCCAAGTCCGGCTATTTCACCGAGCGCTGAGAGCTCCGCTATTGACAGCAGTGTCCTCGAGTCCTGTGACGTCCTCAAGGACACTAACGGTACCTGGTACTGGTATTATCATGCAACAAGCAAGGATAAGGACCGCTGGCCCGAAGGATACCGGATTTGCGCAGCAACATCTAAGAATCCTCTTGGCCCCTGGGAAAAGTACGAGAATAATCCTGTACTGGAACACGGTAAAGAAGGAGAGTGGGACCAAGATGTGGTAGCCTGTGCCTGTCTTTTGAAAAAGAGTGCATACAACATTCATTCGCATAATGCAATTTACTACATGTGGTATTGGTCTGACGGGAAAATCGGCTTAGCTACAGCCGATAATCCACTTGGCCCATGGAAAAAGTACGAGAATAACCCTGTTATGGATTGGGGGGACGAACCCGGAGTCTATCCAGGCAGTGTGACCAAAATTGGTAATATGTTCTATATGTTCGTTCAGAGTCCCGTCTCGCTCCAGGACCAGGGGCCATTCTGTATAGCCACCGCTTACAAACCAGAAGGACCATGGACAAGATATGAAGATTTATACAAACGGAGAGACAAGAGAGGTTACGCTGCTCCCAAACCAAAAGGACCGTGGACAAAACACGAGATAAATCCTGTTATGACACCCGGTGACTGGGGTGCATGGGACGACGGCGGTTACTCAGAAGCCTGCGCCAGGTATCACGAAGGCGTCTTCCACTGTGTGTATGGCGGAACGAAGGCCCCGAAGGTTGAGTCTCTCGGCTACGCCTGGAGTTTCGACGGAATCGACTGGCACAAATATCAAGCCAACCCGGTTGTCCCTCTGAGTAGAGTTCCGGACGCATCGGGCTTTGCAGAGGTACATTGTTATGTTGAAGGGCCGTATATTTATGTATTTCACACATTAAGATACTACACTGGTGAAGGCACTGCTCGTGGGCTGGGTAGCTACCCCGGTTGGGATACCGAAGATTTAGCGGTCCAGGTTCTTACTATAGACCCTCATTTCAAGGTATCATTTCCGGTTCTGATGATGGATTCGTTAGGTCCCAAGCAAAGCAGCAGAATACAAGCTTGTCTTCCTGTAGGCCTTGAGGCTGCTTCAAAGCTTGCCATTGCTACAGAGTGCACTTATGATTCTGATGCCAAGGCTGGACTTCGACTTCACGTCAGAGGTAGTGACGACGGTGTGCATTGTGACACAGTTGACATGTTCACCTTCGATATCGACCTTCAACCGGGAAAGGCTGTAAGAAAAACAGTCAATTTGAGCCCCAATTCGAAGTTTGCGAAGGTTGTCGTTGAGAATTTGGACAGATCTGAGGCAGTTAAATCATTAAATGTCACGGCAACTGTAGGAAACTAGTCCTTGATGGCAAAAGATGCTGCCGGATCTCCCAAAATATTTACTGGTAAAAAACCATCTTCAAATTCCTGCATTTTTTCGCAGGCGCATCAGTGCCTTGACGTATTCGTCAGGGATCAGGCCGTGTTTATCGGGTGGTACATTCAATAAGAGATTGACTCCTCGCTGCCGGCAGGCAAGGTATTGCTTAACCAATTGCTGATCGGGTCGCGGCGGGTCGGGCGGCCTGTAATGCCAGTTTTTGCCGATTGGATCACAGACTTCGCCGGGCATGTAGTATTCTTTGCCTTCGACGGTGCGCCATTTCTGGTATCCGCTTTCCGGGGGCATCCCCCTTTCGATGGCGAGTAAATCGGACGGGAAAGAATAAAGGTAGTTGTATCTGGTACTGTCAGACGTGCCTTTGTTCATCATGATGTATGTTTCGGGCCGCAATTCCGCCATGTAATGATACAAAAAGGTGCGATAGCCGCGCCCCAATTCTCCGGGCAGATCGATCCAGATTTCGGCGGGGCCATATTTGGTAAGCAATTCGGTTATCTGAGCGGTCATGAATGTCTGGTAAACACTCGTGGTATAGGGCGGCAAATCTTCATCCTGTGTTTTAGGGAAAGACTTCATAAAGCTACGTTTGGCACCTGATCTGGTTAGACTTCCAAAAAGGTGACGCCGGTCCGACGAGTTGTAATACAGACCGGGCTTGACTTGCCGTTTCTGGCAAGCCTGTACTAACTTTTCCACAACATCGGTTTGGTTGGGGCTGTTAGCAATGGTGTAATCCGTATGCTCGCTGGGCCAAAGACAATGACCATTGGCACTTTTGGAGGTGAGCACAACGTATTTCATGCCGGCGTCGCGGGCGACGGAGATCCATTGGTCCACGTCGAGCTTGTCGGGATTATAGGCACGGATTGGATTTTCGAGTCTCGGAGATTTCCTGTCAACAAAGGTGCTTAGGCCAAAGTGGATGAACATGCCATAGCCCCAATCTTCCCACTCTTTGAGTTTAGCCAGGCTCAAGCGCTGTGCGCCCCGCCTTTGGGGTGGCTTTTTCATTGTTAAGGTAGTTTCTGGCGAACACCCGCCTAAGACAGCGAGAGCGGTGGCGGCCATTGCCCCCTGCCCCGTTCTTTTGAAGAAATCACGACGATTGATGCTCATTTTTCGTCTCCTTTCGTTTTTCAGAGAATTTATCCGGAATTTCCCAGTTAACTTTGATTAGCTACGCTGCTGTGCCACTCTTCGACCATTCTACTCTACTATCCTTTTGATTTTCAATCTTGAGAAAAGTTATTCCGACCCGCTATTGCATCGCACATTTAGCTGTGCTATATTTGCCGCTGATTTGGGGATCAAGCCAAACAACAAATCGGCGCTCAACTTAATCCGGCCTGGCAGGAAATCTCATGGAAATGGAAGAGGCTCGTGTAGTAAGATCCTTTCACCTTAATTTCTGAGCGTTCTTTTAGTAATCCTTAAATCTCGTCATCCATTTCGGCCAATTATCTGGCGCGACACCACCGGCTATTGTCCACGGGCCGTTAATGTTGAACTCTTGCTGCCATTTCAGCGTCCACAACTCCTTAAGACCTACCGGCCTGGCGGAAAAATCCATAAAAACGACGTTTATCGCTCCGGTTCTATGTCGATCGATGCTAAATCGGGAAAGCCCGGCGCCAGATGGCGTATCCTCATATCCTGCAGGTTCATCGGTGTGGTGGGGAAGGCCTCCGATATGTAGGCAATCCGAAAGTATCGGTATGTTATTCGCGCCGTTAACATTGAAAGTTCTCCAGCACCATTTAGCCTCTCTTCCCCATGTACTATGCACATTTGGGGGTGCATTATAACAAAAGTCATTTATCCCGTAGCTGCCTATAGCAGCAGGCGCATCGTCATCGAAAAAGCCATAACCTTCGGGCACTTCATCGCGGCCCCTCCCAATCCACCAGGCCAGATCCTTCTTGCCCAACTCCCCACTCTCAATCCAGGGCCTGACGGCCATCGGACATAAGAGTAACTTTTTATTCCTGTAGTAAGACCCGTACAACTTTACCATCCAGGACTCAGCACCGGGTACGCCCGGACCTGAAAGCGTAGAGTTGTCGTTATCGGTTGCGTACTGCGCAAAGATGAGACCCCATTGTTTCAGGTTCGACTGACATACAACGTCCTTTGCCTGCTTCCTTACCCGTTGCAGTGCCGGCATCAGTATGGCCATCAACAACGCAATTATTGAGATTACCACCAACAGCTCTATTAACGTAAAAGCTCTCGGCTTACGCATAACGATTCCCCTTCTCTATTGCTCTCGATTGAAAAATACCGTATTTTTCAATCAAAAAGCTCTTTGTGTCTGATAAATAGTATATACGAAGGATTATCCGTTGTCAAAAGAAAAAATAGCTGAACTGGATAAATTTCATCGCACCTTGCGTGATAATCTACATCCCGGAGAAGAGCTTTGAGTATATGATTGAAAGTCATAGGATATCCTCACTAAAATGTGGTTGAAATAAATCTTGGCCATCTTATAATACGTCTTTACAAACAAAGAAGGACCGAATTTTCAGCAGGGACAGTTGTAGAGTTGCTTAGTTATTGATCGACAGTTTTAGTAAGAAAACAGTTAGGGAGACATACTATGGTGAAAAAAACAGAGCGAATTGGATTGTGGTTGTCAGTGGTAGTACTCTTGTGTATATGTGGGCCAATTTCGGCGCAGGATGCCCGGCAGGCCCAGTGGTTGGACACCTGGGCCAAGGCCGTTGAACGCGCTAACAGCACGTTTATTCAGATTCCCGGACCTAATCCGGTTCTGGTTCGTGGTCCCAAGGGAAGTTGGGACTCATACAAAATTGAAGCCGGAGATATTTTCAAAGATCATGACACCTATTATCTTTACTATCATGGACAAGGTTCGGGCAGAGGTTGGAAGGTGGGGGTAGCCACGGCGAACCATCCGCTGGGTCCGTGGAAAAAGTACGAAAAGAATCCTATCCAGTCATTTGGGCCGTGTCCCTTTGTTCTCAAGGAAAAGACGAACAAGTTCTATATGTGGTTCACCGGCGATAGCTATAAGGGTGGAGGGGTCGGATTGGCAACGGCGTCAAGCCCGCTGGGCCCGTGGAAAGAATACGAGAAGAACCCGGTTATGAAAAATTTTGGTTACATAGGCGGGGTCGTCAAATACCAGAGCAAATATTACTTGTACACGGCCTATCCGGTCGGTTCAACGGGAAGTGATTATTCGCCGATGGCGCTGGCGATTGCAGATCGGCCTGAAGGACCATACAAGGAATATGAAGGCAATCCGATACTGGGACAGACACCCTGGGGCAGTTGGGACGATGGCGGCTATTCGGAAGGCGAGGTTTACTTACAGGATGGCATCTTTCACATGTTCTACGGTGGCGCAAAACTCCAGCCGAACCGGATGCAGACGCGGGAGAGCATAGGGTATGCTTACAGTTTTGACGGTATTCATTTTACCAGGCATCCGCGTAATCCGGTGGCGATCCGCGAAATAGTACCAGACGCAGGTGCTTTGGCAGAAGTCCACGCCTATGCGGAAGGGCCGTTCATTTACCTTTTTCACACCCTGCGTTACAATAACGGCGAAGAAGATTTAGGAGTACAGGTGTTGGCCACTCAAAAGCCCTTTAAGCTGCGAATGCCGATATTGATAGACGATTCGATCGAACCGAGCCAGACAACTTCGCTTAAAAAGTGCGTGCCGTTGTGCCTGGACAGCATAACTACTCTGACGCTTACGGGCGAATCTACGTATGGGCCTCAATCATCGCGGCCTGTGCGTCTCCACATAAAGACAAGCTATGATGGGTTCAAGTATGATACCGCGGACATGCTCTCGCTCGAGCTGAGCTGCGCCCCGGGCAAAACGGTACGTCAGACATTTGAGGTAAAGCCCAATGTGAAATACATCAAAGTGCAGATGGAAAACCTGGATAAGTCGGCCGCAGTCAGTGACGTAAGTGTTTACGCCACTGTAGGAGGCTGAGTGTGCAATTTTCACAAGTTGCCCCGATTGAAATGGCTGCAAATGAGGGCAAAACCATGAATATAAAACTATTCACGGCGATTCCCGTCCTACGCAAAAATTAGAATGAAGACAAAAACGTTTGAGTTACGATTTTTGAAATGGAATATAGCTCATTGAAGACTGAATATTGATGGTTTCAGAAAGAGTGATTCCCGGCAAAGTCAGAGCTTTGACAAACATGTCGCAATCGGCGCATACCTTATCTCCCTTGCTTTGCAATCAGCTCAAAATTCTGTTTCAGATTTTCAGCCTAAGCAACCCGGCCGCTGTATGTACATCTTCGAGTTTTGCAGAACTTAAGTCTATTTGCGGATTCTCACAGAAAGCCCCTCAGCTTTCAATTTAAAACGCCTTATAGGCCATTAAAACGGCGAACTCGTCATAAGGACGTTTTTCAAAGTTCGCGCTTCAAATCGGCTGAGAATATGCTTGAATCTTAAAGACAGACTTGATATTCTATTGGAAATGTGGCTTAGCAGTGTAGTTGAGCAAGGATATACAATGTTATATTGGAATTCCCAGAAAACATATCTGGAGGCAAGAAATGAGAAAACTAACATTAAACTGTAAAGCTCTATGTCTGCTAATTGTCATTTGTTTGGCTTCACAACAAGTGGCGGCTCAAAAACCATCCCGAACTAAGGTTCCAGGACCTTTTGCGCAACCCGGCAAAAAACCCACGGAAAAGGTAATTAATGTTGTGGTTTGGGATGAACAACAACCCCGGCAAAAGAATCTCTATCCAAACTTTATGGGTAATCATATTGCTGATTATCTTAAGAAGCTGCCGGGATTTTCGGTGGTTTCGGTAAGTCTTACTTCTCCACAACAAGGGCTCTCTAAGGAGGTATTGGATAACTGTGACGTTTTAATTTGGTGGGGGCATGTAAGACAGTCTGAGGTTACCCCTGAAAAAGGCAGGGATATTGTTAGGCGTATTAAAGCAGGACAGCTTTCCTTAATTACTCTTCATTCTGCTCACTGGTCTACACCTTTTGTGGAGGCAATGAATGAGCGTACCCGGGTGAATGCCAGGAAGATGTTTCCGGCAACGGACACTGAAAAGGTTGAATTTACGTTTGTGAATCCGCCTGAGCGTTATACGACACCCGATAAGGATTCGCCGGTTACGCCTTCGTATTATCCTCAGAAATTTCCGGGTGGCAGAACGACGGTTAAAGTGTATTTGCCTTTCTGCTGTTTCCCCGCTTATCGCCCTGACAGAAAGCCGAGCTACGTTAATATTCTTAAACCGGATCACCCTATTGTAAAAAACATCCCGGTAAACTTTACGATCGAGCAGACCGAAATGTATAACGAACCTTTTCACGTCCCAGAGCCTGATGAAGTAATCATGGAAGAACGCTGGCCTACTGGAGAATGGTTTCGCAGTGGAGCGGTCTGGAACATTGGTAAAGGGAAAGTGTTTTATTTCAGACCAGGCCATGAAACCTACAATGTATTTCATAATCCCTTGGTCCTAAGAATAATCGAAAACACAACACGATGGCTTGGAGAAGAAAAAAAGTAGCTCAAAACCATTCGTGGTACGGTCATCGCTAGAGCAGCTTCCAAAAGCAATCTTCGCTCGTCATCGGTGAAGGGAATGCGATCTTGAATCTTCGAGTTCCAGAGGATATCATAAGTTCTTGTTATAGAAAAGTTCAATGCGACCTTGGGTCAGCCCATACGAATAAGTGTACTTTACGGCATACTGATTATATAAAGGAAGAATGACCATGACGCTTTCAAAATTCACATCAATCAAACTTTTTTCACAGACAATTCGCGCTGGTGTCCTGATTATGCTCACTGCAACCTGCTTTGAATTTGGAGGGAGCGCAAAAGGAGCCAAACAGCATCCCCTGGCAGGCGCCGACGAATCGACGCCGTCGCGTAGTCACTATTTTTCCTGGATCAACAATACCAATGAGGGCTCCACCGAAGCCCAAACGCTGGCGAACCTTGATTTCTTCAAGTGGCTCCATGACAACTACGGAATGGAGTTGGATATCTACGCTTTCGACGCCGGAACCATCGATGCACCTCGCTACTACGGCAGCATCTACTCTGAGCGATTCAAAGAGCACTACCCCAATGGCCTGGACCCCATCTACAACAAAGCCAAGTCCTTCGGCTGTCGCCTTGGCGTGTGGCTCGGCCCGGACGGCTTCGGCGACACACCGGAAGAGGAGAAGGCCCGGACCAACATGCTGGTCAAGCTGTGCCGAGACTACGACTTTCACCTTTTCAAGGTCGATGCCGTCTGTGGGCAGTTGCGCACGGAAAAACAGGATGCCTTTGTCCGGATGCTCAAGCAGTGTCGAACGTACTGCCCGGATCTGATCGTGCTCAACCATCGGCTGAACCTGGGCCACGGCGTTCCTTACGTCACCACGCGGCTTTGGGGAGGCGAGGCCTATATCGACGTGTGGCGGTCCAACCGGATGGCGGCAACCCACAACCGCGCCTGCGCTGTCACGCTTGGAATACCCGTAGACAGGAAATCGGGTAAGCTGCAACGTCTGGTCGAGGATCACGGCGTGTGTCTATCCTCAGCCCTGGACTACTGGGAGGATGCCCTCTATCTTCAGGCCTTCTCGAGAAACTTGATTCTTGCCCCGGAACTGTACGGGAGTCCCTGGTTCCTTCGCGACAATGAGTTCCCGAAACTCGCTCGCATATACAACCTCTGTCGCCGCTACCGTGATATCACGGTCAACGGCCTTCTCTTACCGTCAGAAGCCTTTGGCCCCAATGCCGTATCGCGTGGCGATGACAGGACGAGGATCGTGGTGCTGCGCAACACGACATGGGAACCCGTGACCTATTCGATACCGCTCGACGAGACGATCGGACTGGACGGCGAAGGCCCGGTCCACGTGCGCCGTTTGCACGTCTCGGAGGAAATCCTCGGATCCTTCCAGAAGGGTGAGCGAGTCGATGTCGAGGTACTGCCGTTCCGCGGATGCCTGGTAATCGCTTCCACCGAGCCTTCTCAGGAACTGGGCGTGAAGGGCTGTACATATGAAGTCGTCCGCGACGTTCCGGGCAAGCCGGCGGTGCTCAAGCTTCTGGGTATGCCGGGTACGACTGCCGCGGTGTCGCTTCCTCGGCAACCCCGTACGTTTACCCGGGCCACACTTGAC
>Ga0114922_10002373_pt1 | contig 17637 bp, 13 predicted proteins | sample AartaG_FD_100975 | JGI IMG/M metagenome (GOLD analysis project Ga0114922, IMG submission 100975) | Deep subsurface microbial communities from Aarhus Bay to uncover new lineages of life (NeLLi) - Aarhus_00045 metaG | ecosystem: Environmental > Aquatic > Marine > Oceanic > Sediment | place...
CCGAAATATGCAATAATTCCACGGTACACTGCACACCTTCACTGTATCCCCTTATCCTTTCCATTTTCTGCGAAATCTCATTAAAATACATTCAAATGTAAAATCAGGTAATTTTCCTTGACGGGACGGTGGCTGATTTGGTATAAGCAGAATAAGTGAAATCTGTATCCGAGTAACCGGATATCAGCAGCTTGAAAGTTTTCTTACATGTTAATTCTTTGGAGTTTTTCAATATGAGGAGGAGTTCGTGCATGGGATACAGAGTTATGGCCATACTCTGTGCTTGACAGTTATGTTTGTTATATTTAAGTTGAGGGCAAACGTTTAATTTTTTTAAGGGGTGACATTATGGAAAAACCAAAGGGATTTACCTTAATAGAGTTGTTGGTGGTTATCGCCATAATCGCGGTATTGATGGCGATTTTGATGCCGACATTGCAGAGAGTAAAAGAGCAGGCAAGGGAAATGACCTGCCGGGCTAACCTGCGTCAGTACGGAATCGTACAGCACATATATCTGGATGACCATGACGACCGCTATCCTTATTCATGGACCTCGCTCGTGGCGAATGAGCATCCTGTGGGCGGGTACGAGCGTTACTGTCGGTGGCACGACCCGAGATATCCACCTGACGGCCCCCTTTGGCCTTATCTTAAAGCGAAGAAAATCAATCTTTGCCCGTCATTCAAAGTCCTCGCCAAGTCTGAAGGCACAAGGCATCCGTCCCATGATCCTTCCATACCGGTTATCCCTCAATACAGTTACAGCATGAACTCCTGGCTGGGCTCGAAGCAGGGGGACCCGGGCGGCTCTTCCGCTACAGACTCAACTGGAAGGGGCGGTGTTCATAAACGTTCCGAAATTTCAAGAAGCAAAGCTGAGGTGTTTTTCTTCGCTGAGGAGAATATGTGGATGAGGCCGGGTAATTCCAATGTGCTCAACGATAACGCCTTGTGCCCTGATGGGCGCGACTGGTTTGGCACCTTCCACAGTGCGTCCAGTGCAGACCTGAATAGCGGCACAGTCAACGCTGTCTTTGTGGACGCCCATGTTCAGGAAGTGCGGTCGGCCCTGAAAAAAGACACGAGCGACAGGTCGGAAATGGAGTTTGGAAGATTCGAGAAATACGGCTGGCCCAACAAACAGCCGTTTCAATAATAGGAAATAACCTGGATTATTGCCTTTTTCCTGTTCTCATGTTAGTGATTCAGCGGGATTTATATAGAAAATCTGTAGAATAAACAGAGAGAGGATAGAGTCTATCAAAACATTGAATAAATAGCGGGAAGATAGTAGAATATATTGCTTAAATGGAATATAGCATGATGAAAAAAACAATAATTCTCCTGCTTTCTTCTGCGTTCCTTCTTTGTCTGACAGGATGCAGCAAAAAGAACGTCCCTGAAGACGACGGGCGTTTGACCGTTGCAGTCATTCCCAAAGGCACAATTCACGAATTCTGGAAAACTGTCCATGCCGGTGCCGAAATGGCCGGAGCGGAGCTGGATGTTGAAATACTCTGGAAGGGTTCTCTCAAAGAGGATGACCGTGATGGTCAGATTTCTGTAGTAGAAAACATCATCGTAAGAAAAGTTGATGGGATTGTTTTGGCCCCGCTTGATGATGTAGCATTACGCCGGCCGGTTGACCAGGCAATGCGAAGTGATATACCGGTCGTCATATTTGATTCAGGCTTGCAGGGGGACAATTACATTAGTTATGTTGCGACGGACAACTTCAGGGCCGGACAGCTTGCCGCAGAATATATGACCGAGCTGCTCAATGGCAAAGGTAAAGTTGCAGTTTTGAGATATTCAGAAGGCTCTGACAGTACAACCAAACGAGAGGAAGGTTTTCTTGACGGCATTGGGGCCTCTGAGGGTATCGAGATTGTAAGTTCGAACCAGTATGCCGGTGTGACGACAGAAAGTGCTTTGAGGGCGACCGAGAATTTACTCTCTCGATTTACCGGAGCCGATGAAAAGCTAAAGATCGATGGTATCTTTTGTGCAACTGAGCCGACAACCCTGGGCATTTTGCGTGCATTACAGGATTCAGGCTATGCCGGAAAGGTTCAATTCGTCGGCTTTGACAGTTCCGAAAAAATGGTTGCCGCCCTGCAAGCGGGACATCTCAGCGGCTTTGTAGTGCAAAATCCGTTCAGTATCGGCTATCTCGGTGTAACAACAATGGTCAGGCACCTGAGGGGTGAAAAAGTGCCGGGACGAATTGATACGGGCTCTATATTAGTCACAAGGGAAAACCTTGACCAGCCCGAAATTCGTGAATTGCTCAATCCTGACCTGAGCAAATGGCTAAAGTAGCAGAATCGAGAAAATATCTGCAATAACGTTCCTGGCATAAAAATAATGCAAGAACAGGTTATGATAATAAATTATCACTTACTATCCGGTTGAATATGGAAGAAAAAACAGAACAACAAGAGAATGAGACGAACTCAAAAAAGAAAAATCACTTAAAAGAAACTCTTCTGGCCAGCTCGGAGGGTCGTATTTTACTAATCGGAGTCACCCTGGCGTTAATATATACTTTATGGCTTGGGATTAAGTTGATTAATTCTCCGGAGGAATCCCAGATTCTAATTGGAATGACCGCTACGGATATCATGTTCGGTCGAGCTACCGCAATGCTCTTCGGTTACTCCCAGGAACTTGGACATGCTACGATAATACCGGTCTGTATCATAATTGAAACGATTTTGGTGCTTCTTTTCTATCCCCTTTTTGTGTTTAGCTGGCGTCATCTATTGGTAATTAAATGGCTCAAGAACACGTTCGAACGTATCCACAAGGCGGCCGAAACCCACAAGGTGAAGGTTCAAAGGTATGGTATAATCGGGCTGTTTGTTTTCGTTTGGCTGCCTTTTTGGATGACCGGCCCGGTAGTTGGTTGTGTAATTGGCTTTTTGCTGGGCCTGAAAGCCAGGCTTAATATACCTGTTGTACTGGCAGGCACTTCTGTGGCTATCTTTGGCTGGGCCTTTTTCATGCGCCGGTTGAATGACCGGGTGGCATCCTATAGCTCATACGCCGCGATAATCATTTTGATACTGTTGATTGTTATTATTGTCGTTGGAAAATTCCTGCATCGAGCTCTCCAGGAAAATAAAAACAAGACTTAAGTCGGTGTTATGTTTACTGCCTTTTTTTTCGGACATCTTTACAATTTAATGAGGCTTTTATGAAAGTGACCGAACTTTGGAGTACGAGCCAAAAACCTACGGTTTCTTTTGAATTATTCCCTCCCAGGTCCCCGAAAGGTGCTGAAAAACTTGAAAGCACAATCGATGCTTTGGCCGGGTTGGGACCGGATTTTGTTTCTGTTACCTTCGGTGCAGGCGGTTCTACCCGGGAAGGTTCACGTCAGTTCGTCGAAAAACTAAAAAATGAAAAGAGGCTCGAAGTCGTGGCATATTTTGCCGGCTATGGATTGGGACCGGAGGACATAAGTGCTGTTATGGATGACTATCAGGCGTTGGGGCTGGAGAATGTTCTGGTTGTACGCGGTGATATGCCCCGTGAGCAGGAGGATTTTGAACCTCATCCACAGAGCTTTCCCCACGCATCCGACCTAATTTCATTTATTCGGCCGCGATACAGCTTTTGTCTGGGGGCGGCCGGCTATCCCGAAGGTCATATCGAATCCGAAAGCAGGGACAAGGACATCGAATATCTGAAGCTTAAAGTGGAAAATGGCGCCGAGTACATAATCAGCAACTATTTCTACGACAATAAATACTTCTTTGATTTTGTGGAACGCTGCAGAGCAATCGGCATAGATGTACCGGTGGTACCGGGCGTGATGCCCATATACAGTGTCAAGATGATGGAAATGCTGGCTGGCATGTGTGGTGCAACTATTACTGATGAGGTTCGTCGGGGTATAGCCTCTTTGCCGGAAGGTGACAAGGAGGCGCTTGTCAGTTTCGGAGTCGATTTTGCCGTAAGCCAGTGCAGGCGATTACTTCAGGAAGAAGTGCCGGGATTGCATTTTTACACGATGGATTTAAGCAAATCCTCTGTAGAAATTGTCAATCGCCTTAGGAAGGATGAGCTCTTGTGATTTGACGGAGATTTCCGAGGTATTTTCTTTTTCAACGTACTATTAATTCGATATGACAAGTCCGATGTTCGGTAGGCATATACTGTTGAGTCAAACCAGACCTGTCTGACAAAAATCAGCAATGAGGCATTGATGATGCTTTGTAGGTGAGGTCCAAAAAGGCTAAACCACATATCAATATCAAAAATGATGATACTCATTCCCAAAAATGAGAAATAAAAAGCTGCTTAATGCTATGCCTTGAAACACGGAAAGATTATGTAATCCGTAACATCTTTAACGGCAGGAAATTAAAGAAATATCTTATTGCGACAGTTCAAACAGCTTGACTAAGGCATGGAAATTGCATATAATAGTGTTGGTAGTGTGATGATTTTGGAGGCAACGGTACGAAAATACACTTCCTGGTTGTGAACAACTTATTTCAACGTGTTTGGATTGTGTAAATTGTGTCCACGACCGCACGTAGAAGATTGGGATTGAGGAAATGGTAATGAAGTTGAATTTTACGAAAGTTAGTCTTCTTGCCCTTTTGGTTGGAATATTAACACCTACTATGGTAATGGCCTTAGCGCACTCAGACCTGTTTAGCTGCAACGGATGCCATACACCACACAATGCCGAGGCATTGCCGGGCGTACCTTTGTGGAACGGCCTTGAGACAACTGTTACGTTTACAACAATGTACTCCAGCGATTCATTTCAGGGGGGCTATAGATGGCCAGCCCAGCGGCGATTCAAAACTATGCCTCGGTTGTCACGACGGTGCCAATCCAGACTTCTCGTGGATGAACCCTGAATTTACGTTTGGGGCCAGTGATTTGGCAAGCTCTCACCCTATCTCGTTTATATATGATTCGGCACTGGCCAGCCTGGACGGTGCTTTGAAAGACCCGTCCGAGGCCAGTTCAATTGGAGGGACTATCCTCGAAGACCTGCTGGACCCGGACAGCAAGGTACAATGCAGCAGTTGTCATGATGTCCACACATCCGGCGTCGGCGATAGCCTGTTGCGGGGCTACGATTACGGCATCCGGCATGGGCCGGAGTTGTGCCGTATGTGTCACATAAAATAAGCAGCCGTGATGTACCTCGGACTAAAATCTGGAGATTGAAATTAGTCTTTTCAGTTTGATAAATGCGGTTTGCGGCACTTCTCAGAATTAAGACATTCGCATTTATAACATTTCCTTAACTGTTAAAAAGGTATGTGTCTTATAATTTTTATGCGCCATTGTCTAAATTACCGAAATAATACTCGTTATTATGTATAAATCTGTATTATTAAAGAGCTTAACACTTGTTAGCCTGGTTTTGATTGTGGGCATTTTTTCAGGATGCCGATCTGTCCGGGACCAGCAGCAGATATTAAAACCGGTGTTTTTTCCGAACCCGCCTGAGACGCCGCGTCTGCAGTTCCTAAAGTCTTATTCCGGGCCTGATGACCTTGGGGCTGTGAAAACCGGTGCTTTCGAGAAATTTGTGCTCGGCGAGCCTGAAACAATGGAAGCTATTTCAAAACCTTACGGAGTGGCGATTTCCAGGGGCAAATTGTATGTGTGTGATGTCGGTAAAAGAATGGTCGAGATGCTCGACCTTCAAAATAAAACGTTTGGTTATTTGACAAAAGACCAGCGTTTGTTGAATCCTGTGAATATATACGTCGATGACGATGACATCAAATATGTTGCGGATCCGACGGTTGGAGCCGTATTTGTCTTCGATCAGAACAATAACCTCAGTGCCATGCTGGGCAAAGAATCGGACATTAATCCAATTGATGTAGTTGTTCGTGGAAATAGATGTTATGTTACGGACTTTGGCAGTAACCGGGTTTTTGTTTTAGACAGGACTACCGGCAGGGAGATTGCTCGTATAGGTATAGAAAGCAAAACGGACAGAAAGATAGATTCTATCGGTGAATTGCCCGCCGGGGAATTCTCGCTCATTAGTGATTTGGCCCTCGACCAGCAAGGCAATGTCTATGTCACTGATAAGGCGGCGGGACGAATAACATTGTTTGACCAGTCGGGGAAATTTATTAAAACCATCGGCAGGATGGGCGACAACATAGACGAGTTCGTCAGGCCGAAAGGAATAGCAATTGACAGGGAAAACAGGATTTGGATAGTGGACGCCTCAACGGAGGTGGCCAAGATATATAATCAACAGGCACAGCTGCTGTTGTTTTTTGGTCTGCCCGGCAATGAACCGGGAATGATGAATTTGCCGGCAAAGATTGTACTGGATTACGATAACGTAGATATGTTCCGAAAGTATGCGGTTCCGGGGGCGGATATAGAGTTTTTGGTTCTGGTTTCAAATCAATACGGCCCGAACAAAATCAGCGTTTACGGTTTCGGCAGCTTTACTGCACGGCAGGGGACTCCGGACACACAAAGACAGTTCGTCCGGCAAACTGAATCTGAAAACGAATTAAAACAACAGATAAGCAAGCCTGCGGCCCTTCCGAAGGCGGAACCCCGGATAAAAGATGAGCAGCTTGAGCAGCAGGAAAAAATTGCTAAGCTTTATTACAGCAGCATGACTCTTTACCGCGCAGGCCGGCTTGAGGAAGCCAGGGAAGGTTTGGCTAAAGTGTTAAAGAGCGGCTTGATCCCGCCGGCGATGACTAAAACAATACAGGACGACCTGGCCGATATTGATAATCTTTTAGATGACAGTAAAAGGAAAAGAGAAATTGCTGAGCTTTATTACAGCAGCATGGCGTTTTACAATGCCGGCCGGCTTGAAAAAGCCAGGGAAGGTTTGGTTAAAGTGTTAAAGAGCGGCTTAATCCCGCCGGCGATGGTCAAAACAGTAGAGCAATACCTGGCGGATATCGAAAATACTTTGAACAAGAGATAAAGTGTGTGGCTTTGATGAAGGTAGAGCCTGGGAAGATAAAAAAAGCCGAGGCTGTAAACCAGTCGGCAGGAGATAATATTTTGGCTGCTGGTTTCGGTAGTTATGCGTGGATTGAAAGATTATTACGTCGTTTTGTTTCGGACCAGGACCGTATTAGTCGGTTTAATGCTGCTCGTATTTTTGGGGATATTCGTTCTAAGCTGCGATGAGGTTGGGCGACATAAGGTTCTGACATTCTTCTTCGAGGGTGTTCCACCTTTGGGGCAGGATGAACTCAAGGACGAGCTTGTGGATTCTGATTCTCAGACACTCCGACAGACGCGCCCGAAACAGCTTTGGTATATACATCAGCCCAGAAAAGACTGCACCCTCTGTCACGACAAGAGCAGGCAAAGGGTCTTCTCCTCTCAAACCTACCTGATTAAGCCGGTACCGGAATTGTGTTATGAATGCCATGCCGACTATACGACCTCGGCATCGTATGTTCACGGGCCTGTCGCTGTTGGACGATGTTTATTTTGCCACAATCCGCACAAGAGCCGGATTGAACATTTGCTCGAAGAGCCGCAGCCCCGGCTTTGCTATCTATGCCATAATATTGACACCGTGAAAATAATACCTGCTCATTTGGCAAAACCGGAATTTGACTGCACCGATTGCCATGATGCTCACACCAGTTCGATAAAATATCTTCTTAAAGAAGCGTCGTTACTGACGGATAACGGACTTGAGGGAGTCGGAGCTTTACAAAGTCAAATCCTCGTTGGGCCGGAAAAGCCGGAGGAAGAATTGCAAAGGCTCAAAGAAACTGAGCGCTCAACAGAGCTCGAAGGCAACAGCATGTTTCAGGTGTTTTGGACGGTCGGCAAATTAATTGAGAAAGGCCAGATAAAAGAAGCGCGGGCCTACTTGGAAAAATTCAGGGAAAGTAATGCCTTTACCAGTGAAGAATGGATAAAAATTGTACGAGTGCTCAATCTAATGGATTTTGCTGAGAGGCGAACAGAAAGATTTGCCGAAATGGTTAAACAACGAAAAGCTGCCGCTGACGTAGAGCCTGAAAGGCCGATAACAGAGCGCCGGATAAGCAGCAGTCAGCTTATTAAGAATACAAGGGAAATTGCCGAGCTTTATTACCTCAGCCTGACATTTTACTATGCCGGCCAACTGGAAAAAGCCAAAGAAGGTTTGATTGAAGTTTTAAAGAGTGACTTAATTCCACCGGCCGTTGCAAAAACAATAAAAGACGACTTAATCGGCATTGATAATCATTTGACCGTCAGTGAGCGGAAAAGAGAAATCGCCGGGCTTTATTACCGCAGTATGGCATTTTACCATGCCGGTCGGTTTGAAAAGGCCAGAGAGGGATTGATTAAAGTTTTGAAAAGCGGCTTGGTTCCGGAGCCGATGATAATAACAATAAAAGGCTCCTTGACGGATATAGATAATACTTTAAGCCATAAGTCTCCTGTTCAGGAGCGATAGCTGAGACTATATCTTTAAGGCCGTTAAATCAAAACAAGCTCGGATAATTAGAGAGATAAATACCTTAAAAAGAAGGTTTAAGCTTCTTGTATTAAGGAAAATAAAAAGCTTTGCTGAATCAATGATACCACAAAACAAGGAGCTGGGTGATTAAGGCGGCGCGTTTTCAGGGTGTCCTCCGGGCACTTGTTTTTTGTGGTATAAGCATACTTTCTCTTCCGGGCTGCAATGTCAATGTGCGCGGCAAGCAACGGCCTCTTTTAAAACACGACAGAATCCAGGGTGAGGTAGAGCTGTTAGCCCGGAGGCGTACAGACGAACAGGGGACCAGTGGAAATAAACGCGAAAGCAAGACAAAAGTGATTGAAGAAAGAATAAGGCTCAAAACAGAAGGCGATATATATCATCCTGATTTCTTCTTATATACTGCTGCTGTAGGGTTAGGGCTTGCACGGCAAAGCATTGACTCGGATGATGTGTCTGAAAAGGATAGAGATTCGCTTAATGATTACAACATATTCGCTCAATTGTTGCGGTCGAAATCGTATCCGACGACCTTTCATGCGAGTAAGTCTGAGGATCTCGAATCACTGGCTGGATTTCGATGAGCCGGATGATCGGGATGTTGTGCTCTTCAAGAGTGGTGCCGAGATATTTAGCAGGCTGACCGACGAGTATAGTATTTCTGCTCGTGCCGATTATCGTGATGAGGATGATACCAGGTTCGGCTCGACCAGGGGATTTCAGTTTAACTCTGAAGTTCAATACAGCTTCCGGCAGTTGAGCATTTCCGCCGGTATCGAAATCAACTCGCTCAACCGAAGGAATGATACAATCGATGGTGATTTTCTGTATTTTCGGCTCAAACGCTCCTTCTGATTAGGGCAGGGAAATGTAAAAAATGATTGCAAAATATAAATTATCTGAAAAATACATAATCTTTGTGAAATTACTGCTTTTGGTCCTTGTGCTGATGTTATTCGGCGGCGGTTGTGCAGGTAATCGGGAACAGTTACTCTCGTCGCCGGACGTGCTGCTTGTCTGGCCGCAGCCGCCGGAAAAACCGCGTATAAGATACATCGGGATATTATCGACCGAAGCTGACCTGGAAAAACAGGTCTCGTGGACGCAGGGATTGGGTGACTTGCTCTTCGGTAAAAAGAAAGTGGGTGTCCTTGTTGCCCCTTATGCCGTTGCTCTTGACCGGCACGATAGATTATTCGTTACCGATACGACGGGTGGTGTGGTTCATGCGTTCAATCTGAATACGCGCGCTTATAAACAATTTGCAGATATGCCTGACGACAGAAAACTGTCGAAGCCCGTCGGCTTGACTATAGTTGATGATTGGATTTATGTTGTCGATAGCGCGCTGCGCGAGGTTTGTGTTTTTGACGGAAAGGGGAAGTTTCGCGGCAGGTTTGGCTCGGAACGGCTCGTCAGGCCAAGCGGTATCGCATATTACCCCGGGCAGGACGAGCTGTATGTCTCGGACACTGGCGGTCACGTTGTCAATGTCTTTAATAAGAGCGGTGATTATATCAGGACGATTGGCTCTCGTGGAATTGAGCCGGGACGGTTTAATTTTCCCACCCATCTTTGGGTTGATAAAAGCGGCAAACTATATGTCAGTGATACACTGAACTATCGCGTACAAATTTTTTCGAGCCAGGGGCAGCTCTTGAAGATGTTTGGCGAGCACGGCGACCACCCCGGTAATTTTGCTCATCCCTGCGGCATTGCAACCGACAGCTTTGGTAATATCTATGTTACAGACCGCCAGTTTGAAAATGTGCAGATATTCGACCGGCAGGGCCGGATACTTATGGCTTTTGGGCAGGAGGGAAAACAAGCCGGCCAGTTCTGGCTGCCCGCCGGCATCTTCGTAGATGGACGCAATAGAATTTATGTTGCCGACTCATTCGATAAAAGAATCCAGATATTCGAATTAATGGAATAGGTCGAAAAATGAAAATCAGATGGACTGAATTAATAAAACTGCTCGTCTTTATTGCCCTAAGCAGCTCAATGGTCATAGCTCAAAATCAGATTGATGGCTCGCCGCACGACTTGACCGCAGTGGCCGGAGGAAAAACTTCCTGTAGTTTCTGTCATACCCCCCACGGGGCCCTCACCGGGACCCCGCTCTGGAGTCATAAACTTTCCACCGCTGTTTATAAAATTTACCAAAGCTCGTCGTTGGAGGCTAATGTAGGTCAGCCGACCGGTTCCAGTAAACTGTGCCTTAGCTGTCATGACGGTACAGTGGCTTTGGCAGAATCCGTAAACAGCAGCTCGCCCGGTGGCGCTTATATTAATCCCGGCGCGGCAAACCTCGGGACAGATTTGTCGGACGACCACCCGATAAGTTTTGTTTACTCTGCTGCACTATCAGCCGAAGATGTCCAGATACGTCCGCCTTCGGGCCTGCCCGAACAGCTAAAGCTCGATGGGGCCGTTTTTAACATCACCGCCGCCGCCCAGACCGAGCAGCATTGTGCTCTGCGGGCCGTGGTGGGGGCCCCAGTGCGTGCTGCTGACATTGATCATGCCATTAGGATCTGCTTCAGCAATCGTTCGGCGCGGCTGGTGGCAGTTGGCGCACAGGTTTCCTTTGCCGCCGTCATAGATTGCGTCTTCCAAAGCGAAGAGCACCACCGGGGCGGTGGTCTCCAAAGCCCAGTCCGCGGCGGTGTAGCTGGTGTGGACCTGGTGGCAGGCGCGGCAGTCCTGGCGGGTCGGGTTGGGATCTCCAACCTCGACTGTGTCTGGGGTGAGCCCCTGGGCAACCATAGCGCTGAAGCCGCCGCCGGAGTGACAAGCGACACAACTGGCGCTTGTTCCACGCTTGAAGGCTTCACGGGTTCCATGCATGGACTCGCTCCAGCCGGTTTGCTTCCCGGTGATCAACGTCGTGTCATCGTGGCAGACCGTGCAGCTAATGTCCTGAGCTAACACACTTGAAGTACCCGCCAACAGGACGACAAGGGCGAACATTACAGACATTAATATTATTCTTGTTTGCATCATATTCTCCTTTAAATTGTTTTTCTTTACTATAAATTTGTACACAAATCTCAGTGTGTGTTGCCTGTTACATGAGAATTATCAACATGCTAAGCTGAATCTTGTCAACATAATCGCGGAGGACACCACCTCCTCGGTTCCCCAGACTACTAACGCTGACAAAATCACAACTAAAAAAGTCACAAAGAGCCTGATTGCTCACTTCCTGGAAAACTTTTGTTTTGATATAAAATCCTCCTTCATAAATTAATATTGGAGTATTGATTTAACTGACATTCTTCTATTTGAGTTCTCGTGTAATTTTACAATCTTCTACTTTCAAGATACGGGCATAGACATGCTCCGTGCCTATTGTTTAATAGCAAACTATATACCATAATGCAGAAATATGTTGCTGACAACGTGTTGAAAATCCTCTTAACTTAATGTTATCAAATTACTTATTAAAAGAAAGAAAATAAATATTTTTGGAAAAAAAAGGATTTGGAAAATAATTATTCTCATAAAAGAGAACTAAACCGGACTGCATTTCTCGTATGTGAGAATCGCTGGTATATTTGGCAATTAGAAGATTACTGAAGGCTGAGGCAAATAAAACTGCCTGATACTTGAAAAGAAGACTTTCATTTCTTAACAGCCTCTAAGCTTGACTTTATAACATTTTATACAGTTATTCTGCAGGCAATTTAGGGCTGCTTTTGTTACATTATTTATCATAGATTTTGTCCCGATTGGGAATCAAAGCATGTGCCTTGAAGGACCGGCTAATTACATCTCATTGGAGAAAGAGGCTGCGGCAATAGATAAATACCTGAAATCTCTGAAATCCATTCCTAGCCCGTATCTTATCAACGGCGGGCTAAGTCAGCGTGCCAAATGTGGCCGAAACCTCTTCGAGACCGCTGGATGTTCCTCCTGCCATAATCCTGAGATATATGCTGGTTTGAAGGAGTGATAATGCTTGATTTTGTTCAGAGGTTCGAATGTGAAAAGTATTAGTCTCTTACAAGTGAAATTGAGCGCAAAATGATCACAAAATAGTGATATGAGTATAAAAACTCCTTTTCCTAAAACCGGGTTGAAGGGGCTAACAACATTAACTTTGATGTCATATAGATGATTGGAAGTTCATAAACCGAGGGGCGCTTCGAACGACATGCCAAATCGGGTTTTATTTGGCGTGGCGTTTGATCGACCCGGTAGCAGAGGCGAAGCTTTTTGTTTTCGGAACAAGCAATCTCCCTCCCTCGAAAGAGGGTGGGGAGGGAGATTGCGGCCTTGTGATTTAGATGGATGCTTAACAACAGATGACGGTTTTGGTAAGGCGTTAGCCTTTTGTCTTCCCCTGTTTAGTTCCGGCTACGCCGGGTTTGGAGAAAATAAATGAATCGACGGGAATTTATAGGTTCGCTTATCACAACCGCCGCTGTTGGGACGACTTGCCTGCGCGCAGATTTAGCTGGAAGGCTCGAACAGCAGCAAAAGCCCGGGAAGCCTCCTGTTCCCCGGCGCATGTTGGGCAAAACTTCTGTAAAAGTAAGCGCCTTGATAATAGGCGGTGTTGTGGCTATGAAGGAAGCGCCGACGGCGAAGTTCCATCCCGCGGAACTTGCAAATGCGGCCCTTGATGCCGGCATAAACTACTTTGACACTGCACCATCTTATGGTAATGGTCAGTCCGAACGGAATTATGGTGAAGTTCTCGCAACTCGCCGCAATGAGGTTTTCCTCGCCACAAAGACCGGCAACCGTTCTTACGACGGAGCGATGCGGGAAGTCGAAGAAAGCCTGAAGCGCCTGCGCACCGGCCGGTTGGACCTTCTACAGGTGCATGACACAAAGGCAAAAGAAGATTTCACGAAATGGGACAAGCCCGATGGTGTTTTGAAGGCGTTATACAAGCTGCGCGACGAAAAAGTAACGAGATTCATAGGTGTAACCGGCCACGAGAGTCCCGAAGCGATGCGGCGCGCGATTGAGTTGTTCGATTTCGATACAATCCTTACGACTTTCAATCCGACCCTAAGACGTCGTCCTTACCAGCAGCTTGTTCTTCCTCTGGCCCGGAAGAAAAAGATGGGAATTTTGGCGATGAAGGTTATGGGCGGCGGTTATGGCTCGCTTGCTGTCGGCAATCCTGTCAGGAATGACGATGTCTGGTATCATGACGAGGCGCCTCGCCAGTCACAGGCGGCGGGGCTTATTCGTTACGTCCTTGGATTACCGATTTCGGCTGCTGTCGTTGGTATGGGCTCGCTCGAGCATCTGAGAATCAACGTAGCTGCCGTGCGGGATGCCGGGCCGTTGAACAAACAGCAGCGCAAAGCTCTTGAAAAACACATGTCTTGACGGTCACGGTCCGTTTACTTTTTATGTTTACAATCCGATAAAAGGAAAAGTGCATGACTATGATTAATTGTATCACTGAGCGAAGCGAAGAATCTCAAATCAATGAGTCAATTATTATTGAAAAAAGGGGCCTATACCGGGTTAATCAGTATAGGCCCACATTTACAAATTTACTCTGTGGTTTAGTTTAACCGTCAAGTCCCGGCCTAAGGTGCCGGTCGATAAAGACGAATATCATCGAAGAACATCATACCCGAACCACCTGCTGCCGGGTTGCTCCTGTTACCGAAGCCAAGGGTAATCCTATCGACATTGGTTAGGTTCACACCGAACGCCTGCAGCTCTATTGTCCATTCGGTCCAGGAAGCTGTCTGCGCTGTGTTGGGATTATCATTAGTGACAACAGCGCTGCCGTTTAGAACAACATACATCGGCTCAGCGTTATTGGATGCATCACCATAGGACCACAGCGATAATATTCCGACGCCTTCCTCGGTCCAGTCACGCGGGTAAGTCAATGTCAACGTCGCCTCGGATTTACCAACACCGTTATCGTAGAAAAACGGCATCGACTGATTACCGCCGTGAACGATAGTCTGCTCCGTAAAAGGAGGATTCCCGTAACCAACGATAGAGCCGTTTATCGCCGGGTTGTCGAATCCGTCCAGCCAGGCATTGAATATCCTGTTGCTTGCCGCATCGGAAGGGTCAAGGTCATTGTAGCTCTCGAAATCGTCCACTGTAATATAATCGGCTACTGTAAATCCCCAGACTCTGCCTTTGACGATGCTCCCGTCTGTATTAAACTCGTCGATCCGCCAGTAGTAAGGCCCGCCGCCCCATTCGACGCTTTCGGCTGGAGTATAGCTGGTAGCAGCCTGTCGGCCTCGATATACACCTGTCGTATCGGATGCATCTGCGTTATCCACGGCTTTTTCATCCGTACCGAAATACACATCGTGCTGCGATGCATTCTCTCCCGCTGACCAGCTTATCGAGCCTGCATCTCTAAGGTTTGGTACCGACTCATTGGCCGGGCTCGGATTCCATGCAAGTGTAGTATCACCTCTCATGGCCTGCACAATCTCATCCTGGGTCAGCGCCTTGTTATAGATGCGGACGTCATCGACGGTCCCATCCCAGAATTCAACCAGGTCGTTAACCTGCCGGCCTATGTGGGCACGGCTCAAAACCAGGTTCCAGTCTTTTGTCTCTGTTGCCACGTTGATACCGTCGGCATACAATCTGGCAGTGGTCCCGTCATAGGTCAGGCAAATATGGTGCCAGACATCTACTTCCCAAAAATTGCTCTGAAGAACGTCGTCACCGTAACCTCCGCCGTACAGGTCAGTGCCGTTTATACCGATGAACATAGCCTGACTCGTCCCGGCCGAGCCGTATGCCGCAATCCACCGCCAGCCGCCGGCAATCGTATCGGTCCTGGCCCACCCGCACATGCTGCGGGCGGATGTACCGGATGACCAGCCTGAAGGATTACCGATATTAACGTAATCATCACTTCCATCGAATTCCAGGGCGATGCCGTCATAGCCGGATACCCACTGTGGCCCGCCTCGCAGCTCCCCGTGATTGCCGTGGCCCGACCAGTCAAGTGCATTATTACTGATTCCCTCATCCAGCTTCCACCAGCCGACAAGATTAGGGTCGGAAATTGGGATAACAGGTTGAGTCTTAAAGCTCCAGACGTCACCTTTATACGTTGTGACGGCATCGAACTCATCGACTCGCCAGTAGTAGCTCTTGCCTAATTCGAGCGGGCCGGGGTTATAGGTTGCAGTTCCCTGCGAAAGTCCGCCTGCGGCATTGTTCACATCGTCGAAATTCTCGCCGAAATACACGGTATGTAATTTAGCCCCGAAACCAGCCGTCCAGCTAAGGTCTGTGTCCGGGTCTATAAACTTGGCGCCGTCGGCCGGGCTGGGCTTATAGGCCTTTTTAGACGGAACCGTAAAGCTCCAGACATCGCCTGTCCATGGGCTGTCAGGGTTTAAATCATCGATTCCGTCAACCCGCCAGTAATATGTTGTTCCCGGAACAAGACCATCCGGGTAAGGAAATCCGGGGAAGCCGATAACAAAATACGTCGAGGTCTGATTACCCTGGAACGTCACTTCGGCTCCGGAATTCACATCGTCGAAATTCTTACCGAAATAGACATCATACGAGACTGCATAGGCCCCGGCTGTCCAGCTAAGGCTTACCCACGTATCCTCATGGATGCTGCCATCCCCTGGGTCGGGTCTGGTGGCCTTTGGAACAGCCGCCAGCTTTTTTATCTCGGTCTCCGAAAGAGCATGGTCGAAAATACGGACATCATCGATGGCTCCGTCCCAGAATTCGGCCACATCATTAACCTGCCGTCCGATGTGCGCACGACCCGGGATTAGGTCCCAGTTTTTCGCCGCGGAGGTCACCTCAACACCGTCTGCGTATAATCTCGCCGTGGTTCCGTCATAGGTCAGGCAAATGTGGTGCCAGACACCCACCTCCCAAAAATTGCTCTGAAAGACGTCATCGCCGTAACCTCCGCCGTACAGGGCAGTGCCGTTAATACCGATAAACATGGCCAGGCCTGTGCCGGCTGAGCCGTATGCGGCAATCCAGCGCCAGCCGCCGGCTATCGTATCGGTCTTGCCCCAGCCGCACATACTGCGGGCAGACAAGCCGGCCGGCAATTCAGGAGGATTACCGAAATCAATATACTGTGATCTCGAACCGTCAAGGACCAGGGCATGGCTGCCGACTATTGCGTCTGTCGTGAACTCTGCCCCGTTCATTAGCGTTCCGTCAATACCCCCCGCTGAGTCCGTCGCATCATTATCCAGCGCCCAGTGTGCAATCTCTGCCGCACCTGCTGTATTTGAAGACAGGCTCAACATCAAAACAATGACAGTTAGATGAATCAATCGTCTGCACATGATATTCCTCCTTTAAAAAATGACATATAAGTTGTTAATTGGAATGTGAAAAAATGCTGCAAGGCATAAAATCTTCGTCCCGGCCCTGTGCTTTGCATAATACACAATAATTCCTCCTCTACGAAAAACGACAGGTGTTGTGCTCGCAATAGAAGGCCAAAAGCTGCAAATGCCCGCCTACACGAGCACAAGCTTCAGTAATGTTATACCAGATTGCCGGCTTTCCAATCAAGAAAAAACTGCTTTTTTACGGCATTATATGTTCAGCCCTGTTTTTTTTACTGATAGATTCTTACAACAACTGCCGGAGAATGCTGGTCATTAATTGTCAGGGCTAAAGAAAAAGAAAGACAGCCACCAAAATCAATGGCTGTCTTTTGTGTTATTCGTTGATGATTTTTTCAACAGTCCCATTGTTCATATTTTTTTTATCTCTGATATAGCTTCACCACTCTGCGGGAACTTCATCTTTTCTTTCACCGGAGTAAAATCTCCAATAAGACTTCAACGGTTTTGTGAGGTTCACTTTGAGTACTCCTGTCTTAGGATTATAATACAATCCACCTGTACCATCCAAGACACTATGTTCAGATGTATTGGCAGGATTTTTACTTGAAATGCATTCCATGGGGGGGAACTTCCAATCTATCTTGGCACGATACTCTTCACCCTTCTTGGCGTATTCATTCATTTCATGTAATGATTCTGGAAAACGACCAGTCTGCTCGAAGAAGAGGCGAATACTCTCTCTACTAAACCTGAGATTTATTATTGTAGAGCGTAAAATCAGTGGATATGAACGGACCTTATTGTTAACTATCTTCAATCCCGCTCCTACTACAAGCATGATGATTACTACTACCCAGAACACGACTCTTGCCATAGA
>Ga0114922_10002374_pt1 | contig 17633 bp, 8 predicted proteins | sample AartaG_FD_100975 | JGI IMG/M metagenome (GOLD analysis project Ga0114922, IMG submission 100975) | Deep subsurface microbial communities from Aarhus Bay to uncover new lineages of life (NeLLi) - Aarhus_00045 metaG | ecosystem: Environmental > Aquatic > Marine > Oceanic > Sediment | place: Aarhus...
CCCTTTATGATCTTGTCCTCCTTGTGGTCCTGATCTTCATCTGGCTTTTCTCGCCCTTTACTCCCCGAACTCAACCACCCCTGTACCTGATCCATTCCTGATCACCCTTCCGAGGTGGGCTTCGTCGCAGCTCTCGTTTCTGCCAGGGCTGAACCCCGAGCAATGGTTTTTCGCCTGGGCCATCGACTGTATTCCAGATCTCCCTCCAGGCTAGAGTGAATAAGGCCGTTGTGGGATGTATCCATGGGTTCGGGCAGCATGGGATCCTCTGCGGAAGTAGTTCCCCAGTTTTCGGAAAGCATTTCTTTGTTTAATTGTAGGAAATAATAAAGGGTTTGTACGGGACCCGGGCGTCCTCTAGGCGGGACGTGGGCGTCCCCCGGCTGTCCTAAATATGAAGTCTAATGATTGTTTTCTTGGGTTGAAATTCGGGTAGTTGATTTTCCCGCTTCTCTCCTTTGGTTCACCGATCAGCATAACCAATAGCCGTAAAACATCTTTACGATCCCGTATTGTTCCCCCAGGCTTTCTCACTCTTTAGTCCACACGGTTACCTACTTTGAGTTGACCACACGGTTCGCGAAATCAAGGATCCGTGAGGACCGCGGTAGCTGTTTGGAGTTGCACGGCTCTGAACCGTGTGCCTCGTGGTTTCCATAATTCCTGTGTCTACACCTCAGAATCCAAAGCAAGGACTACAACGGTTTGAACTTCTCTTATTAAATATTCTGCTTGGATATATGAGCATCCGGATAAGCGGAAATACCGAAATATCTGATGATAGCTATTGAAGACCTGTGTCAGTCTGTGGCTGACAAATTACTATGCACATAAACGAATGGGTGCAGTATCCCCTAGATTCCCAGCAACCAGAAACCAAGAACTATGGTGAGCTGGCGCAGCGAAATCCCCCATCGTAGTATGAATCCGCAGGAATGCTCGTACGAGTGTTCCAGACCAATAGGCGGCTCGGGAGCCAGATCCACGAGCCACCTTGAAGCATACGTAAACTACCAGAAGAAGGCCCCGGCGGGTTTTCCGTGGGAGAGCTTTCATAATAGTGGGGGTCCCACCACCAATCCGCTACCCACTCCCATACATTGCCAGCCGTGTCCAGCGCTCCGTATGGACTCGCTCCATCAGGGTATGAGCCTACTTTACTCGTTTCACCTCTACACTCAGAATAGTTTCCTAAAACCTTATAGTTTGCTAAATTGCAGTTTAGCTCCGCATTACCCCAAGGATACAAATTCCCACCTTCTCCTCTTGATGCCTTCTCCCACTCCGTAATGGTAGGCAACCTGCGCCCTGCCCATTCACAGTATGCTGCCGCTCCATACCAGGTGATCTCCACAACTGGGTGGTCCTCCCAGCCAAACGATGCATACCACTCGCCTCCTTTCTTTTCGATACGTACATCATCATCGCCGGCATCCAGCCATGTATTACCCCCCTCGCTCTGGTTGCCCTCCGTATTGATAAACTCTGCAAACATGGCGTTGGTCACTTCCGTCTGGTCTATCCAGAAACCGCTAAGATTTATATCGTCACCACCAGCTTCATGGCCTCCGCTCCATACGAACCTCTGGAAGGTCCCCTCAGGCACATACACCATCACCATTCCGTCAACATCGGATACCTGAGTGGATCCCACTCCCAACTTTGGCATAGTCACCGATATGACTGACTCAGGAACGCCAAACATAAACAAGTCGCCATCCACCGTTAATCTGACAACGGCATCGCCCTTTGGAGACCAGGCGATCAAGTCCCCAGTATCCCCATGCCAATCCAAATTGAGTTCTCTTAATGCCTCCTGAGATGATGCCTCGCTAATCAGGATGCCACTATCCTCTACTGTAACTAAAAGGCTTCCATCCGGGCTTATGTCTACGGCCCATATCTCTACACGTGGAATCTGTTGAATGCTATTGCTTGGGGTATGCCATACATATAGGCCATGTCCAGCGATGGCCAATTCTTTTCCATCCGGCGACCAGGCGACGCTCTTGGAATCGGGTTTTAACGCAAAGTCGGCCTGAAGGATCCAATGCGTGGTGTCCCAAACTTTCACATTGTGTGGACCTCCCCCTACAGCAAGCATGATGCCATAGGGTGACCAGGCTACGCTATTCACCTGTCCTGTAAGAAACTCTAATTCTCGGATCTGGCCCCCTGTCTCCGAGTCCCAGACACGAACGCGATTGTCGAAACCCCCAGAAGCCACAAAGGCGCTATCCGGTGACCAGCCAATGTCCATTACTACCTTTCCGTCATGGCTTTCTGATGCCCAGACCATTTCTCCTGATTCAACATTCCAGACTAATACCAATCCATCGCTAGTTCCTCCAGCGATCCAATACCCATCAGGGGACCAGGCCACGCACCGCAGGTTTCTCTGCTCGTATCGATAACCCTCCACCAATCGGAGTGAAGGGACAGTCCTCACTTTCAATCCTTCGGCATCGATCGTAACCAACTGCTCGCCTGAAGGAGCCCAAGCCACTCCCGCGATTGGGGCGCTCAATGTCGCAATCAGTTGCATTTCGCTTGCATTCTCTGATGTAATGATCTTAAGCGAAGGTGTGGTTATCGGTGTCATCGCTGGCAATTTCGTTGAAGGAGGAGTTTGTGTAATACCCATATCGAATATATCTGCTGTGGGAGTTTTCAGGACAACAGTGCTTGTACCCTCCAAAACGAATGCTTCAATATCCATGTCACCACCATTAATAGAGTCCCCCCACCAGCCCCTCTCATTGCCGAACCACATCGTAAATCCTATCCCAACGATAGTTGCTGCTATAACCGCAATCCATAGTTTAGATTTGGTGCGATATGTTCTATCAGAAGTTTTCACTGCCCCAGTGATTGACTCTGGATCCAGTTCGGGGGCACGGACTCGTTGATCTTGATCAGCTTCCTCTGGTTTTTCTCGAGGAGCAGGGTCCATGGATCTCCCAAAAACCGTGTCCAGATCACCATAGAGGTCATCAGTACTTGGCTGTCGTTTGGACAGATCTTTGTCCAGTGCCGTCAGGATCACAGCTTCCTGCTGCTCTGTGAGTTCGCGGTGCCACTTTCGCGGTGTCGGAGGGTCTAATGTCGCCTGTTCCCAACGGATCTTGTCGCTCGTACTGCCCGTGATCGACGCCTGTTCCCCGGTAAAGGGGCGTTCTCCTCCGGTGAGCATCTCAAACAGTATCACCCCAAGTGAGTAGACATCAGACTGGGGAGTGGGCTCTTTCCCCCGGACCAACTCAGGCGCCATATATGCAGGTGTGCCCAGCCCAACCATCGTTGCCGTGGCTGCGTCCGTCAATCGAGCAATGCCGAAATCAGCGATCAGAACCCGACCCGACTGCTCAAGCATGATGTTTCCTGGCTTCACATCACAATGGATGACCCCTCTTTTGTGAGCATACCCCAGTGCGGCGCAGGCGGGACGCATTACCTCCATGATGCGCTCATACTCAAGGGGACCACTTAGGTTATATATCTCACGCCTGAGTGTCGTCCCTTCAACGAAATCCATGAGCATGAATGCCAGAGAAGCATCTTGTTCAAGCCCGTAGAACCTGACGATGTTCGGGTGTTGGAGATTGGCTAGAGTTTGCGCCTCGCGTGCAAAACGACGCATGAAAAGCTTGTCCTCCGCAAGATCCTCGCGCAAAACTTTCATCGCCAAATGAACGCCTCGTTCATTGTCCCAAACCTTGTATACCTCGGCCATCCCTCCCCGACCGACAAAGGAATCGACGCGGTATCGGTTGCGGATCGTTTTCCCGGTAATATCGCTCACCTATTCCTCCCGCTTAAGGCCATGCGTAAGTAATCATGAAGCCAGTGAAACGACCAATGCTCATCATGAAAGGTTATCGCTTCCGATATTGGAGCTTGTTTTCATAACCGATCCGAATCGTGTCCCCATCTTCTAATTGCGTCGGGCCAAAAATCTTCTCGCCATTCACATAGGTTCCAAGAGTACTCCCCTCATCTCGGATATATACTCCCCTTCTGGTGTGAATGATAGATGCATGTCTCCTTGAAACACTGCGGTCTGAGAAGCGAACTGTATTTGACCGGTGGCGCCCAATTGTAAAACCTGAAGATGGCACCTGGTATGAAGCCCCAGCCATTGTTCCGTCAATAACTACAAGCCTAGGTGATCCTTTTTCCCCGAGCGCGGGAGCGGTTACGCCGGGCCATATTTTACGTTCAGATTTATGCTTATCAATAAGACCAACTTCGATGCGAGTATCTCCACTCCGAGATGGACGTGGTGTTTTTTGGGCCTGTTCGAACGCCTCCTGAAGTGCGTTTGGTGTTTGGTGGCGCAGATTTGGATCTTTGTTCAACGCCGCGAGAACCACTGAGTCGACATCATGGGATATGACATTATTATGAGTCCGAAGAGATGGCGGAGGCAGATTGATGATCTCCCATCCGATGCGTTCACGTGATGTTGTGCCCGGGGTCGTGGTCCCATCTCCAGTAAATGGCACTTTGCCTCCTGACAGTTCCTCATATAAAGTAACCCCAAGGGCGTAAATGTCGGTTCGACCATCCACTTTCGCCGCGGTGAACTGCTCAGGTGCCATGTAAGGAGGGGTCCCGCCTGCGGCCTCATCACTTGCGAGTCTGGCCACACCGAAATCAGTGAGCAATACTCTCCCATCCTTGTGAAGTAAAATGTTGGCCGGTTTTACATCGCAATGGAACACCATGTTACGATGGGCATATTGCAATGCAGAACAGATGGGCAATAACGTTCTCGACACTTCTTCCAGCGCAATTGGCATTTTACTTTTCGCGATCACATCTCGCAGATTGACCCCATCTACCCAATCTAAAACAATAAACGCCGTATCTCCATCGCTCTGGAACTCATACAAACGGACAATGTTTGGGTGATCAAGCTGTTTTAGAAGATTGGCCTCCTTCATGAAGCGCTTCATCCATCTGGGGTCTCTAGCAAGATCCTTTCTCAACACCTTAAGAGCAAGTCTCGCCGATCGACTTTTATCCCAAGCCTCGTAAACAATCGCCATTCCACCAGATCCGACTCTTCTTCGGATGTAGTATCGATCGATCAGGGTCTGTCCCGACATGTCCATCAGTTTAATGTCCCACCCTTAGACGCAAATACCGCATTGATGCACACCGCATCGATACTGGACTGTTTTGTACGGAAAATGGATATCCTTATTTATTTCGTAGTTCGATTCCGAAATATCGTACAAAATCGAGCAGATCTTAATAGTCTATTTCAAATATCTTTGCTGGTGGGCTATCACCCAATCAATGGTTCTTAGGTCCGAGCCTCAACCATCAAACACACAACGAAAGCCTATCTGCGGCCTCGCATCGTCAAGCTTTTTCCCCCACCTCGAGGTGGTCGCCAACATGTGAAACCCGGAATGCCACCCCCCACCCCTGGTAACGACTACATTCCCGGCAGCGGTATTTATTGGATTCTTATCTCCACTCGATTTTGCATAGAAATCCTCAGACCAACGATCCATCACCCACTCAGCGACATTCCCTGCCATGTCGTAAATCCCATAAGGTCCAGGGGAAAAGCTGCCAACAGGAGCTGGTCCTGCATAGCCATCACTGCTCGAATCGTCTTTCCAATAATAATCTTCCACAGGGAGGATGCAGTTTCTATCGCAATAATTGGCACCGTACTGGGAGCGAAGTTCCTGGAGTGCGCTTCGCATGGATCCTGACATCACTGGATCACCCCAAGGATACAAGTCGCCCTGAGGACCTTTTGCTGCCTTCTCCCATTCTGCTTCCGTTGGCAGCCGCTTCCCTGCCCAACCGCAGTAATCGTTTGCGTCGTACCAGGTGACTCCCACAATAGGGTAGTCGTTATAGTTCAGATAATTGGCGTATTCGGTGTTGAACGCCTCTTGAACCTTCGTGTTGGAATGTGGGATTGGTAGTTCGGGTCGTCGGCACGCTCCGTCATGAACACAGTCCATGTACTCTTCTACCGTGACCTCGTATTTGTCAATATAGAACTCGTCTAAATAAACCTCATGACGCGGTAACTGGTCAGAGGCGATGCTGTACAAACACTCCTTCCCCCCTCCCTCTTCCACTAAATAGGAGCACATTGAAACAATCCAATCAACCTGCCTCTCTGACGCCCCCATTGAGAACCATCCATCTGGAATGAAAGCCATATCATGCAGGTCGCCAACAGGTATGCGTTCTTCAGGCTCAGCGACAGGTTCTGTTTCCTCCTGCATCGGTGTTGCTTCCTCATCAAGATGACCATCTTCCCCATCACCTGGGGACGGCGGTTCTTCTTCAATAACCACTTCTTGTTCAACAACCGCTTCTGTGCGAGAACCTTCCGGAGGAGGTGGTTCAGAGTCGGAGCCATTGTCTCCACCCCCGCTCAACAAAATGATCGCTCCCACAAGGATCGCCCCGGCAACGATATACGCAAATGGTGGTATTTTAATCCTCTTTAGTTCCCCCTCCGAATCATCGACCGGCTCAATGGGTCTATATTTCCGCGGTTCTTCGGGTTCCTCAGGCTCCGGTCTCGCAATCCGATATCGACCACTGTCCACCCCCTCCAGATGCAGCGCGGGCGTAAGTGCATCCAGAAACTCCTGCACACTACCATATCTATCCGATGGTTCTTTGGACAGGCACTTATTGATAACCGCTTCCAGCTCTTCGGTAATCGCAGGGTTCCACTTTCGAGGTGACGGGGGATCAAGATGCCTCTGCTCCCAGCGTACCTTCTCGCTCGTGCTCCCGGTGATCGTCGCGTGCTCACCAGTGAACGGACGTTCCCCACCAGTCACCATCTCGTACAGAATCACACCCAATGAGTAAATGTCAGTCTCCGGTTTTGGTTCCTGCCCGAGTACCAGTTCAGGCGCCATATACGCCGGCGTACCCATACCTACCATCGTCGCCGTGGCCGCATCTGTCATGCGGGAGATCCCGAAGTCCGTGACCAGTACCCGTCCAGAGTAATCGATCATGATATTCGCCGGCTTCACGTCACAATGGACAATCCCCTCTCTGTGCGCAAAGCCAAGCGCCGCACACACCGGTCTCATAACATCGTTGATCTGTGTGGGCTTCATGGGGCCACCCGCACGGAATATCTCTCTACGCAGCGTGGTCCCCTCAACGAAGTCCATCAGGATGAACGCCCGGGTGTCGTCCTGCTCGATGCCGTAGAACCTCACGATGTTGGGGTGCTTTAGCTTCTCGAGCGTGCGTGCCTCCCGCTTGAACCTGCGCAGAAACACCCGGTCTTCCGCTAGGTCATCGTGAAGAAGCTTCATCCCGAGGTGAACTGAGAGATGTGAGTCCCAAACCTTGTATACTTCTGCCATCCCCCCGCGGCCGATGAACTCGTCCACCCGATATCTACCCTTAAGGTTTTTACCGATCAGCGTACTTCCTGACGCATCCATCTCTGCTCCTGGGTTCTTTCAGTTGCCTTCAGGTAAATTATTTCGTTATATTATGCTTCAAGATAAGGATACCGTGCTAAGTCCGCTGAGAGAGTAATTATCAGGTTAAATCTTCGTGAATACTTCCTAGGGAGGACTCGTGCCATCATACCGATTACTCGAGTTGATATATTGAAACTGAATCTATCGTGCCCGCACACGATGGCCATGTGCCGTTTCCTGTTAGACCAACATACAGCACTCTATAATCGCCATCATAGAGTTTCTCTCCATATGAGACCCCAACATTAGGCACTTCTAGACTCACGTGATTGTCAACGATCGTCAATTCTGCAGTATAAGTCCTACCAGATTCAATCCACAACCAATTACCAGTGAACTGACATGAAGATTCTTTGCTTTCTAGACGTACGCCATGTGCACTTACTCTATATCCACTTGTTGTACATCCAGCACCATAAAATCCAAGATGTAAACCTAACCCATCAAACATTTGATTACCATCACCCATTCTTCCGATTCCAACATTTGTTGCACAATTACCTCTACTTGAATCTACCCGTCCTGTAACCACCAATTTCACATCGCCGTTGAAGTTGGGTATCTCCCTGTATACATATTGCTGACCCTCCTCAAAGTCAATATTCCAAAATACTGTACCTTCTGTTATTTGAACATTAGAGCTTGTCTGAGAAAAAGTACTTGGATCGTCGAATTCTTCAATGATGCTCAAACTGCTCCTTTCAACCTCCAAACCCCCCGATGCCTGCGCAGTTTCCGTAAGAACAGCTTCCCGTATTGCGTCTAGTGTAGCTTGCGTATCTTGCTCTTGAGGAGTGTCGACCGCACGGGTTAAGCGAGCTGCCACAGTCTGCGCCATAAATGTTGGCTGGGGATCGGGCTCATTTGCCCCTCCCCTGCTCAACAAAATGATCGCTCCCACAAGGATCGCCCCGGCAACGATATACGCAAATGGTGGTATCTTTATGCCCTTCGATCCCCTATCTGTTTCCTCGACGGATTCAACTGGTCTGTCTTTCCGCGGTTCTTCAGGCTCCTCAGATTCAGGTCTCGCAATCGGATACCGCCCACCATCCACCCCCTCCAGATGCAGTGCAGACATAAGCGAATCCAGGAGTTCCTGCACAGTGCCATATCTATCCGATGGTTCCTTGGACAGGCACTTCTTGATGACCGCTTCCAGCTCTTCGGTAATCGCCGGGTTCCACTTTCGAGGTGACGGAGGCTCAATATGCCTCTGCTCCCAGCGTACCTTCTCGCTCGTACTCCCGGTGATCGTCGCATGTTCCCCTGTGAACGGACGTTCCCCACCGGTCACCATCTCGTACAGGATCACGCCCAGCGAGTAGATATCCGTCTCCGGCCTCGGTTCCTCCCCAAGAACCAGTTCAGGCGCCATGTACGCCGGCGTACCCATCCCTACCATCGTCGCCGTGGCCGCATCTGTCATACGGGAGATCCCAAAGTCAGTGACCAGTACCCGCCCAGAGTAATCGATCATGATGTTCGCCGGCTTCACGTCACAATGGACAATCCCCTCCCTGTGCGCAAAGCCAAGCGCCGCAAACACCGGCCTCATGACATCGTTGATTTGTATGTGTTTCATGGGACCACCCGCACGGAATATCTCTCTCCGCAATGTGGTCCCCTCAACGAAGTCCATCAGGATGAACGCCCTGGTGTCATCCTGCTCGATGCCGTAAAACCTCACGATGTTGGGGTGCTTTAGCTTCTCGAGCGTGCGTGCCTCCCGCTTGAACCTGCGCAGAAACACCCGATCTTCCGCCAGGTCATCGTGAAGAAGTTTCATCCCGAGGTGAACCGAGAGGTGTGAGTCCCAAACCTTGTATACTTCTGCCATCCCCCCGCGGCCGATGAACTCATCCACTCGATATCTGCCCTTGAGGTTCTTCCCGATCAGTGTGCTTCCTGATGACTCCATATTATGAACCTACTCCTTCCTGTCACCGATCCCAATCGTGCTCATTCGATAGGAGGATCAAACACAGTACATACTCTGACTCACCTCACGAATGATCAATTGAACCAGAGAAATCGCATGTTGTTCCCAAGACCAAAAAACTTCGTGCAGCTAATCTCTATGATCATAGCGCTTGCACCAAGGCTCGCAAGTAATGCATAGCTCAGTACGCTGCTTCCAGATAAGTTGTTGATAGACATCGCTCTCCCGCGCAGGGCTATGATCATAGCAAGAATGACCGATATCAGAACATAGGCAACCAGCGAATACAAACCGACTTGATATTCTCCAGGTAAAAAGAAGAATGATTTGACAACTCCATACAATTGGACAGGTAGTCCCATAATGGTTAAGTAAGACCAGGTAGTTCTAAAATCTAATGATGATGTGTATTCAGACATGCATCTGGCAATGAGCGGGGTGCCAATCAGATAGATACATACAAGAATCACGACGACGAAGCCTACAAGGGCGTATGGACTCAAGCCAAGTCGAACGAGTTCGGCTCCATCTCCCCAATCGACAATCCAGCTGAAGAGCAAGTAGAATGCCCCCATCGAAATAAGTATCAAACCCCCCATCACCAACATAAAACCAGTCCAGCCTCTCAATCTATCTCGTAATATCCAAACTATCGAAAGCAAGACGATGCCAAGAACTAGCTCTGCGGCCACACCCCCCGCAGTGACCCAGAAATCAACAATAGGAATGGATACTTCAGGGATTGAACCATAGTTCCAGCGTGCGTATCCGACCACCGATGGCGCTATGAAAAGGCCAATGGGCTTGGCACCTAGGATTTGAGCTGTGAGGAGATGGCCGAGTTCGTGTATCGTGTTATCTAGCGTCACTAATATGTAATACGTAAATGGCAGCGCGATCGCAATCCGCCAATTCTTTGAAATACTTGGTATATATCGAGTGCTCACTTTAGACTCAATGTAAATAAGAAGCGAGAGTTTCCTAACCCGATTTGATCCCCATCGTGCAAGCGCTTAGCGCTCACTTTTCGATTATTGACCCACGTTCCTGAAGCGCTTTCCAAGTCCTGAATAAACCATGATCCCTCTGCAAAACGAAGCATGGTGTGAGTCCTGGATATTGATCGATCATGTATTACGAGATCACAGCTTGATTCCCTTCCCATGACGAATTTATCCTTCCCAACAAGGACGCGACCTACGCTATCACCTAAAAGGTACGCAGGAGAGAAAGTAACTGTGGATCTACGGCCTCTACCTCTCCGGATTGACTTGCTGTAAACAAATAATCCTGCCGCAGCTAGTGCCACGATTCCCAAGACAACCCCTATTCCGAATCCCCCTCCATCGACCGACAAACCAGGATCAGCGCTCAATTCAGATTCACCGATCAAGAGAGTGACGCTGGCGGAGGCACGTATTGGCTCACCTGTACCATCATCAACTCCTTCCAAGTATAAAAATCCATGATGCGCACCTCTACGAATGTTTCCGGCGAGATCAATCGTGAGTGACCCGATCTCGCTGGACCCAGCTTTAACTTCAGACGGAAGGGTTACTCTGAAGAATGAAGGCTGAATTTGACTGGCACCTGTCCCGCCTTCCGGCAGGAAGGAGGAAACTTCCGCCGTTACCGAGGACACACCGTTCTCACCTCCGTACTCGTAGATCGAAAAGTCGATAGTTAAGGGTTCGTTTAATCGATCGAGGGGAATTGTGATTTCGAGTGGATCGACCCCTAGAAGAGCTGGTGGTGCTGCGTATTGCGAACTTACAACCGTAAATTCTTCGGGGACATCAGACTGCACTGCTATAATTTCAACTTGAAATTGTTCCCCAGCATGCCCATCTATCGTGATCATCTCAGGACGCACATTTGATCCGGAGTGGCTTACACCTTCGATATCGGTTTCGAAAACCCCCGTGTCATAATTGATTCCTACATGTTGACCTTCAGTATCATAAAGATGAAGATCGAAATTGCTTCCTGGATACGATAGTGTCAGAGTTGTCCGCCCTGTGACCGGTGAGATAGCGACTTCACTTCGGCTTCTCTCGTTTTCACTCAATACGCCCGAATCTACCAACGTCGTCTTTCGATCCTTGAGAGAATCAACCGCCGTTTCACTCGCAACCACTATCTGGAGCTCAGGTGCAAACTTTGGTTGATCCGTTAAGTGTATGGAGTTGTAACCGAAATTGACCCAGGCATCGACTTGGTAAGTTCCGATGCGCCTTAGAATCTTGCTATCTGGTCCGCCATATTCAAACCCGACTACAGCTGTCTCACCTGGCCCTATCTCCATGGTTTCCGTCAGCGCCAGTAGCCCGACAGGATATAACTTCCCACCCGAGGACCCTAAAATCTGTGCAAATATCGTTACCGGAACTGTTTCATCAGCATTACTTCTTATAGTAATCTGCCCTTCACCAATTGCAACAATTTCACCCTCCTCAACAACAATATCGGAAAGACTGATGTCAACAATATCACCGTCAGCAACCCAAAGGCTTCGATTCGCTTCTGCCTCCTTAATAGCTTGTACCATATCCATGGCCGTCGCCGTCACCAGATCGAGTTCATGTGCGGCGGCAAGAGTCCCATGTACAGCGACGAATGCGTGAGCCTGGTCAGTCGCGATTTCAATCTGTTTTCCGGCCGCTGCTGTGGAAAAACCTATGGCGCTCGCAGTCGCAACACCCAGCTCAAGAAGTAGAGATGTACCGCCGGTAAAAATGGCAACTCCCGTTTTCGTGACAACGGCCCCTACGCCGATCCAGAATCCAACCGACTGAAAGCCTCCACCAAGATCATCAATAGATTGAAATTTCTCAACAAATTCCGCATGCTTCTCGAGCACACCAGTAAGCTGAAAATCCACCGTACCTAGCTCAGGATTTGGCCAAATCAGCAGCCCCTCCTGCTGTGTCGTCTGGCTAAGCTGCGATCGGTATATTCTGAGGGAGTCGACTACAGCTTCAACCGGGTAGTCTTCAGGGATGCCATTCGTCCCAAATTCTCGAATGAGTTGATCGAACGCCTCTGCAATCTCATGCTTCCGGGCTTCAATCTCGAGATCAGCCAACAATACTTGATCAATCTCATTGCGTAATGACGGATCGTCGGGTGGCACTCCAATATCTTGATAAATGTGAGGCATGGCTTGCCCGAGTTGTTCGGCAGTTCTCGCCTCGATGCCATCCAAGATAATGCTCAATATCGTCTGCGTAGTTTGGGCTCCCGCAGTCATGTAGGCAGATGGATCACCACTCCAAATGTACTGATTTGTCCCATCGAACCAGCCCTTGGCATTAATGATGTTCTGAATCGCAGTACTGTTCGGTCCATGCTCGGTGAAGATGACTCGATAGACGGCGGTATGAATATCTACAAGGCGGTCGAAGTCTGTATTTATTCTTGTCAGAGCTGCTGATTTTGTCCGCTCTAATTCGAAGATCAATTCATCTTCGTCCCGTTCGATCTCAGGAACGGCCAAGCCGTAATAGAATGTTGCTTCGGAGGTGCCTCCGGCAGGGATTTCTCCCAGATCGTAGTAGATCAAGACTGCGCTGTCGCTTTGGGGTGAGGTGAGAAAACCTGGAGTGTAGAACTGCTTCATCGGGTCGAAACTGTAGTTCCATGAATGCTCAACTGCGCTTGGCCAGTGAACGAATTTGACGCTTTCTGGCGGAGTGATGAACAAACCGGATGATGTGAACGTCGGATCAGGGATTTGATCGTAACCCTTAAACACTTCATATGGGGGAGAGACAACTGCTTCCCGTGTGAAAATCTCCCCACCCCACCAGAGAGGAGAACCATCATTGCTGTCAACTTGGGTATCGAGCAAGTATCTAGCCCGGGCATGACGGCTCTGGGAGGATGTATTCTCTGCTCGAACGATGAATTGGACAGCTTCACCCACCAATTCATAGATCAATAAAAAATCGACCCCCTCCGTCGATCTAAACCTCTCTTGAGCTGTGGAAGATCCGGTCATCTGAAGTTCCCCGATAGGTTCGAGGTTGTCATCGGGGAAGGCATAAACACTATCACCAGCTCTTAAACTTCCATAGGACGTATCACGAGGGTATAGCAGGTCTTTCCCGTCGACATCCGACAAGGTAAATTTCGCGTCCCCGAATAAAGAAAGACATATGTATTCATTACATAGTTCTAAAGATTCTTGCAGGGAATGACTCATCTTAGGGTTATAAACAGGTACAAAGAGGACACCATTTAGGATAGTTAGGGCAGACAAGAAAAATGAGGTTACTGAGGTAGTTCGATTACGGATCGCGGATTTCATAGGAGGTCCCCTTTACAGTGACATGAAGAGGTGACATCAATTAATCAATCTACTGCTCGGCTTAGAGCAAGGAGATCCATACCTCCGATTCATATCTCAATATGTGATGTTATGAATACGCGACACATCTCAACAAGTGAGAGATCATTCCACCTCCCAGAGCACAATCGTGCCATCATCCGACCCCGAGGCGAGGATCTCACCACAAGGAGAGAAGGCCACGCTATTTACACGGGCTGTATGTCCTTCCAGCGTTTCAACTAATCTACCATCCGAAACCTTCCACAGCCGCACTATGCCATCTGATGATCCCGAGGCCAGCAAGTTCCCGTCCGGCGAGAAGGCCACGCTGTAGACCGAATCCATCTGCCCCTCTATAGTACGCAGGAGCGTCCCATCTGCAATACGCCACAACTTTACTGAGGGGTACCTTAACTGCCCCGAGGCCAACGTAGTCCCATCTGGTGAGAAAGCCACGCTACTGACCACGGACGTGCGCGCATCCAGTGTGTAAAGATGTGCCCCATCAGCCCTGCGCCATACCCGCACCTCACCATTCGTCGACCCCGAGGCCAATAAGGATCCGTCCGGTGAAAAGACTACGCTCATGATCCCACCCCCCCCTCCGTCTAGTATGCGCAGAGCTGCGCCATCGTGCACGCGCCATACCCGCACCGTGCCATCCGCCGATCCCGAGGCCAGCAAATCTCCGTCCGGTGAGAAGGCTACGCTCAACACATAAAATGCTTGGGCCTTTTGCCCACCTGGATGCACATCCAGCGTAAGCAGAGCCACCCCGTCGGACACGCGCCACAGCTGGACTGTACTATCCGCCGACCCCGAAGCCATCGTTGCCCCGTCCGGCGAGAAGGCCACGCTGGAGATCCCACGCGTGTGCCCTTCCAAGGCAAGAATTGACTCCCCATCAGCCACAAGCCACAGCCGTACCTCACCATCCGTCGACCCCGAGACTAGCAAGACTCCGTCCGGCGAGAAGGCTACACTCCGCACACTGGCCAGATGCCCTTCGAGGATATCAAGCCTCTCACCAGTCCGCAGGTCCCTCAGGACCACAGTCCCATCTCCCGACAACGAGGCGAGCATCCTTCCCTTTAATGAGAAATCCAAACTCAACACAGATTCCATATACCTTTCGAGCAAATCAAGCTTATCACCAGTGTTAACATCCCACAGGATTACAGTGCCGTCCGATGACCCCGAGGCGAGGGTCCCCCCATCAGGGGAGAAGGCTACACTCCGCACACTGCCCAGATGCCCTTCGAGGATATCAAGCCTCTCACCAGTCCCCACTTCCCACAGGATTACGGTGTCATCTCCTGACCCCGAAGCGAGCGTCTTTCCAGCAGGGGAGAAGGCTACACTCCGCACACTGCCCAGATGCCCTTCGAGGATATCAAGCCTCTCACCAGTCCCCACTTCCCACAGGATTACGGTGCCATCATGCGACCCCGAAGCGAGCGTCTTTCCAGCAGGGGAAAACGCCACGCTCCACACTGTGCCGGTATGACCTTCGAGTATGCAGAGCCGCTCGCCGGTCTGCACGTCCCACAGGATAACAGTCTCATCTCCCGATCCTGAGGTGAGGGTCCCGCCGTCAGGGGAGAAGGCTACACTTTTTACACTACCCGTATGCCCATTGAGCGTATCAAGCAGCTTGCCTGTCCGCGCATCCCACAGGATTAAAGTACCATCCATTGACCCCGAGGCAAGGGTCACCCCGTCAGGAGAGAAGGCCACACTCAACACAGGGGATTCCACCTCGTCCAGGCGGATCGGGTACAAGCCCTCCATTCTATAGTATGTGATGCCCAAGCTGCTGCCAACGGCGAGAATCTCGCCATCAGGCGATATTCCAACAGCATTTCTAACAGCTTCGCCTAAACGCGCCATTGATCTTGAGGGTACAGGTACGACATAAGGTCCTTTTATGAGTTGGCCCAGTTCTGGTCTCGCCGTTTCTGTTGGATCTTGAATAATAACTTGAGTCGCTTGTACTGCAGTCCCTTCCATAGGAACAGCCACAACCACAGTCTCAACAATGGGTGGGTGTGGTGCTATACGACTTAATACGCCATTTCCCACGACCATCAAGATCGTTGCTGCGACGCCGATACCAATCCAGACTTTCCAACCCATTGGCATTTTCGGTGACAGCGCGCCTTTTATACATCCTCTCTTGAAGAGTGGTTCCGGCTCTGGCGGTGGTTCAGGATCAACAACAGAGTGCTTGTCCACCTCTCCTTCCAAGGAAGGGAAGACTGGGGTGACCACTGATACGAGCGAAGGAGCCTTCAATGCTGCATACAACTCATCTAATCCACCCAGTAGCTCGAGCACACTTTCCGGGCGTTCCGAGAAGCCTTTATCAAGGGACTGCAGCACCAATGCATCTAGTTCTGGGGTGATTTCAGGATTCCAGCGTTTTGGTGACGCCGGTTCCAGGTTCATCTGCTCCCAGCGCACCTTCTCACTCGTGCTGCCGGTGATCTCCGCTCGCTCTCCTGTAAATGGACGCTCTCCTCCAGTAAGCATCTCAAACAGGATGACTCCCAGCGAGTAGATATCCGTCTGGGGTAAAGGCTGCTGACCACGGATCAATTCCGGTGCCATGTAAGCCGGTGTGCCCATCCCCACCATCGTCATCGTCGCTGCATCCGTCAGTCGAGCGATACCGAAGTCTGTCAAGAGCACTGAACCGTTCGTGTGAATCAGGATATTGCCTGGTTTCAGATCGCAGTGGATAAAACCCTGTCGATGCGCATACTGCAGTCCCCCGCACACCGGCTGCAGGATCTCCAGGATCCGATCCATCGGCATGGGTGTTCCTTGAAGATCGAAGATCTCACCCTGCAAACTGTCACCTTCGATGTAATCCATCAGCATGAAGGCCAAGCGCTCGTCTTGTTCGAGGCCATAGAACCGCACAATTTGAGGATGCTGAAGCTTGGCTAGAGTCTGCGCTTCTCTCTTGAACCGTCGCAGAAAGATTTGATCCTGCGCCAGATCCCGCCGGAGAAGCTTCAACGCCAGATAGGTTGATCGTTCCTCGTCCCAGACCTTGTACACCTCTGCCATACCACCTCGCCCAAGTGAGGCTTCTACCCGATATCGCCCTTTTAGCACCTGCCCAATGAGAGGATTCATTTTCAGTTATTCCTTGAAGATGAAGGTCGTTTGCCCGACGCGAATTCGATCACCATCCCGCAACTGGGTGGCTCGCACGTTCTGATCATTCACGAAGGTTCCGCTTGCGCTGTCCTGGTCTTGAACATACCATGCCCCCTCGGCTTTGCGAAATAATGCGTGCTGACGGCTCACCTGTCGTTCGGAGACACGGATCTGGCAAGTCGTCCCACGCCCTAACGTATCTCGATCACGGAGGAGAATCCGGCGGCCATGGGGATCTAATAAGAAACCCGTGGCTTGCCCGCGTGCAGGAGGCTCAGGTTCTCTTATCTGACCTTTATCACTGCGATCTGCTTTTTCCCCGCTGCGTAAGTTCGTCAAGCGCGCTTTCACCTCGCGCTGTGCAGGGAAGGCTTGCTCCTGCTCGCCCATAACAGTCGCCAAACCATACTGTACAACGACGCCGACGATGAAGAAGACCAGGATCAGAGGTCCCTCCGTCCCCATACCAATCCCCAGAGACAGCGCCCCCACTGCAGCCGAAAGAAACACCAACGCAGCACGAGATAAGGCGAGAAGCAGCACACCTCCGATGATCCCCATAATGATCAGCAGCAGTGCCGGTGGTTCAAGGTTGAAGATCACAATCCACAACCCTCCGGTTGCCAAGGCCGCCACCGCTCCTCCGATCAAGAATATCACCAGATCATGCAGGACTAGCGCGATCCAGCCACCAAAG
>Ga0114922_10002375_pt1 | contig 17632 bp, 15 predicted proteins | sample AartaG_FD_100975 | JGI IMG/M metagenome (GOLD analysis project Ga0114922, IMG submission 100975) | Deep subsurface microbial communities from Aarhus Bay to uncover new lineages of life (NeLLi) - Aarhus_00045 metaG | ecosystem: Environmental > Aquatic > Marine > Oceanic > Sediment | place...
AGAAGGCTCGTGAAGTAACGCCAAACAAAAATTAAGACGCTGTTTTAACCCTTTTGAAAGTGCTTTGGTTTTAGAATGCATTTTTTCGATTAAACCAAATTGTTCTAGTAGTTCTTTTGAGCGTTTTTCAATCTTTTCCTTTGGAAAACCATATACTCCACCTGAAAACTTAAGGTTTTGCCATACAGTAAAATCTGAAAAAGCATTACTAACTTCTGGCACGATTCCAAAGTTTATTTTATATCTACTTAGATTTTTTGTTATATCCTCGTTAAAAATTTCAATACTTGCCTTGCCTTCTAATTTGAAAATACCCGTTAATAAGCGAATCGTAGTGGTTTTACCAGCGCCATTGGGACCAAGGATCCCCACTATTTCTCCCTTACTAATATTAAAAGAAATGTTGTCAACAGCAATAAGGGCTTCAAATTTTTTAGTAAGATTTAAGGCTTTAATTGCATAATTTTCTTCTCTTTTCGGATTTTGGTTTTCTGTAGCCATGTGAATATCATCTAATCAAATAAAATTGCAGTAGTTAAAAATAGTTTTCCTAGAAAAATATATATTTTGCTTTATAGATAAGGTAATATTTCTAAAATGCAGAAAAAAGTCAAGTTTATCTTCAAATCCGATAATCAAAATTTTTTTTGACCAAAAATTTATTTTAAATTGAATGAAAGTTTAACATAAATAGCCAAATAAAATGTGATTTTTAATATGTTTGATAAAGATTACTTAGAGAAAATTAGAATAGAAAAAGAAAAATGGGAAGAAAAATTAAAAGGATCAAAAGAACGCGATGTAAAATTCGTAACTGATTCTGAAATTCCTATAAAGAGATTATACACTCCGCTGGATGTTAAAGGAGATTATTTAGAAACCGTTAACTTTCCCGGTCAAGAACCATATACAAGAGGTGTGTATCCAAGCATGTATCGTGGTCGATTGTGGACTATGAGGTTATTTTCTGGACATGGAACTCCAGAAGAGACTAACCTGAGATGGAAATATTTATATGAAAATGGTGAGACTGGATTCAGTGCTGCCGTGGACGCTCTCACTTTTAACGGAATTGACCCTACAAACCCCGATGGCGCACCTGAAGTTGGAACATCAGGTGTCCCGCTTTATTGCATTGACAGTCTTTTTGCACTTACAGAAGATATCCCAATAGATAAAATTAGCGTAGCTTTGGTCGTTGAACCTTTTACAAGTGCTCCAGTCTGTGCAATGTACTTCAACATGGCAAAAATGCGTGGTTATGACATTAAAACTTTAAAGGGGACGACGCAAAATGATATTTTAACTATGACGGTTGGATACATCCCTTACAAAAATAGCCCACCAAATCACTTGTTGCGAATAGCGTGTGACTTCATCGAATGGACAGTAGCTCAAAAAAATGTTCCGCTTTGGCATCCTATTAATTTTACAGGTTATAATTACAGAGAAGGAGGCATCGATGCGATTCAAGAACTAGGATTCGTTTTTGCGAGCGCTTGTTCTCATATTGATAACCTAGTAGAGAGGGGATGGAAGGCTGACGATTTTGTTGGAAGGTTAGCTTTTCACTTAGCAGCTCATAAGGATTTCTTTGAGGAAATAGCAAAATATCGCGCAGCTCGAAGGATATGGTATAAGCTTATGAAGGATAAATACGAAGTGAAAAATCCTAAAAACCTTGGTTTTAGGTTCCATGTCCAAACTGCGGGTAGTTCTTTAACGGCTCAATTACCTCAGATTAACATAGTTCGTACCGCAATTCAAGGGTTAGAAGCTAACTTAGGGGGATGCCAATCTCTTCACACAAACTCGTACGACGAGGCGATCTGCTTACCTAGTGAGCAAGCTGCTCTTGTAGCGTTAAGAACCCAGCAAGTGATCGCAGATGAAACGAGAATCACTAATACTATAGATCCTTTAGCAGGAAGCTATTACGTAGAATGGTTGACCGATGAGATCGAGGAACGAGTATGGAACTACATGGATAAAATACAAAAAGTAGGTTCCATAGATAAAGCACTATCTACAGGGTGGCTCTACAAAGAAATGAGAGACGCGTTCCATAGAAGAAGGACTCGCATTGAAAAGGGAGAAGAAATCATGCTTGGTATTAATAAATACAAGGTACCTTACGACACAGTAACAGATGTTTTTAGAACTTCGAAAAAAGCCATAGATATTGAAGTTGATCGGATTAACAAGTTAAAAGCAAGAAGAGATAACGCAAAACTCGAGAAAATTTTAGATAAACTCAGGGGAGTATGCGAAAGAGAGGAGAATGTGATGCCTATTATTATGGAAGCTACAAAGGAAGGGGCTACTGTTGGTGAAATATGTGACATTTACAGAGAAATTTGGGGCATTTGGGAACCTCCCTTAGCCATTTAATTGAGGTGTTAAGCTTGAGCGATAGAAAGATAAGAGTATTAATGTCAAAACCCGGAATTGATGGTCATTGGAGAGGCGGTATTGTAGTATCAAGAGCAATAAGGGATGCTGGAATGGAACTGATCTTCGGAGGATTCCAAAATGTGAAACAGATCGTCGAGGCCGCCATTCAAGAGGATGTAGATGTTCTCGGCTTGTCTATACATAGTGGAGCTCACTTTGCATATACCAAACAAGTGATCGATTTACTGAAAGAAAAAGGCGTCTTTAACGACATTCTAGTTCTGGTAGGAGGAGTTATCCCCGCACAAGACTTTCCAAAATTAAAAGAAATCGGCGTAGCAAATGTGTACGGTCCTGGTTCAATGACTAGCGACATAACTGAATTTATTAAATCACACGTCAAAAAATAATTTATTTCATTTTTTACTTTTAATAATAATTATTCATCGAAGTCGTTGAAACTGTCAATAGTTAGAGATCAAAAAGAATTTAACATTTTGATGAATTTTTGTTTATAGCTAAAAATAAGCCGTAAATGGTACGAAAATATGTTTTACGAAGAAATTGGGAAAGTTCATGAAAAGCTTGGAATGTTAATACAAGAAGGGTATAAGCATAATAGAAAATGGGCGAGAGAATTTGCTTCTAGTAAAAAAATAGCATTACGGGACATACTAAGTGGATACACAAGTCCAGAGATAGCACTTGATTTCAGTAGGTATCTTTCAGATATGGCTGGGATTAAGAAATCTCAGAGTATCCCAAAAGATGTAATTATAGAAGGTTTAACTGTTGCTGATATTCCCGCAGAATGGATTAGTATACCTGGAGCTATTAAAGATAAAGTTTACTTGAATTTGTTTGGAGGGGGGTATGTGCTAGGGAAGCTTGAATCTCGCCGTACGATACCATATCTAATATCGCGAGCTACGAACCTTCGATGCTTAAATATTGAATATCGATTGGCACCTGAACACCCATTTCCCGCAGCTTTGGAAGATTCAGTCACGAGCTATAAATGGCTATTATCAAAGAACTATGACCCTTCGGACATAATTATTGGAGGTCAATCAGCAGGTGGTGGGTTAACAATTGCAACATTACAAAAGTTGAAAGAATTACATTTACCCTATCCAAAAGGAGCAATACTAATGTCGCCATGGGCGGATCTTACCGGGGAAGCAAAATCTCTCGAATATAATAAGGTATATGAACCAGAAATGTCTGACGGATTAATAAACATGGCCAAACTATATGCTCAAAACGAATCGTTCAGAAATCCTCTTATTTCCCCCGTTTTTGCAGATTTAAAGGGATTCCCACCTATCCTTATCCAAGCAGGTAGTATTGAAGCATTGCTAGATGATTCGTTAAAATTAGCTGAGAATGCAAAATCTGCTGGAGTTGCGGCTACTCTTGATGTTTTTGACAACATGACTCACGTATTTCAGGTTTTTGGAGATGACGTTCCTGAGAGCATGAAGGCTCTGGAGAATATTGCGAAGTTCATCACAAATTTGTATTAATTTTTTTCTTTTAGAATGTTTTTAACAGCGCGAAAAATTAACAGTTTTTATTCTAATCCTTTTATTTTAAGTGGTGGCCGAGGTACTGCTCTACGGTATTTTACAGCCGGATAACCTAAGGTAAAAGCTCCAAGTACCATTCCCTTTATCCCTAGGATCTTTAATATTTCCTTATTCCTTGCAACGGCTCCTTGAACCATTCCTATCCAACAAGTTCCGAGACCAAGGCTTTCAGCTTCCAACATCCCATAGGTTAAAGCGATCCCCGCATCATTTGCACGTAATCCAACCATAACCGTACTTTTTTCAACAATCCTATAATATAGCACAATTAAATGAGGAGCTTCATAGAAGAGACTCCTTCCTGAAGATTTCATATACTCGAGTGCTTGCTCTGCTGATTGAAATCCCATATATCCATAATTTACTTTAACAATTTCTAAGTCCAATTTCTTAATTTTTTCAGGATCAGATAAAATTACGTAACGCCAGGCCCTCGCGTTTGAAGCACTTGGAGCATATCTCATTGCTTCAAATACTTTTTCTAATAAATCCTTTGAAACCTTTTTATTCTTATAACGCCTGATTGATCGTTTAGCGCGAAGAAATTTAAGAAGTTTATCACTCTCTACAAAATTATCAGGTGAATCAGACCCAGAGTAATTTTCAACATCATCTAAATTCTTCGTTTCAATTGCGTCCTCGGGGCAAATTGCAATGCAATGGCCACATATATTACACCCGATTGAATTATCATTAAAAAGAACTTGACCTTCTTCATCGACGAAAAAGTATTTACGACCGCATTCTTCGATACATTGCTTACAGTTTGAACATTTCTCTTTATCAATACCAATAATAGACATAATAATTACATTTAAAATGATTAGTTTAAGTGTTTTTTAGATAAATTAAGAGTGATTTATAAAAAATTGTGTAATAAAATAACAATTAAGCACATTATTATCGCAATTTTCTTCAATACATCGTACACGGTTCAATTTTCATTTTAGGAGAGAGTGTTTATAGTAGTAAACGAATCAGATCAGACAGAAATGTAAAAACGAGAACTATATTGACAAATATTGACGAAAGTGTAATTATTTATATAGTTGATTAACTTATTCGGGGAGGAATTTAAAAAAGGTGTTAAAAAAGTTAAAGCTCCTATAGGACAACCTCCGGTTTTTTATCGAAAAGATTCAAAATTTTCCGAGTTATTCTGTAAATTAAAAGATTTATAGGATTAGCTGAATTTATTAAATCGCAAAACCCTTCTAACAATATTTTTCCCCTCGATTGAAAAAAAATTTTATTAATCATTTTTGCTAGTAGTTCTATATGTCAGATTATTTTGATAATACTGGAAGAGAGGATATTTTAACTGGAGGTATTCGTATGATACCAATTCAAACGCATGCTGGAGAATTCAAAGTATGGACGAAACGGGTGGGTAACAATCCACGGATAAAAGTACTCCTTCTTCATGGAGGCCCTGGAGCAACCCATGAACTTTTCGAGAGTTTTGACAGTTTCTTCCCCGGAGCAGAAATTGAATATTATTACTGCGATCAGCTTGGTTCTTACTACAGCGATCAACCCCAAGATGACTCTTTATGGGAATTAGATCGATTTGTGGAAGAGGTTGAGCAAGTTAGAAAAGCTCTGAAGCTTGATCAATCAAACTTTTATTTGTTTGGTCAATCATGGGGAGGTATATTGGCAGTTGAATATGCATTGAAATATCAGAGTAACTTAAAGGGATTGATTATTTCAAATATGATGATGAGCTGTCCTGAATATGGAAAGTATGCTAAAGAAAAATTAGGTCCAAAGATGCCTCCTGAGGTTTTATCAGAAATTTTAGAAATGGAAGCAAATGAAGACTTCGACAATCCAAGATATATGGAACTATTGATTCCGAATTATTATGCTGAACATTTAATAAGAATACCTTTTGATGAATGGCCAGAACCAGTCCTTCGTGGATTCAAGCATTTGAATCAAGAAGTATATATATCGATGCAAGGACCATCAGAATTTGGGATTAGGGGTAAATTAGAGATGTGGGATCGAACAAAAGATCTTGACAAAATAAAAGTTCCCACTTTGGTAATTGGAGCTACACATGACACGATGGATCCAGAACACATGGAATGGGTTGCATCACAAATAAAACATGGTCAATTTTTGCTTTGTCCCAATGGAAGCCATCTTTCCATTTTCGACGACCAAGAGACTTATATTTCTGGACTAATTAAGTTCTTCAAAAATGTTGATTCTAATTAACTTTTTTTGCTTTTTTTACTTATTTTGATTATTAGAAATTAGTTATTTTTTGATACTATATGTCGTTTAATTTTAAAAAGCCCTCTAAATTATTTTCTTGGTTCTACTCCTTATTTTGCCCTATATATGGAAAATCTTATTATAAAGAGTTGTTGAAGTCACTAAAATTAAGTGGAAGTGAGTCAATTCTAGACTTTGGTAGTGGTGCTGGAGTTTTAGCAAAAAAGATTATCAAAGAACTATCAAATGGAGGGAAACTAACTTGTTTAGATTTATCCGAAGCGTTTCTAAATAGGGTTCGAAGAAAACTGCGAAAATATTCAAATGCGGATTTAATTTGGGGAGATATACGGGAGTTGAGTATTCCCCCAAACTCATTTGATAGAATTACTATATCGTGGGTTATTCACCATTTACCTAAAGAAGAACTTCAGGATATATTACAGAGTATAGTGAATACCTTAAAACCAGACGGAAAAATATACGTAATAGAATTCTTATCGCCACCTCACGGAATACCTGAAGCAGAACTATTTAAGCTTTTTGACGGAACGGGATTGTCAGAGAGCGTAGTGTTTAGAAAGAAAATGACAGGTATATTTGAATTTAAGAAAACCTAAAAATTTCAATAATCAAAGAGGAGAGATCTTCCACTTTTACCAACAACCTTTATTATCCCCATTTTATGCAAACAATAACTCATCTTTTGAGCTAATCTTAAAGGCTTTTCAAGTAAGAAAGCCAGTTCAGCATTAGTAAATGGAGGATTCAAGCTAATAGGTTTTAACATGAGAAAATCGATTGGAGAGCAAAACACTCTTTTTTCTAATACGTTTACTAATCTTTTATCATAAGTACTCCAACCTTTTTTTCTCCAACTTCCCTTTCCATCATTAATACGAAATTCTTCTATTTGAACTAAGACTAATTCAATTGTGAGATTAGAGTTTGAAACTAAATCTGGAATTCGAATCAATTCCTCGAAAATATCTAAATACGATTGATGTCTTGGAGATAATCTCTTGCGGATAATCTTCTTTGATTGCTGGTCTATGGTAATAATCCATTTATCTTTTACAATAGGATGGATTAGCCGAACTCTATGATTTTTCAGTAAAGTTTCGAGTTTTTTCTTAATCGTAAAAAAGTTCTTGGTCTGTACCTCAATTAAGAGATCTTTTCTTACAATGTCTATTACGAAGTTATCAATTGGTGTCTCGAGTTGATCCCCTGGTTCTTTACACCATAATTTTAGGGCAGAATGGAGAGAGCTTTCGTTTAATGTGCCAATATTGTTCAAACCACTATAAATATGTCCATTCACATTGTCACGATAATAAAGTTTTGAATTAAAATGAATATAATATTGATGTAATTAATAAAAAAAATGATTTAGTTGGAGTTTGATATATGCTTAAACATTATTAGACCAATCTTATTTTATCAAAATAATAACAAAATGACGCAGATAATAGGAGACGATCGCCACTATTAAAAACTAGTTTTTCCTGAAAAAATACTCATTAAAATAAAAAAAGTAATTTAATTATAAATTTATATATCTTTCCAATCTACCTAAGAGGTCCTTTGTGGTTTCGGCATGAAGTTATACAACCATAATGCGAATTCGCGTGGATTTCTTGATTGCATTATAACTCTACCAGGACCCTTTAATTGAGCAACAACGCCTTCTCCAGATAGGAACGTTGACTTCAAACCACCGACCTTTTTGATATCAAACGAAACGCTTGATTCCATGGCAACCAGATGACCATTATCGCAATTAAATAGTTGATCTTTTTCCAATGTTACTTCCATAAAGGCTCCCATCGAACCAATAAATAAATCGCCAGGACCGTTTAACGCGTCTATCTGCAAATAAAACGCTCTTTCGCCACCAAAAAATGACCTCTTTAAACCTAAAAAGTTTGTTTGCGTTTCAAAATGCACGGAACTCGCAACAAAACATCCACTAAATAAAATCCAGCTCTCGTTTTGTTTTAACGAAAGATGCATTAAATCCCCAGGGAAAGCCGGGGCTAAACCCAAACTACCGTCGTCCAGAGCGTTAAAAGTATTCATAAAAAAAGTCTCTCCAGCAAGCACCCGTTTCAACGATTTTAAAAAACCACTCGATGCCTTCTTCGTAGAAATTTCTAGCGTAGGATCGAAAAATATCATCGTCCCTCCTTCACATTGGATCGTCTGCCCCTTCTTTAGCGCTATTTCTATATACGAAAAAGTAGGTTTCTTCCTCACTTCAAATTCATATTCTATTCCTTGTGTCATAAATTAACACTTCGTATTGTTAAGTATAGGTTAAAGATTATTTCTCGCGTTTTAAACTTTTAGGCAATTCCTTTAATATCACCTTTAGGGAATCCTCATACAACATTGAATTATTGTAATCACATTTTACTATATACCTATATTAAAAAAAGAAAAAAGAAGTAAATTTAGTTATCTAATTATTTAGGCATCATCAACATTGATTTCGTTTTGTCTAGTAAATTTGTAGATATTTAGATAATTTGGACAATAATCTTATTTACCGAACAAAAAGATGATGTTTTAATGGATATTTATGAAGAAATTTTTAAAATGTGTTCTGAGCATGGTATAACCTTCTATTCTAGTCTACCTTGCTCCCATAATATAAAACTGATACAAAGGCTTGAAGAGCTTGATGGAGAAATCGTAGAAAATGCAGATAAGCCCTTAATTCATACTCCCCTTGTAAGGGAAGAAAGCGGAGTGTCACTGAGCGCCGGAGCTTATCTTGGAGGGAGAAAAACCGCTATGGTAATTCAAAACCAAGGTTTAGGCAATATGGTAACCCAGATGCTTTCGTTAAATAGTCCTCTTAATGGTTCATATAGAATTCCTAATGTATTAATTATAAGTCACCGTGGATTAGAGAATGAAAAAGTTGATGCTCAAAAGCCGGTTGGCTCAAAATCAAAAGAAATTCTTAATTTAGTTGGATTTAAACATTGTTCTGTTAAAGTTATTTCGGATCTTAAAAAGTTCCAAGATTTATTAGAAGAATATGATAAAGGACGAAGTATAGCATTATTAGTGGAACCTGACTATTCTAAACCTCTTTATAGAATTGAAAGTAAGAAAAACATAACAAGGAATTTCAAGGGTAACGCGATTCCAATAAAAAAAATCCAAGCCACTATGACCAGACGTAAAGCGATCTCTGAAGTTATAAATCAAATAGAAGATGAATTTGTTGTTTCGAATATCGGTCATCCAAGCAGAGAATTACATAGGTTAAAGGATAGAGAGAGAAATTTCTATCTTACATCGTGTCTAGGACATTCTTATACGTTAGCGCTTGGGCTCGCGTTAAGTACAGAGGATATAAATCCGAAAGTTATATGTTTTGAAGGTGATGGAGGGTTATTGATGAATGCTGGGTCTTTATCGATCTTAGCTCACAAAAAACCAAAGAATTTAATTGTACTACTTCTGGATAATGGAGTTTGGGGCTCCACCGGTAATACTGAAACATACGCTTTACACGATGTAAATTTAAGCGGCGTAGCACAAGCATATGGGTTTCCAGAATCTAATATCAAAATAATATCAAAAGAAGAGCAATTAGCAGAAAACTTGAGATTTGCCTTAAAAAACGATGGTCCTTTTCTATTTCACGTAATTATTACAGATGAGTATGAAAATGTTCCTATTTTGCCCCTTTCTGTTGTGGAAATTAAGAAACGATTCATGAAATCAATTGAGAATGCTAGAATATCTATATATTCTTCATAAGTTTATGACAATTTGAAGAAAAATACCAAATCTAATACTTTTTTTTCTTGTAAACATTTTTCTATCCAAGTATTTTATTTTACTAATACGAATCTGGGGATCAAGGTAAAAGAAAGTGACTGAAGATAGGGTGCAAGTTTATACATATCGCTGGTTTCTTTTAATCGTTTTTATGTTAGGAAATGTGTCGTTGCAGGTTATGTGGATTTCTTATGCGACGGTAACGTTGGAAGCAGCTACCTACTATAATGTAGGTGAATTTGAGATTCTTTTTTTATCGACGATTTTTATGATTGTTTATATCCCTGTTTCGTTCTTTGCGACATGGTTTATCAATAAATTTGGTTTCAGGATAGGTGTTGGATTGGGAGCTATGATTAATGGAGTTTTTGGATTCCTAAGAGTTTTTGCTGGACCAAATTATTTTTTAGTTCTATTCATTCAGATCGCGATATCTGTAAGTCAGCCGTTTTTCCTAAACAGTGTTTCATTATTATCTGCAAATTGGTTTCCCGAGTCAGAGCGCACGAGAGCAACCGGTCTTTCAGTAAACTCTCAACTATTAGGTGTCGCTCTTGGTATGGTTTTAACTCCGATCATAGTTGTAACCTACAACCTTGAAGTCATGTTGTTTATTTATGGGTTATATTCGTTAATTATTGGAATAATTTTTGTATTAATTGCTCGTGATAAACCTCCGACACCCCCCTCTCTTACGATAAAAACGGAAAAAACGGTGTTAAAGGGTAGTTCAAGATTGCTTTTTCGTAATAAGCAGTTTTTGATAATAGTTGTTATATTTTTCGTTGGTCTTGGAGCATTTAATATGGTGTCCACTTATATTGAGCTTATTGTTGCACCTAGGGGCTTAACAGCTATCGATGTCGGCAATCTCGGAGGGTTATTGATTTTGGGTGGTATGATAGGAGCCATATTAATGTCAACCTTGGCAGATAAATTGCGGATAAGAGAGTTATTAATAAAAATTTCGTTAGTAATTGGTGCTGTTTCCTTTTTCGTGATATCGTTTGCGAGTTCTACAGCTATGCTGTATCTTTTCGGATTTTTATTAGGGTTCGGATTATTGTCTGTTGGTCCTGTTTTATTAGAATATACCGTCGATATTACGGTGCCTGTTCCTGAAGCAAGTTCAAATGGAATGCTTATGGTGGTAGGTTCGATTAGTGGGATATTATTCATTCTGGGATTTGAAGGGTTCACTACTCCATCAGGAGATTATTTTCCGGCATTGATGGTATTATCTGTTCTTTCGTTAATCACATTTCTTCTCTCCTTTTTTCTAAAAGAAGTAAGAAAAGAGGGAATTTAATTCCTCTTAATTTTTTCAGATGACCGATTTTATCGAGAATATCAAAACCATTGTCAAAAAATAAAAAAGACATGTAATATTTTTTTTCTCAAATTATTATTTTGTAGCTAATTTTTATTGAGGATGTATCTATTTGACAGATGATAAAACTATTGAGTCGCTCGTTGATAGGTTTAAGAAGAAAGATAAAATCGCATTAGCAAGATTAATTACCATTGTTGAAAATGAGCCAGAGAACGCGTTTAAGATTTTCAAGCATTTTGAAGACATAAATAACGATTCTTATATCATTGGATTGACTGGTTCTCCGGGAGTTGGCAAAAGTACTTTAACGGGAGCTATTTCTCAAAAAATTTTAGATGAAGGAAAATCTGTAGGCATTATATCTGTAGATCCTACCTCACCCTTTAGCGGAGGTGCATTCTTAGGTGATAGAGTCCGTATGACCAACATTTCTTTGCATCCTAATGTCTTTATGCGCAGCCTTGCGTCGAGAGGATATAAGGGAGGGATATCAAGAGCTGTTTTCGACATTAGTATGTTGTACGAAGCATTTGGAATAGACATAATCATTATTGAAACTGTTGGGGTTGGACAAGCTGAGTTTGACATTTACAACTTAGTATACACGGTTGTGGTAATTCTAGTTCCAGGTTACGGTGACGTCATTCAGATGCAAAAAGCCGGAATCATCGAGATAGGAGACATATACGATGTAAACAAAAAAGATCTAGGCGGAGAAGATATAGCGGTGCAAATTGAAATGATGCTTGACGATACCACCTTTCAAAGTGGTTATAGACCACCCGTAGTATTAACTGACGCAATTAACGGTGAAGGTATAGACGAACTTCTCCAATATATTTGGGATCACAAAGAACACCTTGAATTATCAGAGCTTTTGAAGGAAAAGAAGGAGAATAGATTCAGTTACAAAATTTCTGAGTTAATCTATTCTAAAGTGGAGCAAATTGTTAAAAAAAGTTTCTTTAACCAGGGAAAAATCACAGAATTAATCCAGCACGCAATGGACGATGGAAAATTCAAGATTTACGAAATAATTCATAATAAGTTTGAAGTCATGAATTTAGAGGTAAAAGAAGAGGAGTGATTTTACAGTCCGATTTCTTTCTCATTCTACTTTTTAATTAAGTTTAGTTGTCTTAAAAAATAATAGATAAAATTTTTATTACTTTTTTCTAAATCTTGACTATGTCCCAGAAAAATAAAAGAATTTCGCTTGAGGAGAAAATGGACGATTGGGGTCCATTTGGTATAAACGAGGGGAAATGGTTGGTTTTTTCCATTGGTAATCCGGTAGAAGGTCATGGGTATGCGTTACCGAGAAACATCGACGATTTACATTCCCAACGAATCGCTCATCTTATCTCGTGCAGAACTGGGGCACGCTATGTCGGACACATACCGTGGGCAACGGATAATTTCACTTCAGTCGCAAAAGATTGGGCGCCCAAATCTATACCTGTTGAAGAAATCGTTCCAAAGATAATTAAATTCATAAGATTTCACATTGATATTTATAAAGAAATGGGTTTACCGACATCACGTATTTTTATTTATTCTGGACACGGTGGAAACAGACCGCTAGTTCAATTTACTGAAGAAATTCAAGAAGCTCTAAATCTAGACAAATTAATCTTTTCTACTACAGAAGATTTTTCTGAAGATATTGAAGATAGAGTCTTGGATGAGGTAAGTAGGCTTTCAATAGAACTTGCGAAAGGGGAAGAAAATCCAAGGCAAATTAAGAGAACTTTAATTCAAATCTTATTAAGTATTGCCCACGCTGGTCATTTTGAACATTCCCTCGGAGCTGCGTTAGGAGTGTTAGATGAAGCAAAACTTGAGATAATGAATAAAGAGTTAGAAAAAGATTTCGAAGCGGCTCTTAATAAATGGCCTCCTCTTGGAGGTTTAGGTGGATTTTTGCTTGCTGGTGGGGAGTATATAGAGGCTTTAGGTACTAAAGATAACGATAAATTTGGATTGTGGAAATGTCTAAAGCGATTAAGGAGATTGGACAAGGGTAGAGTTAAAGTCTTTAAGGAATTAGGTGAATTAATGATTACACTGTTAGTTGAATATTATTCCGATATGATTCTGCACGAATAAAAATCTATCTTCTTTTTCTGTTAATTTCGTAATTCCTATTTAAAATGTAACTTTAAATTAGTTCCAAACGTAAAGTAATTTATTTAAAAAATTTTATAAAAAACTAATCAAATTTTAACAAGGTTATACCAAATGGAAAAAGAAACAATAGAAATTAAACACTCGAAAAGAACTATGGTTTCTTATGGATTCGGGAAGTTCGTTAGTGAATTCTTTCAAATGTGCTTTGGTGCGTATGTGTTCTTCTTTTACGAACGGGTGATAGGTTTAGATGGTTTATTTACTAGTATGGGATTTATTATTTTTGCTGTATGGAACGCGGTGAACGACCCATTAGTAGGCTGGTTAACTAATCGACCGTTTAAATTTACAAAAAAATGGGGACGGCGTCTTCCATGGGTTTTAATAGGAGGAGTTCCTTGGATATTAAGCTACTTGCTCATATTTACACCTCCTGTTGTAGATCCAACAGACGGTGCTTTCATTTTATTTGCGTGGATCGTGGTTATGACGTGCTTATACGATACTTTTGCATCGATATTTGGAGTTAATTTTTACTCAATCTTTCCAGACAAGTTTCGTGGTGATACTGAACGAAGGACTGCTTCTATTTTAAGTACTTTAGTCGGAGCTGTTGGGACTGCCTTTGGTTCTATTATTCCAAGTATATTTATAGTATGGGATCAACGAAGTTCGTATGTGCTTCAAGCAGGGGTAGTTGTTATTATTTGCATGATTGCGTTGGCACTTGCAATCCCTGGGAGCCGCGAGGATCAAGAGCGTATTGACTGTTATCTCGAGAGCTGTGAAGAGGGCATGGATAGAGAACCGTTTTTTAAAGAATTTAAAAGCGTCTTAAAACATAAAAACTTTATGGCATACGTAATTTCCTTTATGTTTTATCAATCTTTAGTAGCAATAATGATTGGATCCATCCCATATGTTGCAGAATCTGTGGTAGGTGTGTTAGCAAGCGATGTCACCCTATTAATGGCGGCTCTTCTCATAGGGATGTTTGTTTCGATGCCAATTTGGGGTAAAATTGCGGATAAAACAAATAACGATCGAAAAACAATGGTTATTGCTGCTGCTGTATTAACGATTGGAACCTTACCTCTATTCTTCATTACCGAATATTACATAATGATGATCTTTATATTCATCTGGGGTTTTTGTGAAGGTGGGTATTGGGTCATGTTATCGCCCGTTTTTTCAATTACAATCGATGAAGCCGTAGTTATATCTGGTCGAAGAAGAGAGGGAATATATCAAGGCTTTCAAACCTTTATTAGCAGAGCGGCATTAGTTTTTCAAGCCCTTACTTTCTATATTATTCATACTGTTACAAATTTCGTCCCGGGTTCAGGAATTCCTGGTGATCCGCTTCCACCCCAGCCAATTGAAGCCGTATGGGGAATTCGGATACATTTTTCAATAGTACCTATGATCTTAATGTTTTTAGCGACTATAATTCTTTGGAAATTTTTCAAAATAACGCCTGAGAAAGTGAAGGAAAACAAAGAGAAGTTAGCTGAATTGGGAATATAAAATTCAGTATAATACAATACTTCAAAAAAATTTTTTTATTTCTTTTTTTTTGATATTTTTGTCAATTTAAGACGAGTAAATTGCGAATACTTCTTTAGAAATCCACATTTTTCAGTATCAACTAATAACAAATAATTATAGAAGTAGTACGACAAAAATGAATAAAACTGATGTAATTGATACGACTTCTGGAAAGATGCAGGGCTATAAAGAGGAGGATTTAGTAATCTTTAAGGGAATTCCTTATGCAGAACCTCCTATAGACGAACTACGATTTTCTCCTCCCGTTCCAAAAAATCGATGGGAGGGAGTGCTTGAAGCTACTAAATATGGTCCATGTTCGTATCAAGGATATACTCAACTTGAGGATTTTACGGGTAAACTTCAACCCGAAAGTGAAGATTGTTTGAATCTTAATGTTTGGACCCCTAATATAGATAATAAGAAACGTCCAGTAATGTTCTGGATCCATGGGGGTGCCTTTCTAATGGGAGGTGGGATTGATCCTATGTACGATGGTTCAGCTTTAGTCCGCCGTGGAGATATTGTAGTAGTCACTATTAATTACCGACTAGGCGCGTTAGGTTATTCATATATTCCTGGTGTGACGGTCAATGCTGGGCACCTCGATCAAATCTTAGCGCTTAAATGGGTTCATGACAATATTGAACTATTTGGTGGGGATCCAAACAATGTAACGATATTTGGTGAATCTGCTGGAGGTTATTCCGTAGTTGCTTTAGCAGCCATGCCCGCTGCTAAAGGTCTTTTTCATCGGATTATTGCTCAAAGCGCTCCAGCAATTAATCCAGAGGTTACCAAGAAACCTACTAAAAAAGTAATGCGCATGGTGGGTGTTAATACAGGTGATATTGACGCATTTCGTAAAATATCTCCCGAAAAGATAATCGCAGCCCAAAATAAGTTCATGGCAACAGACATTCTAAATCTTCTTGCTTTTCGACCTCTTATAGAAGGCGAGACATTGCCGATACATCCTTTGAAGGTATTTCAAAATGGTAATTGTAAAGATATCGATTTTATGATTGGCAGTAATCTAGAGGAAGCTAAGTTATTTACTGCTCTTAGTCCCGAATTTAGTAACTTAAATTCTGCTGACGGTGATAAGCTCATTATGGGTTTTTTAGGTAGATTAGGCATAGATAATTCTAAGAGTAAAACAATGATAGATATATATAAGCAAGCGAGAGAAGGCAAGTATTCCACAGACGCTAAAGAAATGGTAAATGCCCTTCTCACGGACTACATATTTCGTATCTCTACAATTCGCTTGCTTGAAGCACAGAGTAAACATCAAACCAATACGTACAATTACATGTTTACCTGGCCATCTCCAGGACTTAACGGCGAATTAGGAGCATGTCATGCTCTTGAATTACCCTTCGTTTTTAATAACTTTGACGCTCCTGGTTTTCAAGATTTTATCGGCAATGGTCAGGATTTAGAGGCTATTAGCTATAAAATGATGGATGCGTGGATTGCTTTTGCCCGTACTGGAAATCCTAACCACGATGGCATCCCTCACTGGCCTTCTTATGACGTCGAGAAGCGATCGAGCATGTTAATAAACAAGGAGTTTAAAGTAACTGAAAAATTCCTTGATGAAGAACGAGCGGCTTGGGATGATATTGAACTATAAGATTTTTAATATTTAACCTTTTTTTTATTCTTATTCTTTTTTAAGCCATTCTCTGAGTGCTGCCTTAACAGATCGACGCATCTCCACCGTAAATTCTGCTCCAAGTTTACCTAAATATAGTTGTTGCCCCATATTTTCTGCTTCTTTTACTACCATTTTTCGGGGGTCGCTTTTAAGCATATCTTTGAAATCTTTTTCGGATAATCTTGAATACTGGTTTGTAAATTGGATGTATTTTTTAGGAAACCGGGTTGTAAGAGGAATCTTGTTCTTATCTCCTTTAGGGACTCCATAGCATAACATAGTTATTGGGAATACCCATTTAGGAAGGTTAAACATCTCACGATGAATTTCATAATTCTCCATGATATCTCCAATATAGCAGGAACCAATGCCTAAAGCTTCAGCAGTAATTACAGAATTCTGAGCTGCTATTAACGCGTCGCAACACGCAAGAAGTAGGTCCGATTCTTGAGGTGTCTGGAACTCCCTGCCTATTTCTTTACATTTTTCTTCGACCTTGCTCACTTTGAAGTAATCCCACCATCTTTGCACGTCAGCTAAGAACAGTAGAACTAACGGCGCTTTAGCGATAAGGGGCTGATTATCGCAAGTTTTTACTAATCTGTTCTTTAACTCTTGATCGTTCACATGAATAATTGAATACATCACCATATTTCCCGCTGTAGGAGCCCTCATTGCTCCTTGAATGATGGTGTCAATATCTTCTTGAGAAAGAGGTTTAGGATCGTACGCGCGTATCGTTCTCCTATTTTTTATTAATTCCAGCGTTTGATTTTTTTGGTTTTTTTCAGTCATAGTTAAATCTACATTTTTTCTAAATCGTTCATTGTTAAAAAGATTAAGGAAACAGTTCTAAATTGCTCTAAATCAAAAAATTAAAATTTAATAGACCATGTACATTCAATTATAACTTATAAGAAATAAGTTTTGAAAGAAAGAAAAATTGAT
>Ga0114922_10002377_pt1 | contig 17627 bp, 17 predicted proteins | sample AartaG_FD_100975 | JGI IMG/M metagenome (GOLD analysis project Ga0114922, IMG submission 100975) | Deep subsurface microbial communities from Aarhus Bay to uncover new lineages of life (NeLLi) - Aarhus_00045 metaG | ecosystem: Environmental > Aquatic > Marine > Oceanic > Sediment | place...
ATCGATCAACTGCATGAAAATCTTCTGGCGCTCCCCGGCGAACCGCTCGGGACTGACCGGGAGGCTCAGGCTTTCAACTATACCTGCAGCCACATCCGCCACCCTTTTGCCGTAAAAAGAATTGCGCACGCTTTCGGGAATCTCGCTCAGAGTACGGCCGTAAATATTGAGAGCCTTCTCAGAGGCTATCCCGTGCAGCGGCTCGGAATCTACAATCAATCCGTCCAGATCGTACAGCACTGCTTCGAACACAAGCCATCTCCAGTTATCATCTCCTGAAACAGCGTCAAAGTAAACAGACATCCGTTAATTTTAAATCTGATAAACTATTTGAAGATGAGCAGGGACGTTTAAGATAGATTTCCCGTTTTTTTCAACAGGTTGACGTTACAGCAAAGTTGTCCGGGGTTAATGTAAAGTATCAAACAAGCGATTAGAATTATTCTAATCTTTGCGACCCAGTAATCTATACATCCCGATTTGCATGGATACCCAATCCCTGTTTACATTCCCGGTCCGTGCGCCGCGATATTCTCTTTCATAGCCCGCTTTAATGTTCAGCGACCATTTTCGGGATACAAAGAAATCGAGGTTGAATGCCATATTCAAAATGACACTGGTGTTCTTTTCAAGCCAATAAAGCGGTAGAGCTAAGAAAACCCCGACACCGGGGATAGTTTTCCCCTTTGGCAGAAAATGATATATCGTTCCACATTGGATAATAACACCGGAGATCGGCATCCCGTCGTCAAATAAAGAACCAATGCCCACGTCCAGTTCAATATGATCGGTGAGCATGTCGCCAATGTCAAATCTGATGCTTTTGCGGTTTAATTCTGCGGTGGCATCGACATCAAACTCAAAGCCCAGCCTGTTAATGCCCTTTTCGAGCTGAGCGAACGATCCGGAACAAGTAAGCAGCAGAAGCATGACTAATGCCTGCAGGGCTCTTCCAATGAAATCCATCTTTGAATTTTGGGCGTTTGTAAAACGCAAGCGCATATTTACCTATCAACGTCGATACATTTTGTGTAATAAATATTTTTTTCGAGAACTTTAAGAATTCAGTTTATCAAAACAAGTAAAAGGGAAACTTTTAGAAACCTGCCCTCCCTTCCAAAGCAGGCCGAGCCGCTGCACGGGCATGCCATCGTGGATCGATCAGGCATAAGCTTGCATAAATTATCCTATAATGTTAGCTTAAGTTTAAAGTTGTGTTGCTGCAATGTGATAGGATCGCCGTCAAAGGGAAAGATTTTTAATCAAGAAATTTATCCGGGAGCTTAACTATGTTCGACTGGGTTACCTGGAGCATCTGGGCTATCGGCCTGATAATCCTGATCGTGTGGGTTTACGTCCCCCTGAAAGAATTCATGCACCTGTTGCATGAAAGAAAAGTCAAGCAGGAAAAAAGCCGAAGTACCCGGCCCGGTGATTAAGATTTCTTTTTACCGAACGGTATGATCGGGTTGCGCACCATCCGCGCGTACTCTTTTTTAAGTTGTTGAAGGCGGGCCTCAAGTTCGCTCCATTTCTTGAATTCTTCTTCCTTTCTCATGATATATCCATTCATGGACTGCCTGTCAGAAATCGCCTGCTTTAGTTTTTCCAGATAGGACGTTTTTTTTCCGTTAAATTCTTGCCAGTCTTTTTTGAGCATGCCTTTGCGGCGTTCGATAATCCTTGTTAAATCCTGCTCCACCTGACCGTCAACACCCTTGGATTCCTCTTTCAGAACTTCCAGGATTTCCTTAATCTCTTTTTTCTTTTTTCCCATTTCGATGAGCAGGAGATTCAAATCCCGCAGTAAGCTGTTATAACTCGCTCTCAACTTTTCAATATCCACCTGGCAAGCCTTAAAACGCCTCTGATGATAATCCCGTTGCTTCATGCAAGCCAGATACTGGGATTTCTTTTCCGCAAGCATCCGCTGGCGTCGGATGACCAGAATTGCAACGAACAGGACACCCAGCGATAAAATAAACACCAATAGGCACGTCATACCGATAGACATTTAAAGCCCCTTTGATAATCCTTTTATTAAAGCCTTATCTTTTCTTTCTGGTTTTTTACATCGACTAGCACCCTGATCAGCGCAAATTCTCCGGTATCTCTCGGCGAACTTGATTTAAACAGTTCAACTGCCACGCTTTCGGATCAAACGATGGGCCGTGCGAGAAGCCAGGGCCATGATTGTCAACGCGGGGTTAACCGCGGCGGAAGTAGGGAAAATACTGCCGTCGCAGATATACAGGCCCGGGACGTCATGACAGGCACCCCAGCGGTCCACAACACTTTTGTCGGGATCATCGCCCATACGGCAGGTACCCAGCGGATGAGCGCTACTGTCGGAGATGTGAAAGAATTCCCAGTCATCAGCACCGCCTGCCCGACAGATTTTTCGCGCGGTATCAATTGCATTGCTGAACAGGTTCAGTTCGTTTTCGGTTCGGCGGTACACAACCCGTGGCCTCGGAAAGCCATCCTCGTCGGTGAGTTCAGGATCCGGGGTGACCATGTTCGTAATATGGGCCTGGTCCTCGCCGACCACGGCCAGGCGGATCATCCGGTTGTAGGAGTTCATTATAGCCACCAGTTCCTCCCCCCAGTTTTCCAAATACCAGTCGGCAAACAGGGCCGGAGGACCGGGCAACAGAGAAACGTACAGGGTGTAACCACGGTGGAAACCGGCCCCCGGAGCGCCATCATAAAAATCCTGCACGTTAACCCCGCCGCTGATCCCCATGAAACCGTTGACTGGCTCCGGGAAACGTGCCATGTAACGACCACCGACATGACACATGAGATATTTCCCGAGCAGTCCGCTGCGGGCGCCCAGGCCCTCTGGATGGGCCGGCCCGCGGCTGCGCATCAGAAGTGTTGGGTTAAGCAGAGCACTGCCGCAGAGTATTACCAGGTCGGAGTGGGCCTTATGCCTGATTCCGTCCTGATCCTTGAATACGACTCCCGTTACCCTCCCGGTATTACTGGTTTCAATGGTCAACACCTTGTGGTTCGCCCTGATATCGGCGCCATGTTTTATCGCCGCAGGGATATAAGTCATCTCCGGCGAACTTTTGTCCCCAACCATGCAGCCCTGGCCGCACATTGTGCAATAGGTGCAGGCTGGCCTGCCGTTGTATGGACGGGAAAGGATCGACATCGGGGTCGGCGCGGGATGGCAGCCCAGGGCGCGAGCTCCTCTGGCAAAATATTGGGATCCCTTGGAAACGGGATGCGGGGGGTTCGGATAGGGTTCTCGCGGGGCTTCGAAAATATTGGTGTTGCTGCCTGAGGCGCCAGAAAATACTTCAACCTTTTTGTAGAACGGGGCCAGTTCCTGATAGCTGACCGGCCAGTCAGAGCCGCAACCGAACCTGGTGCGCGTGCGGAAATCGTTCTCGTGCATCCGGAAAAACACGCCGGCATAGAAAACCATGCTCCCGCCCACAGCTTTTACCATATTCGGCCGCAGGCTGTTTTTTTCATAGACGATTCCTGTGGGTATTCTTTTCGCTCTCCCCTCGGCGAAATCCCTAAAAGGGTTGTACCACGGGCCTTCCTCCAGGGCGAGCACTTTCCAGCCAGCCCCGGAGAGATCCTCCACCACCACTGAACCTGCAGCGCCCAAACCCACTACAATCGCATCGTATTTCATCCCGGCCATTTTTACTCCCAAATTTCGGCTAATTCTACGTGCTCCGGATAACCGATAAACTGGGTGGTACTCCGGTAGCCAGTCCTCTCAAACCCGAGCTTACTGCTGTAAAAGGAACGTACTATCAACGGCCGCAATTGCCAAAAATTAGAGGCGAAATCCTCGGACCGACCGAGCAATCCACGCACCAGGGCGGTTCTTTGCTTCTTATCAAGAGAAACAAATTTTTTACCCTCTTCGAACTTGGTGGCCTCGCTCTCCAGCATCCGCAGAGCGGTTTTAAGATCATTGCGGCGCGAATCCTCAAGGGACCGCCAGCGGCTGGCCAGCTCATCGGCTGCGGCGCTGCTCTGCCAGGTAGCGGGGTCTTTATCAGGAACAACCGCCTCGGCAAGGGCGAGCAGAATTTGCAGGTCGTCCATGTCGGTGTTCGCCGAGTTTCCCGGCAAGCTCCCGATCAGGGCAACCCCGCAGGCACTGATAAAAACCCTGCGCCTCATGTATCCTCCAAGGTTACTTATAGGTATGTAACTCTGGTCGGTTCTGGCTCAATATGGCCTGTTCAGTCGATCATTTCTTTATACAGAACGTAAAAGCTGTCCGGCCAGACAGCAGGAGCCGGATAAAACCGTAACTCGACAATTGCACGGGCTCTGGCGTCACGCAGCTTTACCGAGTATTCTGCCGTAGAGTCGGGGGCAAGCTTGACAGATTGCCCCCAAACGGGGTCCAATGATGATTCGGACAGAACCACAATTTCTGCCCGGTGGTGGTCCCCCACAGGGAATGAATGTGCCCCCACAACATTGGTAACACTCACGCTCAGTTGTTTTCCGTTCCGGATTGAAGTGAGAACTGCCCCCTGGGCAAGTATTTCCGGATTGCGCGAGCCCGGCCAGCTATGCGAGCGGTGGGTCGCCCCGGTCACTTTTCCGATATGCGGGCCGTCACTATTGGCCCCCCTTAGCTCGGGCATATGGCATTCCTGGCAATCGAACCCGGTTCCCTTTCCCCAGCGATGGCATCCAGTGCAGAAACGCCCCTGGGAGTACATTCTATTCATCCTGGTAAAGTGCGGGACATAGCGTTGCTGCCCGCTGGACCAGGCTACCATATCTTTATCCATGTGACAGGCCAGGCAATCCACTCCAAGGTGAAGGGAGTCTTCACGTTCTCCTGGAACAGCGCCGAGAAATTCCGGTGCAATGTTATCCGGCGCATGGCAGGAACAGGAGCTTTGCCCTGAATCACTTAGTTCTTCTTTTCTTTTCAAAAAAACCGGGGAGATATAGGCCTGTGCATGGAGCGAAGAGCGCCATTCGCGGGTTATCGTCCTGTGGCAGGTGGAGCAATCCTCAACTCCAATCTTCGAATCCGCGGCCGCAGGCGTGAATATCCAGAAGATCCCGATGGCATAAAATATCTTTTTACCGGCCATTAGCTTCAAATGAATTATCCTAAGCGAGACTTTTAGAATGGAGGAAACAAGGGATGTAACTTATGAAATATTTTAAGGCTACGTCCTGGCTCTGTCAAGAATTTTAAACGGTTTTCCGCTAAACTTGGTTTCAATTAATGGTTGACAAAGCTTGCAAGTAAATGATAATTTTATAAAGTCTGGCTGATCTTAAACCCCTCCAGCGGTCCGAAAAGTGAGTCAGAGCTTGAAAGAGGAGATAAATGATAACCAATGTTCCCAAATCTGACGGGCTAAAAAAGAAGAAATTGGTTAACAGCCTTGTGAAGTACAGCTTTTTTTCCTCGTTTTCCCCTGAAGAAATCTCCCTGCTTCTGTTCTGTTCCGAGCGGGTTAAATATGATAAAGGGGCAGAGATTTTTTTTGAGGGAGACATCGGGACACAGTTTTACGCCATACTGAAAGGCAAGATAGACATTCGCAAGGAAGCCAGCGGCAGGATTCTGGCGCAACTCGGGCCGGGCGAGGTTTTCGGCGAAATGGCTGTGCTCGACAACCAGCCCCGTTCGGCCACGGCTGTGTCAGCCACTGCGGTCGAGCTTTTCGCTTTCGATGGTCTCCGGCTGTTGAACGATTTCCCGCACCTGAGCGTGAAACTCCTACGCTACCTGGCCCGCGAGCTTTCAAAACGGTTGCGCAAAGCCGATACGCTCCTGGACCGTTTCTGATTCCCCTTTCCCCTTTATACAAAGGCAAACGGAATTTTTCAGATCCTGTTTTTTGATTCAAATTTTCGTTACTTTTTAATTTGATTCTGCTTATCAGTTCAAATTGCCTCTTATACAAATCGAACTTTTTTTATGAAGGGTGCCGAAATGTTCCATAAAGAGATTCTGAAAAAGATGCGGGGCGAAACTTCAGGCGGACGGGCTTTGGAATATATCTATAGGTTCTGGGCACACGACAGGCTGTCCACTTTCCCAGGATATCACCGTGCAGCGGAAACCACCAAGGGAATTATGGAGGAGATTGGCTTAAGCAATGTTGAGATTTTGAAATACAAAACCACCGGAACCAATTTTTTCGCCGACTGGGAGGGCCCCCAGGGGTGGGATGCGATTTCCGGAGTTCTTGATGTGAAGGGCCCGAAAGACGAGACCCGTCGAATTGCCGACCGGCAGGCTGATCCCTGCAATCTGATGCTCTGGTGCGGAAGCACACCGCCGGAGGGGGTCAACACGAAAATAGTCCGGGCGGACACTGAGGACGCTATCAAAGGCAAGCTACTTTTTCAGGACAAGGTTCCGCTGGATTATAAGCTCAGAGAAAAGATTATCGAAAAAGGCGCCCTGGGTATTATCAGCGATGAGTTACCCTACTGGCCGGATGTCCGTGTACGCGAGGAAAACATGTACCTCGTGCGCTGGCACAACGCCTTCCTCTTTCCCCAGAACAGGGAAAACATTCTGGCGTTTTCGATAACTCCGGCCAATGGCGACTGGCTGCGCGGCCTGCTGGCAGAGCAGGGTGAAGTCGAGGCTTTCGCCAGGGTCAAGACCAAGCTTTATGACAGTTACCTGCCCGTGACAACCGGTGTCATTCCCGGAACTGTCGAGCCGGGGAAGGAAATCTGGCTGATTCAGCACCTTCACGAGGTCGGGGCGCACGATAATGCATCCGGGGTTGGCGCCTCGCTTGAGGTTGTCCGCTCGATAATCGACATGGTCTCCCGCGGTAAGCTCGAAGCTCCCAAGCGCACGATCAGGGTTATCTGCTCCTGGGAGGTGATCGGTTTTCTGGCTCACCTCACCGCCAATCCCGAGATCACCGAGAGGGTGATCTGCGCCCTCAATCCGGATATGGTCGGGGCCAAACAGGAAATTTGTAACAGTTGGCTTCAGGTGTTCCTCGAGCCGCACAGTAATCCTCATTTTATCGATGACCTCACTTTGGACCTTGTAGGCGAATTATATAAAAATCATCCACGCTGGCACTGGGAAAAGCAGAAATTCATAATCAACGATAATTTTCTTGCCGACCCGATGATCGGTATCCCGTGCCCCTCGATCATTTTCATGAGGGACCGCCACTACCACACCAGCAGCGACCGCCCGGAAAATCTGGACACAACCGTGATGGGTGAAATCAGTGCTCTTCTGGCAACTGGCGCTTATACGGTTGCCAACGGCGGAGCGAAATCTGCCGAAGAACTGGTGGATGTGGTTTTCCGCAACACACTCTCCGAATTGGCTGGCCTGATTGCCGATCACAGAGACAGCGTTTCTTTCGACGAACGCCTTCAGCACCTCAAGCCTGTACTTCACGGACGGCTCGAAACATTGACCGATCTGGTGCTAAAGGATGAGAAAAGCAAAAAGTTGACCGAGAAAATAAGAAAGGCCAAAGAGAGGCTTGAAGCCATTGCTGAATCGGCGCGGCCCGAGGGACCTGGATTCAAACTCGAGCCTAAAAGTGATCTTGAACGCGAAGCCGACAGTATCGTGCCGGTGCGAAAGGTCTGGGGTTCGTATTCATTGGGCCGTGTGCCGAAAAAAGTGAAAAAAGAGAGGGATCTGGCCTCTTTCAGTTCATGGTCTTACGATGACAACGCGCCGATTTTCTGGTCGGACGGCAAACGCAGTATCTTCCAGATCCAGTGGCTGGTGGGCCAGGAACAGGGCAAGACCCCGAAGTTGGAGAAGCTGATGACACTTTTCCGGACCCTGGAGGAATACGACTATTTTTCCCTGAAAAAGCGCTGATACGGGCTTGAGTTCAGCCGTGATAGGAGGGATGCTTTTTGTGCCGTTGGATGATCTTTTTAATAAACTCGACCGAGTGGCGGATCATTAGTTCATAAAAGGTTCTGCCCTTTGCAGCAGATGCTTTACTGGCCCGGCCCCAGGGTTTTCCCCCGGTCAGAACAGGAATGGAGAACATGTCGAGTTCCACTCTCATGGCATCCGGTTCGCCGTCGAGGATATGTTCGCTACGCACTATGTCCGGTTCGAGATAAAGCATCACCGAGGTTTCGATCTCTCCACAGTGCAACTCGTTTTCCCCCTCGAAAATCTTGGTCACCCTTGCGGCGGGAACGATTTCCCACGGATCGATAAATATGGTCTTGCGCCCTGCATTGCGGTAATTGATCTCTCGAACAGCCGGCCGCAAAACAAAATTCCCTCCGTGAGAATTCACGATCACCACGAACTCGAAATCCTGCCGGTAGAGACTTTCCACCACATCCTTGACCACAGCGGCCAGGGTGGACGGCATCAGGGTGACCGTGCCGGGCGCGCCAGTGTTTTCAAGTGAAGTGCCAAAGGGAAGTGGAGGCAGAAGATAGCTGTTAAAAGCAGAGGCGATGTCCCTGGCAAGCCTCCCGCTCTGCCTGATATCCGTGTTCAGCGGCAGAATCCCGAAATGTTGCTCGCAGGCTCCCACGGGAAGAAACGCGATCTCGGGCCGGCTTTTGGCTAATTCGAAAGAGGTTGCGTCGGTGTCGACCATCAATAGTTCTCCTTGAGCGTTGAAAAGTATCGAAAAGGAATCCCCCAAGGACTTTTTTTCAAGACCCCTGCGTTAAATATCAATATACCGCCCCTTCACCTTTTCCACCACCTAAAACAGTATAGCTTGCTGTAATCCTGCAGGCTGTCAGAGGATACACTCAGGGATGGGAAAAATCACTTTTTGAATCGGGAGAGCAGGCTTTGGTATATTTCACGGAAGTTCGTCTGCTGGTCTTTCCGGGAGTCGTTAAGCCGGGTGAGGATCTGATCAATTTCCTCTTGCTCGGTTATCTCCAGAAGGGTAGTAATCGTTGTCTCGGTTACTCCCAGAAGCAGTAGCCGGTTATAAACTCTCACCAGGGAAATGGTTTTTTTGGGGCCCATGTGAAATTGCTGCAATACCTGAAAGTGCTCACCGATTGACGCAGCACCCATGGGCCGGTTGACAATCTTGCGGAGAAAGTGCAGAAAAAGGATAAGCAGGCCGATCACAATTAAAACGTATGAAATGTTATGAAGGCTCCAGATTTTTTCCGGTTTGCGATCCGACAACTGCAACGGCTGAGTTGAAGCTTCACCGACCAGTCCGCTCAAAACACTGTCTCTGGATTTAAATAGCCTGTCAGTTTCCCGGGAAACCAGGCTGTCCGGGATCGATTTGGAAGTGGCTTCTTCTGTAATGGAGGAATCGGCGTTCACCGAGGGATAGGAAACACCAGCGACCGGGAGGAAAACCCATAGCGCCGCCAGAAAAAAAGCAGCCGGGAAGACTTTTCCCGGGCAGAGACTTTTCGTTCTGGCACAGATATTTAAAAAGAAATGCATTGTTCGGCGGAGAAGGAAACGAAGCCGGTAAAGTTTATCCAATACGGATTCCTCGCAACTTGCCTTTCTCAAACAGTTTGCATCCCGGGTGGAAAGATAAAGGATGCGATGCCGCCTGCCTCTATTCTGAAAACCGGGACAGCGGATGATTTTCAGCAAAGCTCAGCCGGCCTGCAGCATCTTGATTCTCTCTTGCATGCTGATCAGGTGGGTAATCCGCACCCCGAAATTTTCATCGACCACCACTACCTCACCCTCTGCGAGTTTCTTGTTATTGATCAGCAGGTCGACTGTTTCTCCGGCCATTTTATCCAGCTCGATCACCGCTCCCGGGCCGAGTTCCAGTATATCGCGCAACAGCATTCTCGTCCGTCCGAGTTCGATTGAGACATCGAGCTTTATGTCCAGTAGAAATTCGAGTCTTTCTCCTTCCTTGTCGCTGATCCCGGTTATAACGGGAATGCCAGCACCTACCTCGCCGCCTTCCTCCTCAGCCAGCTCCTCTGCGGATGGGGTCTCTTCAGGAGCAGCCTCTGAGGATTCTATGCCAGTTAGTTCCATATCCAGATCGGCATCCACGCCGGCGGGTTCCTCCTCTGCCGGAGGACCGGATGCCAGCGCGGCAGCAGCCTCTTTGATTATCGAGTATGGGGCAAGAAGGGCGATCTTGCCTTCACTCTGGCCTTCCACCTGAAGTTCGAAGACCGAGGCAGTCATGTCATCCAGTGCCAGGCCGGAATCGGCCAGGGTGGAGAGTTTCGCTGATGAGGGCTGAAAGTCCACGGATTTGTTGAGCCTGCTGGACAAGGCGGTTGCCGTAGCACCCATCATCTGGTTGACTCCTTCCTGGATTGCGTCAATATGGTCCTCGTTGAACTCGGCCGTACCGTCTCCCATCATCATCAAATCGCTGAGCTTAGCAACAACGGGCTTATTGAAAAGGAAGGAGTTGGAAGCTTCAAAGCCTGCGGCGAATGCGCAATCCACGACAACTATTTCTTCCGGGAAGTCCGAACCGAGAGCCTCGCTATCAGCAGCGCCAGTGCTCTGCTGGGCAATTTCTATCTTCTTATCCAGCAGGGTAGACATGACCACCGCACTTTCCTCGGCCACAACCTTGGCGAATTCCTCTAACGCCTTTTCTTCTTCCGGACTTATTGTGAAGTTACTCATTTGTGATTGCTCCTTCCCTGATTTCAGAGACTAATTGCACTGCCTTGTGCCCGCGGTAAATCCCGGGCTTGCCCAGGAATTTGGCCGTGTCTCCGATTATGACCTCAAGCATCTTGTCCAGGCGGTTGTCCAGACGTACGATGTCCCCTTCCTCGAGGTCAAGCACATCGCGCAAGCTCAATTCCGTCCTGCCCAGGTTAACTGACACGGGGACATCAGTCTTATTTAACTTGTGCCTGACTATGTTCTCTTCGTGATGAGACCGTTTTTTCTGGTTATGCGCAATCTGATGTTGTGCCGAGAGCTTAGGCATGACATCTTCCAGCACGAAATAGGGGAAACAGAGGTTGAGCAGGCTGCTGAAATCCGAAATCTTGACCTCGAATGAAATCATGATCGCTGTCTCGCCCGGAGGACTGATCTGGATCAGTTGGGGATTGGTTTCAAAATCTCTAAGTTCAAGCGTGAGCGGGGTGACATTCTGCCAAGACCTGACCAGTTGTACGAGGGCATTATCCACAATTTTTTTCATCACGTTCTGTTCAATGATCGTAATTTCTCGAGCTTCCTGAATAACTCCGCCCTCCCCACCGAAAGAGCGGTCGATAATATAGAGTACGAGCTGAGGGCTGATCTCCAGGATCGCATCACCCTCGAGTTCTTTGATATTGAAAATATAAACCGCACTCGGATCGGCCATCGACATGATAAATTCGGAATAGGTAAGCTGGTCCACCGAGGTGAGATCTATATCGACAAGGCTTCTCAACCGGGTGGAAAGGTGAGTGGCAAAGCCACGTGCGAAAGATTCATGAATTGTCTGAATCGTGCGTAACTGGTCCTTGGAAACCCGGTTGGGATGCTTGAAATCATAAAGGCTGACCAGCTTTTCTTTCTGCTCTTCCCCGACAGCCTCTGTTACTGCTGCGCCTGCTCCTTCGCTTACTCCCTCGCCGGACAATAGAGCATCGATTTCTTCCTGAGACAAGATCTTACTCATAAGTTCTTACCACCCTTTTATTGAATTGTGTACTTATGAAAGACCACTCTTGGAATAGTAAGGTCTGGAAACTTAGAAGCAAAGTATCTTCTAATCACCGTATTCAGGTCGTCTTTGATTTCATCTCGCAGGATCTGCTGGTCTTTGAAATCATCAAGCTCGTCCAGTCGTTTACGGCTGATCCTCTCGATAATCACACCGCGAATCTCGGGTTCGATATCGGGGATCTCCTCCTTGATCTTTTCGGGGATATAGACATTGATCGAGACACTGAGGTACCTCTGCCCTGCGGTTTCTGCGGGGCTGACAATCACATCTTCCACCAGGAAGGTAACATAGCTGCTCAAGTCTATCTCCGCTTCCCCCCTGGTCTCCTGAGTCTTTTTATCTTCCTGGCGGGGCTTGGTTTGCGGCAATTGTGGCTCAATATAGTTCGAGACGATGAAATAAGCCATCAGCGCCTGAACCATAACCAGGGGCAGACCGATCAGAATCAAGGTTTTCAAGGACAGCTTACTTTTGGATGGCCCTTGAGATTCCTCCTGTTCTTCTTCCATTACATCCTGTGGTTCATCCGGCATGGTTAATACTCCATCTCATTCACGGGTCCAGTTATCCCGTTGGGTAATGAATCAAGTATGTCTAAAGCGAATTGTTAGTATTACTTAAAAGGATCTTCGTTTTCCTTTTTGTATTCCATGAAAATTTCGATTCTTCTGTTTTTCGCACGACCCTCTTCAGTCGAGTTGTCAGCTACGGGCCTGTACTCACCGTAAGCCACGGGGGCCAGCCTGCTCGGATGTATCTTGGAGAACTGAACCGCAAACTGGACCACGCTCAACGCCCTGGCGAAAGACAGGTCCCAGTTTGATTCGTAAATACCCGAGATAATCCTTGTATTATCCGTGTGCCCTTCCACCCTGATCACGTTCGGCCATCCGCGGGCGATATCGAACATCTTCTCCAGCAGCATATAAGATTCAGGTTTGATTTCTGCCCTTCCACTGTCAAAAAGCAGTGGTGAACTGATGCTGAGCGCCACTCCTTTATCGGAAACGACTACTTTCACATCTGAACCCAGTCTTCTGAACTGGATGAAATCCTGAAGGCTTGATATCGATTTATCAACGATTGCCCGCTGAATGTTTTTCAAGGTCGGCAGCGGGATGTTTTCAAGCCTGACAATTGCGGGATCGTCTTTCATCAAGCCGAATGCACCGCGCAAGGAGCCAGCCGCCACAAAGAAATCCCGCTCAATGAGAGTGCTCATCGAAACGATCAGCACGAAAAAGCAGAGCAGAAGCGACATCAGATCGCTGAACGTAGTAAGCCAGGCCGGCGCTTTAGCCTCGCATTCACATTTATCTTTAGCCATTTAAAGCTTTACTCCAGGGTTTTGCTTTACCTTTCTACGATAGCCCTCCTCATTTTCGGCGAAATGAAGGAGGTAAGTTTTTGTTCAACAATTCTCGGGTTGTCGCCTGACTGGATTGAAAGAATACCCTCGATCATCATTTCCTTGACCAGCACTTCCTCCTCGGAGCGTCTTTTGAGTTTTCCGGTAAGAGGAATAAAGACCAGATTTGCCGCAAGCGCCCCGTAAAACGTGGTGATCAGGGCTATAGCCATTTGTGGTCCGATGGTCGAGGGATCACTCATCGTCTGCAGCATCAGCACCAGACCGATCAGAGTCCCGATCATTCCGAATGCGGGAGCCAGGGCACCTGCGGTGGCGAAAATACCCGCTCCGCTGGCGTGGCGTTTCTCGAGATAATCGAGTTCGGTAGTCAGGATGTTGCGCATCAGCTCAGGCTCGGTCCCGTCCACTGCAAGCTGGATACCCTTGGCCAGGAATTCGTCCTCGATCTCCTCCATGTGGCGCTCCAGGGCAAGGATACCCTCACGTCTGGCTCTCTCGGCAAAGGAGACAAGAGTGGCAATGGTCTCTGTTACCTGCTGAACCTTGGTGAACAGTGTTTTCTTGACAACCGGAATCACGCCGGCAATCTCATTGATCGGGTAGTTGATAATCACTGCGCTACCAGTGCCGCCGACAACGATCATGATCGATGATAATGAGAAGAATGACACTAAACTGCCAGCCTGCGTAATGCCGAGCAGGATAACTGAGAATCCGGCGATCAAACCGATAACGGTGGTCAAATCCATTCTTTTACCCCGTGTTATTTAGTTTAAGATTTGTACAACCGATTATTTTCCCCATTTGCGACCGGATTATTCCTCGGTTTTCTCTCCCAGTCCGGTTGCTACTTTATGCCAAAACGGCGGTAGTTGCCGGCGGTACTCCATAACCTTGGCAATTATTTCCTCAACGGTTTCTTTTACCATATATTTTTTTCCGGTAATAAGGCTGACTATCGTATCCGGGGTTTTTTCGACCGTTTCAATCAACTCTGCATTAACTACCATTACTTCACCGTTAAATTTGGTTACAGATATCAATTGCCCTCCCTCGCCGTACTGAAGAAAATAAAAGCCCTCAAATTAATAATTCGACACGAAAAACGAAATTATAAGTAAAAAACGCCTCCTGCCAAATTTCCTCTGTTATTCCGAATGAGCTGCCGGCTAAAGTCATAACACCCCGGAGCGGCAGTAGGGCTACGTTTGGAATTTGGCAAGAAACATACCAATAGCTTCATTCTCCCGCACCAGGCGGCGAATTGCATCCACACTGGCCCTGAATGTTATTGCATCCTGATGTAACACCCTGTTACTCAAACAGTTATTTCCGCTTTTAATATATTCTAATTGCTTTCCAAATGCAAGTATCCGCCTCTGTTGGAATTCTATCTCATCATCCCTTAAGGATTCTTTTTCCGCTCTTTAAGGGTTAAAAATAACGAGGGGGCTCGGCTGCCGAACCCCCTCATCATTGAGTTATCCAGGCTTATTTTCAGAATTACCGGGCCAGGTTAACCACCTCTTGGAGCAGAGTGTCGGTAGAAGTTATAATCCGGGCATTGGCCTGGAATCCGCGCTGGGTAGTGATGATATTTGCGAATTCCTGGGCCAGGTCCACATTCGAGCTTTCGAGAAAACCGCTCGAGATGCTGCCCTGGATATTGGTTCCCGCCTCACCGACTATGGCTACACCGGAGTTGGCCGATTCGAGGTAGTTATTGTTGCCATCCTTTTGCAGGCCGCCCGGGTTGTTGAAACTCGCCAGCACCAACTTTCCGAGTGTCTTGGTTACGCCGTTACTGAATACACCGGTGAACATACCGGTGTTATCAATCTCGAGCGAGCTCAGTTTACCGGCTGCGAAACCGTCCTGGCTGGAGATGATGGCTGTGGAAGGACCGCGGAACTGGGTCATTCCATCGAAACCACCGATAGTTCCCATATCCAGCCCTATTTCCATCCGGTCGGCGCCGTTGTTGGGGTCAAAACCGAAAGTGGAACTGCGGTCCCTGACAGTGAATCCCTGCAGGCTGCCGTCCGGATTGAAAATCACCGTGCCTTCGTTGCCTGTGAGCGCGATCTCGTTGCCAGTGAGCCTGATAGACCAGTTCCACCGCCCGGGGACATCGGTGGTGATCGCGTTGGCGCCTCTCTGCAGCTCCCTGAAATTCTCGGCCAGTCTGTACGGGAAGTTAGGCAGAGTTGGCCGCGGGTTATTAGGGTCATCCTCGAAAGTGACATTGATCGTGGTGAGCGAGGCCCTCGACGTGTCATCGGTCAGGATAATCTGGCCGTTGGAGTTAATCGTGGCAGTTGCTCCGCTGCCATCCCCGCCAGACAATTTCGACTCGTAAAGAATATTAATTTCATCCAGCAAGTCCCGGACTGTCGTGGGGTCTATTCCACCCTCGATTACCAGAGTCCTGGACACCGGCAAGCCGACATCAGAAGTACCGGTGATTCTGATAATATCGCTCACTCTGGGCTGAGCATCACCTTTTACCGGGTTTTCCGGGTCGGTGTTGTCAATGCTCCAGAGATCGGTAACATTTGTCGCGACCAGTGACTGATCCACCGGCTGGAGATCCATCGGGCCTGATTCAGGACTCTGACTGGCAACCATCAGTGAAGATGCGGTAGAGATAAGTTTTTGCTCCACTGCCGGCAGTTCCTGGGTGGCCTTGACAATGGTCATAATCATGTTGTGCGTTTCACCGAAAGAATCAAACACGGAGATAGAGGCGATATGCGAGCCGGCATCCCGGCCTGTCTGGGTCAGGTTGAACGCTGCCAGAGAGATTGAGCTTGTCGCATTACCATCCACGCTGATATTGTTGTAATCCTCTTCGTTTCCGGGAATTCCATCCAGAGCCAGCTCGTTGGCATCATCGAAGCCCAGAGCGTCGAACAGATCCACCCCGCCCAGCGGAATTGGCTGTGCGCCCCGAAGCATTTTAATACTAGCGGCCGGATGGTTTGTTTCAAAAGACACCGCGGCTGCTCCCTGGCTGTAATCTATAAATGCGGTAAGCTCTCCGCTGAGATTGGGGTTGGAGTTAATAGCCGCATTCAGTCCAGCCACCAGGTCTTCGACATCCGCGTAGACCATTGGGACGAGGCTGACCGTTTGAGCAGGGTTGTCGTCGATCTCGAACCGGAGCTGGCTGGTGGACTTGAGGGTAGTCAGGTTCAATCCGCCTTCACCCACCCCCAGGCCTTCATCGCCGGGATTCAGACCCAGATCGAGCAAGGTTGTCTGGTCACCGAGAGATACGGTGTTGAAACGTATGAAATCGCTCGTGCTGGTAGTAATGAACCTGAGTCCGTTATCCTGAGTGACGGCCACCTGTACTGTTCCGGCGAGTTCGAGATCGTTGTTGATACCCTGATTGATTGCGTTGACCAGTTCGCTGATATCATCGTAAATTCCGTCGCCGTTGGTATCAGGCGCGACTGTTATCACGTTGTCGCGGCCCTGGTCAACCCCACCCACGGCAATCACGAACTGGCGTGAGAACTGAATGCCCGCAACATCGGATGCAAACTGGAAACCTCCGGCAGGAAAGGTCAGCGGGCTGCCGGCAACCTGTGCCGAGGATTCGGGCACAAAACTGTCCTGGATAATATTGCCGAGTACCGAGGCCGGGTTTGCATCCTCTTCAAAGGCCAGACTGATCGAGGTCTGACTGGACCCTGCTGATTCATCCACCATCACAATCTGACCGTTTGAATCGATAGAGGCAGTAACTCCGGAGAAAGCGTTGTTGATTACATTGACCAGCGATGCGAGTGTGGTTCCATCTCTGGCCACGGTGCTGCCGTCAGGCAACAGTTCGGTTCCGGCACCATAGCGGAAAACCACGGAGACAATCGCGCCATCCGGGGTGGTACCGTTAATTTTGATCCTGTCGCCTTCATCCAGTGTATTAATTGTCTGGGCCAGATTGTTGATATCCGTTACTCCGGTTGCCAGCTGGCCTGTTGCCCGGATAGCAAACGGGACACCGATGGTAAGGGTGTTGGCCAGCACGCCCGAATCTGCGTCGAGGTTATCTTTGAACTCGACACGGGTGGTGAACTTGGCTGGCGTGGTGAGACCGATAGGAATCACCAGGTCCTCAATCGGGGAGCCGGAGGGAATGATACCAGCAGTATTGGCGAGCCTTCCCAGAATCATGTGTCCTGTGCCGTTCTGCACCAGGTTGCCTCTACCGTCAAACTGGAAAGCGCCTGCACGGGTGTAGAGCTTGCGCTGACCGTCGCGCAGCACGAAAAATCCTTCACCCTGAATGGCCATATCAGTGGTCACCCCGGTGGACTCCAGGGTTCCCTGGGTGAAAAGATTATCGATACTGGCAACTCCTACGCCCAGGCCGAATTCGATCGGGTTTACACCGCCGTTGCCTCCTTCCAGCGGACGCCTGGCCTCTGCGATTGTCTGCACGAGATATTCGCTGAAAGTGACTCTTGAAGCCTTGAACCCGGCAGTATTGGAATTGGCGATATTGTTACCGATCACGCTGAGCCGGGTCCCGTTTGACTGAAGACCGGATACGCCGGTTGAAAGTGTACTCTCTAAACTCATTTGTCGACCTCCTTGTCTTACGCTTACCACCA
>Ga0114922_10002378_pt1 | contig 17626 bp, 14 predicted proteins | sample AartaG_FD_100975 | JGI IMG/M metagenome (GOLD analysis project Ga0114922, IMG submission 100975) | Deep subsurface microbial communities from Aarhus Bay to uncover new lineages of life (NeLLi) - Aarhus_00045 metaG | ecosystem: Environmental > Aquatic > Marine > Oceanic > Sediment | place...
AGTGATAGATTTACCGGCGCTCTCCGGAATTGTGGTTGGAATAGAGAATATTTGAACGGAAAGATTCATTTTCAAAGAGCTGTTTCGCAAGCACGGCATATCCTTCACTCAACGGATGACTGGTATCGACGTATAAATGACGGGGTAATACCACAGGCATATAATAGCCGACATTGTTGAGCTGGAGCCAGGCCTCAATCTCAGTTTGCATCTTTCGATAGGTATCGATACTGTCTGCGTCAAACATGTGCTCATTTAAAGGGCCGACGAGGACGAATACCCTGTTGTTTCTTTTCCTTAACAACTCAACGGACCGTCTGAAGAAGGACCACTGCAGTGACGTTTTCAGCTCGACCCATTGGAGAGCGGTCCGGCCTACGGCGCTGCCGGGCCGGGCGGTGTCTCTGGGCTGTTCATAATCCTCGGAGCTTGGAAGGCGAAAGCTGACAGCGTTAAGAGGGTTCTCGTAGGGGTGTTCGAGGGTCCAGGCGGGGACATCCATGCTCTGGAAATAGGTGATGTTCAGGTGCCAAGCCCAGTTGAAGAAAGGGACGCAGCGTTTCACAACGGCTGATATTCTTGTAGGAAAAGAAGCCTTGTAGCAGGGAATTTGGGGGGTGAACTGGGGGACGAGTTCAGGATGATTAAAATGGTGCTCTTTTTCGGTTTGCAAATCGTGCCTGGCCGAAGTCATCCATAATGGATTAAGATGCAAAATAACATTCTTGTTAGAGATGTCCCGGCCGTAGTATCGCAGCAAACCCTCTAAAGCGGCCGGGTGTGTACCGTCGGCGCCGAGATTGGCGAACCGAGCGCGGCCTGCAAGGTCGTTTAGATAATGCGAAAGCGTGTTATCCATAGGCACAAAATGGCCCCACACGACCGAATCCCCAACAACAAGGCTTTCTACCCGGCTGCAGGCCAATCGGCAGTATCGCTTGTAAAGCCAGTAGTCGCTGCTTAGGTCGTAGGGCAGCCGATAGTCGGGCTCAGGCTCCAATTTCTCGGCCCGTTCCCAAAGCGTCGGCGAAAGGCAAAAAATGGCTGAGAAGATGATTGCAACAATGAACCACTCTCGCGCCGATAATCGCAGACAATTCGAACTGAAAGGGACTTCCTCGATTCTCGATTTTCTGCTTCCACGAGCATCGGGCATCGAGCATCCAGCGTCAAGTATGTCTTTTTTCTCCATTTCCTAAAACCTCTTTGGCAGCCGCTTAGAACTGTAAATAGATAAACGGCTGCTGGCTTGAAGGAGCAAAAAGTGCCAGGTATAAAACCATAAGGAAAATTTGTCCTATACGAACGGCCCGCAGCTCAAGGAACCACTTAAGCCTGGATTCATAAGTGAACTGATAGAGCCAGACGCTAAAAATCAAGGCCAAAGCAAGCAATGGACAATGAGGGTCTGAAAATCCGGAGGTGAATATTCCCGTTATAATTATCCAGGCGTCACTGATACTATCTGCGCGAAAGAAAATCCATGCAAATGTAACAAAGGCAAACACAAATATCTGTTTTAGGATTCTCGGCACTCTTTCTTTGTAAAACGAGGTCCTTTCCGCTTCTCGTGTCAGGAAGCGCCCGAGGGCATGTACCGCGCCCCAGATGATAAATGTCCAGGCAGCACCGTGCCATAAGCCCGAAATCACCATAGTCAGAAACATGTTTTTGTATGTGTTGAATTTCCCCCTGCGGTTGCCGCCCAGGGGAATATAGACGTAGTCTTTGAACCAGGTGGAAAGACTGATGTGCCACCTCGACCAGAAATCACCGAGGCCCGTTGCTAAATATGGGTTATTGAAGTTCAACATCAGGCGAAAGCCCATCATCCGCGCCACGCCACGCGCCATGTCCGTGTAGCCGCTGAAGTCAAAATAAATCTGCCAACAAAACAGGAAGGTAGCCAGAATCAAGGCGGGCGACTGAAATTTGTCGGGAGTAGAATACACTTTGTCAACGTAAAGAGCAAGGTAGTCAGCCAGGGCCACTTTCTTGAAGAGCCCTACGATGAAGAGGGAAAGCCCATCAGAGACGTCCTGAACGGAGACTCTTGGTTCTTTACGCAACTGAGGGAGGAGGTTTCCGGCTCTTTCGATTGGTCCGGCCAGCAGCCGGGGAAAAAGCGAGACGAAGGCGGCATACCTTATGAGGCTCCTCTCTCTTTCTATATTGCCGCGGTAGTAATCGATGGTGTAGCTCATCGACTGGAAGATGTAGAACGATAAACCGACAGGCAAAAGTAAGCCGGGCGCGCCGATGAAATACGGGACATTCAAGGATGATAAGAGAATGTTCAGGTTCTCAGTGATGAAGCCGGCATATTTGAAAAAACCCAGCAGGGCGAGATTGTTCACTATGCTTATGGAAAGCCATAACTTTCGGCGTCCTCTCTTTTCCATGATTGTAACAACTGTGTAATCCAGTATAGTCGAATATGCTATCAGAATCAGATAAAGGGGATTGAAGCACGCGTAGAAAAAATAGGAAACAGCCAAAAGCCACCCGAGCCTGAACCTGGTTGGCTTGAGAGCCAGGTAGATTGGATAGGCAATCAGGAAGAATAATACGAACGCCCAGGTGTGGAATAACATTTCTCGTGCCCTTCTATTTCATCAACACCTGAATATGTGCCTCTACAGAAGCAGCCAGCCCCTCTAAATCATACCCTCCCTCAAGAACAGAAACCAGTCGACCTTGACAACACTTTTGGGCTATGGTTTTGACGATAGCCGTAAGCTGGGCAAATCCCTGCGCAGTAACCTTCATTCCACCGAGCAGGTCATTTTCGTGGGCATCGAAACCGGCGGAGATAAGCACAAAGTCCGGGGAAAAAGTTAAAGCCGCAGGCTCAAGTTTCTCTTTAAACACCCTCACATAATCATCGTCTGTTGAACCAGCCGGCAGGGGCACGTTAATATTGTAATTCAGACCTTTCCCGCTCCCCTTTTCCGCTTCGCTTCCGGTGCCCGGATAAAAGGGATACTGGTGCACGCCAAAGTATAAGACGTTAGGGTCATCATAAAACATCGCCTGAGTAGCGTTGCCGTGGTGCACGTCCCAATCCACAATGAGTATCTTTGACAGGTGGTATTTTTTTTGAATATAGCGGGCGCCGATGGCAACATTGTTGAAGATACAAAATCCCATTGCCGCATCCTCTACTGCGTGGTGACCCGGCGGGCGGACGGCACAAAAGGCATTCGTAATTTTCTTCTGCATAACTGCATCGATGGCGGAGAACACCCCCCCTACCGCCATTAACGCCGCATCATAGGACCTCGGCGATATCGGAGTGTCCATGGAATCCAGATATCTTGTGCCGTTTCGGCAACTGTTTTCGGCCCGCTGTATATACTCAGGACTGTGAACCATTTGAATCCATTCTACCGCAGCAGGAGATGGGCTAAGCGCTAATAATTGAGAGTATAATCCCTTTTGTTTTAAACCCTCGACTATCGCGACCAACCTCTGCGGCCTCTCTGGATGTCCTTCGGTTGTTTTGTGTTCAAGGTAAATATCATGATAGACAAATCCCGTTTTTACTTTTTTCTGCCCCTTTTCTTCCACTACGTCCTCCTGTTCATTAGATGTGTTATCAGGAACCTTTCTTACGCATCGAAATCCATAGATATCGTATCCAAAGCAAGCATCGGCATAGTCAGGATTTTCCTTAAACCAGGCGTAATGTTTTAATTTTGATTGATTATCCCCGAAAAAATACCTCGTTTTGGTTCCTGCCCGACAGGCGTGTTCCCACTCTGCTTCTATAGGTAGTCTATATCCATTTTCATTAAAATTACATTCCCAGGTTTCTAAATCGTAACAGGCTTGAAGCTTTTCCAGGATAGAACGGGCAGTACAGTATCTTACCGCGTCAGACCAGCATACCTGCTCCACAGGCTTCTTGCTTTCTTTCCAACGGGAAGGATTTTCCCCTATAACTCTTTGATATTCCTCTTCAGTCACTGGATATTTATCTATGTAGAATGAACTTATATGAACCTTATGAGGTTTTTCATCTATCTGGCCTTTCTCATCTCTCATTATAAACCAACTGCTTGGAACCAAAATCATCTCGGCACCGGATGTGCTCTTTACCTCCTTGACAAGGTCAATAGTATTATCTTCTCGGAGGAGAAATAAGAGACCGAGTAAAAAAAGTGCAAATAAGAAAACTGCCGGTTTAATATATTGTTTCATAAGTTGCACCCGTTCTAATAAATTCCCTGATTTCTCTCCTGATTTCTTCCGCGTACTCGACTGCAGTTCTGTTCTGTGCACAGCCATAGCCTGCCTGTCGGGCCCATTCCCTTGCCAGAGCACCAACGCTTGCTGGAACCTCTTCTATACGAGACCAGAGCTTGATTTGGTCAAGAAGAGAACAAGCCTCCGAGTAAGCTTCCGGACCTTCCTGTTCAATAAGGTCTTTCAGCTTGTTGATTGCTTCAGTCTCGTGTCGTAGATATTCTGAGGCTGGTCTATCTCCCATACGGCTATGGTACTCTATGTCCATCTCCTTTATATTATTTTTCATCTGACCGAAGAAGGATTGAAGTTCTGAATTGTCTTTTTCCTTTTTTCTCCACGAATCTATTGTTTCACTCGTTCTCCGGATAAAATTTGCATATTCTTCAAGTCTTCTCGCGTCTGTATTGATACTGTATAAAAAGTCGCCCGTGACCTTTTGCAAAAGCTCTTTCTTTTTTGTTTGTATACCTGCTTTAAAGATTTTTTTTACCCGATTACGACCATCACAATCATGGAAGCCGGCGTTATTCTCTGGATACCTTCGAAGCCTTTTTTTTCGCTTAAGATTAGAAATGGACCCAAGACACTGTCTTGAAAACTCTACTGGTGTATCTTTGTGTCCTTCCAAGGCATAGATGAGAGCTTGTCCCGAGGGTGGAACTTTTTTACTGAGATGAAACATGGTTTTTTCTCCCTCAAACCAAACAGGATAGGTATAACGGCCCAGGCATGGCCGCCATGGCCGGCTTTTTTCGCTTCTAAAGCCGAAAGCGGTCTTTATGTTATTTATTTCAGTGAGATGGGTTTTCCACTTTGCTGGAAAAGGTCTTGTCCAGGCGATTTCTGTATCTTTTTCTAAGTAAGAAGGAAATATTTCTTCTTTGTGCCAAATTCCAGGAGAGCTAATTAACCTAAGGTATACGCTATTGCCATCAACTTGTATCTCAACCGCTTTGATAAAAACCCGCTCTTTTTCAGCATCTTCTAAGAGAAGCTTCAACTTCTGGTTGCCAGCAGCCCAGGCACATATTAGCATCCCGTCTTCGCCTTTTAACAGACCTACAAATAGGTTTTCCGATGGAATATCAAGTTTAGTAGCGGAGCGATATTTGTTTGGATCGTAGATAATATCATCCAGAATTATGCCGGGAAGCACTCCATAGCTGATTTTGGAAAAGATAAATATTCCTTCCATATTCTGGGAAGGTTTTATCTCTATTGTCCCGTCGAGGTCGAAGAAAAAACTTACCTTTATCTGTTCCCCCCCCACAGAAAAAAGAGCTCTTATTTCCACCTGCTCGCTTTTGTCTTCCTCTATAACTTTGCAGGAAGTAATCTTTTCAGAGCATTTTTCCTCCGAACTGAAAGGAAGGATTGTTAAGACCTTCTTATTAGAGCGGATTTTCAGCCCACCCTCTTCTTTACTAAATTCTACCTCCCAACTTGCACCCTCCAGGAATAGTGTGCCGTCTGCATCCCAGTTATCACGGATCGATATTTCAGCCTGAACTATCGTAGAGATACACAGAATAAAGATAAGTAAAAAGGAAAATTCTTTTCTGAAAACTCCACGAGGCTTAATTGTGCTTAATATTTTCATCGGTACCTGCTTTTAACGGCTTTTCTTAGGCATTTCGATTATCTTTGCATTATCATCTTCAGGACTTGATATACAATTCAAATTTCCTCCTGAAATATTACTACCTCTTCAAATCGCTGAATCTTCCGGCACTGCTGGATATGTTGTCAGAGGAATTTCTTACGCATCGAAATCCTATAGCATCGCTGGCAAGGCACGTATCATCAATTGAAGGGTCGCTTGAGCGGGCGGATGTTCGCATACTATCTCCGGTTGAGTTCCAGGCGCCGCCTCGCAGGACTCTTTCCTTACCTTTGGCCGGCCCCTTCGGGTTTTTCTCCGGACTCTGTTTGTAATAATTCTCGCAATAAAAATCGCCGCACCACTCTGCAACATTTCCATGCATATCATAGAGCCCCCAGGAATTGGGCTTCTTTGTTCCGACGGGATGTGTCTTTCCGGATGAATTGCCGGCATACCACGTATATGTTTTGAGGGACGTCGCATCGTTACCAAAGCTGTACCTTGTGCGCGTGCCCGCCCGACAGGCATATTCCCATTCAGCTTCCGTCGGCAGCCTGTATCCGTTGCAGTCAAAGTTACATTGCCAGGTTTCCTCGTCGTAGCAAGGCTCGAGTCCTTCAGCGAGTGAACGCTCGTTGCAATATAAAGCGGCATCAGTCCAGTTCATTTGCTCCAGGGGTCGGTCGGGACTTTTGAAATGCGAGGGGTCGGAGATTTGATACTTTTTGAATTGTCCCTGAACTACTTCGAATCTATCCATCCAAAAAGAGCTGACCCATACTCTGTGTACGGGCGACTCGTCGGATTCTCCTTTCCTGCTTCCCATATCAAAGAAGCCTCCGCCAATTACAACCATTTCTATTCCTGTCTTTGTCTTTACGACCCGTGGCTCGCCGGTTGTCTCCTCTGTACGCCGGCAGCCGGGTATTAGCAGTAATAGCATCAACGGACCCAAAATTCTTACGGTAAGTTTAATAATTCTGTGCCCCATCCGCTATATTCCTGAAGAAGGACTTTTTCTCATAAGTTTCGCATTCACTTAAGTTCCCTCGGCATCATAATCGGCACCCAATCGGGCTCCTTATTATGGTTCCCGTCAGTGGTAACTTTGACCCATTTGCCTGTCATGTCACTGACACATATATTCCAGCCCGGCGCTTTGCCGCCCACCATCTCTTGTGCCTTGGGGCCGTGGCTGAAAGCGATATACCTGCCGTCCGGCGAGAAGTCAGAGTGGTAAACCTCGTCCTCTTTGCCGCACTTAACGACACGCTGAACGCCAGTCACTCGCGGCACTGTGGATGTCAAGTCGATACCGGCTGTGCATAAAACCCAATCACTCAAGCCCCACGTAATCCTGCTGCTATCGAGACTACAGTCCTGCCTGCAGCCCGTGACTCCATATTGTGTTAAGTCAAAAACTTTGGTGCCGTTGGCCTCAAAAGCCAGATTCGCGTGTTTGAAACCCATTCCACCATGGACGGTGGCAAGAAACCATTTACCGTCAGGTGACCAGCAAATATTGTAAAGATGATGTAAATTTTTATTTGGGTGCTGCCTGTGTTTGCGGGTTTCTATATCATAAAAGACAAGTTCCTTAGTGGCGTAGTCCGTAATAGTGTAACGGCCGAATTCGCCCTTTAGATATGCGATAGTTTTCCCGTCGGGACCCCAACACGCCTGTCGTGCGTTGTTAGCGACCTTTACTCGGCCGGTTCCATCAATATTCATATAATAAACATTCCGAACTTTTTTCTTCTCCACCAACTCATCAGCAACAAAACATATCTTGCTTCCATCGGGGGAGGCATGGGGATACATCTCATCTGTGTCAGCGGTGCGTGTAAGATTAACCGGGTTTGAACCGTCTGCATTTATCAGGTACAGTTCCCAGTTTTTCCTGCCGCCGGTTTGCCGGTATGTTTCGTACACTATTCTAAAGGGGAGCCGGCCCAGCTTCTCCTTAGAGAGTGCTGTTGACCCGAAAACATCCTGATTTACCGGAAGGAGAATTAACAAGAGAGGCAAGAGAATTCCTATACCTGTTCCAGGCAATTTAGTCTTTGACATATTGGCCATTCTTTCTTTTGACTCTTTTAGACTATATTATTTCTGCTTTAGATTTATCATCGGCTGATTGTTCGGAATCGAAATCGGCACCCAATCGGGCTCCTTGTTGTGGTTACCATCGGTGGTAATTTGTACCCATTTGCCTGTCAAATCACCGACACAGATATTCCACCCTCTGGCTTTACCTGCTACCTGCTGTCCTCCCTTGAAGGGGCCATAGCTGAAGGCGATATACCTGCCGTCCGGTGAGAAGTCAACATGATAAACTTTGAATTTACGCTGGCAGTTAACAACATCACGAATATTAGTTACCCGTGGAGCACCGGACCTGGCGTCGAAATCGCCAACACGTAGATTCCAATCAGTTTCCCCCCATATCATCTTTGTACCGTCAGGACTAAAGTCAGGTCTACACCCCCTGACCGCCCATCGTTCCAGGTCGAATAGTTTTGTCCCATTTGCTTCAAAAGTTAGGATGGTATCGCTGTAATCCATGCCGCCGTGCACGACACCGACAAACCAGTTGCCGTCTGGCGACCAGCAAATCGCATAAATGTGGTGCAAAGCTTTATTCGGGTGCTGCCGATGCTGACGGGTTTGCAAATTATAGATGAAAAGTCCCGAGGTTGCGTACTCCCTGGTACTGTACCGGTTATATTCTCCCTTTAAATAAGCGATGCTTTTGCCGTCCGGACTCCAGCAGGGCTGCCGAGCGTTATCAGCGACTTTGACCCGGCCGGTTCCATTGACTTTCATGTAGTAGACACTTCTGACTTTTCTTCTTCCCGTCCCTTTATCAGTAACGAAGCAAATCTTCGTGCCGTCAGGACAAACGTGCGGATACATCTCATCTAATTCAGGAGTTCTGGTGAGATTAACCGGATTGGTACCGTCCGGATTTATCAAGAACAGCTCCCAGTTGTGCCTGTCGCCGGTTCTGCGGTACGTTTCGTACACTATCTTAAAAGGGATTTCTTCAAGGTTCACCCCGTTAGACATTTTTTTTTCGCTGGTTCTAACGGGCTTCAATTCAGCCCGCGGCGACGGGAGCTTTCTCAGCCTTGGCCGGTCTGCCGCTCGTGTTCCGCGAGCAGTGCCATTGACTGCGGCTAAAGTTAGCATCAGCGGGATAAAAATGCCTGCACTTTTCATAGGCAATCCCGTTTTTAAAATTCGACCTGCCTCCATCTTTTCGTCCGGTTGTTATGAGAGTATTTCACAACTATTCTTCCTGTCTTGAGGAAAGCGCAGCGAGGCCTTGCTCAAGACACATCGTCGCCAATGCTGCCGGTGCCATATAGTCCAGGCTGCTATGTCCGGCAATGACGGCCTGCCGGAATAGTTATTATAATCCATCCGCCGGCGGTCCGCAACATATCTGAACTCATCGATGCTCAAGAACACTTCTCTATTGAGCAATTCATCTCTAAGTCTGTTGTTGAATGACCCTATATAACCGTTCTCCCAGGCAGTGCCTGAAGCAATATACAACGTGTTTATCCCTGATTCTCTGAGCTATTTCTTCACGGCCTTCGAGACAAACTCCGGCCCACTGTCACTACGGATATAGGCAGGACAGCAGCCAACCTGATTCCGCATCCACGTAATACAGCCAATTTTCAAAAGTATGTCAGTAATGCTCGTTTCGGAGACCACAATTGTAGGTTCTCTCCATTCAAAAGAGAGCATCTTCCCATCTCAGAAACAGGAGAAATAGGCGAATCTGATGTTTTCTTTCTTGTGAACTTTTGTGCACAACCTGTTTTGGAGAAAAAACACGAGATGGTGGGGGGATGGGTGAATACTTACAAGGCAAAGAGTTATAAATGGGCAGGGGCGGATTCGAACCGCCGACACACGGATTTTCAGTCCGTTGCTCTACCAGATGAGCTACTGCCGCAACAAGGCAAGGAGGTTCTCTTTTGTCAGTAACGCGATATCTTCGACTCGCTCAAGGAAAGGCTCGACATCCCGAACGATCTGCTTCCATTGGAACGTCTCAACGCGCTGGCAGACAAGTTCTCGCCAATTCGCAAGGGTGACTTTCGGCCCCTTCCAGTCGGTCTGTTGGAGGGCATTGGTCAGCAGCTCAATGTTTGGTCCAGGCCAAGTTCTGTCCGACAGGTACCAGATGAGGTCGTAGATGTCTCGGCCTTTAGTGTACCGACGTGTCAGGACCGCGTGCAACTTGCCTGCAAGCAGGGACGCCTTATCATGATGCCTCAGATTGAGGGTAATGTGTCGCCTTACGATAGTTGAGACAACTTCTGCCCCTGACGGTGGATTCGTGTCCACCTCCACCTTGATAGAAAGAGTCTCAGATTCATGACCAGATAGGCCGAACTCGAATAGGAGACCTCTGAATCGAACAAAGGCGGATTTGACGGTTTTCGTGTTGTTGATACGAATGTTGATGTCGTAATTCTCGGCCTCAAAGGCTTTCCCGGCATTAGCCAGATTCTCCCGGAAGTTGTCATTTATGCCAGGATCGACCAAGGCAAAATCCAGGTCTTCAGAGAATCGCGGCATTGAATATAGGAAGCGCAATGCTGTCCCGCCTTGAAACACCCATGTATTGAAGACTGCACGATCCTGAAAAATCTGTAGCAAGCGGGCCTGCAAGTACTCTCTTATGATGCACCGGCCTGAAATCTGATTGGCAACGCCATCGACAATCTGTTTTAGAAGTGCCTTCATAACTCCTCCCCTGTTTCCTGCTCGACCAATTTGGTGATGATGTTTGCGGCTCGACGAAGTTTCGTGCTGTTGCTCATCCCTGCCAGCCCTCTAAGTGTGTCGATATCGAGATTCTCGAGATTCTGAAGTCGAAGCTCGGCCAGAAAGTCATAATCGTCGGCACCCGGGGTCAAGTAAACAAGGTCCAATAGGGCTTTTTCAGGTGCGGCCACGAATGCCCTTTGGCCTAAAACCAGTTCAACCGGCTGATAACCGAAAAACCAGTCCTTCTTAATATGCCTGAATACGAATTTGCCCAGCGACGTTTCCGCCCGCTCGGGCCTCTGTGTGGTGACGCTTGTTACCGTAGGAACATGCTCCGGGATCATCCCGAAGTGTCCCAATGCCGAGTGCAGGCTCACGTAAGAAGGCTTCTTAATAGCATTTGCAAGAACAAAAGGATGCGATGTCACCTTCCGGTAGGGCTCAGCCAGGACATATAATCCTTTCTTAAGCTGAACCAGTCTACCGATCTTGACCCAGCGGCTGAGCTGTAGCCGCAACGCGGGCACGCTTTCGCTACTTGCGGCCAGGAAGCCGGTTCGGAAGACCGGTTCGTCCGCCACCTTCTGTAGTAGTTCTTCCCATTTCATTGCAGTAAGTTATCATAAACGCTAATCTGATGCAATATACATCGGCATTTTCAGCGATGTTCGCCAGAAATCGAGTGTATTTGCCAGCGAATCTCATTGCCAATCGTCACCTAACAAGTTACCTATGAAGCTCGTCCGAGACAACGGACTTCGAAGCCATACCTCATATCGTGAATCAGGCACTCGGATTTTCTAAACGAGTCTCCATTGGCCGGCATCAGAATCGGATGAGGACATCGGTTCTTGGCCAGGAAATTAGGATTAACAGGAGAATGTCACTGAGACACTCGGACTGATTCTGTTGCGCACCTGTTGCGCACTCCCCATTTTGCCCCAATATCCTATCCCATCAAGAAACCTTTACGGTGAGATACAATGTTTCCCGTCAGCAGAAGTGGCATTTCATCGGGGGCAGGATTCTTCGCTTCACTTCGTTGCGCTCAGAATGACAGGGTTATGCGTTACGCTCAGAATGACAAACTGCTATATATACTTGTAAATAAAAAAATCACCATTCCTTAGTTAGAAACAAGGATTGTTAAACTGACGCCGGAAAGGAGCGGCCAGGCGTAAAAAACCGCGACCATCGGATTTAAAGCCCATCACACTTTCAACCGATAAAAAAATGGGCTGAGGTCAAGAAGGAGGAAAGAGGAGAGAGGAATTAATAGGCCCCAGCCCTTTATATTTATAGTTATTACACCGTCATCGAACAAAAATCCAGCATGTAAACATAACCTCGCTTACCTTTGTGTTTATGGCAGGGCATTTACAGAACTTGACATTTCTTCAGATTTTGTTTTAATTTTTGGCCAAAATCAGTCATAATTGGTCGCGGAAATTCAGTTCGGCAGGCGTTCATATTAGCGACTGTGGAAAAACTGTTAATGTAATCGAGTTTTGCCCGAACAGGTAAATGTAAAAAGTTCAATGAAAGGACGGAAAAATGAAGAACACAATTTTTGCGTGCCTGGCGGTTCTGGCTGTATCCGTTGGAGTGATGGCTGGCTGTGGGAGCAGAGAGCCGGCAGAGGAACCTTCAAAGGAACCTACAAAGGAGCCTACAAAGGAGCCTTCAAAGGAAGTAGGGCCCACAGTGGCCAGGAAGGCGCCGGACTTTACACTAAGCAGCTTCGACGGCAAAACTATAAGCCTTTCTGACTACAGGGGCAAAATTGTCGTCCTGGAGTGGTTCAATTACGAATGCCCCTTTGTCCTGCACCATTACGGGTTGCCGAATACGATGGTTGAGCTTGCAAACAAGTACAAAGACAAGAATGTCGTCTGGCTTGCGATAAACAGCACAAACAGCACCACCGCGGAGGCCAACATTGAGTTTGCAGAAAAGCGCAAGCTCCCCTATCCCATACTTGATGACAGGTCCGGCACCGTCGGCCGCGCTTATGGGGCAAAGACTACACCGCATATGTACATTATAAACACAAAAGGCGGTATCGCCTATCAGGGAGCAATTGATAATGACCCAAGGGGAAGAAAGAAACAGGGCCTAATCAACTATGTTGACAGGGCCCTGACGGAGCTGACCGGTGGCAAAGAGGTAAGCACCACGGACACTATGCCCTATGGCTGTACTGTCAAGTACGCTAAGTAGACCTGGTTCCTGTAATTCTATTGAGACTTTATCAGCCCAGTGGAGTTATATTGTTGTTAGCTGAAAAGCAATTAAGAGAGGACTATAAAATGAGAAATTACATTGTTGTTGCGATGTCGGCAGTTCTGCTGGTATCGGCCTTGGTACTGAGTGGCTGTAAGAGCAAAGAGTCAGAACCTGAGTCGGAAGTCGTCAAGCGCCAAGCAAGCGTGGAGGCAAATCCCGAAGCCGAGAAAGCTGCCATAGAGGTTGCTGGGGCCTGGCTGAAGTTGATTGATGACGGAAAATACTCCCAAAGCTGGGATGAGGCCGCCGAATACGTCAAGGCGCTTGTAAACAGGGACGATTGGCAAAAAAGTCTTCGAGGCGCCAGGCAGCCTCTTGGCAGATTGGTCTCCAGAGAGCTCAAAACCAAAAGCTACACTACATCGGCTCCGGGGGCGCCGGATGGCCAATATGTCATAATTCAGTACGATACGAGTTTCCAGAACAAGGTCTCCGCCATTGAGACGGTCACACCAATGTTGGACAAGGATGGAAAATGGAAGGTTTCCGGCTACTATATCAGGTAGTTACACGTACGTGTTTAGCTAATCGGATGATTGGCCCCAACGATTGTCTGCGCAAGCAGATGTGGGGAACCAACATACCGCGAAGCCGATGTGCATTTCCCGTTTATTGGTGATTAAGGAGCTGACAGATTGCCGATACTTATAGAAGCGATATATGTCGGGCGTAACGAACGGATATAAGAAAGTATCGTCTCTGAAAGACATCGATATTCGATTCTATCATATCGCCCGGTCGGGGCCGGGTAAACGGCCTTAAAATCCCTAAATGTGAGAGGTGTTAAAATGACAAAATGGGCATTTCTTACGGTGCTGCTTTATATATGCCTGGTGGTGATTGTCTTTATGCCTTTGGTTACGTCCGTAGCTTTTTTCAACTGGGCCGATGTTTACGAAATTCTCGAAGCTTACACGGCCTGGCAGTTTTGGCTGCTTTGCGGGATTATAACGGTAATACAGGCATTGATGCTGTTGTTTCCAGTAAGGACAGCGGCAGAGGCGCCGAAGCCACAGCGGCTGATTTGGGTACCCGTAGTAACGGCGGCACTATTATTTTCCATCCTGGTTCTGGGCGTATTATGGTCGATATTATTGGCGATTTGGGGCGATGATGTTGGTGGGGCAGTGTATACCTGGGCAAGTCTGATCTTCTTTGCTGTTAGCTGGCTCGTCTGGTCGGTTTTGTTTTATCGTTTCTACCGCAATGTTGAGCCAGGGGCGTTGACTCAGCGACTGACGACCTGGCTGCTGCGCGGCAGTATTCTTGAACTCCTTGTGGCTGTGCCAAGCCACATTATTGTAAGGCGAAGAGGAGATTGCTCTGCACCGGGGCTCACGTGGCTCGGTATAGCGGCGGGTCTGGTGATTATGGCCATTGCTTTTGGGCCCGGATTGTTCTTCCTGTTTTGCAAAAGATTCGAAAGAATGAAGCCCGCAAGCAAACGCAACAGTCATCAGGTCTCTGATTAACACTCTCAACGGCACCGCCGGATTAGGTGACTGCCCGCTGATTGCTTGGCCAAAAACCAAATCTCAAAACCCGTTATTGACGAAACGGCCTTTGAAGACTATTCTAATCACTATCTGTTGCGGAAGCAGTATTTGTCATTCCTGCGAAAGCAGGAATCCAGTTTTTGCGCTGTAGAACCCTGCTTTCGCAGGCGTGACATAGCGAAAGAGGCTTTCCGCAACAGGAACTAATTATCTGAATAACTTGTCAGTCGCAATGCGAGCGACGAGCCACGAACCACAAATTTTAGAGAGATTTTTGCAATGCTCAAAAGAACACATACTTGCGGACAGCTTCGGCTAAGCGATGCCGGAAAAAAGGTAATACTGGCAGGATGGGCACATTCTTATCGAGACCACGGCAACCTGGTTTTCATCGACCTGCGTGATAAAGAAGGCCTGACCCAGTTGGTTTTTAATCCTGTAACCCAGCCAAATGTCCACAAGCTGGCAAAGACAGTCCGCTGCGAATGGGTGATAGCCGCCAGGGGAATGATTCAGCCGCGAAGCGAGGGCATGGAAAATCCAAAGCTGCCGACCGGCCAAATCGAAGTCTCTGTGCAGCAATTGGAAATCCTGAATCCCTCCAAAACTCCACCGTTTGAAATCGACAGCGCCGAGAAAACAAGCGAGGAGTTGCGTCTCACCGCCCGCTATATTGACCTGCGGCGCCCGAAGATGTACCAGAAGCTCAGGGTACGCCATCGCGTCGCCAAAATTGTCCGCGATTATTTTGACAGATTGGGCTTCCTGGAGATTGAGACGCCGTTTTTAGCCAAGAGTACACCGGAGGGAGCCAGGGACTTTCTCGTGCCAAGCAGGTTGCACGAAAACTGCTTCTACGCACTCCCGCAGTCGCCGCAGCTTTTTAAGCAGATTCTAATGGTCGGCGGCGTCGATAAATACTTCCAGATAGTCCGTTGCTTCCGCGATGAAGACCCGCGGGCTGACAGGCAGGCGGAATTTACCCAGGTTGATGTCGAGATGAGCTTCGTCGATAGTAATGATGTCATCGGCGTTCACGAAAATCTTATTGCAAAGATATGGAAGCAGATACTCGATGTGGATGTGAAGGCGCCGATGCGGCGGCTCTCTTACAAGGAGGCAATGGCGGATTACGGAACCGACCGGCCCGATTTACGCTTCGATATGAAGCTAAAGGAAATATCTGATATCGCAAAAAAAAGCTCGTTCAACGTTTTTACATCAGCCGTTGAAAAAGGTGCGCTCGTAAAAGGTCTTTGTGCACCAGGCGAAAAATATTCCAGAAGCGATATCGAAAACACCCTCACCGCCTTCGTCGCAGACTATGGAGCGAAGGGACTGGCCTGGACAAAGGTCAAAAAGCAGGATGAGAAACTTTCGCTTGCCGGCGGTACTGCTAAGTTCTTCAGCCCCGACTTGCAGAAGAAGATAATTGAACGTTTCGAAGCAAAGGATGGGGACATGATTTTGCTTGTCGCAGATAAAGAAAAAAACGCCAACAAGGCCTTGACGCCGCTGAGGTGCAAACTGGCTAAAGACCTCAAGCTCTATGACCAAAACTGCTTTGAGTTTGTCTGGGTCGTTGACTTTCCGTTGTTTGAGGCAAATGAGGACGAAAAGCGATACGATTCACTGCACCATCCGTTCACAGCTCCCACGCAGGAGGACCTGGACAAACTGGAAACAGACCCGGCCAATGTCTGCTCTCAGGCCTATGATATCGTCGTTAATGGTTGTGAGATTGGCGGAGGCAGTATTCGTATCCACGACCCAAAGGTTCAGCAGAAGCTTTTTGACCTCCTCAATATATCGAAGAAGCAGGCACGCCGGCAGTTTGGCTTCTTTCTAAAGGCACTCGAATACGGCGCTCCGCCGCACGGCGGAATAGCCATCGGCTTGGACAGACTCATTATGTTGCTTACCGGAACAGATAATATCAGGGATGTTATCGCCTTCCCGAAGACACAGAGAGGCCAGTGTCTCTTGACGGATGCGCCCAGCGAGGTGGACGCCGGACAGCTCGAGGAGCTGAACCTGCGGACCCAGAGGCACCTGCACGCAATCGAGCAAAAAAAAGATGACCAAAAATAACAGCCGTGCCAACAGCCGAGGGAACACACATTGGTTCATTGTTCATTGTAGGGGCAGCCCCGTGTGGCTGCCCATTCAGAAATGATTCGATGTCAGAGATAGTCTGCTGTTTGAGGAGTATATCTCTTGCTTTTGTTTCTTCCCTATAAAGTTGACGTTCAGAGCAGTAGAAAGCCGTTTGCAAACTACCTCGTTATGATTGGTATAGTGGCGGCGTTTGCTTTACAGTTGACTGCTGCGCACCAACAAGCCCAACGATTTGTTTTGGATGGGTGGTCTGTCGCGGGGCTGGTTGGGCACATGTGGCTGCACACGGGATACTTTCATATTATAGGAAACTTGATTTTCCTATGGGTTTTCGGAAATGCCCTATGTCAAAAAGTGGGAAATCTCCTCTATCTGCCTGTATACATAGCAACCGGACTCGCCGCTGCCGTTGTCCATCTTATTTTTGACGACCGTATGGCCGTTGGGGCAAGTGGGGCGATATTCGGTATTGTTGGGGCGTATTTTGTGTTGTTTCCGTTTAATTCCATAAAATGCCTTCTTTGGTTTTTAGTCTATGTGAGACGAATCAAGATAGCCGGGATTTGGATAATTCTATTGTGGGTCGTACTGAATGTTCTGGGAGCTGTCAGTGGATACACGGGAGGAGCTGCTTATTTTGCGCACATCGGCGGTTTCGTTGGAGGGGTTATATTGGCAATAATCCTGCTGAACACAAAATTGGTAGCCAGAGACAGTATGGATGATGCCATTGCCAGGTCGCTGAAGATATAACAAGAGCGCAAATTATTGGCTTGTATTTTCAACTCATATTGCGGATAACTGTATTACTTGGGTTGTTACGCACCGATAGAAGACTTTCTGTTGTTAGAGAGCGATTATTATGGTAGCAATTTTAGAGAACTGGCGGGAATTTGCTGTTCCTGTCGGGATTTTGCTTTCCGCCGTTGTTGCGGCGTTGATAGTCCATTATCTGCTGCTTAAGATTCTACCGCGGCTCAGCCGCGCCGTTACCGTCATCCCGGAAGGGGCTCTCAAAAAACATTTCTGCAGGCCTTTACGCTGGTTGTTGCTTTTTGTCGCCGTTCGGTTTGCGCTGCCG
>Ga0114922_10002379_pt1 | contig 17626 bp, 23 predicted proteins | sample AartaG_FD_100975 | JGI IMG/M metagenome (GOLD analysis project Ga0114922, IMG submission 100975) | Deep subsurface microbial communities from Aarhus Bay to uncover new lineages of life (NeLLi) - Aarhus_00045 metaG | ecosystem: Environmental > Aquatic > Marine > Oceanic > Sediment | place...
CTTTTCTTTCCAGTTCCAGATTAGCCTGCTTTACCTCTTCCAGCAAGGTGCTATCGTCCCAGGCGGTGCCATAAAGAATCGTGGTTACATTGGCGGCTGAACCCATGGGGCGGAATTCCCTGGAGTTGTGTATACAATTGTCGAGATTCAGTACCTATTCGGTTAGGTGACATAACCAATCATCTTGAATATTCAATTAAGCTGCATAACTCCACTAGCAATAGATAGAGAATTGGAGGGCGAAGTTTGAGCATATTGTGTATTTAGTGTATTTGGTGCATCAATTGCCTACAGTGTGCTTTGTAAGCCGTTTTGTGTGTATATAGTAGTTTTGAGATAGCGTGAAAGCACAGTATGATACTAGCTAAATATACTTGGTAATCATAACCTGAGAGGACTATCAAACTATTCTGGGGACATAATACCTGATTTGTAGTAGGCCTGATTGGTATGGTGTCCCTGGAATTCGCTTGCAACCAGCGAGTCCGATGAGTGGATAGATGGTGGCCACGGTGTGCTGTACCCGCTCTCTGGCGCTGAACGTTACGCTACTTGTACTTGTATAATAGAAACGTCGTCTGAAGTGTGGAAATTCCGTGGACCATCTCACCCCGCCCGCAGAGGTCTTAGCTCAAATGCTTCCTTAAAGTTCTTTGCGTCTGACAATTTCCGTCTGAGTCCTTCATAAGGTGGAAAGGCTCCTCCATAACCAATGACGCGTCTTGCTTTGGCTATCATTTCCAACTGTTCTTTGGTCCAATTTTGAGATATATAACTGTCTTTTACGCAAGGCTCGAGTGGCTGGTATCTCATTGGGTAGGCAACGACGCCCCAGTCGGTGAGGTCTCTCAAACGATCAAGAAAATCCTCAGGCTTGTCTAGGTATCCGTAGAGACAATAAACTATGATGTTTCGGCCGCTTATGCCAACTTCCTTTAGCAGGTTAATAGCCCTCCGCAAAGAGTTTTTGATTTTCTTTGTATCGTAAGCCAATCTTACGATGGACACCCTTAGTCGCCTGAGTCTGAGAGCTGTCTCTTCGGCCAGCAGCCTGGCATCAAGCCCCTGATTAAAATCTACCGCAAGCCCCGATTCTTCAAGCTCGTCAAAGATGTCTCGCCAATAAGGAGAAGCAAGCATGTTGTTGTCCCAGAGGATAACCTTGTTGTGCCCCGGATAAAGTAGGTGCCTGATTGACTTCCTCGGCTCAAACTTTGGCTCTAGCTGGTTCACAGAGCAAAAGGGGCACTTTCTTATACAGCCCCTCGAGGAGAAGAGAATGCTTGTCTTCCACCCGGGGACTAGTGAATAGTCCGGCAGCAATTCGTCAATCTCAGGAATCAAACCTTTGTAAATCTCAATTCTACTGCCGAAAGACTCTTCAAGATGATCTGAGCAGAGTGAAGCGTATATACCTCCAACTATGACCCTCGCCCTTACATATCTGGCACTGTAGAACTTAATAACCTCGTGAACTGACTCCCAGGCATATGTGAAGAGGCTTGTAAGGTAGATGACATTGGGCTCAAATCCGCCAGGCGAGATACCGTTCACAAGTCTGACTAGGTCTCCCCTCTGCCGATGATAGGCAGCGAGTTTAAGGAGCCCTAAAGGCGGATAAGGAGTGTGGTATTTGCGTGATTTCTGCGGTTCAACTAGCAGCACTTTCAAGTTCCGCTTCCTAGTCTCAAATGGAAAAGACCTCACGGTATTTGTATTATCCATCAGCGTAAATCTCACTGCCATCAGGCCTTTTTAATTTGGGGAGTCCCAGGCTGGTCAAGGTTTGTTTCCCATCGTTGACTTCAATCATTGGGCTATTTATTATTTGTGCCAAGCTTTCTCTGGGAAATCTCGGTGCAGTGGTACGAGGGTCATGTTTAAGCCAAAATCTGAAGTTCATCATTCTGGTGTCCTGATTTCCGAGATAGAAGATTGTATGCTCAGTTTCACAATTGTAGTTGACGCCCGCCGCAACCTGATTGACGAAGTAGGAGATGTATACTTTTAGTCTCGCCTCATCATATTTATAGTTCATATAGGCACCGATGACATCTTCTGCGTTTGTGCCATATCTCAAGAGTTCGGTCTTTACATTATTCAGGGTTCTTTGGATTTCAGGGTCTTTGCACTGGTCCAGGTTGGTGGAAATGAATAGTAGGTAGTTCGCTTTGTGTTGTGCTTGTTGATGTACTAATTCTCGTACTGCGTCTAGGCGGTATTGTTTTCCTTGTTGGTCTCTATAAAGTAGCCCTCCACTGTAATCAAGTGTTACAACGTCAAAGGGATAATTCGGGACATTACCGCGGTCGTCCTTCCCATCGAGAATAATCCTATCTATATCCCCCCTTAGCAAAGTTAGTTTCAGTAACACATCTGCCTTGAATGCACTCAGCATTAGAAGGTGTTGTCGCTCCCAAGTATCAGGCTCAATTCCTCTTTCTACGGCGACGAACTCCGAGAAGAAAGGCCTCCAATCTATGATATCCTTCATCTCGTCTGAAGGAAGTCCAAAATACCTTATTGCACCCAGTTTGTCTTTGAGATATTTCTGAATAACCTGCCTTTGCAGGTCTCGCACTTCTTGCTTGTTCTTTGTAAACCTTGGTGTTGTCATACCTCAGGTCTCTTAAAGAAATCCGCCAGCGCATTGTTTATCTTACTTATGACCCTTTCTAGCCGGGCGGGATCAAATGAAAACTCTTCCTTTAAGCAGTTTACGACTACCTGATATACCTGCCTCGCTTGCTCATTAAGATCTATTTTCTCCCTTATATCAGTAAACCCTTCCTTTGACTCCATGCGTCTTAGTAAACCTTTGGCCCTTTCTACGACGTTCACTCCACGATTAACTAACTCTATATCCTTGATCGACGGCTCTCTTTTGCGTACTGTTCTCTCTATGCGCTTTTCAAGGTCTTCTACAGTCCTCCGAATCTTGTATTCTACTTCTGGCTTAACCTCGACCGGAATTTCCATTTCTTTAAGCTTAGCTTCACGCCCGCTAATCAGTCCCCCAGCTGCTGCAATTGACTCGTCAAAGGTTCTTTCAGCGGACTCAGTTCCAGCTCGCTTACTCAAGACTTGTGCGATTCGCCGGCACCTCTGAAATAAAATCGTTCTTTCCTCGTTGTCTTCAAAGTCTGTCCTGTCCGACGAAGGGATAATTCTCTCGTTCAATACGTGAATTTCTCCAAAGAAGTAGAAAGCTCTTTCTGGCGTGGCTGTCCATAGTGTCTTGCGTGTTAGGTGGCGGTCCCCTACCGCAAAGTTCCTTATCCTATAGATAAGTCCACTGTTCTCTTTATGGTCAAATTGTCCTTTTTCAGCGTGACCGCAATACCAACAGTAGGCAATCAGGGTAGCGTCTTCCTCATCATTTAGAAATACGGGCTCATATTCCGGTCCGGTGTAATTTTCTGGGAAAGGCTTGTAGAGGTTTTCTCCATTGAGTTTTATATCCACTGCCGAGAATGCCGGTATGTATGTTTTTAGTCGTGCTGCTACCTCACCAGCATACCTAAACTCTGGGTCAAAAGGAATTGGACAGTTGCGGCGAAGGTAGTCTTTTAAGGCATCAGTGTTGAAAAGGATATAAGCATCCTTCCTGATATTGTGGAGTTCCACAAACGTGTAATGCGAATCTCCATCTTCTGGCGCGCTTGTAACTCCAGTGTATTTCTCCAGTACTTCTTCAAGCGGAGGATTTCTGCCGGAAGCCGTTTCCTCAAGCATACTTTGAGCGTCAATAACGATGGTATACCGCTCCGGTATGCCTGGCTGAGATGTCGAAACGATGATCTTTTCCGCAACCGCCAAACCTGAATCTTTTCCGATACCTCTAAAACCAACATTATCCTTCCTGTCCTTGGATGAGTAGCCGAGATATCTGAATTGTTGGGCCTCTCTCTCGTTCATCCCGATACCTTGGTCAGCAATAAGGACGGATGGCTTCTGTATTCTAATCTCGATAGGCTTAAGCAATTGCCCTCCGGATGCCCCTCCCCATGTGTTCAGAGCATCAAAGGCATTTTGGACGAACTCTCTAATAACATGCCTCTTATCTGGATAAAGTCCAGAGCTCAGCGCTTCCAAGACCGAACCATAGGCAAAGTATTCCTTTGTCATGACAAGCTCCTTCATCTTTGGCTCTACGGATAGCCGAGAGATAATTTTGGAAGTATGACTAGAAAGGCTCCAACTCCCTGCTCCTATGCGTATTATGAGCCTATGATACATGACCTAGTGGAATTAGGCAATTGCTATATGCCTCGGACTGTGTAAGACTCTAGTTGTCACACAGTTCGTCATTTTGTTACCACAGCAACTGACATTCCACTACATTGCCGTGCTGTAATTATTCGTATCTGAGCATCATCTGTAACATTATCATTACGGTTCTCGTCTTTTCAGCAATTTTCCCAGTTCATGTTTCATGATTTTGATCACTGAGTCTTCCTATGATGAATGTACATGAAAATTTTCAAAATTTTTCTCGGCAAAATTCTGGGATGAGGGCTTTTAAGGACTTTTCACTGATGCAAGCTATGAACATAGCTATTATAGGCGAAACCGCTGAAAATTTTTAGACTCTTAGCGCTGGTATACAATATAACTACTACAAAAATAGGGAGATCAAATGAAGAAGTTGATTAGATGTCTAAATTGTCACCACACTTGGTACCGCCGAAAAAAGAGACCAAAATACTGTCCTCGCTGCCATAGCAGTAATTTCAAAGCTGTAACTGAATTTGACGTTCTCCGCAAGAAGCTGGACCCTGATCCTTTGACATACCGGCGATATTGGGGGAAAAAAAGGAGGTCAGCGTTTTGACTGTAAGAAAAGAAGCGGGGTAGTCAGTGGCGACTCACCGGCTACCCCCGGGACCACAACTGAATACGCGCTGTACGAGCCCGAAATCCAGCAGTCGTCCTTCCATATTCTAACTTGGCATTGAGGGGATTTCAATAATGGCTGGCAAGGAGGTGAAGCCAATGCCAAATGTGCAGAGATGACAATCAGTAGTCGATCAAAACAAGAATAAATTTATAGGAGGTTAGTAGTATGAATTCTGAAGACCAGAAGAATCCCGAGGTGGAAAAACACACAATTGTATCCTTTGTGAATGGAATACCCCATGTCCATACTTATTATTCGAAGATAGTTCCTAAACCCCAGCCTGAAGTGACCGAGAAGGACCCATGGGAACTCGAAAAGGGATTCCCAAATGATTGGATTCCCACTCCCAACATCACTCCCGACGTGCCTGACGAAAAACGAAAGGCTTATGTGTGGCCAGCGATACAGTGGGCTGTGCTCATCGCTGAAAACCTAGAGCACATTTACACGTTAGTCGAAGAGTGGAACATGAAGAATGATCCACGGATACCCGATCGTGAGCTACGTAAAATGATTCGCTGGGCTATCAATAAGTGGGATACAAAGTTCAACCCACGCTATGCCAAGTAGCGACAGGAGAAGAGAGTGCCGCTCTGCCAAATGCATACCAACAGGATTACACCCAGTACAAGCGGCACTCCCCGCTCCTAGTTACCGGCTAAGAATGGAGATATGAATCATGGCAAGAGAGAAAAAAGATATAAGCGACATCATGAATACCGGCGATAAAGGCCTTAAAGCTCAAAAAGGCAAGGTACCACACAGCAACATGGCTGAAGCTATCCTCAGCGTATACTCATTCCTAACCCTGCGCGACACGAAACAGGTCTTGTGGTATGACAACAAAGCTGGAGTTTACCGCTTTAATGGAGAAACGGTTATTCAACAATTTGCTCAAATGAAGCTAATCGAACTCGAACTGGAATTTACAGCTACTAATCATTACATGGCACAGGTGGTTGGATATATTCAGCGTGCTACATATATAGACCGGGATAAGCTCAACTTTAATAAGGCCATTGTGGTGGTGAAGAACGGCGTTATTGACTTGAATACCAGGAAACTACTTCCTCACAGCAAAGAGTATAAAGCTACTGTGGCCTTGCCTGTCACTTACGATATTGGGGCTGACTGCCCTAAGATTACTAAATTTGTAGAGGAAGTAGTGCAACCAAAGGATAGGCTACTGCTGTGGGAAATACCAGCTTGGTGCTTGACTCCCTACAGCATCATACAAAGACTTGTTATATTGTTGGGGGAGGGCGCTAACGGTAAGACTGTTTACCTGGAAATGCTGAGGAGATTTTTGGGCCGAGAAAACTGCACGGCCTATTCTCTGCAATCATTTACTACTAATCGATTCGCTATTGCCGGCCTTTACGGCAAGCTAGCTAATATCTCTCCTGAACTGCCGTCCACTGCTCTCAGACAGGCAGGGCCTCTAAAAACGCTCACAGGACTTGACACTGTTGAAGCTGAGAAGAAATTCAGAGATTCGTTCAACTTTGTAAACACTGCGAAGATGATTTTCGCTACTAATAATCCGCCGGAGATCAGCGAAGACACTTTTGCAATATGGAGAAGATTCATAGTGATAGGCTTCCCATTCAAGTTCGTTGGGGATAGGGCAGACAAGAATCTACTGAATAAGCTCACTACTGAGAAGGAGCTTTCCGGTTTGCTGAATAAGGCGCTGAGTGCGCTGGCTCGATTGAAAAGCCGGGGTGACTTCTCTTACACAATGAGTGTAGAGGATACGCGAGATAAGTATCTGCTTGCCTCGAATCCTGTAGCAGCGTTTATTGAAAACTGGTGTGAGTTTGATTCTTGGGCGAGTATTATGAAAAAAGAGCTTCACGAGGCGTTCATGCAATTTTGTAGTGAGAATAAGTTGCCTGGAATGAGTATTAAAGCATTTGGACATAAGATTAAGACGGCATATAGGCTTAGTGATGAGCGATACAAGTGGAGAGGAATCAAGGTAATAGGTACAAGCAATGAAGAGAAGAATGATGATGTCAAAGGATGACATTGATATAAGATACTCAGTGTGCAATGGCAGAGCAGTAGGATCAGGCATGGGCAATATCAAGAGCTATTGCATAGGCGCTAAGTGCATTAAGTACGCTAAGTTTTTTATGTCTTAGTTTGTTATAACAATAAATAAGCTTAGATAAGCAAAACTTAATGCACTTAGCGCACTTTATGTAATGGTGAGTTATGATAATAAGGAGGGAGTCATGAAGAAACTTGAAAACAATAGAACTGGCGATGATCATCTAACCGAAAGCGAGAAACAACAACTTAAGGACGGACTCAAAATATTAGCAAGAATAATCACAAAGGCGATATTAATAGAGAAGTCAGCTATGGATAGATCACAGCGTCAAGAGTATCGTGATTTGGCAGTGCATCCTCACCACATTGTTATAGCTAGAAAACCTGATGAACCCTTGACTCTCAGTGTCAAGGAAACCGCCAAGCTTTTGGGATTAAGCCGGGCTTCAGCATATGAAGCTGTACGCCTAGGACAAATACCCAGCCTAAGGTTTGGGAAGAGAATTGTTGTACCACGCGCAACATTGAATAAGATGCTTTCACAAACAGACATCTATGAATAGGAGCAAAGGATGCAAAGGAGAATTATTGTCTTGAATTCTTTAAGTCTCTGTATTAAAACGTAGTTTGCAACAATCTAGTATATGTTTACTTTCATCATACAGCCATACTGGTGGTTTCGTTTTGGGATACAAGGCGTATATATGTTGACCAAAAGTGAACTTCTCAGTTTCTCGTAATGCGTCAGATTTCACAGCATACTCAAGTATTTTTGTGAGTTCAATTTCTCCTGATGCTATGCCTCCAGCCAGTAAGTCAAAATCGTCAATTGACATGAAATACATGTGCTTGAATGGTATCGGAGCTAAGCCGCTATATTGACTCATAAGTTTATTCAGCGCATCCTTGGCTACATATTCATAAAAACTCAATCCATTTCCTACAAACATATCTTTATAGGTAACTACTATGAGGTAGCTCTTCCCTTCTCCAATCTCATTTTTGGTTATCTTGTTATTACTCTCCAGTCGCTTCGCTGTTTCAAACCCTTGTTGTATCCCCTTGACAATTGAACTTCTTGTTTTGTCAGTTATAATTTCTGGCTGATGGCCTACCATACCAAGATAAGACATTTCAACGCCCTTTGCATCAATGAAAATTCTATTATCCTTATCTATCAAGAGGTAGTCAACTAATTTACCTTCTCTAGACAGAGTTTCAGATAGTTCTTTTTCAGTGAAATATCTAATTTTCATTTTAGCTATTGAATTACCTACATAGCCTTCAAAGATTAAACCAAACTTATTCATAAATTCATTAGGACCATCAATTCTCAGTATATCGTATATAAAAGTCTCTAAACACCTAGCTAGAAGCTCAGGACAGAATGGGTAATACGTTGAATTATGTTTCAATAGTGGCGTTTCTCTTAATGGTGTCTTCTCGTATGCTTCATATTGTGGTTTGCGATTGGATTGCTGTTTAATAAGCTTTTCTTTAAGAGATTCAAGGCCCACCGCCAGCAAATCCAAGAAACTCTCTATAACCCCGGACTCATACTTGTTGGCTACATTTCTAAACCATCCAGGTGTAACTGATTTCTCCTTAAGCATAGTGAATCTTGCCATGATCATCGTTGCTAGTTCAATAAACTCGGATATCGAGATTCCACATTTCTCGATGAACCTCTTTTGAAATGGATGTCCGTTATCTAGCTTCCCAAATAACAAATTTTGTCTTGCAAAGCTAACCATGTTGAATTCATGTTGTAACCAGAATTGCTGAAAAGCCATATTTCTAAAGAACAGAAAAATATTCTCATATTCGCCTGGATGTCTTAGGCATCCTTCAAAATCATGCATTCGATTTAGGAGATAGTGAAAACTGTTGACTGTCAGTGATTTGCGACTTGGAGAAAGGTATTCACCATAAATAAAGGCCCACTTTATCAGTAAGAGCAATCTCCAGGGCGGGTACATCCTTAGGTGCTGTAGCTCATCAACTGGGTGCTCGTTTAATTTCTTTATGCAAGCTAGAATGATCTCAAATGGGAAATGTTTCTTCAATCGATTCCTTACTCTTCGAAATGCCGCATTAACCCTTTCTTCATTAAAATGGTTTTTTCCTGGCATATTAGGACTCCATAACTTGTAAACCAAAGAATACCTAGTTCTGCATCAAATATCATTAATTATACAACTTCGTAATGTGAATCTATTGCCATTAGGCAAATAACCATGTTTTCATGTGTGTAGTATCTTCAAGTTAAAGACAGCTTTACCTCCCTCCATTCACACAAATCATGCTTAGCAATAGCATTTACAGCAACACTTATAGCAATTTATATATAACTAGCTATATTTTGCATAGCTAAAACAAATCTACAGCTAGCTAGAGCTCCTCCTGCCTAGCTTAACAGTAATGTGCTAAATAGAACTGCTGTAGAAGTTTAGTTGAGTAGAAGGTCTTCCAGTTAAGGTTATCCAATGATATAATTGTTCAAGATGGAGTGGAAGTGAAGAGGCCATTCTTTCTCATCATCTTTGTAGTTTTATTTGTAGGGATACTATTATCAGGGCTAAGTGATAATGCTGTTTCTGTTGAGGATATGGGCAGTCCTAATAATGAGGTGGCTAGCACTATAAGTAAGGCAAGCAATTCTTCAGCAAGCGCCACAATTGCGATTACGATGTATGCTGTGGCCGACGAGTAACCAGCGGGTTTGGGCGAGTGCCATAGACAGGAGTCATACTGTGTTATATGAAGTTGAGCATACTTATCCACTATTATTGCAATCGTTGCTGCAACATCTTAATGTAAGTATTAGGGCCAACTATTGTTACCGAATTTTGCTCTAATTGGACAGATATCTTCCCAGCAAGAAGTCCTGCTTGAAATGATGGCTTGAAGGTTAAGAAAGCCTCAGTTTGAGACTCCGGATGGTATCCTATTTCCGCTAGTGCAACATTGAGCTGGGAGACAAAGGCTTCCTTTTCCTGAAACTTCATGGAAATCGTAACTGCCTTCATAAAGAAAGCCATTATGAAGCCAAACAATAACCCAAAACCAATACCACCCAATATTCCAACACGGAAAGCTTGACCGAATTCCAGGCCCATCGGTAAGGACCATAGCAATGACCACAACAAAGCGAATGGCAATGCTGTAATCGCAGCTAGCACAACGAATGTGCCCCAAAAACCTCTAGGTTTCATGTTAATCCCTCATCTGGGATTTTATGGCCAATTACATATATCCTACACCTATTGCGGCAAATTTGCAATATTTTTATAGAAAAGGTTGATGACCAGACGTCATTGACCTAGCAATTCATAGCCCATTCTATCTGAGTTTGGCTGGTGGTATAATTGATTTAAGAGGGGGTGGAAGTGAAGAGTCTGTTGTTTTTGGTTGCTTTGGCGGTGATACTGCTGGGGTTGCCTGTATCCACTATCTCAGATAGTAGAGTTTCACCTACAGATAGTAACATTCCTGATGACGAGCTAACTACCATCCAAACTAAAGCGAGCAATTCCTCGGCAAGTGCAACGATAACGATTACAATGTATGCTGTGGGTAATTAGTAGTCTAAAAGAAGGAGGAAGAAATGCGTGAGTATAGTTATGAGTATGGCATAGTTTTCGAGGTCGCCGATATGACACCAGAGATATTAGCAACTGCAACCAAGGATGAGTTTAGTCAAAATCTTGGAGCTGCTCTCAATGGAGTTATTACTCGTGTGCCAGAACGTATTAAGACATTCCAGGGAGGTGATTGGGAAATAACATCTCATCAGTTGACTAGGTTTGACCACTATTTGGTTATATCCTTTCTGCTCCGTCGCCCGAAGTGACATACAATATATGTTCGCTTACCTCTTCACTACCATTCTAACTATTCCACCAATACTTAAGCCACCACCAAACACTGTCAAACCTTTGCCTATTGAGGCATAGAGAGCTATATTCTGCAACTCATTATACGGCTCAAGCCAGTATCGCGCAGAGCTTCCGGGATCCCACAAGAAAACACCAAGACCGGCAATGAGTAGGCCAACTACCAGCATAGAAATACCTAGTTTCATCTGATTCTCTAGCCTCCTTTCTTATTAAATTGGTATTCCATGTTCATGAATCCAGTTATTATTCTCTGTCGAATAGAATAAATACTTCACCTCCTTTATATTATATCATTTTGTGTCTAATAGTGTCTATTAACCTCTATGTGTGCCTAATATTAGACAGCCTGATATGTTTAAGTCAAATTATTTATGGCAACACCGGATAAGCCAAGCAAGATAGAGCGGGTATTTCTAACATTCCAGGAAGCACAAGAGTTTCTTGACGTGAGTCATCAGACTCTGTACAAGCTCATGGGGCAAGGTTTACCTTCACACAAGATAGGCAGAAAGAGAGTCTTCTTCAAAGAGGACTTGATCGAGTGGATAAGAAACCACTAAGTACATATTTGAGAATTGCCCCAACTGCACAAATTCCCATGCAATAAAGGGTTAAAAGGGTTAATAAATATTAGTAGGCTAAAATTAATAGCTTAAGAATAATAAAGTCTGCTCCCTAGTTATTTTTCTAACCCTCCTAACCCTTATACACCAATATGGCTAGCTCAATGCACAAAACAGATGCGGTATGACCATGAAGGACCGTGACGTAGCAGAATTATATATTAGTCAGGAAAGGGCAATTTCCTTTCAAGGACTAAGCTCTTTCCGGTGTATGCCTAATTACTATGGTGCCCTTGAAATTCTTCCCTAAGAAAAGAAAGTTTTGGGGACTACTATTGCAATTATAGAACAACTGATCTTCTTCACTTAACAGGGTGGAGTCTTCAAGGCCAGCTACCATTCTTCTGGCAGTTAGCTCGGAGACCCCATGAGGTACCTTGTCCATAAGTTCTCTCTGCATGTTGAGTAGGTTTTCTATAGCCACTTAATATCGCCTCCCTGTTATAGTACTGACAAACAAAGATGAACACACATACCAACAAATACAACCGTCAAAACTATCTTAATAGCCTTGGCATACTTATCAGCAACATTGACCTTATGGTAAGGGAAGAAAAAAGCGAGTCCGTATAGACCAATTACCACAAGTCTTATGATGAAAATAGCTCTAGGAGTCATTAAAGATATCTTCCTTCTGGTAAGGCTAACTGTGATAAAGTTACCATTTCAGCCCAGCTTTTTCCTCAAGCTTCTTCCTGAAGATGAAGAACGATAGGCATACGAATATCATTACAATTGCAAAAAGGACAGCTCGAATTACTTCTCCCGTCAGCATACGGTGGATAAACACGGGCACACCGCCCACCAACGCCAAGGTCACCAAATAGCGCCCACGCTTGAGCATAAATTCCTTTCCGGTCCTTGTCCTCACCACGACTAAAACTGCAAACACAACCGCTGAGATCCCACCACTAGCAGCAAACAAACTTGATGTAGAGAGAGCAAGCACACCCCTGTCCTGAAGGTACCAAAGGCCCCACATCAAAAGTATGAAGACACCTCCAGCTCTTAAAAGCTCCTGCATAATTATCTTTCTCATTCTCATTATAGCCTCCTTGGTTCCTTAAGTTGTGAATACTCCATACGCAACAAGCGCGCCGATAAGTATAGCCGCCATAACTATCCTTATAGCGGTGACGCCTCCTTTAGCAACACCGAGCCTGCTGTAGGGAATGAGAAGGGAAATTATCCACATCATTCCTGCTATAAGGAAAATAAGCCTGGCAGTTCTAAAAGACATCTCAACCCCCTTCTCGATAGAGCTAACTGCGACAAGATTACCACCTTTTACTAACCGCTTATTATTATAGGTATTATTGTATCATATAGATACTATTTTGTAAGTCATCACCCAATATACGTTAAGTATACTTGTGGCTGATAGATTGATATAACAACGCTATGCCAAAGGGCACTGCCGCCATAGCTTTTGCTTAGAAATAGCATCTACAGCAACTAACTATAGCAATCTATATCTAATTAGCTATATTTAGCAGAACTGCTACTGCTCTTGTATGCAAAATAATAGCTAAAACAAATCTGCAACTAGCTAGAGCTCCTCCTGCATAGCTTAACAGTAATATGCTAAACAGTGCTGCTTTACAATATACAAGTTTAATTGAGTACAAGGTCTTCCAATTAAGGTTAATCAATGATATAATCCATTGGAGAGGAAGTTAAAGTGAAGAGGCTCTTCTTTTCCAAGAAATAACGTCGATGCTGAGGCTACTATATAGACAAAAGAAAGGAGTATTGCAATGTCAAAGAAACTTATATGTCTGTTAGTAGTAGGGTTAGCCTTAGTGTTGACTCCATTCTTGGTGTTGGCAGAACAACCAGATATGGGGGGGCCATCGAGGGGGACTCCTGAACCCCTGCCAATGGAAGCTCCAGATCCCCAAATGCCTGAGTATATTTACCAGACAGGGACACCAGATCTCGAGCGTGTGAAGAGCTTCTATGAGAGTCAGGAGGAGGTTCTTGGGCAGCGTGTTGTGGAGTTGTTAGACTATGCAGATCCTTCTGGAGGACCTACTATTGTTGGAGCTGGCTACGGGGCAGATGGTTATTATTCTGTTTTATTAGATAGCTGGAATGATAATTGGGATGTCATTGATAGAACAGTAGAACAACTGCAGGAGCTTGGAGGAGAAGATTTCCCAATCGCCTTCTGGGTAGGAACCCTTTCCTGTGATGTTTAAGACTCTTAATCCCGAGGAAGTTGAGACTGAGGTGGGTCTGGAAAGCACTGACATTACTGGGGGAGATCCCATCCTAATTGCTCCACCTATTCCCTAGCTAAGCTTTGCAGGTTCGCACCAACTGCTGTATATAAAGACATAGTTCCTTAGTGAATTGATATCCTCTCTGGCAATCAAGATGACGTACCTTAATTTTCAATAATAACTCTTGAATTTAATCTTTCTAAATACTAATTGCTTTTCCAAAAAATTATTCATTTTATTGTACTTTTTTTTATTTTCAACCTACGATTAATTAGTTGATAAATACAAATAGGAGGTTGAAAATGAGCAAGAAGTCTAAGAAGTCCCCAAATCATAAAGAATCCAAGGTCGAAACTCCAAAAGAAGAACAGCCTAAAGAGGTTATTCCTATATCTCAAACTAAGGCTGTAGCTCCAGAGATTGCCAAGCAAGAAGAGCCACCTACATTGGAGGGCATTCAAAAAGAGCTGAATATCCTTAAAGAGCTAGTTTCAGATCACGCACAGCAGATAGCCTCTATGCAAGATGCCTTAACCAGGAAGCGAAAACCAACCTCAAACGGCAAGATCCAAATTCTCGACAAGATAACAGGCGAAGTCTATCCCTCAAAGAACCAGGCTTACCAGGTCTTGCTAAAGGCAGGCGAGCTCAAAGAGTTAGTCGATAAAGGCATCTTTGGCTCTGATCCTGAGAAGAACACGTTCGGTTGGTATGCGTTAGTGAGGGCTTGGCCGGACAGATTTGAGGAAAGGAAAGCCGAGGAAGTTACAGCAAGTAAATAGGCAAATTGAAATTCTACTGTACGGCAATACAAGCAGATTGTAACTGAAGAAGAGAATAATTACTCTAAATGCATAAGAATTGTATTTTCTAAATAGTTAATATCAAAGTATTGGCAAGCAACTTTTATGTCTTATTTTTTGCTCTTAATCCACATCTATTAGCATGCCAATATTTTGTATGGAGTTGTCATGAAAATGACACCAGAGAAAGCAATCGATCGTATTTTAGAGAAAGCACCTCAAACGTTGAAACACTTCAAGCATCATGACTCAGTGCTTTTTGCCTTTGGAGAGCATGAGAGCGCTACAGTAGTGATTAAGTACAGGGATACCAACTCAAAGTATTCAGCGATGTTAACCGCTGGCAAGAAGCTCGCCTTTTTGAAGCCTTACTGCATCGCTTTTGTCTCGGAGGCATGGATTAGTAAGACTTTCCCTCCAGAAGGCAAGAATGTCAGCGACATGTCAGATAAACAAGAGGCCTTGCAAGCCATAGCTCAAAACCTAGAAGGTGAGATCAAAGCTGCTGCTATTCCATTCTCCAGAGTAGGCAAAGACATATTATTTGGCGAGCCTATAGAAAGCAGCGAGGCAGAGTCATATTTGCTTGAGTTGTTTTGGAGAGGTGTGAGGGAAAGTTCACATTGAAGGACATATCTAGTTGCTCTAATACCAAAGAGTTAATAGCCTTAGCAAAAGAAGTTTGTTCCATCACTAAGCCGAACAGTGAGATGACTGATGATGAAATTCGCACCATAGTTCACTGGATATTTGAACGCTTACCGGATACGTCTTGGGAAGATGGCAAGATGATTGCCGGTAGAGCTGGGATTGATTTGATGCTGTTTGTGACGATGAATGAGTTCCCTGAGTTCTATCAGGAGCATGGGCTTGGACAATATAACTGAGAAAGAAAGACAGCTTGATAAAAAGATTTTTCATGTAGCTACATCATTACTCATATCATGAGCCTCAAAAGGAGGTAGACAAGTAAAAAGAGGTACTAGATATAATGAGGTTATGGGCAAGAAAGAATCAGGAAAAACAAAGCCTATCCTTGATGATTGTGAAGCTTGGGAACTTGAGTATAGTCTAATTTGGCATCTACGAGGAAATAAGATTATGCCTAGCTCTCTCTGTCTAAAGTGGTGGCAGAATTTGGCTGAAAAGAAATACGGAGATAAGCAGTGGTGGCTGGAAATAGCTTATCAGCTAGGCTATGTTACAAAATCCACTAATCCTGAATCGGGCAATATTACCTATGAGCCTTATGGATTTGAATATGATAGTGCTCTTATAAGGAAATCTCTAGGCCTTCCACAAAATGGACCTTTAGTATTTAGAGAAATAACAGCGAATAGTCAGCTATATTGCCAACTGTGGGATAAATTGCTTAGGAAGGAGACAAATGAAAGCAGCAGCGATTTGGGCTAGAGTAAGTAGTGTAGGACAACGAGATTTATCTCCTGAAGGTCAGGTTGAGCGAGTTAGAGTTAAGCTTGAGAGTATGGGATATATCCCACAATATGTCTTCAAGGTGATTTGGACCTCAACAGATTTAATGCCTTGTCCTGACTTTCAGGAACTCAAAAGGCTGATACAAACCAGAAAAATAGAAGCTATCGGCATGCTGGATAGGGACAGGATTGAGGCCAATGGTCTTCAGAGGCTTAACTTTCTAGCAGACTGTAAAGACAACGGGGTTGAACCTGTCGTTTATCAGGGGGTTCCATTTCTTGAAGGGGGCGAAGGACAACTTGTGGAGTTAGCTCTCGCGCTGGCAAAAGAGAAGCAAGTTGAAAGAGCATCGAGAGGAGCTAAGCAAGGTTTGAGTGATAGAGCCAAACTGAAGGGTCTTCCACCGACCAAGAGAAAAGCCTATGGCTATATGTGGTGCAACGACAAGTATGTACCTGATGAGAACTACGACAATGCCAGGCTCATTTGGGAGCTAGCTCTATCAGGAATGAAGCTAAAGGCTATCTGCAAGAGGTTGTTCCTGCAAGGCATAGCGACGGCTAACGGCAAGGTCTTTTGGCAGCCGTCAAGTGTGCGAGCAATCCTGACGAATCCAATCTATACCGGGAGAGTTGGCGCGCTCAAGTACGAAAGGGTTGATCCTAAGAAACGAAGGAAAGATACGTTCGGTAAGACAAGCTTCAGAACCAAACCAATCGAGGAGTGGCATTTCCTGGACGGTCTGGTCGAAAAGCCAGTAGTATCCTGGGACCAATTCCTTGCAGCCCAAGAAAGACTGAAGCTGAATCAGCAATATGCCAGTAGAAATGCTCATCATGATTTCCTCCTGAGAGGCCTAGTTCAGTGCCAAGAATGCTACGCTCGGGGAGAAAACAGGCATTATTACGGTTTGGGGAGGAACAAGGCCTATGTTTGCTCGGCAATGTGGGCGCAGACTTTCGGCAGGCGATGCCGGTCAAAAGCAATTCCATGCCAGAAGATTGAGGATGATGTCAAAGCGCAAATTAGAAGCTTCTTGTGGAATCCTGATGTATGGTACAAGGAGGCGAGCAATCGCCTTGGAGTTGACACTATTGCCAGTATTGAGCAGCAAATCAGAGACAATGAAAGGCAGTGTGAGAAGACGATCACGGATGAGAGGCAGGCATTTAGGAAATTAACTCCGGAAGCCTTTAGTCAAGAGCAGGCATTACTCAAAGCTAGAAGGACCTGGCTAGACGAGGAGAAAAAGAGACTGCAAATTACACTTAGCAATCTAAAAAGATATGACCTCAAGAAGGAAATGATTGAGCACATGAGTGAACGGCTGAAAGCTAGTCTAGACGAAGCAACCAACGAAGAATGGCGGTTTATCCTCGAAGCTCTTGGAACCAAAATATTAGCTTTTGGCGATGGTAACTGGGATATTGAGATCAATATACCAGTTACAGGTACTAGTGAAACACCTAATTCAATTGAGTGCAAAACACCCTGGTGTACTTTTCCTTGCTGACATCCTGTGCCTCATCAATCTCCAGAAGTATGTCAGCGGTATGCCCTACCACTGAAGACGAGCCCTCAGCCGACAAAAAGATGGTTTCGGCGTTGCCGAGTTGGACAATATAGCCCATGTGGAGACGATAAATGCCATCGAAACCAAAATCAGCCAGCCTCTGTTTCA
>Ga0114922_10002380_pt1 | contig 17623 bp, 14 predicted proteins | sample AartaG_FD_100975 | JGI IMG/M metagenome (GOLD analysis project Ga0114922, IMG submission 100975) | Deep subsurface microbial communities from Aarhus Bay to uncover new lineages of life (NeLLi) - Aarhus_00045 metaG | ecosystem: Environmental > Aquatic > Marine > Oceanic > Sediment | place...
GATTCCGTTGATTGCCCATTTAAGTTGTTCTTTTATATCTTTTGAGGTCACGGATTTTTTTAATGCAGTTAAATCTACTCTCACTTCTACTAACAAATTGATAATTTCATCAATACTCATATAAGGTGGGTTTACTTTTTCTTCTGTCTGATTATCTGTTATTTGACATCAACTCTTTTTTTTTATTTTTTTACTAGTATTTTGTCTGTATCTATTTAAACAAAAATCCCTTTACTTGATGGCATTATATGGAGTTTTCCTTAACAAATGATGTTTAAATACTTTTTTTTAGACATAGTTTAAAAAAAGACATTAAATTAAAAATGGTTAAAGAAAAAGAATCTCCGTATGGTTATATATATCGAGCAACTAATATTCAGAATGGAAAAAATTATATTGGACAAACCGTTACAAGTCGATGGGCAGATGATAAGATACCTATAGAAGAACGTTGGAATGAAGAGATTCGAGAGGGCTATGCCAAACAAAAAAGGGGAGAAAAACTTCGTTACATAGAAAATGCTGTTATTAAACATGGTGAAGAAAATTTTGAATTAAAAGTAGAAGATGTAGCAAATAATCAAGAGGAATTGGATGAAAAAGAGGATCATTATATAATAAAATATGACACAATGAATCCAGATAAAGGCTATAATATGAGAGAGGGAGGTCGAGGAGGTAGATTAAGTGAGGCACTAAAAGAATACTTAAGTAAAAGAGGAACAGAAAAATGGCAAGAGGATCTTGAATATCAGAACAAACAGATAAATGAAAGGCGAGAAAGAGCAAAAGATCCAGAATGGCTTGATAAGATGGCTGAGGTAAATCAAGAGATAGCAAGAAATCCAGAGACTTTAGAGAAGATGAGTGAATCACTTTCAGAAAAATGGAAAGATCAGAAATATCAAGAAAATGTAAGTAGAGGAGTAAAAAATAATTGGCAAACTGTTAAATTTCGAGAAAGACAGTTCAAAGCTAAAGTTCAAGGAAAGAGAGAAATCCAAGATAAAGGAGAATTCTTAAAAGATATTCAAGAGATGAAAAAAAAGGATTTGAACCTAAAACATGATATGGATGGTAAATGCATCAATGATAGAATAAAAGAAATGCTTGGACATCATGGAATAAACAATTTTTCTCAAGCTAAAAAATATCTTGAAAATAAAAATCTAGATAATGTGTTAAAAGATATCAATGAGAATATGAAGACTCAATCCCAGGATTTTAAGGGAAAAAAGGAAATCTCAAATAAACGAGAGTTTTTGGAAGATATTCAAAATATGCAAAGAAAAGATATCGATACCAAATACAATATGAATAGGACAACTGTTAATAAAAGAATCCGAGAGATGTTAGGTGAGCATGGGGTTAAGAATTATACAGAGGCGAAAAAATATCTTGAGGGTAAGAATCTCGATAAAGTTGTAAAGGATATAAATGAAAGATTGAGTGATCAATCCCATAAATATGAGGGAAAGACTGAAATCTCTAATAAGCGAGAATTCTTAGAAGATATCCAAAACTTACAGAAAAATGAGATTGATATGAAATATGGAATGGATGCAAAAACAGTGAATAACAAGATAGAAGAGATGTTAGGTGAGCATGGAGTAAGAAATTATACTGGGGCAAAGGAATATCTACAAGATAAAAATCTTGATGATGTTGTTAAGGATATCGAGGACAGAAGTAGTGAGAAACAAGATGATACTCCAGTATCAGAAAATGGTCTAAAAGGTTCAGCACACGAGTCCAGAGAAGAGTCTGATATTAAAGTTCCTAATCAGGAATCTGATGAGGAAAAGAGTGAGGTGTCTATTGAAGATAACTCTGAGAAATCTTCTGAAGATGATAAAGAGGATACCAAAGAAGAATCAGCAACTGAAACCGCACATGAGTCTTCTATAATCAAGGCCAAAGATACTCCTGAAGAGGCGAATAATGAACAAAGATTAGAGACAAGCGGGCTCCCACCAGGTAAACGTTCAGATCAAGAGATGATAGAAGAGCATATTAAAGCACATGAGGATTTTTTAGATAGAATGAATGAACTAAGTAAGAGAGGATGGGTTGATTATTACGTAGGTAAAACAATAGTTGTAAAAGATAGGAGTATGGACAATTGGGAACGCCCAGAACCACATGAAAATACAAGTGGAAAAGATTATGATGGAATTGATAATTATTCCGATGCTGGTACTTCTAACTTAAATTCTGATTATAATGGTATTGACAAGTCATCTGAGAATGAATCTGATGATTTAAGGGGCATTGATGAAGACAATGAAGAGGGGGGAAAAGATTTTGAAGGAATTGATGATCACTCACGTGAAGGGAGTAAGGATTATGAAGCGAGAGATGAGGAATATGGTACTGGTGAACATGGAGGAGAAGCATAGTATTAGCATTAGAGAGGAGGAATTATTTTGGCAGGCTCGCATTCAGATAACACAAGCTCCAGAACCATTTAGACCTCGAGAAATTCCAGAAACGGCTGTTCCTTTTTATCAAAAACATGAGGATCTTAGGTCCTTTCTCTATGATCCGTTTGGGGTAGACCCTCCAGGAGTTTACGGTCTCGAATTAACTGCAAATGATAATATAGAGGTTGTATTTTTCACTAAGGTACTCTCAAAAATGGAAGCAATCAAATTAGGTCATGCGTGGCTTTCTAATTTGCGTTTTAAATTTATTGGGTTGGATGGAAATGTTGAAGCGAAGCCAATAAGAAAAGACAACCAAGATATATTGAAAAAGAGTCAATTATTTGAAATTATACTTCCCATGGGGTATATTAAGAACAAAATCAATATAATTGAAAGGTTTATTAGTGCTTTTTATCATAAAACAAGCCACACTTCGCAGTTAATTATCTTATGGCAGAGAGAACCTCGTACAGAGAAATCTCAAGAGCAATCTAATTTATTTAATATAAGGGTCTTTATAAAATGCGATTTGAACAATTCAAATGTAGAGGATAGATTAAAACTTGAGGGTACAATACAATTTCTGGCGATGGATATTGAAAACCAAATGGGGGATCGTGCGAGGGTTGTTAATCCGTCTGATGTTTCATATCGAAATATACTGGAAGGGAGTGTGTTTAATGACAGTCATGAATCCTTGAGAAATTTTGTACAAGAAGATGTGAATTTTGATTTTCCAGAGAATCTGCCATTACCAAGACTTCCTATTTTGAAAAATGAAAATGTTAGGTATATTGATATCCATGAAAAGTTTAAGAAAAGAGCGATAACAGTAGGACATCATATAAAAGATGGTGTTATAACAAAACATGAAACTTTTGTTCCAATTAATAAGCTTCCTCAAGATTTAGCTATTTTCGGGAAGTCTGGTAGTGGTAAAACCTATTTTCTTGCTCGATTCATACAAGAACTTGCTGAAAAATCAAAAAATGTAGGGATTTTAGTTCTGAATGTTGCTAAGGAATCTCAAGAGATTTTCTATCATAATTTTGATAAGGTAAAATATTCTGATGATGATTTTCATATACCTTATTTTATTCAAACTAAAAAAGAAACTCTTAAAAAACGTTTGCAAGAAACAGCTACATATATTTGTGCGTCGTTAGGATTGAAAAATGTGTTTGAAAAGATTATCTATCGTACTGAAATAGGTTTTTTAGAATTAAAAGATAAGGTGCCTGAATTTTTTATAGGTTTGCTAAGAGGTGTAGAGACTTACATTAAGAATAATCCCTATGGCCCTGAAGAACAAGCTAATTTATTACAAGTTTTCAGAAACCGAATGAATGTTTTTAATGAAGTAAAAGTCCAGAATGTATTAAAAATAACTGAGAATCTGCCAAAATGGGTTGATGATTGGTTAAACGGTAAAAATATCTTCCTTGATTTATCCATGTGCAGTAAATTTGTAAAAATGCTGATAGTAAATGCAATATTTCAGCTTGTAAGATCTGTTACAAAAGATAGCGAAGCTGAGGAGCTAAAATATCTTATTGTTATTGACGAGGCTCATGCTATTTTGGAAAAGCCTATTACTACAAACAGTGACGATGCTGATTTTATCATGAAAGAACAAATGGCAAAAATATTTTCTGAGCTATTGAAAGAATATCGAAGCCGAGGAGTAGGGTTTGTTATTGCTGATCAATCTCCTGATAACTTGTTTAAGGATGCGACTTCTCAACCAAGCATAAAAATCATTTTTAGGGAAGACTTTCCAAATAATACTCTTTTTTCTGAAGATCCTACAGAGCGACAAATGCTTACGCAATTAGAGAATAGGTTGGCATTGGTTATAAATGGAGCTAGTGGTGAAAAATATCTGATTAAAACATTAGATTATAAATTAGTTTAACACTTTATAAATTCTACAATGAAAGTTAAAAAAAAAATAAGATGAATTTATTATTAATAAACTAATTTTCATTGCACTAGTAGACTATTGCTGAAGAAAATGAGTTATTGAAACTATGCGTGGCAAAATCTAAAGTAGGTACATGAGTCGCAAAATACATCCACGCCCCACCATAATTTATATCAGTAAATAGCTTGCCATAGCTTGCACAGTCAATTATCAGTGAAGATGCTCTGTTATCAAAGCCTTTACCAAATATATCTTTGCAATAACCAAGATTTGGATAAGCTCTGGAATACCTTATGCCACAATAAGAGTGTCCTCCTGGAAGTACTACAAAAACCCATGGTGGCATATACATAACACCATCAAAGAGATATAAACTATGTGATTTGAATTTAAAATGTGGATCATGATCTTCTAAAATTTCTCTTCTCTTTTTTAGTTCGCCTGGCTTAAGGTTATGTCGCTCCAAAAATTTTTTATACTTTTGATTAGCTCTTTTTACCTCCTTCATTTGATATTGCTTTATTTCCTCATCTTCTTCAGGGGTTCTTTTTCTCTTCAATTTTTTTTCTAGCTCTTTCATTTTTTGGTATTCATCAAACCTATTGGTATCTTTCAACCATTTTTCCAGTTTTTCTTCATCAGAAAAACCAAACGCAGTTCCATCTTCAGCTGCTTCACGCGGTACATATATTACTTGTATTTTTCCTCCTTTTTCTTTCCTAAAATCTTCTGCTGTAAATTTCTTCTTTGGCCCTATATATTGCTTTCGATCTTCTGAAATAGAATATTCTTCTCCATCTATTATAAACTTGGAAATATCTTTAACCATTTATATCAACTCCTATATCTTTTTTTGGATTTCAAATCTCTCCTCCCAAATTATTGAGAAGAAATATTATATTTATATGAAATTGAGCTTTTAAAGTCTTTGCCAAAAATGTAAAAAAAGCATTATCCCTTTTTTTAGGAAGTGGTATTATGGCATTGGCCATATATAGAGCTACGGGAGAAAAATATCTGATTAAAACAATAGAATTTTATTTAAAATGATTTTATTAATGGACAATCTATTATTAAATAAGGGAATATTCTTAAATTGAGAAATTTATTGGGCTTTAAATAGGAGTGTTTCGAATACTTAGTAGCCCTGATCACTACAAAGAAAAGAGAAATATACCATGACAAATCTTAAAATTCTTAATCCTCTTTTTTCTTCTCTTTTCTTCTTTCATTTAATCTACGCCTATTAAAAAGGAACGTGAGCTGAATTTAGACCTACGTGAATCAGGTCGGATTCTATCTACTGGGTTTGTTGGTTGACTGAGGATAAGGGAAAATCAACAAATTAATTTTACTCGTGTGGTATTTCTTTAAATTTATTCAGTTATTTTATTTATGAATCCCTTCACTAAATGTTGTAAAATTAAATTACCGTGATTTACAATGAATTTATCTCTTTCATCATCAAGCCCTTTATCACCATGGAATAAATTATTTCTTGCTCTGATAATAAATTCAATAATTCCCTCAAAATCTTCCTCAGAGTTTAATTTCCCATTCCATCTTTTATCTCCATTTGGTTTCATATTTTCTAAGGATTTATCATCTAGTCTATGTTTCAATAATAGTAAGTCATTTTTATCAGCATTAGAAAAGAAATATTGTTTAATCATATTATCATTTTTTATTGCTTTTATCGTCTTATAATTTTTTAATTTTACAAACACTTCTAATGAAATGAAATACAGAATAAATTTAACAAAATCATCTTTTTCTTCCTTTAAAGCACGGGTAAACCATTCTTGTGCTCTCTTCTCATAATTCATTGTATATACACTCTAAATTTTTTATAATTTTTGAATCATTAATATTTAATTTTATATCTAGTAATATAAGAAAACTTTATTTAAGAAAACCTTATGTAGTTAATTCAAAAGATAAAATCCAACTCAAATTCGAAATAAATATTTACTGAGTTCTTGAGCTGGTATTTGGACTTTTTTTCCTAATTTTTAGATTTTAAAGTTAAAATTATTAATCTTAAGTTATAAAGTTCGAATATAATCTTTGAATTTACCGACACAATCCTCGTAATTCACCACCCAATCCAGAGGATGAGCTACGTGACGGAATTTTGGACTGTTTAGTGTATTTAAGCGTATTTAATTTGTATATCAAAATTTTATTTCATTTTTTTAAATTGATAGAAATCCGATACTATTTTTTAATTAACAATGAATTACTCTATCGTTTAAAGTATTGTCAATTCTCATTTAAGAATAAAAATATTCTTTAGGTGAAAAGTAAATGGAAAATAAAATGTATACGCTACAAATTCGAGATACAGAGAACCCTAAATTACTCAATGATCTTATTTGTAAGTTTCTAGATTTTTATCGAGAATTTTGTACAGTGGATTTTATTATACAGGAAAAGACTACTTATAAAACAAGTAAAAACTTTAAGATTAAAGGATTAGATGCTTGGTTGTATTAAAAATGCTATAATAGATGATAAATTAATGAAAATAAAGAAAATTGAAAACACTGTAAAGACAGGTGTAAGACCTGAAACTCGTATTGAAATTCTACAGAAAGAAGAAAGAGCAAAGATACAGTAATTGAAATTAAGAGGCGGAAGACTAGATAAAATAAATATGAAACAGATCAAGGTCTAGTCTAGTTTAACCACCTCAACCTAATATTATTTTTTTTTCTTTTATATTTTTCCTCTATTTTTTTAGAATTTTATTAAAAACTCAATAAATTTCTCAGATGGAAAGTTAATATAACTACTATTTTCTTTAATTATTTATTTTAAATTCTTATAACATTCCCAACAAAGGGGTTTTCTATAAGAAGTTTTTGCTTTTACACCACAAGCATGACAATAATTCTCTGGATAATCCGGATCACCAAATTCAACCCAAACTTTATAACAAGAATCACATAAAGGTATATCAGGATTAAAAGCTAAAATTTCATGATATCTAATGCAGAATCCAGTCCCCTTATCTAAGACCTGTTCTTCAGTGTCTGTATTTTTTTCGTCAATGATTCTTTCTATGATTGATGATTGAAAAATTGAATCTGCTTCAGATAAAGCATCATTGAATAGTTTTTCGTTCTCACTTTTTTTTATGTAAACACCCATTTCTCGGTTATTTTTTATTGAATAGTCATATAAATTCAGTGAAGTAATTACCATTTGTTCTTCATTGAAGTAGCATTTTGCATGTAGAGATTCACAAAAATATAATTCAAGATTGTTTAATTGATCTAAATTATCATATTCTTCAGAATCTAATTCTTTTTTGCCATAGACTAATTTAATTCTCACACCTCTATAATTTGCGTCTTTTAATCTTTGAAAGAATAGATTTGAGAGTTTTATAAAAGGTGTAATCAGAATTAACTCTTTTTTTGCTTCTCTTATTATTTTTTCTACTTTTGCAGTAGTTTCTAATGTTGTTAAAAATTTAACTGTCATTCGATTTCACCCTACTAATTCTAAATAAGTATTTGTATGATCTTTCCAATATAAAGGAATTGGATAGTTTATTCTTACATTTTGAGGAATTTTTTTGTCTTTTTTCCATCCTCCCTTAATTATACTTTTAGGTATCCATAATCCCTTTTCATCTAAGTTCCTTTCAAATAAAACTGCTTTATTAGTCTCAAATTCATAATAAATATTTCCTATATAATTACCATCTTTAAGATTGTAAGAATATTCCACAGATTCCCCTTCATCTTGGTTACCGTCACTCATTTAAATTCACCCTAATAATTTTTTTCCTCTTCTCTTTTTCGTTTAAAAAATACTTGATACTCTTCCAATGAGTACTCTTCTTCTATAATCCTTTCAATATGAACTACTTCCCAGCCATCAGCACTAAAGTAGTTTAAAATATCGGCAACTGTGGAAGAGGCAATTTTATCCTTTTCATCGACTAGTGGAAATGGCCCAGCACCGTTAAGTTCATCAAATTCATAATAAGTCTCATATTTCTCAGTATCTGGGTGTCTTCGAGAAAGTATATTAATAAAAATTTCTTTATATTCAAATGCTCTTGGTTTTTTGGCTCGTTTCACCCTTTTAACTATTTCCATATCTTTACATTCATAACAGACGCTAATAACATTGCCCCAATCATATTTATCGTATTGAATAGGATTTCTGAACTTTAAAGTAAGCCTCTCAGGATCGACAATTTTTTGGCATATATGACACTTATTTTTATCTCGATAAAAATACACATCTTCTATTCCTTTTTTTACTAATATACGACTTGGGCGTTTACTATCATCAACTTCGAAAAAGTCTTTATTTCTACTAATTCGTTGAATTAATGTATCAGTTTTTAGACCAAGTTCATCAGCTAGATAATTATATGTGAATCGAGTGAAATTTGATCGAATGAACTTATCTAAAATTTCTAGGACAGATTTAGGAATTTTTGATTTAATCATTTCATGTAAGTAATATCCTTACATATATATAAATTTAACTGACAATGTAAGGAAAACTTTTAAAATAAATTTATTTGTATTTTTACTTTTTTATTAAAATTACTGTTAGCATACAAAAAACTCCAAGTATTATGATATTTTTAAATACGATATATGAGAGATTTGTAGGGATATTGAAATTTAAAATTTATATATTCTTAAAGTTATTTCTTTCTTCTATTAGAGATCTAGCCTTTTGATAAGAATTGCTATTATTAAGAAAATATCTAGATAATCCTGAATATTTTTCCTCTTTCTTAGTTGTTCCTTCGATAATCTCCAAAGCTTCCCTCAGTTTATTTAGTCTTCTTAATTCTTTCAATTCAGTATTACTAGCATTAAATTTATTGAGAGCTTCTTCCAGATGTCTTAAAAAAATTTCTAGCTCAATTAAAATATAACTCCTTTCCTTTACTAATGAAATACGATTTAAATCACAAACATCAATAGTTCTTTTGGCTATTTCTATATCAGGAGATGTGATTGAAACCTCGATTCTGAGATATTCATATTTAAAGTGTGGTTCAGGATCAATCTCATATGGATTTATAATGGGCATAGATACAGTATCATGAGCAGATTTTAAAAGATTACACTTCTTACAAGATGGTAGTAAGTTTAGCCATTCAAACCAAAATTCTGGATATTTCATCTTAGGTTTAAAATGATCAACTTCTAAGAATCCTCCAATTGGTCTAGTTTCACAATATGCACATTTATCAATGCTAGAATTAAATAAAACATTTTTAACATCTTTTTGTTTATAGTTATTAAGAAACTTTTTTTTTTCCTCTGGGATCGCTACTATTGAACCATAATTTTTAATTAGGTCATTAATTTGCTTTTGAGATTCTAACAATATCGGAGGTATTTCCGACGATTTTTGTAAGTAAATCATGAATTATCATCTAAAGTTAAGGATGCTAGTTTTATCTTCAATCTTTCTACAATTGTATCTGATGGATGAGTTATTTTTTCCATAGTTGATATTACGTCTTTCAATGCTTCAATATTCTTTTTATCTATATACTCTAGTGCTTTTTTATATAATATTGAGTAAAATTTATTTTCTAAACTTTTCACACCCATTAAATCTTCAAGAATTTGATCTGTTGACCACCCTGAATAAATTTTAGGTGTAGGCTTTACATTTATTATTCTACTAAATTGTGGTAAAATTATTATTTCATTTGATTCTGCAGTCGCTATTAAATGTGGTGAATGTGTTGATATAATAAATTGAATTTTAGGAAAAAATTTTTCTAATGTTCTTCTGATAGTGAATTGCCACTCTGGATGCATATGAACATCTAATTCATCAATAATTACCGTGCCTGAAGCATTTTCAACAACTCTATTATTTCCATCATATATATCTTCAACCCAATTAAATACAGTTAAAATTAAAGATAAGATTGATTGATACCCAGCGGATAATTCTTCAAGGTAACAATTTACTCCATTTAAACTAAATATTGGTTCTAAATCTTTTTGAATATCAATAAAATCAAATTTAACATCAGAAGGTCCGAGATATTTCATATTTTTGAGTAGCCATTCCCAATTTCTTGTTATAATATCTGCCCATTTTTTATCAATTTGAAAATACCTATTAATCATCCATTGCTTTACATCAGGCATGATAATTCCTTCTAGATATTTAACAGCATTTGCTCTATAGTGTTGCCTTTGCACTTTAGGAGATTCTTCTCTTTGCATACCAGAAATTCTTTTATATCCAATTTTTCTATATGCTCCGATGATCAATGGGGAAAAATTAATATCTGATTCTCTTAATTGAAATGAAGTAATTGATGTATATCCACTTTTTTCAGGTGGATCGAATATTCGAAATAATCTCGCGTTTCGATAAATATTACCTTGTAGAACAGACCCTTTTCCCACTCCTAAACGATATCTTTTATTATTTAAACTTAAATCAATCCAAATTTCAGCATTATTTCCATATCTCGAAAAATATGCAGATTCATGAGGGTTTAGACATATTGCAATGCATCTAAAGATTGATGTTTTCCCACTTCCGTTTGGACCAATGATGAAGTTAAATTTCCTATTAAATTCAATATTCAATTCTACAAATAACCCAACATTTTTTGCATGGAAAAATTCTATATAAGAGTCAAATTCTTGCATTTTTATCGCTTGCATTATATCGTGTTTGATATTAACCTTTTTTGGATAACTTTTTAATAATATATTTTAAGAGACCTTTCTTATAAAAATTGACTTAAGGAAAGTTTAAGTTATACAAAAAAAAATCCTGTTTTTTATCATAAGTAAAAAATCGTTTTATTTTTAAAATTCTTACACAATTAAGAATTAAATGTTAAGTTTTTTGGAGTCTACTGAAATTCTAGCATTTATCCTAGGATTAAACTTGGTTTTAGTAATTCTAAATATAGTATTCTTTATCTCTCGAAAGCGTGAGGATTCAGCCAATAAGTTAAAGATTATAATCATCATCTTATTAGGGATAGCAATTTCAATTTTTGCATTAAATTCACTTCCTTTCCTTAGAATAACTTCAGAATCAATAAACTCTACCGAAAAAGTAGGATTTAGCTATATATTCCTTATTCTCTTATGTATTTCTATGGGGTTGTTTTTTTATTCAATATACCATATTAATGATGACTTAGTGGAATTGGAAAAACCCTCTTTTTTTAAATCTCGGAAAGGAAAGATAAAGATAGGGAAGATTATAGAGAAAGGACGTATGAAACATAAATTCTCGCTTTCCCTTGAAGACCTTGAGAAGCATATGTTTGTTTGCGGTGCTACAGGTACAGGCAAGAGTAATTTTTTACAGCATTTCTTAATTAACTTTACGCAACGCTACAAAATTCCTTTCCTATTAGTTGAGTTCAAGGGAGAATATCATTTTTTACAGAGAAAAATCGAAGACTTACTTATAATAAGACCTGGAGAAAACTTTTCAATAAATATATTTATTCCGGGAGATTCACTTCCAGAAGTCCACGCTGAACGGATTTTTGATATATTAAAAAGCGGGAAATTTTTAGATGAGAAGGCTGAATTTTCCCCTCAGATGGAAAAAGTACTCGTCGAGATATTAACGAAAGTCTGCCAGAACAAAAAGTTCCAGAGTTGGCAAGGATTTTATGACTATTGTAAAGGGTATGCGAAGAATAAGAAAGATGAAATTCCGATGCTAAGCCAAACCCTTATTAGTATTACAAATAGAATTAGGAGGTTTTCTTTGGGCTCATTAAAGGCGTTATTTGACACTGAACATAAAATTAAGACAGAGGGGCTTTTCGAAAGGAATATATTAATAGATTTAAGTTCTATAATCCGTTTAGGAGGGGAAAAAGAAGATGCTCTCTTTTTTCTTAATATGATTTTGAAATATCTTTGGGATAAGAATCTTACACGAGGGGCCTACAATTTCCAAGGGATAAAACATATTACAATTGTCGAAGATACTCAATATTTTGCTCCGAAGGATCTAACTCGAAAGAATAAATTAACATCTTATTTAGAAGACATTGCTTTACTACAAAGGGGTACAGGAGAGTGTTTAATCTCATTAGCTACTCACCCAGATATAAGTGAAGAAATTTTAGCGAATTGTGGGGTTCTAATATGTTTTAAGACTCATATGGCTAAAGACTTCCTCTGTAAATTGTTAAATTTAGATATTAAGCATGAAAGTTATTTATCTATTTTAAAGAAGGGGCAATGCATTGTCCGTGTAAATTCCATTGAAAGACCTTTTCTGCTTAAAGTGCCACACATTCCGAGGGAATGGCTAAAAATATCAGAAATCAATACTAGTAATGCATTAGTCTTAGAAAAATCTGAGAAATTAAAAAAAGAGGGATTACAAATTCCACAAAACAAGCAAAAGCACTATTTAAGAAATTTTCTTAAAAAGAGTGCTGTTTATTTAAAAAAAGTCAAAAATCAAAGTGGTGATAATATGACAAAGCAACAAAAAGAAAATGATAAACAGAAATTAAACGAAATTTGGGATGATGAAAGAGATTTAGATGATTTTGATCAAGAAAATAATCCTGAGATTATTCAGGTCCCTAAAGTACCCTTCGACAGACTTAGAAAATGTTTGGATGAGTTATACGAGAAACAGGAAAAACGCAAAAAAATTTCTATGTAGAGTTTAAATAATCGAAATAGGACTAATTATAGATGTCATTATTATTTCCATATAAAATTCTTAGTAATCCTTTTGAGGATATTTTAATAGGATTAGAAGCATTTTGTTTAGCTTTCAATGAATTTGCCGAGATCTTTTTTGGATATATGAAATATATTATTGTTTTTATCCTACTAGCTATTGGGATTTCAACGCTGTTAAAATTACGGGGGAATTATATTCAGGAAAGAATGAGAAATATGGATATGAAGATAGATGAGATTAATCATTTTAAGAAACCTCGATTAATTATCGGATGTGTTTATATTGTGCTAGCATTTGGAATTTTATTTAATTATATCACGTATGCCTTAATGTGGGTTTTAGATCCTTTACCTGACAGGTTAATCTTCAATTTCATAAATTTTAGTGGTATTATCGATCCTTTAATCTTGAATAGAATCATGGATATTAGTGCTTCAATTTATCCACATGAACAAACTATTTATTACTGTGTAGCAATGGGATCATTCACAGCAATTGTGGATGTAATAATCGCTATATGGTATTTAGTAAACAGAGTACCATTTAATCCTAAAATGGCGTTTTCTCTTCTAATTGGGGGTGTGACAGCGGGAATTTTATTAGGATTTACTACCTGTCTTCCCTTTTTCTTATAAATTTTACTTCTAATCATCTATTTTTATGAAGTTTCTTAACCTTTTTTTTTTTATTTTAATAACAACAATTTTTTTTTATAACAATTATTAACAAAATAATTGAGATTCTTCCATATTTTATAGAATTAAGTCAAATTTCGGCTGATTCTATTTTTTGAAATAATTCTATACAAGTTCCATAAAGAATTGGAACTATCGTGGAAGTATCGGAAGCTCAATTATAAACATAATTATTTCTCAAAAGTTGATTAGTCATCAATTAGATGATAAATTGAATTTTAAACTCTATAAAAAAAAATGTGAAAAATATGAAAAAAAAAAAATCAATAATAGTCTTACTTTTGATTTTGCTTTCTAGTATTATTGTTTCTAATACAAGTGATTTACTGATCATTAATGATACTAGTGATGTAGTAGAACATCTACAACTAAAATCAAACGGTTTCTATAATTTAACAGGATCTATTTATATCGATGATACTGATCCTAACTATAATTGGAGTAAAACAGTGGCAGATAATGAATGGTGTTCAGGCTCAGGAACATTTTCAGATCCTTATATTATTGAAGATATCTACATGAACCAAACTGGAATTGATACGCCCTCTATTACTATAAAAAATTCAAATAGTTATTTTATAATAAGGAACTGCTCGATTTATCGTTGTGTTGGGATCTATCTTAAAAATACTAGCCATGGAAATTTAACTGAAAATTATTTTGAGTGGTTGTATCATATTCCCTATGATTATTCTATACAAGGGGAGGATATATTAATTGATGAATGCAGTGATATTAATTTTTATGATAATCAAATTAACTTGATATGGATAATGTTTTTCAACTCGACACAATGCACGTTAGCAAATAATAAATTAGTAAATTCTTTTCTCTATCCTTATGAAAGTACTTACCTATCAATCACTGATAATAAATTGAGTGGTTATAGCATCCCAGGATTTTTATCATACGGGGAAGCTAGGATAAAAACTTACTCCGTAAACAACAGTATGATTAGTGGAAATTCTATTGTAATTGCAAATCCTAAGATGGGATATTTTGGTATCAGTTTTGACGGGAATGGTTCTTCGATTATAAATAATAATATTACTTTTATAGATGTAGATGGTTATAAATTTGGAATGACATGGACTTCAATTTACACTAACATAATAGATAATAATAGACTATATGGTTGCGGATTTATGCACGGTGCGGATATTTATACGCTTACAGACAAAACTATATTAGGTACTAATTATGTAAATGATAGATATTTTTACCATTATTTTAATGAAACTAACTTGGGATCGTTAGATTTTGCGGGAGCTGGACAGATAATACTACAAAATTGTAACAATTCAATCATACAGAATCAAGATCTTACGAACGCATCCATAGGTGCTATATTATGGAGTTGTAATGATATTATGATTAATGCTAATAACTTATCATATAATCATTATAGTGGAGTTTATACAGAGGATTGTAAAAATATTACAATTTATAAGAATGATATAAACTATTGCGCGGGCGGGATTTCCCTATGGTCAACGATATTATCCACTATCGAGGAAAATAATATTTTCTATTCCCAAAGAGGCATAAACTTAAGGGGTAATAATAATACTATCAAAAAGAATTTTATATTTCATAATGAAGATGGGCTTAATTCACGTGGGCAGAGTTTCAACACCATAGTTAAAAATGATTTTTTTAATAATAGTTTTGCTATAGAGGCATCCGACATCAATGGTTTTAATTTCTCTGAAAATATTGTAAGATACAATACTGAAGGTATATATGTAGGAGGTTTTGATGGCATAAATTACTTCTCCAATAATACAATTGAACACAATACTCGTTATGGATTATGGATTTATCGTACCAATGATACAAACGAAATTGTTGACAATGTTATTCGATATAATCAATACGGCTTGAAAGTATTAAGTACTCATAACTCAATTATCAAAAACAATACATTATATAATAATCGAGTAGGGATACAATTTTCTAGCGATGACAATGTCATCACCGATAATAAATTCATCAATAACACTGAATATGGTATGGTTCTTGATTTTAGAGTTTGGTGGGAGGACACTCATTGTGAAAACAATATTATTACTGACAACTCTTTTTATGGTTGTGGATTGGGTGTATCAGAAAGTGATATAGACGATATGACAGTCATGAATCTTATCGATGATACAAATCTCGTAAACGGAAAACCATTAAGATTTTTTGTGAATGAGACTGGAGTTGGCTCGATTATACCCGTGAGTGTGGCGGGACAAATTGTATTGATAAACTGTACTGATACATATCTCGAAGTAATGGATGTTTCTAATAGCTCTATTGGTATCATTATGAGTTATTGTGAGGATGTAAGAGTCTGGAAAATCAATTCTACCAACAATAAACTGCATGGAATTTATCTCTTTAATTGTGATAATATCAGCATATCTGATTCAATCTTGAGTTATAATAAAGGGGCGGGTATTCACGCGAATGAGGGATCGAACATTAATGCTTCTGATAACGAAATTAATTCTAACAATGAAGGAATCTATTTATTCAAATCTTCTTACAATCTTTTCAAATCAAATGAAATTTTCGATAACTTTAACACGGGCATAAATATTGCTACAACAGACTCTAAAAATAATACTATATACATGAATCATTTTGACAATCCTAATAATATTAATGCCATTGATAATGGTGTTGATAATGAATGGGACAATGGATCAATAGGAAATGAATGGCATGATTATGATGGATTTGATTGCGACGGAGATGGAATTGGAGAAACTGCTTATATTTCAGGCAATATAGTCGATAATTTTCCTATAAGTTATAATTTAGATACATTTAATCCAATAATTATCGTTCTAAGTCCAGAGGATAATGAAGTTTTTGGTGAAGATCCACCAATTCTATCAATAACAATTGAAGAATATATATTATGGGGATTTTGGTACACATTAGATGGGGGAAAACACAATTTTACATCAGAAGAAGATGTAAGTGAAGCAGAAATTAATATTAATGAAGCATTTTGGGATAATCTTAATGATGGTGAATATCTATTAGAAGTATACGCAAGAGATATAGCAGGAAATTTAGGTTATGCAATGGTAACCATTATCAAGAATGTACCCGATGAAATTCCTTTCGAACTGATTATTTTAACATCGGTTATTAGTGGAGTTGCAGTGATAGGAGTAGTAAGTTACCTTTTAATTCGACGAAAAAGGAAGTAAATGCTAAAAAAATCGATTTTTTTTTCTTTTTTTTTATTTTATATGTTCCAAGATTTTAGACAAAAAATTGGAGATTCTTCCATATTCTATAGGATTAAATCAAATTTGAGCTAATTTACTTTTCATATCTATTTTATACAACATCCACAAAGAATTGGAACTATCATGGAAGTATCGGAAGCTCAATTATAAAGGAAACTATATCTCAAACTTACAAAAATCATCATTTAAATTATATTATAAAATTTAAAAAAAAGGGTAATAAAACATGAAAATAAGAAAAAAAAAAACTAAAATAATAATGTTTTTTGGGCTATTTCTAATTTTTTCAGGACTTTCATCGATTTTTAGCTTTGATGGTTTGAATTGTATTAACACAGTAAATTCTGCTAGCGATCAAAATTTTAATTATATGGGCAATTACAAAAATCTTAAGATATCAGGTTACTGGTTGACTAAGTTTATACATGTTGACGGAAATTGGTCAGAAACTGCGTTTGTTTATGATTGGTGTAGTGGGGATGGCTCATGGGGTAATCCCTACACTATTGAAAATGTCACAATTGATGCAAGTACTTCACCTACGGGAAGTGGAATTTTTATATATAATTCCAAAAATGAGTATTTTATAATAAGAAAATGTAAAATTTACAATGCGGGTAGCGAGACGGATGA
>Ga0114922_10002381_pt1 | contig 17622 bp, 10 predicted proteins | sample AartaG_FD_100975 | JGI IMG/M metagenome (GOLD analysis project Ga0114922, IMG submission 100975) | Deep subsurface microbial communities from Aarhus Bay to uncover new lineages of life (NeLLi) - Aarhus_00045 metaG | ecosystem: Environmental > Aquatic > Marine > Oceanic > Sediment | place...
ACGTGAACAACATCCTCTACCATGAATGGTTTCCTCAGATCTTCATGGACATGCACCACATGGGGAATTCAGCGGCCCGGTTGTTTCTCTCCCCTTTGTATGAACCCCGTCATCATTCCTTGGATCCTCTGTTAACCCGCGAGATCGAGCTGACAGGCGCTTATATGAGGACTGTATTGGAAGAACAGAGGAAAATTGCAGTAATGCATTATGCCCTTTGGAACCACTGGCGAATGTCTGCGATCCATACATGCGCCCTGTGGCATAATGTGGCAACTATTCTATTCGAAGCTGCGTCCACTCCCATGGCAACCCCTATTTTTCAGAGAGCGCGGGACCTCGCTCCGCCGAACAGGGGAGGGCTCGGAACGCAAGGTAACACCCAGACCATCAATTACCCCAGTCCCTGGCCGGGAGGATGGTGGAGACTCAGGGACATTGTGGAATATTCCTACTGGTCTGTCATCGGCTTCCTGGAAACCGGCACAATACATAGAGAAAAATATCTCATGAACATGTACCGAATGGCCAGAAACTCCATTGAAAAAGGTAAAAACGAAGCGCCTTATGCTTATGTCATTCCACAAGCCCAAAAAGATCCCAACACCGTAGCTAAGATGATCGACATCCTCATTTCCGGCGGGATAGAAATCCATCAATCAAAAAATTCCTTTATTGCACAAGATCGTGAATATCCGAAGGGGACCTATGTGGCTCTGATGTCCCAGGCATACCGGCCCTATCTCATTGATATCCTGGGGCCGCAAATATACCCGGATCGAAGACAGTATGAGGGCGGCCCGCCTGAAAGCACTTTTGACCTGACAGGCTGGACCCTGGCTTACCAAATGGGAGTGGAGGCTATAAAAGTGGATTCCCCTTTCAAGGCTCAATTGATGCCGATCCAAAAAGCGGATTTTCCCCTGGGAAAGGTCAACGGAAGTGGAAACATGTATATTCTGGATCATGCTGTCCTGGACAGCTTCAGGGCCGTTAATCGGCTTTTAAAAGAAAGGGCGAATGTCAGCTGGGCGACTCAGCCTTTCAATGCAGGAGGGAGGAAATATCCAGCAGGAGCAATCGTCATCTCTGGTACTGGCATCAGAAACAAAATTCAATCTCTGGCCAAAGAGTTTCACCTTCAAGTTCAGGCCGGCGGCTCCACTGACAAGCTCATGAAGCTGAAGCCACTCAAGTTGGGCCTCTATAAACCATGGGTTGCCAACATGGATGAGGGATGGACGCGCTGGATATTCGACAACTGGGAATTTCCTTATACAGCCGTTCATGATGCAGAAATCCGCAATGGCAATCTCAAGCAAAAATATGATGTTATTGTATTAACGAACCTATCCTCTCAGCGCATTATCAACGGTCACCGAGAAGGAAGGATCCCTTCCCAATATGCAGGAGGTGTCGGAGAACAGGGATTAGCCGCTTTGCTCCAGTTTGTCAAAGAGGGGGGGACTTTAATCACCCTCAATGCGTCATGCCAATTACCCATCGAATACTTCAAAGTCCCCTTGCGGAATGTCGCCCGAAATTATCCCTCCACCGAATTTTTCTGCCCCAGTGCGATTCTTAGAGTGGGCGTGGAAAACACTCATCCTATCGGGTATGGAATGGACAAGAGTGCCAATGTCGTTTTTTTTGGGAGTCCTGTCTTTGAATTCATAAAGATGGGTATGAAAGAATCAGATGAAAAGGAAACATTGCTTAAGTCTTTAAATGTCGTAGTGCGCTATCCCAACGGCAATCCATTCATGAGCGGTCGCCTTATCGGAGATCATATCTTCCATAATAAACCGGCTCTTGTAGAGATTGACTATGGAAGAGGCAAGGTCATCATGTTCGGCTTCCGTCCTCAAAACCGTGCTCAGCCGCATGGGACATTCATGCTGTTTTTTAACTCCCTTTATTACGGTCCAGCAGCAACAGAGACAAGATAATCAAAGCCAGTTTGTATTTAGGGGGGGATGATGGGAAGATGATGACTTGCTTTCTAGTCCTACCTGCCGCTTCCGCGCATTCTCAATCCCAGCAATAGATAAATTAGGTCCTTTTAGCGAGAGAGGGATTACTGGTAATGCTCTATGGATTTGCCCTTCCGAGTTTTCTGTGAGCCTTTATTCGTACCGCAGCGAGTCGACCGGATCTGCAACAGCCGCTTTTATGGATTGAAAGCTGACTGTTATGAGCGCAATGACAAAGGCCAAGATGCCTGAGAGAATAAAAATTTCGATCCCGAAGCTTGTTCTGTAGGCAAAGTTCTGGAGCCACTTGTTCATGGCAAAATAGGCGGTTGGCCAGGCAATCACATTCGCAACCATAACCCATTTCAGGAAATCTTTGGAAAGAAGCAGTGTGATTCCCGATACTGAAGCGCCCAATACTTTCCTTATCCCAATCTCTTTGGTGCGCATTTCTGTCATTTGTGCGGCCAGACCAAATAGGCCCAGGCAAGAGATGAATATGGCAAGAAATGTAAAATAGCCAAAAACACTCCCTGTTTTCTGTTCACTCTTGTAGAGTTTATCGAAAGTCGAATCTAAGAAATTGTATTTAGAGGGGAAGTTTGGAGTGAATTTATTCCAGACGCTTTCAATATACCCTAATGTTCCAGGCAAATCCGAAATATCCGATCTAACTCTTATGCAGAAGAAATTGAATTTTTCAGGTGCTATAAACATAACTAAAGGATCTATCTCATCATGGAGAGGCCTGAAATGAAAATCTTTCACAACACCTATGATCGTGCAATCTCGCATACCATCGTGTGTGGGGGCTGAAAAGCGTTTCCCCACCGGCGACTCAATATCCATGGCTTTCACCGCCGCTTCATTGATGATACAGGCCTCTGAGGCATCGGTCGCGTAGTCTTTAGAAAAACCTCTTCCCTGGACGACAGTCATATTCATTGTTTCGATGAAGTCATGATCAACCAGGAGTTCGTTCATCCGAGACTCTTTTTTTGGATCTTTTCCCTCCCAATCATATCCAATGTGAACATAACCGATGAGAACCGGCACTTCAGATGTTGCTGCGACATGTGAAATCCTGGAATCTTGTGATAACTCGCTTTTAAACACCTCATACTGCTGAGCCGCGTTTCCTCTTAAGGGAATGGTGATTATATGCTCTTTTTGATATCCCAGGTTTATGTTTTGGATAAAATGGAGTTGTTTAAAAATCACAAAGGTGGAAATGATTAGAAAGACAGATATAGAAAATTGGATGACGACAAGAGCTTTTCTGAATACGGTTTTTTTCGTTCTTCCGGATGTTTGTATTAAAGAACCTGACAGGATATTTACAGGCTTGAAGGAAGACAGGAAGAGAGCGGGATAACTGCCAGCCAGCAACCCGGAAAAAAGTACAATCGCCACAAATCCAAGGAGTAAACTCCAATTTCCCTGAGGATTCAGGACCAAATGTTTATCAGCAAGATTATTGAATGCCGGGAGTAAAAGAATGACAAGAACGACTGAAAAAGTAAGGGCGATTAAGGACAGGAGCACAGACTCTCCCATGAATTGTTTGATAAGGTCAGCTCTTTGAGCCCCGGTGACTTTTCTCATGCCGACCTCTTTTGCCCTTGTGGAGGATCTGGCTGTCGTCAGATTCATAAAATTGATGCAGGCAATCACAAGAATGAAAACAGCTATAATCGAAAACACATAGACATAACGCATATCACCGCCTCCATCCACGCCATAGAGATGAATGCGGGTCAATGGCTCCAGTTCAAGTTTTGGCCCTTCTCTCAAATTGTGTTCTTGGAGAAGGCCAGCGATTTTATTCTCAAAGTCTTTAGATGGAGTGTTGTCTTGAAGCATGACATAGGTGTAGACCTGGAAGCGGCCCCAATTGGAGGGATCACGATCCCTTTTCTCAAAGATCTCGAAAGGAATCAAGAAGTCGAAATGGAGGTGTGAGTTTTGAGGCATATCTTTGATAACTCCAGTGACTGTAAAATCCAATGCATTGTTCAGCTTAAGGTTTTTCCCTAGAGGATCCTCAGTGCCAAAAAATTTCTTTGCCATTTCTTGAGATATGACGATGGCGAAGGGAGCAGAAAGGGCTGTTTTGGAATCTCCTTTGACAAAAGGGAAAGAAAATATTTCAAAAAAAGATGGATCCACATAAGCCCCGATTTCATCATACTTCTTCTCCTCCCGTGTGACCAAGTCCCTAAAATCACTGACTCTAACGGAATCGATAACTTCCGGAAATTCCTGTTTGAGCGCAGGGCCCACCGGGATGGAAACAATTGGCCAGACCACACCATAGTTTTGATCATTCATGTTCACTCTGTAGATGTTTTCGGCATTTTCATGGAACCTGTCAAAGTTCAGCTCATCCTGAACCCACAGAAGGATCAAAATACAGATGGCCATGCCGATGGCCAACCCGGCAATGTTGATGAAAGAATACCCTTTGTGTCTTTTCATGTTCCTGAAAGCGATTTTTAGATAGTTAGTTATCATTTCTCCTCTCCAATAAATTAAATTTTTTATAAACGAAGGGAACAAAATAACAATTTGCATCCAATAGAATATTCGGGCTTTAAACAGCCCATTTTGACTGGCGACAGCGTTGAACCTCTCCTCAAAATCTCCCAGTCCCGAATATCGCACATGAGGATCGAGCATGCGCTCCAGTATCCATGCAGCGAATTTAGGTGGGGATATGATTCGCATTATTCCTTCTCCTCAAACGCAGGGAGATCTGACCAGATAAGAGAATTTATGCGCTTGACTGCCAACAAGGCTTGCTGACCCTCAGGTGTAAGTTTGTAATATATTTTACGCCTTCCACCTCGCTCAGCCGTGGGCTCTCCTTCAATCGATACAACGAGGCCGTGTTTCAACAGCCGGCTCAAAGATGCGTATATGGAACCGGTCAGCCATGATTTACCCGTCGCTTTTATGACCTCTTCCAGAATAGTGATTCCATAGGCATTGTCCTCTAGACGCCAGATGCTGAGAAGTATGACTTCTTCGATTCGTGATATCATTCTCATTTTTTTCCCTCTATATATGTATACGTTTATTGGACAAATAAGGTGCCATTTATAAGAAAAAAAATTCAACTCCCGATCGCAGTCATTTAGAAGTTTCGATTGACTATTGTACTATTCAGAATTATCTTCTATTATTTCAATGAGGAGAGAACAATGCTGAAAAGATACCAGGTCCTTCTCCCGGATTGGATGGAGGACAACATCAACCATTATATTGATAAATATGGGTTAAGTTTTTCTGAAGGAATCAGAGCGGAGTTGTGTTCGGCAATCATTGCCACCGTCCAATTGCAATTTCCAGAATATAAACCGGACACAACCCTTGAAGAGATTATCGATGAGCAAAAAAAAATGCGGAACAGAAAAATAAAAAAAGAAGAGATAAAGCAGATACTGTCTAAAGTTTATTTTGAAGCGAGAAAGGCCTCAGAATACAGGCAATCCAAGGAAAAAGAGCAGAGGCAATTGAAATCTTGAAATCATCTAAAGCTCTGGCTGAAGTCGCTTATTGAATTTTTATATAATTCCTTGATCATAGAATAGCGCATTGGGGGGATTGAATCTCAGGTCATTTGATTCGAAGTTATCTCTATGAAGTTAATAAAAAAGCTTTTAAAGAGCTAAGGATTGTTCTCATACTTGATTTTCAGTTTGGCTTCGATCAGTTCACTATGATCCAGTTGAAGCAGTTTGGCCAGTTTGTGAACAAGATGGTCTTCGTAGCCGTCTAGTTTTTTGTCCGCATAAATCACCCGCCAAGCGCTCTCCACGATTTTTATCTTCTCCTCTTTCGTATAATTCTGGTTGATGATGTTAGTGAACTGCCAGAGATCGACGCTCTCGTTTCGCTTCTTTGAGGCCATCTCCATCAACTCTTCTGCCGCTTCAGCCGATACATCAAACTTTTTCTTCAGGATAGCTTTTAGCGTGGTTTTTTCGATGCTGCTGAATTCATCATCTGATTTCGCTACTTCAAGAAGAATGATACATGTTGCGACCTGAATCCGCTCTATCTCATCTTGCTCCTGAGATTCTGGAGCGGCTTCTGGCTTTTTTGTGAGCATGTTTTTCAATTTGAGTATGGCCATTCTTTTTTCCTCAGCTTTCGAGGCTGTCTCTTCGAAGACTTCCAGGAGACATGATAAACAGGCTCACGTCTTCAGTCAAGGTTATTAGAGCTTTTTAGTGTAAAATAGAGGGAGAAGAGTATTTACAACGCAAGATGTTCATATATCTTCCCTCCCATCACAGTCACATCTGAATTCAATTTCAATTTTTTCATTGTCGATACTGGATATTCCTTTTGGAAGAGAATGGTGATTATTTCTCATCTGTGCTTGAAGAAAATTGATGGCTCCACCCTCGCTGAAACTCTATCGAGAGCAGAACGCTTCAACTTCATTAACCTGAATTATTCATAAAATATGCCGACACTATATAATATTTTCAATGATATGAACTTGTTAGGTAGGTTTTTACTAGGATCAAGGTACAAGCTTTTTTTACTGTCCATTCATTACTTTATATCGGCATATTTTACCCTTTGAGCGAGCCGATCTCACTGCATCTGCTTTGTTGCGGCCCAATCGCAGTGGATGACCACTTCATCACGAGCGATCGAAGAGAGTGTGGTGATCTCATCATTCTTCGAGATTAGCATAGGATTGCCACATTCGCTACGCACTTCGCAACTGAGTCTACAGCAACCTCGACTCGTGAATAATCCAGGTTAATTGTTTGACTTGCTGGAGAGAAAAAAAGCCATATTAAAAATTCTAAAATTTATGTAACTTTTTCCACTTAAAATGCGTATATATATTTGGGAAACACAAAAAAATAAACAAGAGGCTCAAATGGATTATCTGAGTAAAGCTGAAGAAATGGTTCTCCTGGCCATCTGGCGTCTGAAGGATAAAGCCTACGGTGTGTCTATCAGAAGGCAAATTTTGAAGGACACGGAAAAAGACTACACCTATGGCACACTCTATGGTCTCCTCAGGCAGCTGGCCCATAAGGATTATGTCGAGATGATCAAGGGAGAACCCACTCCGAAAAAGGGAGGCCGAAGCAAAAATTTTTTTAGAATAACACCAGAAGGAATCCAGGCTTTAAAGGACGCTCTAAAACTCCATAGACGTATTTGGAAGGATACAACCGAGTTTACATTCGACAAAATATGAGACATAAAAAAAATCCTGACAGCAGACCTCCCATATTAGCTGAATGGATTGTAGAGAGGCTGGCTTGGTCAGACGACCAAATCTTCATTAAAGAGGACCTCCGCGAGGAATACGAAGATTTCGTCTCCAAGCAAGGGCTCCGGAAAGCCAGATTCTGGTACTGGAAGCATATGTTTCGATCCATCTTCCCTTTTATAAAAAATTCGTTCCACTGGAGGGTGATCATGTTTAAAAATTACTTCAAAGTAGCTTTCAGGAATATTCAGAGACACAAGGCGTTTTCCTTCATCAACATCACAGGGCTGGCCATCGGAATGGCCTGCTGTATCCTCATCATGCTCTGGGTCCAGGATGAGCTGAGCTATGATAAGTTTCATGAAAACAAAGACACGCTCTACAGGATGATCAACCAGGATCCTGATGCCAAGGGCGACCTCGGAGGTTCCACGATCCCCTTCGCTCTTGCACCCATCGTCAAGTCCGAATATCCAGAAATTACCAATTTCACACGATACCAGGATCTCAGCTGGCGTCTCTCCTGTTCTTTTACCTACCAGGAGAAAAAATTCTATGAGCCAGACTTCTTCCTTGCTGACCCGTCCTTCTTCGAGATGTTCTCATTTCCTTTCATCACAGGAAATCCCCAAACAGCCCTTAAAGATCCCCATTCAATCGTACTCACACAAGACACGGCCCATAAATATTTCGGCGAAGAGGACCCGATGGGGAAAGTCCTCAAGTTCAATAACAGTAGAGACCTTAAAGTCACCGGAGTCATACAAAACCTTCCTTACAACACACATATGCAGTTCGATTTGATCTCGCCCATCCAGATCCTCGGAGAACAGAAGATCAAAAGCTGGGCCTGGGAAAGCGATTCCTACATCCAGCTCCACCCCAACACAGATGTCGATGAATTCCGAGAAAAAATCGCAGGCGTCTTCACCAAGCATTCGCCGCAAACCTGGATAAAGTTAAAAGTCAACTTTCAGCCTGTCACTAAAATTCACCTCCATCAAGGACGAGGCGACATCAGACTGGTCTACATTTTTTCTTCAGTCGCCTTTTTCATATTGCTCATCGCCTGCATCAACTTCATGAACCTCGCCACAGCCCGGTCGGCAAAACGAGCCAAGGAAGTCGGTCTCCGAAAAATTGTCGGTGCCCATAAGATACAGCTCATAAGGCAATTCTTCAACGAATCCCTCCTGCTTGCCTTTATAGCCCTTATCATGGCGCTTATTCTAGTCCGAGTTGTCCTGGGTGCCTTCAACAACCTGACTTCAAAACCCCTGTCATTGGACATAATCGCCAATCCTGCTCTGTTTGTGGGGTTGGTTGCCCTGACATTCCTGGTGGGAATCATATCAGGGAGCTATCCCGCATTATTCTTATCTGCCTTCCAGCCTGTCCAGGTGCTGAAGAGCGGTTTTTCCGGACGCTCCGGGGGTTCACTCTTCAGAAAGATTCTTGTCATCTTTCAATTTTCCATTTCAGTTGTTTTGATCATCGGTTCGATTATCATTTACCAGCAGCTGGACTACATCCAGAACAGAGATTTGGGTTGGGATCGAGAAAACATCATCGCGATGCCCATCAACAATGAATTGAAGCAGCAATTCCGATCCCTGAAAACCGAGCTGGAAGGAAATCCGAATATCCTGAGTGTGACAGCCGCATCCACTGTTCCGACCCAAATCGTCGACACGAATCCGGTCAACTGGGAAGGAAAAGAGACTGACGAACCCGCCTTGATCAAATTCGTTGTCACCGAACATGATTTTGTCAAGACATTCGAGATGGAAATGCTTCAAGGCAGAGATTTCTCAAGGGATTATGAAACCGATGTGAACAATTTTATCGTCAATCAAGAAGCCGTAGAATTGATGAAAATGGAATCTCCGCTCGGAAAGCAGATTCGGTCTATGGGCGTGACCGGAGAAATCATCGGTGTTGTGAAAGACTTCCATTTTCGACACGTGAAATATGAAATCATTCCTCTCATTCTGACTATCCATCCCCAGCTCTACGACTATTTTTGCAAATTCGTATTCGTCAAACTCCGGCCCACAGAAATCCCCCAATCCATCGAGTACGTGAGGACAGTCTGCGCAAAATATTCCCCTCATTTTCCGTTTAAATACAGATTCGTGGATGACCATTACAGCAATATGTACATCTATGAACAATATGTGGGGCGAATCTCGAACACTTTCACCTTTCTGGCCGTATTCATTGCCTGCTTGGGCCTGTTCGGACTGGCCTCTTTCATGGCAGAGCAGAGGACAAAAGAAATCGGGATACGAAAAGTCCTGGGCGCTTCTGTCCCTGGAATTATTATCTTGCTGACCAAGGAATTCTCCAAGTGGATCTTCATTGCCAATATTGTTGCCTGGCCGGTAGCCTACATCGCTATGAACAAATGGCTGAACAATTACTCTTACCGCATCCCCATTTTCTGGTGGATATTCATAGCGGCCGGAGCAGCCGCTCTGGCAATTGCCTCTCTCACCGTGAGTTATCAGGCTATCAAAGTAGCAAGAGCCAACCCTATCGACGCTCTCCGTTACGAATAAATGTGAAGAAAGGACTCCAAAACTTCAGTCATTGGGGTCAGGCCTTGTCTGGATCGATTTCAGGAAACTGGAATTAAGCTCTGAATCTTTAAAGTCAAATAAGGCCTGACACACTATGTTTTGGAGCCCTGACCCCTTGCTGTGATCCCTTGTTGTAGAACCCTTATTGTATTTAGTTGTCTAAAGAACTTATTTCGCCACGCGTTCTTTAACTCCTCGAATCGAGTGAATCCTATCTAAGATTCTTCTTTTTATCCCTATTAGATTTAAACAGTAAAAAAATAATGATTTTCCAAATAGAGAGATTCGTAAAATAATTTTAAAGTCTGGGCAACCTTTTCAATAAAATTGCGTATAAATGTATGTATCCATTTTTCATACAAATGAAACGGGAGACAGTGAGATGATCCTTTTATCAAGGTCCGAAGAAATCGTCCTTCTGGCGATCTGGAAACTCAAAGACAATGCCTATGGCGTATCCATCCGTGAGCAGGTCTCTAAAGATACCGGCCATAAGTGGTCGTTCGGAGCGATCTACAAGCCGCTCAAAAAGCTGGTTCACAACGCCTCTGTCGAGAAAAAAAGCAGCCAACCCTTTGCAGAGAGAGGAGGCCGGAGCAAATATATGTACACATTAACTCCGGCCGGAAAAGAAGCTCTGAGAGAGATACGAAAAATCTATAATGCTGTTTGGACAAAGGAATGCAAGATTGCCTTTGATTGAGAGAAATCGATGAATCCCAATAAAGACACTCTTCCTCTTCTGGGTAAAGCCGTATTGTGGTTTTTTCTGGATGAGGATGATGATTATTATCAAGCCATCGGTGATTTTGAGGAAGCCTATCGAGAAAGAGTGAAAATAAAAGGTCCAGCCATAGCCAAACTGTGGTTTTGGTTCCTGCTTTTCAAGTCTCTTCCGGGATTCATTTTAGACCATTTGTATTGGAGAGGAGTCATGATTAAAAATTACTTAAAAATCGCATGGAGAAACATCAAAAGACAGAAAGGATATTCTTTCATCAACATCACCGGCCTTGCCGTTGGTATCGCTTGTTGTCTGTTCATCACTTTATGGGTTCTCGACGAGCTGAGCTTTGACAGGTTCCATAAAGATGTGGACAACATTTATCAGGTTCTCATCCATACGGACGTCCCAAACAATTCAACATCACCCGCTTTACTCGCCTCTACAATTAAAGAAGAATTCCCTGAAATCGTGGAAGCTGCAAGGTTTCATTGGTTCTTTCAAGACGCGCTGATTTCCTATGAAAACAAGTCATTTTATGAAAGACGGATGCGGCTTGTTGATCCTTCCTTTTTCAGTATGTTCAGCTTTCCCTTTTTAAGAGGGAATCCGGATACGGCGTTCAAGGAGCCTTATTCCATCGTGCTCTCAAAAGAGGCAGCTGAAAAATATTTTCCAGATGAAGACCCGATCAGTAAAGTGTTGACCATGAACCAGGAGCACGAATTGACCGTGACCGGAGTTATCGACAACAAACTCAACAATTCCACGCTTCCGTTCGACATGCTTATGCCGATGGAATTCAGAGTATTAACAGAAGGGGATTGGTATACGGCGTGGGGTAATTTCTTTGTGTATACTTTTGCAAAACTTCGAGATGGCACCAGTCCTGAAGCCCTGAATGCCAAGATTGCTGATGTTGTCCAGAGGCATGGGGGCCGAAAGGATTCGGTACTTGCCCTCCTGCCTTTTGGGGAGCGATATTTCTTCTTTTACTCAGAAAAAATGTATATCTACATTTTTTTAACGGTGGCTGTTTTTATTCTTCTGATCGCCTGTTTCAATTTTATGAACCTTTCGACTGCGCGTTCAGCAAAGAGGGCCAAAGAAATCGGCATGAGAAAAATTGTCGGAGCCTTTCGGAAGCATATTGTCTATCAATTTTTAGGAGAATCCCTGTTTTTCTCGTTAACAGCTGTCATTTTGGCGCTGGTATTGGTCGCTCTCTTGCTTCCGCTGTTCAACACTTTGACTGGAAAGGAGATTTTTCTCAATCATAGTTTTATCCTGCCTGCTTCCATAGGATTAGCTCTGTTCACAGGTCTTGCGGCAGGTAGTTATCCCGCTCTTTTCTTATCAGCATTCCAGCCGGTCAAAGTTCTCAAAGGAAAGTTAAAATCCGGAACGAAAAGTTCTGTGTTGAGAAAGTCTCTTGTGGCTGTTCAGTTCACCCTCTCCATTCTGTTAATTATCGGGATGTTTGTGGTCTACAAACAGATCGATTATTTCCAAAGCATTGGCACCGGTTATGATAAAGACCATATTGTAAGCATCCCCATGGGACGCGGGAGCGAAAAATACTTTCATGCCTTCAAAAACGAGCTGCAGGGTGATACAAGAATCCTGGGTGTAACAGGAACAGCGGCTGCCCTGCCTTATTTCAATTGGCACCAAAGCGGATTCCACTGGAAGGGAAAGGACCCAAACAAGCAAATATCTGTATCCTACAATGCTGTTGACTATGATTTCGTTGAAACTTTGAAAATAAAGATAATTGATGGACGAAGCTTTTCCAAAGAATTCGCCTCTGATGAATCAGAGAGTTTCCTCGTCAACAAGGAAATGGTTAAACTCATGGGAAAAGAATCGGTCGTGGGAGAGACTCTGATGCATATGGACGAGCAAGGAATAATCATTGGTGTTATAGAAAATTTTCATTTTCAATCCTTCAGGAATCAGATCGAACCCCTTATCCTTCAATTGCTTCCCAGAGGTGTTGATAATCTCTTGATCAGAATTCCACCAGAAAACGTTTCGTCTTCCATCAAACTCATAGAGGAAACCTGGCAAAGGATGATACCGGGATATCCCTTTGAATACAGCTTTCTCGACGATGACTTTGACCGGAGTTTCAGAACCATGGAAAGAACAGGTCGCGTTTTAAACAGCTTCGCCATCCTGGCGGTCATCATTTCCTGTCTCGGCTTGTTCGGTTTAGCCTCTTTCGCAGCCGAGGAACGCACCAAAGAGATCGGCATCAGGAAAGTATTGGGTTCTTCAGCTTCAGGAATCGTTCTGCTGCTTACCAAAGACTTTTCCAGATGCATACTGTATGCTACTTTAATTGCCTGGCCTCTTGGCTATTTAGTGATGAATTCGTGGCTCAGCAACTTCGCTTATCGAACTAAAATAGGATTCAGCATCCTCATTTTTTCCTCAGCGCTGGCTTTGTTCATTGCTTTGCTGACAATTAGCTACCAGTCAATCAAAGCGGCCCTGGCCAACCCGGTCGATTCACTACGGTATGAGTAAATGTGATATCTAGACTTGGCAGACGAGAGAAGAGGGATAGAATTCCATTCTGCCCCCAACCCAAATCAATTAGAGGTGAAGTTGACTCAAAACAGAGAAAACTTCCGGAAAAAATTCTGCAGGCAATATCAGCTGCACATGGAGATATTTGAAATCCGACCTTCTGTTTCGAAGTCAGACGCTCCTTTTCTTCTTACTTGTAAGAATATTCATTATCGATCGTCAGGGAATCGTCTCCACGAGGTGTTATTTTGTTTAAGTGACTTTTATGATGGGGAAGCCAGAAATTGGAAAGATTTAGTTTTGGCTATTCGATCATGATTAGAGTTTCAGCCATATACTTTCACTCATACCTAAGGGAATCGACAGGGTTGGCTGTGGCGGATTTAGCCGTATTGTAGCCAACCGTTAATAAGACAATCGATAAAATTATCATTATGGGAATGGAAAAAAACCACCACCCGATCTCGATTCTGAATGCGTAATTCTCAAGCCAGTTGTGGAAATAAAAATAAGATACAGGGAGGGCTAGGAGAATAGCTATAAAAATCAATTTGAATAGATCTTTCAAGAGCAATATCAGTATACCGGATAGTGAAGAGCCAAGGACTTTGCGGATTCCGATCTCTTTGGTTCGCAGAATCGTATTATAAGAGGACAGGCCGAACAATCCAAGGCAGCCGATAAGAATGGCCAACAAGGTAAATAATCCTGAAATCTTTCCAAATTTCCTATCCTCATGATACTGCCTGTCAAAATGTTCGTCTAAAAATAAATATTCGAACGGGTTACCGGGAAACACTCGATTCCATGTTGATTGTATCGATGAGATTGTCTGGGATAGATTTTCAGTAGAAACTCTTAAAGAAAAATTAGTCCTCCATCTTGCCAGAGTCCTTAAAAATAGTGTGGGATTATAGTCATGTTTTAAGGATTCCTGATGATAGTTCTTTATGACTCCGATTATTCTGAGAGGAACAGCATTATTTCCATAAATTATCTGTTCGTTAATTGCATCTTCCGGGCTTTCAAAGCCGAATAACATCAGTGCTTCTTCATTGATCAGCAAGCAGTTGTATTCCTTCCTGAAGTCATAGGAAAAATTTCTTCCGGCCAAAATTTCTATTTCGTAGAAATCGACGAAATCATCGTCTATATTGGTTATGCGAAATTCTTTCTCATCGCTCTTTCTCTCACTGATTCGTCTTGCGCCGTGACGGACCCATGAATATTCCCCGGGAAAAAATGTTGAAGCGGTCGTTTGACTCACTGCAGGAAGCCGTTCCAATTCAGCTTTAAAAGTCTCCACTCTGTTGAGAAAGTGGACATAAGACCTATTAAAAAAAACACCGGGGGAGCGGACAACAAGCGTCTGGTCTAAATTGACTCCCAAATCCTGAGCTTTCATGAATGAGATCTGCCTGTATATAGTGATCGTACCCGCAATCAAAATAATGGAAGCCGCAAATTGAAAAACCACAAGGCATTTCCTCAAAGCTCCGATTTTACCGGATCTTGCCAGTTTTCCTTTGAGTACGGCCACTGGTTTAAAAGAAGAAAGAACGAACGCAGGATAGAAACCGGAAAGGAAAACGCCCAGTGTGAACATGGAAATTAAAACCAACCAGAGTCTTGCATCACTCCATAGTGTAAAAGAAAGCGGTGTTCCCGTGAGCCGGTTAAAATAGGGGAGAAAGACTAGCACGGTAATGATTGCAAGAAATATTGCAGCGATATTGAAAAGAAGCGATTCAGTGAGAAACTGCCTGATCAACTGGATGCGAAAAGCCCCCACTACCTTTCTGATTCCTATCTCCTTCGCCCGTTCCATTGACCTGGCTGTAGAAAGGTTAATATAATTGATCCAGCCGATTGACAGCACAACCAAAGCAATGATAGTCAGAAAATAGACAGTTCTTGCGTCTCCGTTTTTTTCTATTTCAAAATCTAAATTCGAATAGAGATGGATATCTTTCAACGGCTTTAAATGATAATCAAGTTCTTCGCGTTCATTTTTGTTTATTTCCTTTTCTTTTTGCCCGAAGAATTCCTTTAGTTTTGTTTCGAACGCTTCACTATCGGTCTCAGTCTGGAGGAGAAGATAAGTATAATAGGGGCAGCTCGTCCAGCTGGATTCGATCCAGTCTCCTCTCATTCTCACTAAAGTCGGCCATGAAATAAGCATATCGAAATGAAAATGGGAATTAGCGGGCACATCTTCAACGATTCCGGTGATCTTGTATCGCTGTGTTCCTCCAAAAATGATCGACTTGCCCGCCGGATCTTGGCTGCCAAAATATTTTTTTGCGGTTGATTCGGATAAAACTGCAGAATTGACTTCCGATAAAGCCGTTTTCGGATCTCCTTTTAAAAGGTTGAAGGAAAATACGTTGAAAAATGAATCGGTTGCAAAAAAGACCTTTTCTTCTCTAAATTTTATATCTTCGTTTGCGTAGATGCCCTCTGTGTTGGATAGATTGAGCTTGACGTAATCCCGCACCTCTGGAAAGGCTTCCTTGACTGCTTGTGCCGCTGCTCCGTGTGACCCGGCAAAGCCTTCTAACTCGAGACGATAGATATCATCCAGATTTTTGTGAAACTTGTCATAGCTGAGTTCGAATGTGACATACTGCAGGATGAGTAAACAGACTGCTATGCCGACGGCCAGTCCAGTAATATTGATAGACGAGCAAATTTTGTTTTTTAACACGTTTCGGTATGCGATTTTTAAATAATTTTTAAACATTTCCGCACTCCAACAGATAAGATTTTTAATAAAGGCAGGAAATAAGATAAGTATACGGGTCCAATAAAATACCTGGGCTCTAAGTAATCCTTTTTCTTTCACGATGCAGTTGAACTGTTCTTCGAAATCTCCCAGGGCTGAATACCTGATATTGAAGTCGAGCATTCGCTCTAAGATCCATGAAGCGATAGCGGGCGGGGATGGGTTTATCATTATATATGTATACTTTTGTTGGACAAATTTGTTACATCAAGAAATAAATTTAATTTTTCAAGGGATTCGTTGATGGGAGAGTGCCGCAGACATACGTTTCACAATCTTCGTCATGACCGGAGTGGCTAGCCATATAATCACGAGCGATCGAAGAGAGCGTGGTGATCTCATGTTTATTCTCCAAAAGCATGAGATTGCCAGGCTTGTTCCGAGCAAAGCGAAGGAATCCTACCCCGCCTCGCAACGACGTCTACAGCAACCTAGATTCGTGAATAATCCAGGATTAATTTTAAAATTTGTAAACCTTTTTACTTAATTTTAGTAATAATAAGTGGGAGGAAGGTTTGAAAATGAAAATACTCTCCAGATCTGATGAGATTTTGCTCATGGCTATTTTGAGGCTGAAAGATAATGCTTACGGCGTGGCCATCATCAAAGAAGTCAAGAAAAGCACTGGCAGGGAACTCAGAATCGGAGCTCTTTGGGTGACGCTAGATATCCTGAGCAAAAGAGGCCTGATAGAGAAACGCATGGGCGACCCCATACCCCAGAGGGGAGGACGGAGCAAAATTTATTATAACCTGACTCCAAATGGTTTGAATGAGTTGGAAAGGATAAGAGATTTCCAGCGAGAGCTATGGAAAGGCATCCCGGAAAAGATAAAGGATACCAGTTGAAAAATAATCCCCCAAACAAGAAACACCCTCCGGCGCTTCCTCGATGGATTTTTGAGCGCTTCATACGTTCAGAGGAACAGCTCACCTGTTCCGGAGATATGGATGAGTATTATTCCGATATTTTAGAGGAAAGGGGAGCCATTCGGGCGAGATTGTGGTACTGGGATCAAGCCCTGACATCCCTCGCGATGTTCACATACCATCGCATTTACTGGAGCTTAGTCATGTTAAAAAATTATTTAAAAGTCGCTTTCCGCAATTTTAAAAAACACAAAGGATTTTCCTTCATCAACGTAGCCGGACTGTCCATTGGGTTGGCCTGCTGTGCTTTGATCTTGCTTTTCATCAAGGACGAACTGAGCTATGACCGGTTTCACACAAAAGCGGACCGTATCCACAGGGTGGTTTTTTCGACATCCGATGAGGATACAATACCGACTAACGCCAACGGTTCCTTTGGTGTGGGGCCGGCTCTAAAAAGAGATTTCGCCGAAGTCATCGATAGTGTGCGCATCCGCAAAATGGGACAGGGTGTAAAGGTGTACATCGGGCATAAGGACAATAAATTCTACGAAGGAAGATTCTTCTTTGCCGAACCCAGCATTTTTACAGTTTTCGACTTTCCTCTCATCAAAGGCGATTCCTTCACAGCACTCAATGAGCCGAACACCATTGTTTTGAGCAGAGAAATGGCAGAAAAATATTTCGGTGATGAAGATCCTATCGGAGAGACAGTCGAAGCCGATCCCTACAACGACGGAGAGATCATGCTGTTTCGCATAAGCGGGATCGCAGAGAACGTTCCCCGAAATTCCCACATCCATTTTGATTTTCTGGCTTCATACATCAGCCAAAAGGATGACACGAATGATTTTTCCGGTTTTTGGCAGCATTACACGTATGTCCTTTTAGATAAAAAGACTTCGGCCG
>Ga0114922_10002382_pt1 | contig 17613 bp, 10 predicted proteins | sample AartaG_FD_100975 | JGI IMG/M metagenome (GOLD analysis project Ga0114922, IMG submission 100975) | Deep subsurface microbial communities from Aarhus Bay to uncover new lineages of life (NeLLi) - Aarhus_00045 metaG | ecosystem: Environmental > Aquatic > Marine > Oceanic > Sediment | place...
CTCTGGCCGCCTCCGCGAAACGCGGCTCATCGCGGTCCACGAGGGCAAGCGTGCCCATTCCCGGCACGAACATCGCCGCGGCGGCAGCCGCCACGATCAGCCCGCAAAGAAGGTCTTTCTTTCCTTCGGCCATCTCTTCGTCTCGCTCGATAAGTCTGTAACCACGTACACATTCATCGGCGCGTCAGCCGATTCCTTGATCCAAAGTTTAGCGAACTGCGGGGCAAATGTAAAGAACAAACGAAAGCCGCATAACGCCCAATCCGCCATGCCCGGTCGAAACCCGCGCCTCGCAGCATTTTCGTATTGAAACCGGAAGACATTGGATGTAGACTTGTATTCAAGGGCCGGCACCCCGCCGGATAGAGACTTCAAGAAAATATGGCGTCCCCAGTTGCACGGAACAAAGCCCGAGAGGAGAAGCTATGAAAAGGCAGTACATGATGGTCGCAGCCGCCCTGACCGCAGTAGTGGTCGCGCTGCTCGTCGGGAGCGTCGGCCGGACGGCCGAGAGGCAGCAAGAGAAAGAACAGCCCATGCTCGACGGCTTGGTGCGCGTCGACGCCGGTCCGCTCCTGAGCAAGATCGACAAGGTCGAGGCCGAGTTGGTGCTGCTGCGCACCGTTGCTCAGAAGCTCGGCGAGAGAATGGAATCGATGCAGAAAAGCCTCGAGAAAATGGAGGAGGCAATGGCCAGCCTCGAGAAGCCCGACAAATGGCAGTATCACCTCCTGTACAGCGCCGGCAACACCGCCATCAATCGCCTCGGTGAGCAAGGCTGGGAGCTCGTGACAGCCGGCAGCAATAATGCGGGCAACAATTATCTTGTCTTTCGCAAACCGGCTCCCGAGCCGCCGGAAGAATAAGCGAGGAACCGCCTGATGGACGCACCGGCGCTTTCGGTCGTGATCCCCGTCTATAACGAGGAAGAGAACCTCCCCGTTCTCATCCCCTCGGTCGTAGACGCCATGCAAGCGACCGGCAAGAGCTACGAAGTGCTGCTCATCGACGACGGCAGCACCGATCGCAGCTACGCCACGATGCTCGAGCTCAAGAAGACCCACCCCCAGTTGCGCTGCATCAAATTCCGCGCAAACGCCGGGCAAACGGCGGCGATGGCCGCGGGGTTCGCGCAGGCGCGCGGCGACGTCGTCATTACCCTCGATGCCGATCTGCAAAACGATCCGAAAGACATCCCGACACTTCTCGAAGAACTGGACGAATACGATGCGGTCTGCGGCTGGCGCTACAAGCGCGAAGATTCGCGATGGAAGCTCGTTCAGAGCAGAATAGCCAACTGGATCCGCAATAAGCTCTCGGGGGAGAACATCGTCGACACCGGCTGCTCGCTGAAGGCCTACAAGCGCGAGTGCTTACAGAAGCTGAAGCTTTACAACGGCCTGCACCGCTTCTTGCCGACGCTCATCAAGATGGAGGGCTACAAGGTAGCGGAGGTGAAAGTCGGGCATCGTCCACGCCGGTACGGCGAATCAAAATACGGAATGCTCAACAGGGCCATTCCCGCGTTCTTCGATCTGCTTGCCGTAAGGTGGATGAAGAAACGGCACCTCAAATATGAAATCGAGGAAGAACGGTGATAGAAAGCATTAATGAAGCCATGGCAGAAATCGCGGGCAAGTTAACCGGCCCGCACATGTTTTGGTACGCACTGGGGTTTCTCGGACAGATCATCTTCACGGCGCGTTTCGTTGTTCAATGGATCGCCAGCGAAAGGAAAGGCAAGAGCATTATCCCGATTCACTTCTGGTTCCTCAGCATTGCCGGCAGCCTCGTGCTGTTGGTTTATTCTGTGTGGCGTAGGGATCCCGTGTTTGTCCTCGGGCAGAGCTTCGGCTGTTTCGTTTATTGTCGCAATCTGAAGCTTCTGGCGAATGAAAAGGCCTCTGCGGGAGGATGAAGAGGACCTTGAAAAGCGTCCGATATCTCGATGTTGTGCCGGCTTCATCACAGCATCAACACGCGGAGAAAGGGAAATTTGGCAAGCAAGACACGAAACGAACTGGCCTACAACCTCGGCATTGATCTGGGCACCTCTTCCGTGAAGGCCGTGCTCGCCGCCGAAGACGGCTCCGAAACACGCGCCGCATCCGCACCCTGCAGCGTGGACCACCCACTGCCCGGCCACGCGGAGGCCGACCCCGCCCAATGGTGGGATGCCGTCGTTGGGGCGGTCAATTCGCTCGACACCGCGGGAATGAATATCCGCGGTATCGGCATCAGCGTGCTCTACCCGGCGCTCATACTCTTCGATGAGCAAATGCAGCCGATCAGGCCCGCCATACTCTACTGCGATCTGCGGGCCGTGGCCGAATCCGACGAACTGCTCAAACGCTACGGCCAGACCGGGGCACGCGCCCTGACCGGCAGCGCCTTCCCGCCCGGCACGTCATCTGTTACATCGCTGATGTGGCTCAACCGGCACGAGCCCGAGGCTGTGGGGCGCACGGCCCGGCTCGGCCACGCAAACACATTCCTTGTCAACAAACTCACGGGCGAGTTCACAATCGATTTCTCTAACGCCTCGCTCTCGGGCCTCTACGATACTGCAAAGAACGAGTGGTCCAAAGAGCTATGTGAAATCGGCGATGTCGCGCCGGATTCCCTGCCTCAAGTGCTGCCCGGCGATGCCGTTGCGGGGCGGCTCTCGGAAGGTGCCGCCAAGCAGCTCGGCCTCCCTTCCGGTCTGCCGGTCGCAGCCGGCGCCGGCGACGTCGTCTGCTCCGCGCTCGGCATCGGCGTCGGCGAAGAGTCGGAGCTGTTCGTAAGCTGCGGGAGCACCAATTGCTTCGCGGCGCTTTCGACCGAGCCTGATTTCGACAACGACCTTGTGAACACATCGTACCTCGATCGCCGCACGTGGATCAATGTCGGCTCGACAACCGCCTCGGGCGCCGCCATCGACTGGTTCGTTGCCACCTACCTCGAAGCCGGCGATTACGACCGGTTCTTCGAGCTCTGCCGGGCAAGCTCGCCGGGGGCGGGCGGAGTGGTCTTCCTGCCGTACCTCGCGGGCGAGCGGACGCCCCTGTACGACCCGCGGGCAAAGGCGATGTTTTTCGGCATGACCCTCTCGACCACCCTCGCCGACATCGCAAGGAGCGTGGCCGAGGGCGTATGTTTCGCCGACCGACACATAATGGAAACGTTTGAGCGCAACGGCAGGAAGATCGAGCGAATCCTCGCGGCCGGCGGCGGTACCCGAAACGAGCTGATGCGGAGAATCCGCACCAACGTAACCGGCAGGGAGATCGCGTCTTCCGGGCTGTCCGACGTGTCGGCTCTCGGAGCGGCACTCCTCGGCGGAATAGCCGGCGGTTGTTACGCCGACTGGCGCCGGGCCGCGGCCGTCGCCCGGGGGGCCGCCAGATTCACCCCCGCCAAGCCCGATATGGCAATCCACCGGTCCTACGAAAGACCGTATCGCATCTTCAAAAAGCTCTACCCGCGGGTGCGGGATTTGTTTGGCTAAAGTCTGCTGATGAGAAAGGAGACCAGGAATGGCTGCTGAAACCTCGACAGGGAAGTGCCTCTTGTGCGGCGCAACCGTCGGCAAGTCGAGCATGACAAGGCACGTGAAATCGTGCAAAAAGAACAAGACTGACGGATCAGGCCCGGAGAAAACACCGGTTTTTCATCTTGTGGTTGAAGGGCGCTACCTGCCCGAATACTGGTTGCACCTCGAAGTGCAGGCGGAGGCAGGCTTGCGGGACCTCGACGCTTTCTTGAGAAGCATCTGGCTGGAGTGCTGTGGGCATTTGAGCGCTTTTACGATCGATGGAGAACAGTACTTGCCGGAAGAAGCGTTGGAAGACGACGAAGCATGCATGGACGACGTTTCCATGAAGGATGTGCTGACGCCGGGGAAGACCTTCTTTCACACCTACGACTTCGGCACGTCTACTGAACTGCAACTGAGAGCAGTTTCTCAAAGCGAAAGCGCTCAGAGCGAAAGTGCGCCCAATGACAGTGCCATCGAGCTTCTGGCCAGAAATGACCCTCCCGAGATAGCATGCGGCACGTGCGGAGAACCCGCCGTGCAAGTGTGCTCGGGCTGTATTTTCGCAGACGACAAAGCATGGTGCTGCGATGAATGCGCCTCGAAACATGAGTGCGGCGAGGAGATGCTCTTGCCGGTGACCAATTCCCCGCGAGTGGGCATGTGCGCGTACACAGGGGAGCAGGACAACCTTCCCGGCTGGGAACCGCCGGACGACGATTGACGCCGCCCGAGACCGACGCCGCGGCCGCTATCGCGCTGCGGCGTTGTCGTGTACCGCCCCACCTTCCGGCACCGTCATTGCCCGCATTTTGTGCTCGGGCATCATCGACTCTTACGGCCTGAAAGGGCAAAATATAGGTAATGTCCCAAAGGGATGGACACGTACACCCACACCGGACGAAAAAACGTTCTCTTTTCTGAACATGTGTCCAGAAAACGCAACATGAACATAAATCAATTGATGCCAATCGGATAAGGCGGTAAATCCGCAAACTTTCCCAAATTCATGTCTAATCCGGGCAACATGCCATACTCCCCCAGCCATGGAAACGCTTGCCGCAGATGACGATTCTATAAACCGTAAGGTAATGTCCTTAAAATACTTACGTGCTTCGAAGAAAAGGCAAGAGAGACCCTGCCGGAGTTTGGCACAGTATTTGCGGCAATACTTCACGGTATATGCTATCCGGACGCCTTCGGCAACCGGCGCAACGGTCGCGAATTGACCTGTGGCGCCGTGGGATAAGGCGGCCTGACAAACCACGGTCTGCGGCGCGAGATGTCGCGCCGAAAGGGGGAGCGTACACCACACATGAGCCCGCCGGATGGCGGGCAAGCACCAAGCTGGTCCACAGCCTTCGGGCACGTATTCGGGCTACGACAAGCCGTGGTGGCACAGGCGGTACTATGTGGTCTACCTTGCTGCGGACATGAGGGTTGGCACCCTCGTCATCCCCGACAGAAACTCTCGCTGGGACTTCGGCGACAACATCACCCTGACGGTGACGGGCTCCCGGCAGATGTATCTGGGGAACGTCAAGAACGGCATGTGCACTTCCAACCACGCAGTGATTATCGACGGCCCCGATCATGTCATACACGAACGGGAATACCACGGCAGCCGGGACTATGCAGGTGACATTGAGCTTAGAACCGGCATATTCGGCGGAGCGGATGGGTGGATCATGACCGACGATTTCTTGCATCTGATCCCCGACATGCCCGGAGGCGGCCTGATGGCACCTTTTAGATCCATCTTCTTTCTGGATTTAGTGCAACGGATTTGTCCGATCTCTCATGCAGCGAGATCACCGGTAGGCTAATGCCCAAGCTGCTCGAGCATGTAGCCGCTCTTTACATTCTTTTCTATGACGAAGTTCACGCCTCCGACCGGGCCCGGGTGTGGCCTGTATTGAGGGCATATCACAGAGAGGAGCCACATTATGCGTGCAAACTGGGTCTGCACAACGTTACTTTTGCTGCGACCTTCCATTCTGGTATTTGGGCTGTTGTCCCTATTGCCAGCAAGCCTGAAAGCGGCTGACGCACCTTTCGAGACGGAGCGCCAATCTCTTAAGGAACTTATGGGGGACGTCCTGTCAGACAATCAGATGAAAGAGCAGGTGATGGCGCATGTGCGACGAGTCGTCGATCACGCCAAAGACCATGCAGAAAGTTCTTTTCAAAAGGGTCTTCTAAGACTCTACAGCCATTTTGATTGCGCAGGTACACCAGTAGTGGTCTTCGATCAACTTGGCCCATGTTTTGCTATTGTCCCGCTGTTAAGCAAGGGCATCGCTGTGGCCAAAGTGAAGATTAACCCATTCACTGGAGACATTGTGTCCTTCCCGGATGCTGATTCGGCCTACAGGCCGCGGTATAGCATCAAGATCGATTCGTGGGAGCGGTTCGTTTCACATGCTTCCGTGCAAGAGCCACAGTTGCGAGCCGAAGCCCGGTACATTCAAGTCGCCATAAACAACAAGAAAGTCCTTTACGAGGCCATGCCAAGCGGCTCTCCAGAAACATCTGCCGGTAGCACCCTTTGCAACACCTCGACTATCTTGAGAAGGACGGTATCGTATCCATTCGGTCCCCCGCAGCCGATCGAACCTATCCCCCCTCCGACCGGGACCATTGTTGCAGGTAGACCTGGGAGAAAACCTGTGCAGGCCAAGTATGTCAGTGTAGAGTCTCCTTGGCCCGATTGGTCGGATTATGAGATACCTGAGAAAGACAGTTTGCCATGGAAGGATCAGGATCCGACCCAAGACTGGGTGCTTTATGTCAATGATCACTTTAATCCCCAACACCGACATCCTTTTGCCTTCGATGGTTGGGAGTTCGATGGGACGACAACACTAAAATGTTTGAGCTATGCCGCGAGTACCATCTGCGATTGGTTCAGGCTCCGTAAAGGGATTGCGCTTGGTTCCTATCAAAGCTATATCCACGGATCGGGCGTAACGGGGCAAGGAGATTTCGAGAATGGCCTCTCGCCAAGGGAGCTCGAACTCCAGTATACCCATCTCTACGAGGCCCATCTCTACGAGGAGAGTAAACCCGAAGGTTTTGACTGTCTGGTGACGGCCGATCCCACAACGGACGATTGGGTTCCAGTGGATCTCGTGGGATACTGCCGACTTCTAACCAAAGACATCGAGTATTCGATGGACAACGACTACGATTACATATTCGGACAGCATCCAAGTCCGTCCCCCTGGGTTTATTCGACCAGTCCCGATTATCATTGTGGGGATGATTATCAGGAACTCCCTCCTCAACCGACCCCTGACGATGCAGATGCCTATAGACAAGCTCTCCAAAGCAATGGCATCCTGTATGTCAAGGTCGACTCAGACCGGTGGCTTCCGTTCATTTTCCACAGCATGGCTGCCGTCGGCATTGGGATGCTGGACGGACAACCCACGCTAATATCACACAACAGCTATGGGTCACCATCACAGGGCAGGCCCGACGCAGGTTACAAGTGGAATGCCTTGAACGGGGGGGGGCTGTTCAGTGAAGGAGTTCTACAGGCATTTACTTTCCCTGATACAACTCCGCCAATGGTCTCTATCACGTCCCCGGGCGATGGCGCGACGGTCTCTGGGATAGTGCAAGTTTCTTCCGAGGTGACCGACAACTTGGGCGCGATCTCTACCGAGGACATAACACTATATGTTCAGGGCGGACACATTCCGGTTACACCAACCTACACAGCACCCAGTACGTATACCTTCGAGTGGGACTCGACGGGCACATCGAATGGATTACGCAGCGTTGTGGTCGAGGCCCGCGACTCGGCCGGCAACTGGAATTTCGACGATATATACGTCAACGTCCAGAATCACGCTGGCGCCCTTTCATCCTCCCATGTAGAACCACCCTCCGGCGACACCAACACAACGTTCCAGTTCAGCGTCATTTTCACAGACGCCGATAATGATCCCCCAGACCCGGATAGCGTTAAGTTCGTCCTCAATGGTCAGGAATACGTAATGACGACCACCGACACAGATTATTCCGATGGGTCCGTTTTTGTGTATCCTGCGGCGGGCGGCATGCAGCTTGGCCAGGGTTCCCACTCGTATCACTTTGAGGCATTGCAGGGCGGACAACACGTCCAAGGGTCCCCGACCGGTGCTCTGACCTTGAATGTGCCGCCACCTTGGCCGGGGCAAGTTACGGTTCAGCTTTCACCGAATCCGGTAGATGTTTTCCAAACCACCACCGTGACCGCGACGGTCAAGGACTCCTCAGGCAGCCCTCTCCAAGGGGCGACCGTCGAGTTCAGCCCAAATGGTTTCCCGGGCGTCATGAGCCCGACCTCAGATCAGACGGACGCGAATGGCCGGGCCACGGCAACATTTGAGCCCCACGCCAGTGGCGTCGCTTTGATCACCGCTCGGGTGAGTGGCGGCGGGCCGGTAGGCAGCGCCTACTTGACGGTGACCGGCTCCATCACTTTCCAGCTCTTCATCTCACCGGCTGGCGGCACCGCGTATGAACTCCAGGCCAAGCTGTTCAACGACGGCGTAGCGTGGCCAAATCAAGACGTGACGCTCACTCTCTCGCCTGCCAGCATGGCAAACTTCAACAGGACGAATGACGCTACGTTCAGCACAGATACCAACGGCGCAGGGTACGCTCAGGACCCTCCGGGCGGAGGCAGCAGCGTGGTCGATTTCACAACGACCGGCTATGGTGAATTGACGATTACTGCTGAACACGACTCGACGGGCGCTGCAAGCAGCACCAAACTGATTATCTGGGAGCCGGGGACGGAAACAACGTTTGCCCCGCTCAAGGACCTCGGCTACTCGGGAGTTGACGTAGACTGGAACGGCGACGGCCACCTCATAGCAATCACTGGGGTCGCCGGAGGTACGGTTCTTATCGAAGAACCACTTGGCACAGGGAATCTATGGAAAACTATTAATCTAGACAACAGGGGCGCAAACCGCGGCGTTGTTTTCTCCCCGGACTACAATGAGCTACTTATCGTTGGGGAAGGCAACGCTGACGAGATGGCGATCATGACGTTGAATTATCCCGACGGTACTCCGAGCAAGAGATGTTCGCTAAATCATCATGGTCTGCCCGAAGCACGAGCCTGCGACTGGGGTGGCTCCAAGATTCTTGTCGGTCGAACAAACGATTCCGAATGCGAAGTGTACAATAGCAACCCATGCCTCGGGACAGCATGTCCTATCAACATGCCCGACGACGTCAATGCTGTTGCTTTCGACAAGTCGAATCCCAGCCGATTTATACTCGGCGACTGGGATGGCAACATAAAGGCTGCCAATACCAGTTGTAGTACTCTATGGGACGGTGACTTCATAGATGCACATGTCACATCTGCTGGGTGGTATGGAAACTATGCACTTGTCGGTGATGAGAACGGCGCTATCTATCGCTACGGCGCTTCGGGTGGTTCGCCTTCCGTCTACTCTCACGGCACAAGTGATGTTACTTGTTTAGAGTTCTCACCAAATGGCCAGTGGCTGGCGTCTTGTGGCGGGGGCGGAATATGGATCTGGCGCACGAGCTCGTGGACTCCCATGTACACGGGGCCCGGCGCTACTTGCGTAGCATGGGACCCCACGAGTAATTATCTGGTGGACAACAATGGAAAGCTCTATGCGCCTTTCGACCACACCCCACCTCTTATCAGCATCTCGTCTCCGCCAGATGGACTTCAGACCTATGACACCACTGTCGATGTGACCGGGACGGTGACCGACCCTCTGGGCATAAGCTCGGCAACGATCTCGGTTAACGGCGGCACCTCAGAGGATCTAGCCCTGGGCGACCAGGGCGATTTCTCTCATGGTGTGTCCCTCGTGGTGGGTGCCAATACGATTCGCGTTGAGGCCACCGACGGTGGGGGGGCCGGCGGCTACGCCCAAATCTCCGTGACACGAAATACAGACACTGAGGGGCCGGTGATTTCCAACGTAACCGTAAGCCCTGCCCAAGGGACGATCGGTTCCGCGTTTACCATTTCGGCTCACGTGGCCGACGGGATATCCGATGTGAACCCCAACTCCGTAACCTGCCACGCTCAGCTACCCGACGAAACAGATGCGGGAACACTGCAAATGTATGACGACGGGACGCACGGGGATACATCCGGCGGCGACTCAGTTTATATGTGCCAATGGGACAGCACCGGCGCACAGGAAGGCACTCACTTCGTCGATATCACGGCTTCCGATGTTCCCGGCAATCCTTCGGAGGCGGAAAACGCACAGACATTTGTCGCCTACGATCTACCTTTGTTTGGGACGCCCGTCATCGCACCGTCCTCACCCACGGACACCGATGACGTCTCAGTAACAATAGGGATAACGGACCAGTCGGGGATCGCCTCGGCGACCCTTTGGTACCAGCCGCCGAGCAGCTCGACCTGGGTGCCTCGCCAATTGACCGCCGACGGGCAGGCCCACACTGGTACGATCCCTCCGCAGAATGATGGAACCGTCAACTACAAGGTGGAAGCGACCGACAGCTTCGGGTACAGTGGACAAACAGGTCCCTATTCGTACAATGTAGTTGATGCCAGCCCACCCGTGGCTTGGAACTGGACTCGGACTCCTTGGAACATTACGACGCTCACTACTGGTACTGCGCTTGTTTCGGTGAAGGTCGCTGATGTCGGGGGTAGCGGCCTGGTGGGGGCGCCGCAGTTCGACTATCGCCTTTCCGATGGGGCGTTCGACGGTTGGGAGACGATGGGTGCAGGCGGGGATGCGTGGACCTTCGAGATCCCAGACTTGGGATGGTCTGTCAGTGGCGGCAAGTCGCTTCAATACAAGGTAAGGGCTCTCGATAACCGCGACAACGAGCTTGTGACGCCCATTGAGAATGAACTGATAGAGGAGGTCAATCTGTCCCCCACGGCTGTCATCACCTCAGTTATGCCCTCCCCCGCTGACCCGATCACTGACACCGTAAGCTTCAGAGACGGCTCATACGACAACGACGAAGGTGGAGAGTCAATTGTCGCTTGGGAGTGGCGCTCCGATCTTGGAGATTGGCAAGGGAACACGGTGATCAGCAATGAGCGAGAGCCCAGCATTAGCGCAAATGATTTTCAGGTCGGCACCCACACGATCACCCTCACGGTACTGGATGACGAGGGTGGTAGCGATGCGACAGAGCAGTCGGACCCACTTGCCGAACGTCCTTTCACGCTGGTCGTGTCGAACGTGCCCCCTGTTATTGTCACGTCAACCGTTGAGCCGCGCAGGGTTGAGGATCATCAGATCAGCATCACCGGCACCGCGCACGACGGAGACGAGCATGAGCAATCCATAGTTGGTTGGCAGATCACCATTACTGGCCCAGGCGGATTCTCCCAGATAGAGACTGCGGGCGCCGGAGAATTGAGCCTGGCGATCGAGACGGCAACCTTCCCAACCGGGGAGTACTCTGTTTCGATGCGTGCTCAGGACGACGACGGCGCATGGTCTGATCCGTCAGTCAGCGCATTCGGCATAACCATAGCTGGCGACGTTAACTTCGACTGCATCGTCAACGTCCTCGACATGATCAACGTGCGCAATCATTTGTACGATGATGTCGGGAGCGGCGACAACTGGCGATACGACCTCACCGGCGACGGGATGATCAGCGTCCTCGATATGATCGTTGTGAGGAATAATGTGAGGAATCGGTGCCCGTGAACAGGCCCATGGAGCAGGGCCGTTCGTCTTCTTGGGGCACACACGCCGTATCTGTTTAGCGTAGGCAGCAGAGGCGTTTATCGCGCCAAATTAACTGCGCGCAGCACCTCAAATCGTCCTCGTCCCGCCTTCCCAGGCGCGCCGCCTTCTCAGGCGGACGTCGTCCCGCCTTCCCAGGCGCGCCGCCTTCTGAGGCGGACGTCGTCGTCGAATGAATCTGCCGCCCCCTGCGGGGGCTCTGCGGTTGTATACCGATCGTTTTCCACGGGCTTACGCCCGTGGCTACAGACTATCGCCCTTCGGGCTGAAGAGACAAGCCCTGCTCGCGAGCCGCCCCTACATGCCAATGGCGTGAAATTGAGGCGTCGGCGCCGTTGTAGGGGCACACGGCATGTGTGCCCAAAGAGGGCGGACATGCCGTCCGCCCCTACACGTTCCGCCGCGCAGTCTCATCGTTCATTCGCCATCGCTGGAATCTGCGGATATATCCTCTTCTGGTATTCGGATGGGACGACGGACCTGGCCGGGGCGTAATGTCTTTCCGTTTTCCCCACACTTCCCGAACACACGGGGATTCCGTGCCGATATTATGAATGGACGGAGGACACCCCCAAATGAGCCCGCGTTTCAGGTCAGCTTTTTTCTTGCCTGCTGCTATTGCGCTGTGTGTGTGCGTCGCCGCTCGCGGGGCCGCCGCCCAGCCGCCGGGCATGGGCGGCCCTGTGCCCGTAGTGGTGGCGCCCGTGGCCATCGGAGAGGTCGATACGTACATCTTCGTGACGGGGACGGTCGCGGCGATCCAAAAGGTCACGATCCGCGCGGAGGTAAGCGAGCAGATCATCATGCTCAAGGTGGGGGAAGGCGATCCCGTGCAACTCGGCGAGATCATCTGCGAACTCGACCAGACGAATCTGCTGATAGCCGCCGACGAGGCTCGCGCGGGGCTGGCGTCGGCTAGGGCCTACCAGGAGCAGCTCCGGGCCGGCTCCCGCCCCCAGGAGATCACAATCAAGGAAGCGGAGGTCAAGGAGCAGAAGGCGGTGGTCGAGAAGTCGCGGCTCAACTGGAAGCGCCAGGAGGATCTCCTCGACGACGACGCAGCCAGCCAGGAGGAGGTCGACAACGCCCGCCTCGATTACCTCGCGGAAAAAGCGCGACTGGAACAGGCCATAGCTTCGCTGTCGATGACGCGGGAGGGGCCCCGCAGGGAAGAGATCGCCCGGGCCGAAGCCGACGTCCGCCTGCGTCGTGCAGAGCTCGACCGGGCGGAGGAGGACCTTTCCAGTGCGACGATCATATCGCCCATCCCGGGGGCCGTGTCGAAGAAGTTCACCGACCAGTACGCCTGGGTTAGCGCGGGCGACCGCTTGCTGACTGTAGTGGACGTGAGCAAGGTCAAGGTCAAGGTAGACATCCCGGCCTCGCGGCGGCCGCGCGTCAAACTCATGATGCCCGTTGAGGTGAGCGTCGACCCGATGCCCGACGAGGTTTTCCACGGATTTCTTGTGCGTATCAACCCGCAGGCGGATATCATCACGCGCAATTTCCCCGCCGAGGTCGTGATCGATAATCCCGACGGCCTGCTCAGCCCGGGCATGTTCGCACGGATGAAGATCATCACAGGCAAGGAAGCCGACGTAACGCTCGTGCCCGTGGATGCCATCGTTGAGCGCGGTCGAAATTCTTTCGTATTCGTGGTCAAGGGCGGCCTGGCGCGAATGATCAGGATCGAGACCGGCGGCATTACCAGGACCCACGTGCAGGTGGTGAAAGGCGAGGTGGAGCCCGGCGACCTCGTTGTGGTGCGGGGCAACGACCTCCTCCACGACAAGACGCCGGTAGTGGTGGTAGATGAATCGGCGCAGATGAAGTGAAAGTTGTTCAGGTAGCAATAACGAGGCCGACGCTTGTGATGGTGGGGATGATCCTCGCCACCATTTTCGGCTATATCTCTCTGACGAGAATCCCCATCCAGCTCACGCCGACTATCGAGCGGCCCGAGATCACGGTCACGACGGTGTATCCGGGCGCCGCGCCGCCGGAAGTTGAAAGCGAGATCACCGACAAGCTCGAAGATCAGCTCAGGGCCGTCGAAAACCTCCGCGAAATACGATCCAGCTCCGCCGAAAACGTGTCGACCATCACGATGACCTTCGACTGGGGCGTGGATAAGGACCTGGCGTCGATCGACATCCTCAAGCGGATCAACCTCGTGGGCGATCTGCCTTCCGAAGCCAAAGAGCCGATCATCTCGGCCGTATCTACTGATGAATCCCTGGCCGTAATGTGGGTCGGCCTGCTGGGCGGCCTGCCGATCAACGTGCTGCGCGAGATCGCCGACGACCAGGTGAAGCCGCGGCTCGAACGTGTAACAAATGTGGGCTTCGTGCAGCTTTTCGGCGGGCAGGAACGCGAAATACGAGTTGTCATCGATTACAACAAGATGGTGTCGAGGCAGATTTCGGTCTCTCAACTACGCGACACCCTCGACGCCGAGAACCGCAACGTGAAGGGCGGGTTCATCGACGAAGGGAAGCGCCGCTACACGCTGCGGACCATCGGCGAGTTCGGCAGCATCGAGGACATCGAAAACGTCATCATCACAAAGGGGCCGGGCGGGCCTGTTTACGTGCGCGACATCGCCGAAGTGGTGGACACCTACGAAGATCCCGTCCGCATAGTCAGGAGCAACGGGCATCCTGTCATCGTGTTCGGGGTGTTCAAGAAGACCGGGACCAATACGCTGGAAGTTTCGCAAAGGCTGATGAAGGAGATCAACCGCCTGAGAAAAGAGTTCGCCCCAAAGGGCATGTATCTGCCCATATATTATGACGCGGCTGAGTATATCGACGACTCAATCGCCATGGTCCGCCGAAATCTCATCCTGGGCGCTCTCCTCGCGTCGGCTGTTCTCATATTCTTCCTGCGCAGTTTCCGTTCCACGCTGGTTGTAGCGATAAGCATACCGGTTGCGCTGATAACGTCGTTCGTCATCCTCAACGCTCTGGGGCGGAGCATCAATATCATTTCGCTGGCCGGGCTGTCATTTGCCAGCGGGATGGTGGTCGACAACGCGATCGTGGTGCTGGAAAACATCTTCCGCCACCGCCAGATGGGAAAAGGGACACTCAAAGCCGCCTACGACGGCACCGTCGAGGTGTGGGGGGCTATTTTGGCGGCCACGCTGACAACGCTGGCCGTCTTCGTTCCCATCGTCTACGTAAGAGAGGAAGCAGGCCAGATATTCAAAGACATTGCCCTCACCATCTCGTGTGCGGTGGGCTTGTCGCTGGTGGTGGCGATAACCGCCGTTCCGATGCTTTCGAGCCGGCTCGTTGAACAGGCGTCCGAAGAAGCCGGCAGACGCAGCCGCCTCCAGAAGCTGTGGGAAAAGCTGGACGTGGCGGCCGTCCTCGGGGCCCGCGTGCGGGATTTCTTTGTGGATGCGGTAACGTGGTCCACGGCGAAGGGATGGCGCGGCGGCGTCGTGATCGTGGCCGTAGCCTGCCTGTTTCTGGTCAGTCTGCTTTTCTTGCCGCACCTTGAGTACCTGCCCACGGGCAACCGAAACTTCCTGTTCGGGGTTGTGACCCTTCCGCCCACGCTCAACATCGAAAGCGCGAGCGAGGTTACGCGGATGATCGAGAGCCGCCTCGCCAGGGCTCCCGAGTTGGAAGTCTACTTCACCGTAACCGGCCGGCTCAACATCTTCTTTGGGGCAAAGGCGAAGAAGAAATACGCGCTTCGGACGCGGGGGATAGTCGACCGGCTTCGCGGGATGCTCGTGGATATTCCCGGCAAGCGATTTTTCAGCGTGAGTCAGGCCGGCATCTTTCAACGAGGCATTTTTGCCGGCAAGAACGTGCGTATCGACATCGAGGGCGACGACCTCGAACGAGTGGCGGCGTATGCGGAGGTGGTCGAAAACGGCGTCCGCTCGATACCCGGAGTGATCTTCCCCCTCAGCAGCCTTGCGCTGGGCAACCCCGAGATACAGTTACTGGTGGACCGCGAGCGTGCGGCGGGCCTGGGGCTGTCGTCGCGGGAGATCGCCGACGCGGTCGAGGCGATATTCGGAGGGCGCCTGCTGGCCACGGAATATAGGGCCGGCGGCAAGGAGTACGACATCGTGATTCGCGGATCCAAGAAGCCGATCGCAAGCAGAGAGGAGCTGGATCGCGTGATAATCGCTGCCGGTGGCAAGAACGTGAGCCTTCTGAGCGTGGTGGAGGAAAGGGAAGCGGTCGGCCCCACCAGGATCGAGCACACCGAGCTCAAACGCTCGGTCACCATAACCGCTCCCGTGGCCGAGGAGGTGCCCCTGGGCAAGGTGATGGCCCGGATCGAGACCCGCGTGCTGGAGCCGCTGCGAAAGGGAATGCCGCTCACCTACTCGGTGACAATGGCCGGATCGGCCGACGAGCTGACCCTCACGCGGCGGGCCCTGCAGGGGGTGTTTCTTCTCGCCCTGATGATAATCTACCTGCTGATGGCTGCGCTGTTCGAGTCGTTCTCCTATCCGCTCATCATCCTGCTGAGCGTGCCGCTGGCCGCGTCGGGGGCGATCTTGGGCGTGAGGCTGCGGGGCGCGCCCCTCGACGTAATCACGATGCTCGGATTTGTGATACTGGGCGGTATTGTGGTGAACAACGCAATTCTGCTGGTAAGCCAGGCTCTCAACTTCATGCGAGAGGGAATGGACGGGCGCAAAGCGATAATCGAAAGCACGCGCACTCGAGTGCGGCCGATCTTCATGACCACACTCACGACCGTCCTGGGCATGCTGCCGCTGGTGGTGTCGACCGGCGCGGGGACCGAGCTCTACGCCGGGCTCGGCGCCGCGGTGGTGGGCGGCCTGTCGGTCTCTTCCGTTTTCACGCTCGTGCTTGTCCCCACGGCTTTCGCATTGCTCATACGAGTGCAGAAAAGGCTCGGCCGGGGCCTGCCGGGTAAGATCGAGATCGAATAACAGCCCTGTGAAATAGCAAACCACCCCTTGACAGGTCGCGTCTGATCGTTATAATTCTATGGGGTAGAGCTTGGTCTCGGTTCGGCTTCGGAGATGCCTCATGAAACGATCGCGCAATACTAACGGAGTTACTCTCGTAGAGCTGCTTGTGGTTACGGCGATAATAGCAGTGCTTGCGGGGCTGCTGATGCCCGCGCTCACGGGAGCGCGCGCCACGGCCAGAGATACGAAGTGCATGGCCAACCTGAAGTCCATCGGAAACGCTCTGATGCTTTATCTTATGCAGAATGAAAACTTCATTCCCGCCTGCGGCCCGCAAGGAGATAGCGCCGAGTATCAGCACTGGTATCGTGCGCTTCTTCCTTACCTCGACACATGGGAGGTCTTTGAATGCCCGTCCAAGGCCATCGCGAAGAGGGATGTGCCGGGGAAGTTCTCAGGCGACGACGCGTCCCCCGACACTGACTATCATACCGTCAATTACGGAATGAACTTTCAATTCCCCGATGACGATCCCGACAATGACCTGATGGGCGGCGCGATTCAGATGGACAATATCGTTGCCCCGGCGCAGGTGCTGTTTATCTGCGACGGCGCTATCTTCGAAGGCGCCCTCGACACCGCCTCTATCAATAACGCCGTCGAATTGCCCGATTCGATCATAGACGGTGCGCTCTACTTCATGACGAGCGTGTCGCCGGGTTACGCCACTGCCTCGCCCCGACATCGCGGCCACACCATGTGCCTGTTCCTCGACGGCCACGTGAGGGCAGTCCAAGCCAAAACGATCTTCGCCGTAGAGCGTGGCCTGCCCAACTGCTTCTACGACGCCAAGATGTATGAATTCTGATTCTGCCTGTGAGATCATAGCCCTCGTAGACACACTCCGTCGTCAACTTGTGTGCTTAGGGAGCTTGCGTTCCGCACGTGTCCGCGCCCTGCGGGGGGGGAATCTCTACTCCGCCGTTTCAGAACTTATTTGGTTTTTCGATCTGCTTACCCAGGGTGTGGGCGAAAGCCGCTTGCGTATCTGTTTAGCGTAGGCGACAGAGGTGGTGATCGCGCTGCGTTGGGGCGCGCCCAAAGGGCGTGACGCCTCAAATCGTCGTCGTCCTCGTCGTCGCCCCGCCTCTTGGCGGGCCTGCCGCCCCCTGCAGGGGCTCTGCGGTTGGGGGCAACTGTTTTCCACGGGCTGACGCCCGGTATGTGTTTAGCGTGGTCTGAAATGGCACGTCCCTTCTTCGAAAGTGCCCCCGACGGGCTTGTCCCGCCGGAGCAACAGATTGATAGGCTAAACCGTGTTGCCCCCGTGCACCAAGGGCCGCCGCATCCGCCGCAGGCGGATGTCGTTGCCGGCAGGATGCAGGCAACGCGGCCTTTCTTCGGAGCCTGCCGTTTGGCAGGCTCCGAAGAAAGGTCGGCGGCCGCAG
>Ga0114922_10002383_pt1 | contig 17612 bp, 30 predicted proteins | sample AartaG_FD_100975 | JGI IMG/M metagenome (GOLD analysis project Ga0114922, IMG submission 100975) | Deep subsurface microbial communities from Aarhus Bay to uncover new lineages of life (NeLLi) - Aarhus_00045 metaG | ecosystem: Environmental > Aquatic > Marine > Oceanic > Sediment | place...
CCGGGCTCGCGGAGGCGGTCAAGACGGCGCTGATCATCGACTCGGGCCTCTTCGCACAGCTCGAATCGGGGTCGAGCGAGCTTCTCGAGCGTTCCGGCACTCTTCTGCAGCAAGTCCTCAGCCGTTGCTCTTTGCTGAAGGCGGGGGTGATCGCAAGGGACGAGCGCGAGGCGGGAGAGCGGGCGGTCCTGAACGCCGGCCACACGATAGGTCATGCTCTGGAAACCGCATCGGGGGGATCGTTACTGCACGGAGAGGCGGTCGCCATCGGTCTCGTGTTGGAGTGCGGGCTCGCGGAAAGGCTTTGCAGGTTTCCCGGAGAGGATCTTCAGAGGCTAGTCGCCCTGCTGCAAGCGCTGGATTTGCCGACAACGATTCCCCAAGGAATTACGCCGGAGGATGTGAAACGTTTGATGTCCGCCGACAAGAAGATCAGAGCGGGGGAATTGCGTTTCGCCCTGCCAGGTGAGATAGGCGGGGCCGCTGTCACGGGAAGTGGATGGACCATTTCTGTCGATTCGAAGGAGGTTATTGAGGTGCTGAAAAAGGGTGTTACAATTCAGGGAAAGTAATTATCTTTCCCCGTTATTTCTTCTCTTCTTCCTCGGGCTTGGTCTCTGCTTTTTCCTCTTCTGCGGCTTCCCCTTCCGGCGCGGCTTCAGCAGCCTCGGCTTTCGGCTCCTCAGCTTCGGGCTCTTCCACCTTATCAGCCTCTTCAGCCTCGGCTTTTTCTTCGGCTTCTTCCTGCGCCTCCGCCTCGACCTTGGCTTCCTCTGCGGCTGCTACGTCGGCCAGAGCTTCCTGACGGGCCGTTCCCTTGTGTACGGATTTGCGGGTCGGCTGAGCGGCGGCCTTGCGCGTTTTCTTGGCGGCCGCTCTTTTCTTCTTGGGAGCTGCGGTTGCGACGGCGGTGTCGATCAGCTCGATGATGGCCAATTCGGCGTTATCTCCGCGCCGGGGGGTAGCGCGGACAATGCGGCTGTAACCGCCGGGCCTTGTGGCGAATCGCGGGCCGAGAGTATCGAACAGCTTGGAGACCACCTCGCGGTCTTTAATATGGCGTAAGACCTGCCTGCGAGCATGCAGCGTTTCTTTCTTGGCGAGAGTTATCAGCTTCTCGGCAAAAGGCCGCAGCTCTTTCGCCTTGGTCACGGTCGTCGTAATGCGCTCATGGCGAAAGAGCGATGTTGCCATGTTGCGAAGCATGGCCCAGCGGTGGCTGGAAGTCCGGCCGAGTTTGCGGCCTGCCATCCTGTGTCTCATCTCGTGCTCCCTTAATTTCCGGCAGGCGAGTCGGGCTGCTGGATGTTCATCCCAAAGCTGAGACCCATGCCCTCCAGTATTTCCTTTATTTCATTAAGGCTCTTGCGCCCGAAGTTCTTGGTCTTCAGCATTTCCTGTTCCGTGCGGCTGACCAGCTCACCTATCGTCGAGATATTTGCGTTCTTGAGGCAATTGTATGAGCGCACGGAGAGCTCCAACTCTTCGATGCTTCGGTTGAGGTAATCGTTGATCTTGTCTTCTTCTTCGCCCCTGTCTTCGCCGTCGCGCTCCGGTTCTTCCTTGAAATTGATGAAGATGTTGAAGTGATCCTTGGAGAGCTTGGAAGCCAGAGCAACCGCGCTCTGGGGAGAAACCGCTCCGTTGGTCCACACTTCCAGCGAGAGTTTCTCGTAGTCGGTGGTGCGGCCCAGGCGAGCGGCGGTCACGGTGAAATTGACCTTCTTGACCGGCGAATGGACGCTGTCGATCGGGATGTAGCCGAACTCCAGATCCTCGTCGAAATTTGCCTCGGCTGTGACGTATCCGCGCGCGAGCTTGACGCGCATTTCCATCTTCAGCTTCCCGCCCTTCGAGAGTGTGGCGACATGTGCGTCGGGGTCGAGGATCTCCAGCACGCCGTTTTCGCTCTGGATATCCTTTGCCGTCACCTCGCCCGGGCCCTTGGCATCGAGCGTGAGGACGGTCTGGTCGACCTCATTGTTGATGATCTTCATCGGGATTGCTTTGAGGTTGAGGATCAGGTCGGTAACGTCCTCAGTGACCCCCTCGACCGAGGAGAACTCGTGTACCACGCCGTCGATCTTTACTGCTGTAATGGCAGCTCCCTCGATGGAGCTGAGCAGAATACGGCGTAGCGAGTTGCCTATGGTTGTGGCGAAGCCCCTCTCGTAGGGCTGGCTGGCAAACTCGCCGTATGTAGGTGTCACTGATTCCTCGTTGACCTCGAGTCGCTTCGGTTTCTGAAATCCTTTCCAAAGCATATTCTGTCTGCCTCCTTGCGCCTGCCTGCCTATGAGGCGGGGGACGCCTGTTCGTCTGCTCAGGCTTACTTGGAGTAGAGCTCTACGATGAGCTGCTCGTTAATATCCATGTCGATCGACTCGCGATCGGGCGTTGCGACCACCTTGGCGCTGAGCGCGTTGTCGTCGCGCTCGAGCCAGGAGGGCATGCCGCGACCCTGGCTGGCGCCCATCGCGTCCTTGATGATCTGCAGCTTCTTGCTCTCTCCGCGGATTTCTATGGTCTCACCCTCTTTTACCTGATAGGAGGGGATATTGATTTTGTTTTCATTCATGGCGATGTGCCCGTGCACGATGAACTGGCGAGCCTGCGAGCGCGTGCGTGCGAAGCCGGCGCGATAAAGCACGTTGTCGAGCCTGCGCTCCAGCAGCACGAGTAGGTTGACGCCGGTGACGCCCTTCATGCGGGCAGCTTTCTTGAAATAGTTGCGGAACTGGCGCTCGAGCACGCCGTAAATCCGCTTGACCTTTTGTTTTTCCCGCAGCTGCACGCCGTAGCCCTGCAGCTTGATCGGGCGGCGGCCGTGCTCACCCGGCGGATAGTTACGCTTTTCCAGTCCGGCGCGAGTGTTGCCGAACAGATCCATGCCTTCTCTACGACTCAGGCGTGTGCGCGGTCCCGTGTAGCGTGCCACAGCTTTACTCCTATCCTGTAACTCAGACTCTGCGCCGCTTTCTCGGGCGGCAGCCATTATGGGGCACCGGTGTCACGTCGCGGATCGATTTGATCTCGATGCCTGCGACGCTGAGGGAGCGGATGGCGCTCTCGCGGCCGGAGCCCGGGCCTTTTACTTTGATATCGAGAGTCTGAATACCATTGTCCTTGGCTTTGTTGGCGGCGACGGCGGCAGCCTGTCCGGCGGCGTAGGGCGTGCCCTTGCGCGAGCCCTTGAAGCCGACTCCTCCGGCGCTCGCCCAGGTGACCACGTTGCCGTCCATATCGGTGATGGTGATGATCGTGTTGTTGAACGTGGCCTGGATGTGCGCGACGCCGGCAGGGATGTTCTTCTTCGCCTTCCGCTTGCCGCCCTTGGGGCCTCCTTTAGCCATTGTTATACCTCTGTATCAAGCCTTTGTTATTTCTTCGCGATGGCCCGCTTGGTCTTGACGGCGGCCTTTTTCGGGCCCTTCATCGTGCGCGCGTTGGTGTGCGTCCGCTGGCCGCGCACCGGCAGGCTGCGCTTGTGCCTCTGGCCGCGGTAGCAGTTGATCTCCATCAACCGCTTGATGTTCATCGTAATTTCCTTGCGCAGGTCACCTTCAACCTTGTGCTTGGCATCGATGATGCGGATGAGCTGGCGCACTTCTTCCTCGTTGAGGTCCTTGACCCGCACCTGGGGCTCGATGCCCGCCTCCACTGCGATATTCCTGGCGGAGGTTCTGCCGATGCCGTAGATGTAGGTCAGGGCTATCTCCACGCGCTTGTCGTTGGGGATATCAACGCCTGAGATTCTTGCCACTTTTTAACTCCTTGCGTCTCCGCGCTCAACCCTGGCGTTGCTTGTGCTTCGGGTTGGAGCAGATTACACGCACGACGCCTTTGCGACGCACGATCTTGCACTTTAAGCAAATACGCTTCACTGACGGGCGTACCTTCATATCCAGTATCTCCCGGGGCCGCTACCGGTCACTTGTACCGGTAGACTATGCGCCCCCTGGTCAGGTCGTAAGGCGAAAGCTCGACCAGCACCTCGTCGCCGGGAAGGATGCGGATAAAGTGCTTGCGCATCCGCCCCGAGATGTGGGCCAGTATCTTGTGCTCGTTCTCGAGTTGAACGCGGAACATCGCGTTCGGCAGGGGTTCGAGCACCGTCGCCCTGACTTCAATCGGTTCTTCCTTTTTTGTCATAAATAATTTCTTCCGACGCCGTCCTAGGGCAGCGTCAAGATCACCGGGCCGTTTTCAGTAACCGCCACGGTGTGCTCAAAGTGGGCGCTGAGGCTGCCGTCGGCGGTGACAGCAGTCCAGCCGTCCTCAAGTTCCCTCATCCGCCAGCCGCCGGCGTTGACCATCGGCTCGATGGCGAAAGCCATCCCCGCGATGATCCGCGGTCCGAACCCGGGCTGCCCGAAGTTCGGAATCTCGGGCGGCTCGTGCATGTCCTTGCCGATGCCGTGGCCGACAAATTCCCTCACGACGCTGAAGCCTGCGGCCTCAACGTGAGCCTGCACGGCGGCGCCGATGTCGCTGATGCGCTTGCCTGGGTGAACCTGTTCGATGCCTTTGTAGAGGCTCTCTTCGGTCACCCGCATCAGCTGAGCGGCCTCCTCGCTGACTTCGCCGATCGGCACGGTCAGCGCGGCGTCGCCATGGTAGTCCCCCAGCTTTGCCCCGACGTCAACGCTAAGTATCTCGCCCTTACGCAACACGCGGTCTCCCGGGATGCCGTGCACGATCTGGTTGTCGATGCTGGTGCACAGTGAAGCGGGGTAAGGAGTGCGGCCGGGCGGCTTATATCCCAGAAACGAGGGGACAGCACCCCGGCCGCGGATGATCTCTTCGGCTTTCGCATCCAGCTCGCCGGTGGTCATCCCAGGCCGGGCTTCCCGGCGAATCATTTCGTGCACCTCGCCGACGATTCGCCCCGCTTCCCGCATCGCCTCAATCTCTTTCGGCGTACGTATGTTGATGGGCCTGGCGTCGATCATAGGGCTTTGGTAATCCTTTCAAAGATCTCGTCCACAGGGCCGGAACCGTTGATGCTCACCAGAATGCCCCGTTTCTTGTAGTACTCCACGAGCGGCCGGGTCTGCTCTTCGTAAACCCTCAGGCGCTCGATTACTACCTCTTCACTGTCGTCGTCGCGCTGGATCAGCTTCGCGCCTTCGCGATCGCAGACGCCGTCTTTCTTCGGCATGTGGTTTACCCGGTTGTAGGCCGTGTGGCATACCGGGCAGATCCACCTTCCGGTCAGCCGGCGCAACACTTCTTCGCGTGGCACGTCGAGAAGCACGGCCGCCTGGAGCTCGGCTCCGATCTCGCAGAGCACAGTGTCCAGCGCCTCGGCCTGCGCCACGTTGCGCGGGAAGCCATCGAGGAAAAAGCCGTTCCCCGCGTCGTTGTGCGAGAGGCGTTCGCGCACGATGCCGATCACAAGCTCGTCGGGGACGAGTTCCCCGGCGTCCATGAATTCCTTAGCTTTGCGGCCCAGCTTGCTGCCCTCGGCGACTGCGGCGCGCAGTATATCGCCGGTGCTAACGCGCGGCACGCCATGGCGCTTGAACAGCAGGTCACCCTGTGTTCCCTTACCGGATCCCGGTGGTCCGAGCAGTATCAGCCGCATCGCATCAACCCCTTCAGCTTCTTCGCCCGCGTAGTCGCGAGCCCTTGAAGAAGCTGTCGTAGTGCCGCATCACGAGCTGGCTCTCCACCTGCTGGACGAAGTCCATGGCCACTCCGATGACGATCAGCAGGCTGGTGCCGCCGAAGTAGAAGGGGATATCCATGCCGTGGGTCACCCAGTAGGGCAGCACCGAGTTCAGCCACCTTCCTACGAACGGCATGGTTTCCACGCGGAAGCCGTAGAGCAGGAAGATCGGCAGTATGGCAATCGCCGCAAGGTAAAGGCCGCCGGCAGTTGTCACGCGGTTAAGCACTGCTGCGATGTAATCGGCGGTCCTGCGTCCCGGACGTTTTCCTGGGATAAAGGAGCCGTATTTTTTCATGTTGTCTGCCACGTCCTTGGGGTTGAAGACGATCTGCGTGTAGAAGAAGCAGAAGAAGATGATCGCCGTAACATAGAAGATCATGTAGAGCGTGTGGCCGTACTGCGACATATTGTTGAGGTTGATGAAGAAGTCCCACCCGGTTGCATTTGCGGCGGCGCCGAACAGCCATTGAGGCAGCAACAGGATCGAGGAGGCGAAGATGACCGGGATGACGCCCGCGGTGTTGATCCGCAGCGGGATGTAGGTGCTCTGGCCGCCGTAGATCTTGCGTCCGACCACGCGCTTGGCATAGGAGACGGGGATGCGCCGCTGCCCGCGCTCGACAAAGACGATCGCCCCGACCACCGCCACCATGAAGATCAGCAGCAGGATGAGCTTAAACGGCGTCATCGCTGTCTCGCCGCGCGCAGTGGCCCCGATCAGGTCTTCGATAATCACCACCACGCCGCCCGGCAGGCCGACCACGATGCCTGCGAAGATCAACAGGCTGATGCCGTTGCCGATGCCGCGCTCGGTGATCTGCTCGCCGATCCACATGATGAAAGCCGTGCCGGCGGTCAGCGTAATCACGGTGAGAATCTGCCACCAGAGCATGTTGCCGCGTGCCCCCTCGGTGAGCACGCTGCCCTCGTTGGTCTGCAGGCTCTGGAAGTAGAATGTCATGCCGTAGCCCTGGATCACCGAAATGAGGACTGTGCCGTAGCGCGTGTATTGGGTGATCTTCTTACGCCCGAGCTCACCCTCCTTGCTGAGTTTCTCGAGGTAGGGCACCACGACCGTCAGCAACTGCAAGATGATGGAGGCGCTGATGTAGGGCATGATGCCGAGCGCGAAGAGAGTCATGTTGCTAAGTGCCTGGCCGCTGAACAGGTCGAGGAAGTCCATCAGGCCGCCGCCACCCATTTCCCTGATGTTTTTAATCGCAATCCAGTCGACTCCCGGCACGTGGATGTGGGCGCCGATGCGGAAGACAAACAGCATCAGGGCGACGAAGAGCAGGCGCTTGCGCAGGTCGGGGACGCGGGCGATGTTCCTGAAGGTATCGATCACTTCTCAATCACCTCCGCCACCCCGCCGGCGGCCTCGATTTTCTGCTTTGCGGTTGCGCTGAAGGCGTGTGCTCTGACCTTCAGTTTGGATTTGACCTCACCCACTCCGAGCACTTTCACGCCATCCTTGAGTTTTCTGACGACACCTCGCTCCATCAGCAGCTCGGGAGTTATTTCTTTCTCGCCGGCAAGCGCCTCCAGGCGGCCGACGTTCACCTCGGCATACTCTGTGCGGAAGATGTTGGTGAAGCCGCGCTTGGGCAGGCGTCGGCTCAGCGGCATCTGTCCGCCCTCGAATCCGCGCTTGCGGCTGTAACCGCTGCGGCTGCGCTGGCCCTTGTGGCCCCGGCCGGCAGTGCGGCCCTTGCCGGATCCTTCGCCCATACCGCGGCGCATCCTGTCCTTAACAGCACCTTTTGGCGGATGCAGGTTGTGAAGCTCCAGCACCGGAACCGGCGCCGCCGTTTTGCTTGTGGCAGCGGCAGTTTTCTTGCCAGCCGGTGCTTTCTTGGCGGCTGCAGCCTTCGGCTTGGTCGCCTTGGCTGCGGCACCTGCTTTCTTTTTGGAGCCGCCGCTCTTGCTGGTGGCCTCGCTCACGACTTCTCCTCCCCTTTGCCGCCGCCTTCGGGCTCGAGCACCCGCACCAAGTGCGGCACTTTCTTTATCATTCCCCAGCTGGCTTCGTTATCGGGCAGTTCCACGATCTGTTCCCTGCGGCGGAATCCCATGCCTTTGAGCACCGCGCGCTGGTGGCGATTGTAGCCGATGACGCTGCGATACTGCTGCACGCGGATGGTGGCGCCCTTCTTTTTCTTCGTTGCCATCTGTTACAACTCCTCGACCTTTTTGCCGCGCAGCTTGGCGACCGAGTCGGCGTTGCGCAGTGATCTAAGGCCTTCGAAGGTGGCTTTGACGACGTTGTAGTGGTTCGGGCTGCCGATGATCTTGGTCAGGATGTCGCCGATGCCTGCGGCTTCGCAGACGGCGCGCACCGCGCCGCCGGCGATGACGCCGGTGCCGGGGCCGGCAGGCTTGAGCAGCACCTGCCCGGCGCCGAAGCGGCCCACTATCTGATGGGGGATGGTGGCGCCCTTCAGCGGGACGGTGAGCATGTTCTTCTTGGCGACCTCGATCCCCTTGCGGATAGCTGAGGGCACCTCGCGCGCCTTGCCCTTGCCGTAGCCCACTCGGCCTTTACCGTCGCCGACGACCACGAGAGCTGCGAAGCTGAGGTTCTTGCCCCCCTTGACGACCTTGGTGACGCGATTGATGTGGACCACAGTATCGATGAGATCGCTGTCGGTGCGACTGGGGCGCTCGCGCCTCCTATCCCTGCCTCGGTCTGACCTCGTATACATCCTTATACCTATTCCTCAGAAAGATAGTCCGCCTTTGCGCATCGCCTCGGCGGCAGCCTTGACTCTGCCGTGGTAGATGAAACCGCCGCGGTCGAAGACTATCTCCTTGTAGCCTTTGTCCTTTAGTATCTTCGCCATCTTAGTCCCGACCTCTTCGGCGGCCTTGACGTTGCCTCCGTGTCCCTTCAGTTTCTTTCGAACGTCGGGATCGAGGGAGGAGACGAAGGCCAGGGTTGAACCCTTGCTGTCGTCAATGGCCTGCATCCGCAGGTGGCGCAGACTGCGGCAGACCGCTACGCGCGGGCGTTTGGGCGTGCCGATTATCTGCTTGCGAACGCGGTAGCGAACGCGCCTCCTGGCTGCCTTACGATCCTTCGCCATCTCTCATCAACCTCGTCATGAGACTCCGACGGCGGCCTTGCCGATCCTGCGCCGCACGTATTCGCCGACGTAGCGAACGCCCTTGCCTTTGTAGGGCTCGGGCGGCCGCATAGCACGGATCTCGGCGGCGACCTGGCCGACCTGCTGCTTGTCGATGCCTTCCACGGTGATCAGTGTGTTCTTTTCCACGCTGATGCTGATTTCCTTTGGGATGGGGTAGACGATCGAGTGGCTGTAGCCGAGCTGCAGCTCGACGGCCGTGCCCTTGACCGCCGCCCGGTAGCCGATCCCCTGAATCTCCAACTGCTTCTTGAAGCCGTCGCTGACGCCGACCACCGCGTTGTTGAGCAGGCTGCGGCACAGACCGTGATAAGCGCGCGTCTGTTTCTCCTCGTCGGCCCGGTCGAGGATCAGAGTCTCCCCTTCCTGCCTGACGGAGATCTTGGGCATCAGCGGGCTTGTAAGCTGCCCCTTCGGGCCTTTGACGGCCACCTCGGCTTCGCCGATGGTGACGCTCGTGCCCGCCGGCAGCTTGATATGTTTCTTTCCAATGCGCGACATCAGTGACTCTCCTACCAGACCTTGCAGAGAACTTCTCCGCCAACGTGGGCGGACGTGGCGGTCTTGCCGGTCATCACGCCCTTGCTGGTAGAGACGATCGAGATTCCAAGCCCGCCGAGGACGGCGGGGATCTCGTCGCTGCCGGCGTAGACCCTGCGGCCGGGCCGCGAGACTCGCTGCACCCCGTGAATCGGGCTCTCTCCGGTGTCGGTTTGGTACTTTAGCTTCAGCTGCAGGCTGTCCTGCACCTCGCCCTTGATCCGCTCGAGGCCGTCGATATAGCCCTCTTCAACCAGGATCTGGGCGATCAGCTGCTTGATCTTCGACGCCGGCATCGCAACCTTGTCGTGGCGAGCGGCCACGCCGTTGCGTATGCGAGTTAGCATGTCGGCTATCGGGTCGGTCATCATCGGCTCACCTCACCAGCTCGACTTGATCACGCCGGGAACCTTCCCTTCCAGCGCGAGGTTTCGGAAGCAGATGCGGCAGATCCCGAACTTGCGAAGGTAGGCGCGGGGCCGGCCGCAGATCTGGCAGCGGTTGTATGCCCGTACCTTGAATTTCGGCTTCCTCTTCGCCTTGGCGATCATTGCCTTTCGAGCCAAATCTCTTCCTCCGTCCTTCCCGCTCCGTCAGTGCCGGAAGGGGAAATCCATCATTTGTAGAAGCCTGTGCGCCTCTTCGTCGGTTCTCGCAGTAGTGACGATGGTTACGCTCAGCCCCTTGAGTTTATCGATCTTGCTATAATCTATTTCCGGGAAAATCAACTGGTCTCGCAGGCCGAGAGTGTAATTACCGCGGCCGTCGAATCCCTTGGTGTGGGCGCCCCGGAAGTCGCGCACGCGAGGCAGGGCGACATTGACCAGCCTGTCGTAGAACTCGAACATTTTTTCGCGGTGCAGGGTAACTGCGCAGCCGATTTCCATGCCCGCTCGCAGCTTGAAGGCGGCGATGCTCTTACGCGCCTTGCGCACCATCGGCGCCTGGCCGGTGATCAGGGCCATCTCTTTCTGCGCGTTCTCGATCACCTTCGGGTTGGCAGTGCCCTCGCCCAGGCCCATGTTGACCACGATCTTGTCGAAGCGCGGTACGGCCATCTGCGTGGTGTAGCCGAACTCCTTAACCATCGCCGGCTTCACCTCGTCGAGATATTTTTCCTTGTAACGGGCGGTCATCTTCAGCTACTCCTCTAAGCCGTCTTGCCGACCTGGCCGCCGCAGGCCTTGCAGATGCGGACCTTGCGGCCGTCCTCGAGCACGTTGATGTTGAATCCCTTTGCGGCGCCGCAATCGCCGCACACAACCCTCAGGTTGGATATCGGCATCGGCGCCTCGCGCTCCATGATTCCGCCCTTGACGTTGCGCTGGGGGTTGGGACGGACATGCTTCTTGATAAAGTTGATGTGCTCGACGATGGCGAGGCCCTTGTTGCGCAGCACGCGCAGGACCTTGCCGTTCTTGCCGCGATCCTTGCCGGCAGTGACCTTCACGGTGTCGCCTTTTTTAACATGGCTCTTGCGCATCGTCCGTCTCCGTTTATAGAACTTCTGGAGCCAGGGAGATAATTTTTGTGAAATTGCGTTCCCTTAGCTCGCGCGCAACGGGCCCGAAAACGCGGGTGCCGACAGGCTCCTTGTCGTCCTTGATCAGCACCGCGGCGTTCTGGTCGAACCGAATATAGCTGCCGTCGCGGCGGCGGATTTCTTTTTTGGTTCTCACCACGACGGCACGGACGACCTGTCCCTTGCGTACAGGGCTATTGGGCTGCGCCTCCTTGACAGAAGCTGTGATGATGTCGCCGATTCCGGCAACGCGGCCGACATCGCCGCCCTTAGGCAGGATACAGGCGATTGTCTTGGCCCCGCTGTTGTCGGCTACCACCAGCCGCGTGCCCATCTGGATCATTGCTGATCTCTCCCTGTCGTCACTTGGCCTTGCTGATTATTTCCAGCAGTCGCCAGCGTTTCTGTTTGCTACGCGGCCTGCACTCCACGATCCTCACCACGTCGCCAACCCCGGCGGCCTGTTTTTCGTCGTGGACTAGGAATTTCTTGCTGCGCCGCATGATTTTTTTATATGTCGTATGCTGCAACAGGCTGTCGACCAGCACGGTGACGGTTTTGTCCATCGCCGCCTTGACGACGGTGCCTACCTTCGTGGCCTTGACCTTCTCGGTCGCCTCGGCAGCTGCAGCCTTTGCCTCAGGCATTGTCGCCCTCCTGCGCCGCCGCAGTGCGGCGTTTCTCGTTCATCACCGTCAGCACCCGGGCAAGGTCCCTGCGGACGTTGCGGATCTTGTGAACGTCGTCGATCTGGCCGGTCGCCTTCTGGAAGCGCAGCTTCATCAGCTGGTCCTCCATGTCGGAGATCCGCTTCTCGAGCTCATCCAGCGTCTCATCACGCAGGTCACGCGCCTTCAGCATCGCTAACGCTCCTTTGCCTCTATGCGGGTGCAGAACGCCGTGCGGAACGGCATTTTGTGGCCCGCAAGCTCCATCGCGCGGCGCGCGACATCCTCCGGCACGCCCTCCAGTTCGTAGAGCACCTTGCCGGCCCTGATCACCGCTACCCACTCTTCCGGGGGGCCCTTGCCTTTACCCATGCGGGTCTCGGCGGGCTTGCGGCTGATCGGCTTGTCAGGGAACACGCGGATCCATACTTTGCCGCCGCGCTTGACGTGGCGCGTGATCGCGATACGCCCTGCTTCTATCTGGCGGGCGGTTATCCAGGCGTTCTCCGTGGTCTTGAGGCCGTAGTCGCCGAAGGCCACAGTGTTGCCACGCCACGCCTTGCCGCGGCGCTTGCCACGCTGGACCTTGCGGTGCTTAATCTTTTTCGGCATCAACATGTTGAGCTATCCTTCCGCAGATCAGCTCCGTTTCGTCGTGCCGCGCCTCTCGCGCGACGCGTGAAATTTTCCGGGTTCTATCTCGCCGTGGTATATCCAGAGCTTCACTCCCACGACGCCGTAGGTGGTTTTCGCTTCGGCGAAGCCGTAGTCGATGTCGGCACGGAGGGTGTGCAGCGGCAGCTGCCCCTCGAGGTACCATTCGCTACGGGCGATCTCGGCGCCGTTGAGCCGGCCGCTGCACATCGCCTTGATTCCTCGCGCGCCGAAGCGCTGAGCACTGTCGACCGCCTTGCGCATGGCGCGGCGGAAAGCGATACGCCGCTCGAGCTGAATCGCGATGTTTTCCGCGACCAGTTGCGCGTCGAGCTCGGGTTTGGAGACTTCGTTGATGTTGATGAAGACCTCGCGGCTCGTGCGGCCCTCGATGGTGCGGCGCAACGATTCTACCTCGGCGCCTTTCTTGCCGATGATGATTCCAGGCTTGGAGGTGAAGATGTTGATGTTGAGCTTGTTTGCAGCGCGTTCTATCTCGATCTGGGAGACGCCGGCGTGGTAGAGTCTGGATTTCAGCCGATCGCGCAGCTGCAGGTCTTCATGGAGAAGCTCCGCGTATTCCTTCTCGGCATACCAGCGGCTGAGCCACGTCTTGGTGTAGCCAAGCCGGAAACCGTATGGATGTACCTTTTGACCCACGCTAAACCTCCCTAGTTGCCTTTGCCTGATTCAATCTTGTCGACCTCGATGGTTATGTGCGATGCGCGCTTGAGAATCCGCGCAACGCGCCCGCGTGCCCGAGCCCGCCAGCGCTTGAGGCCGGGGGCCGGACCGACGTCGGCTTTGCTGACGATCATGTCTTCGGTGTCGAGGTCTTTGTCTTTGTACTGGGCGTTGGCCACCGCGCTCTTGAGGATCTTCTCGACGTCGCGAGCCGCCGCCCTGGGGCAGAAGCGCAGGAAGATGAACGCGGCCTCGACGCCCTTGCCTCTGATCTCGTCGAGAACCAGCTTGCTCTTCTGCGGGCTGTGCCTCAGGTAGCGCCCTTTTGCATTAGCTGTCATCGTCAGCCCTCTATACCTTCCGCACCTTGCCCCGCTGGCCGTGGCCGCGATAGGTCCGCGTCGAGGCGAACTCGCCGAGTTTGTGCCCGACCATGTTTTCGGTGATGAAGATCGGGATGAACTTGCGGCCGTTGTGCACCGCGATCGTCCTCCCAACCATGTCCGGAACGATGGTCGAGCGGCGCGACCAGGTGCGAATCACGCTGCCAGCAGATCCTTCCTGCGCCAGCACCTTGTTGAACAGGTGCTCATCGACGAACGGGCCCTTCTTGATCGACCTAGTCATCGCGTCCTCACTTCTTGCCCCGGCGGCGGACGATGTACTTGCCGGTCCGCCGGTTCTTACGGGTCTTGTAGCCCTTGGTCGGCATGCCCCATGGGCTCACGGGGTGCCGCCCGCCGGCGCTCTTGCCCTCGCCGCCGCCGAGCGGGTGGTCGACGGGGTTCATCGAGACGCCGCGGTTGTGCGGCATCCGGCCCTGCCAGCGCTTGCGGCCCGCTTTGCCGAGGCTCACGTTCTGGTGGTCGAGGTTTCCTACCTGGCCGATTGTCGCGTAGCAGCGCAGCAGCACCAGGCGGACCTCGCCGCTCGGCAGGCGGATGCCGGCATAGCGGCCTTCCTTACTCATCAGCTGCGCGGCAGTTCCGGCGCTGCGGACGAGCTGGCCGCCCTTGCCTATCCTCAGCTCGATGTTGTGGACCATTGTTCCGAGCGGCATCTTCTCCAGAGGCAGGGCGTTGCCGACGGTTATGTCTGCGTCGGGTCCGCTGACCACTGTGTCGCCGACTTTCAGATCCTTGGGAGCGAGGATGTAACGCTTCTCCCCGTCGCGATAGTGGAGAAGGGCGATGTTGGCGCTGCGATTGGGGTCGTACTCGATCGTCGCCACCTTGGCAGGCACGCCGTGCTTGTCGCGGCGGAAGTCGATCTCGCGGTAGCGCCGCTTATGCCCCCCACCACGGAAGCGCACGGAGATCCGCCCCTTATTGTTCCGTCCACCCGACTTTTTCAGGCCTTTGACGAGGGGCTTGTGCGGCGTGTCGGTGGTCAACTCCGAGAAGTCGAGGACCGTCTGAAAACGCCTTCCGGGGGACGTCGGCTTGTACTTCTTGATTCCCATAAATCCTTATCCGTGCGTCTTTTAACGCTCTTGCGGCGTAAGAGGCCGCTTTCTACCACACCAGCATAGCGATTGCAAGAGATTGCTTCGCTTGCTGGCCCGTTTCTTGCTGCCTTACGTCGACTCGAAGAACTCGGGCGGAGTTTCGCCCTCCTTGAGCCTCACGTATGCCTTTTTTCGAAGCGGTCGGCGTCCCTCATGGCGGCCGCGCCGCTTCACCTTACCTTTGAGCCGCATGATGTTTACCGACTCAACCTTCACCTTGAACACCTGCTCGACGGCGCGCTTGACCTCGGCCTTGGTGGTGCTGCGATCCACCTCGAGGCAGAGGATGTTGGCGTCGTCCTTGAGCACGGAGCTCTTTTCCGTGATGAACGGCCGGCGAATGACTCTGAATATCTCGCTCACGGCTTAGGCTCCTTGTTTGCGCGCGCGTGGCTTGAGGGCCTCGCTCACGCTCTCGACCGCTGCGCGCGAGAAGACGATATTCTCGAAGCGCATCAGGTCGTATGGATTGAGGGCGAAGTGGTCGATGACGTGCATCGTCGGCACGTTGCTCGTGGCGCCCCAGAGCTTGCTGTTCTCGCGCCTGTCCACGAACACGGCGCTCTCCAGGCCGAGCTTGCGCGCCGTTTCCACAAACGCCCTTGTCTTCATTTCTTCGGGCTCGAGGCTCTCGACCACCCGCAGCCGGTTACTGGCGAGACGCTGGCTGAGGATCGACCGCAGCGCGCCCCTACGCACTTTCTTCGGCAGGCGGTAGTCGTAGCTTCGCGGTTTCGGACCATGGGTGATGCCGCCGCCGCGCCATAGCGGGTTGCGGATCGAGCCCACCCGCGCGCGGCCCGTGCCCTTTGCACGCCAGGGCTTGCGTCCACCTCCGCGGACTTCGCCACGGCCTTTGGTGCTGGCCGTGCCTGCGCGTCTGCGGGCCAAGTGGTGCCTGACGTATTCCCACACCAGGTGCTGCTTTACGGGGGCGGAGAAGACCTCATCGGGCAGGTCCACGCTGCCCACCTTCTCGCCCTTGAGATTTATCACATCGATCTTAGGCATTGCCGGCAGCCTTTCGCTTGCTCACACGCGATTCGCGGATCAGCAGGTAGCCGTTGCGGGCGCCGGGAACGGCGCCGCGCACCAGCAGAAGGTTCTGATCCTCGATGATGCGCACGATCTTGAGGTTTCTGACCGTTACCTTATCGCCCCCCATCCTTCCGGGCATCTTGGTGCCGGGGAAGACGCGGGCCGGATCGGCGCTGCCGCTGATACCCCCGGGGGCGCGATGGAACATCGAGCCATGGGTGGCGCGACCGCCGTGGTATCCATGGCGCTTGATCACACCCTGGAAGCCCTTGCCCTTGCTCACGCCGGTGATGTCGACCTTCTCGACATCGCGCAGCACGTCGACGCGGACTTCCTGCCCGGCCTCGACCTCATTCTCGCTCTTCTCGAGCCGGAACTCGCGGACGTACTTGACCGGCTCCACTCCGACCTTATTGAAGTGACCCCGGATCGCCATATTGGTTTTCCTGTGGCTGCGCGGCTCGACAAAACCGAGCTGCACCGCTTCGTAGCCGTCGCGCCCGGATTTCTTGCGCTGCACGACCACGCAAGGGCCCGCCTGGATCACTGTGACCGGGCTGACGTTGCCGTCCTCGTCGAACGCCTGTGTCATCCCGATTTTCTTGCCGATGATTCCCCTCATGGCGTTAGCTCACCTCTGAGTTACTGCTGTGCTCCCGATGCCTTGATTTCGACGTCGACTCCCGCGGGCAGGTCTAACTTCATCAGTGCGTCGACCGTTTGCGGAGTCGGCTCGAGAATGTCGAGCAGGCGCTTGTGAGTGCGGATTTCAAACTGCTCACGGCTTTTCTTGTCGACATGGGGACTACGCAGTACGCAGAATTTGTTTTTGACCGTCGGCAGCGGGATGGGCCCTGCAACTTTGGCCCCCGTGCGACGGGCGGTTTCAACTATCTCGTTCGTGCTCTGGTCGAGCACCCGGTAGTCGTAAGCCTTAAGTCTAATCCTGATCCTTTCGCCGATCATTTCATCCTCACTCGATGATATCGGAGATGGTTCCGGCGCCGACGGTGCGGCCGCCCTCGCGGATGGCAAAGCGCAGGCCCTTCTCCATCGCGATCGGGGTGATGAGCTCCACCTCGATCGTCACGTTGTCGCCGGGCATCACCATCTCCACGCCCTCGGGCAGCGTGGAGGAGCCGGTGACGTCGGTCGTGCGGAAGTAAAACTGCGGACGGTAGCCGCTGAAGAACGGCGTGTGGCGGCCGCCCTCCTCCTTGGTCAGCACGTATACCTCGCCCTTGAACTTCACGTGGGGCGTGATCGTGCCCGGGGCGGCGATCACCTGGCCGCGCTCGATCTCCGTGCGCTCGGTGCCGCGCAGCAGCAGGCCGACGTTGTCGCCGGCCTCCCCGGCGTCCAGTATCTTCTTGAACATCTCCACGCCGGTGACCACGCGCTTGACCGTCGGGCGGATGCCGACGATCTCCATCTCGTCGCCGACCTTGACGCGGCCGCGCTCGATGCGGCCGGTGGCCACGGTGCCGCGACCGCTGATGCTGAAGATGTCCTCGATCGGCATCTGGAACGGCAGGTCGATGTCGCGCTGCGGCTGCGGGATGTAGCTGTCGATTGCCTCCAGCAGCTCGAAGATGCTCGCACTCGCCGGGTCGTCGGCCGCCCCGGTGGCGTTGTTCATCGCCTCCAGCGCGCTGCCGCGGATGAAGGGGATGGCGTCGCCGGGGAACTCGTAGCTGCTCAGCAGGTCGCGAACCTCCAACTCCACCAGGTCCAGCAGCTCCGGATCGTCAACCATGTCCACCTTGTTGAGGTAGACGACGATCGCCGGCACGCCCACCTGGCGCGCCAGCAGGATGTGCTCGCGCGTCTGCGGCATCGGGCCGTCGGCCGCGCTGACCACCAGGATCGCGCCGTCCATCTGCGCCGCGCCGGTGATCATGTTCTTGACGTAGTCGGCGTGGCCGGGGCAGTCGACGTGGGCGTAGTGGCGGTTGGCCGTCTCATACTCCACGTGTGCGGTGGCGATCGTGATGCCGCGCTCGCGCTCCTCTGGAGCGTTGTCGATGCTGTCGAAGTCGCGGTAGGAAACCTTGTCGTCATGCACGGCGAGCACCTTGGTCATCGCCGCGGTCAGCGTTGTCTTGCCGTGGTCAACGTGGCCGATCGTGCCCACGTTGCAGTGGGGCTTCGTCCGCTTGAATTTTTCCTTGCCCATAGC
>Ga0114922_10002384_pt1 | contig 17610 bp, 18 predicted proteins | sample AartaG_FD_100975 | JGI IMG/M metagenome (GOLD analysis project Ga0114922, IMG submission 100975) | Deep subsurface microbial communities from Aarhus Bay to uncover new lineages of life (NeLLi) - Aarhus_00045 metaG | ecosystem: Environmental > Aquatic > Marine > Oceanic > Sediment | place...
AATGAACCATTGACGATAACTGTCTTTAACCGGGGTTGGTAACCAGTGCACAACCAGTCCGAATACCATCATCAGGATTACTTTCCAGTAAACCAGAGCCATCCCTGGTACCAGTTTTCCTCCGAAATTAGCAGTGACCTGGTGCAGCAGGTCCATCGTTCCTTTCCATGTCTCACCCCTGAACCAGATACGTGTATATGTGATGAAGTTAAATGTCAGAAATATTTTCAATGCATTGGCTGTCCAGTGAGTGCTGTTTTCATACGGACTGATTTTTCGCCAGTATTTATATACAATAACCCCCACCCCATTCAAACCTCCCCACATGACAAAAGTCCAGTTGGAGCCATGCCACAATCCGCCAAGTAACATGGTCAGCATGATATTAATGTTTGTGGTAATGTGTTTCCTTACGGCCGGGAAAAATCTTGCAAGCAGCCAGATAACCAGGATAACTGCTATAAAAACCGGTACCAGCCATAGTTTACTTGCCAGCATTACCACAAATATCAGGATGGTTGACAAACTTATCCATGTAAAAAAAGACCCTTCCCTGTTTCCACCCATAGGAATATACAGATAATCCTTCAACCACGATGAGAGTGATATATGCCACCGTTTCCAGAATTCACCTGTGTTCTTCGCCTTATATGGTGAATTGAAGTTGACGGGAAGATAGAATCCCATCAGTAAGGCTACCCCGATAGCAATATCTGTATATCCGGAAAAGTCGCAGTATACCTGTAATGAGTAACCATATAGTGCCATCAGGTTTTCAAAACCTGTATAAGTGTGTGGATTCGCAAATACACGGTCTATAAGATTAACCGCAATGAAGTCACCAACGAACATCTTCTTCATCAAACCGTTCAAAATAAGAAACATAGCCTGTCCGAATTCCTGTTTGGAGAGAGAAAAATCTTTATACAGCTGCGGAATAAAATGTGCTGCTCTGACGATCGGACCGGCAACCAGTTGAGGGAAAAAAGAAACATAGAAACCAAAATCCAGCATGTTTCTGACAGGTTCCACCTTCTCTTTGTAGACATCAATGGAATAGCTGATCGTCTGAAAGGTGAAAAAGGAGATACCAACGGGCGGCAGAATTTTGCCCAGGTCAAAATGAGTACCCAGAAAAAAATTCGACCATTTTGCTGCATGGGTTACTACTTCAAAATTGGTTTTAAAAACAGTGTTTATCGTCTCGGTGAAAAAATAGTCGTATTTAAAGAAGGCCAGCACACTCAAATTCAGAAAGACACTCAAAGCCACAAACAATCTCTTACGTAATGTGGTTTTGGAATTATAAATTGCATGTCCGATATAGAAATCAGTGAAAGTTGAAAAAAGGAGAATGAAAAAAAACAGTCCCCCTGTCTTGTAATAGAAGAAGAGACTTGCTAAAAAAAGATACGCATTTCTCAGTGCCTTTTTTTTATATATTATTGAATAAATACCCAGGACAACTGCAAAAAATCCCCAGAAAAAAAACCGTGTGAATATCAGGGGTGAATCCTGGTCGTAAATGAATATGTCTTTCAGGAGCTGGGGCATTTTTTATCTTCATTTAAGAAACTCTTCCCACGTATTTAAAAAAGCAGCAAAAAGCAGATCACCTTTCAGAATATATCCCTGCCTGCTGAAATGTATGTGGTCTGGATTCATGAGATTAGCATCATACCATGCCTGGGCCGAATTCAATCCTCCCATAATGCTGTAAAAATCCCATACTGCCAGGTTGTCTTTACCGGCCAATTCAATGATAACATCCATCATTTTTTCAGTATTCCTGTTGATATATCTCTTAAACAGATAACTATCATTAGGAACCGTTAACAGTATGGCAGCATCCGGTGCAGATTTCCTCATATGTTTTAATAATTCCGTGTATTCATACCGGTACAGGCCGGAATCAAACCTTCTTATATTACCATCGTTCGTACCAACAGAGATGATAATCAGATCAGGCTTTAAGGCTTCGAGATGATCCTCAAACAACTCACAGCGAAGATATGACTCCAGTTTGGCACCATTAACGCCTATGGCATTGTAAATAATTCCGGGATCATCACTTTCAAAGGATAATCCAAGCAACTCGAATTGATGTTGTAGAGTATCTGTTTGTCTAACAACAAGTTCAACACTATCCAGGTATGTAGAAAAAAAATATTCGGTGTATCCCAGCCTTTGATTTCTGATCTGTGCACTGCAATATTCCTGAGGGAATATCTTAACCTGGTAATCCTTTCCAGTATACGGGTGAAAGACCTTCAACCTGTTATATTCAAAATGTATGGTGGAATCCTGATTAAGGAATATCTTTACTGAAGCCATTGTATCGCTCGTTGAAACTGAGTATCCTGCCAGGCCAAGTTCACAAATTGCTTTGCTCTGTGTATTTTTGCAATAAGTCCAGTTACCTGAAAACTCAACACGAAAATTTGAAGGATTGTTGGTCTGAGCAATGCGATAAGGAAAAATGAATCCACGTGAACCGAGGATTCCCGGCTCAAATTCATTAAAACGCTTACGGATTCTATGTGTATAAATGTCGGCCTGAATGTGTGAACCTCCAATATGAACAATCTTTAGCCGGCCGGCACCATATTTTAACAAACTATCGAATTTTTGATAAAACCGGGCAAATGACGAACTATCATCAAACAGGGTAAATCTGTTTTTACCATAATCAATGAAATGATAATGACTGGTTTCAAAAGGATAGTATTCCTGCTGCGGAAAGACTTTAATCTCAGTCATTGACACTATGAACAGAAAAAAATATACAAACCTGTATCTCATCATGTTTTAAACACTAGTTGGAATGATTTGCCAGATGGCTTTCATACCGGTTGTATTCATAAATAAATGCGTTATAAAACATTTGTGCAATGATAGCCGCTCCCCTGGGATTGAAATGCACAAAATCCTTTACTGCCAGTGGTGGTTTTGCAAAGACCCAGCTTGGCATTGAATTATACCCTCCCATGGCACTGTACATATCCCAGTATCCTGCGTCTGCTCTGAAAGCTGCATTCTTTAAAGCATTCCGTACCTTTTCAAGATTGGGATATGTGATGAACCTGCCCTTTTCTTTAATCGACATATCAGCCAGTCCGATGACAATGACCGATGCATCGGGACAGACATTCCTGATACGTATTAATTGCCGGTAAAACCAGTTTTCATAATATCCGTAATTTTCCACAATATTGGGTACTACATTTCCTCCAAACTGAAGCAGGAAAAGTCTTACATGAAGTTTTTCAAAAATGGCTTTGAGATTATCTTCGTCAATTGAGGTGAAATAATTTCCGGCACAACCTCTCATGGCAATATTATCAACAACCACACCATTAAGCGGATCAAGTGCAATACCATATACTTCGGGGCTTGATTTGCCTGAAAAGACGAGACGGAGTTCTTCCTGCGGTGCATCAAACTTCCATCTTATCTCGTTGATCTCTGACGATGGTGAAAAGAAATCTGCATCATACAGCACATCATCCAAAAATACTTCATTCAAAAAGGGCTCCTTATTGTAGCCGTAAAATATTCTGCACTGTGAGAATGTCCTTGTATTCGAATAGGAATACGGAGAGCGTTTGAATGAAATCCAGGCAGTGTGGGTTGATATATCCTGCGGGGCATCATTTGTCAAAGCAGGAGTAAACATACAAAAATTTGCAAACGGACCATACCTTGAATGCTGTAAAGTAGTATCTCGATTGCCATATAATACATAGCGATACCAGTTTTCAGATGATTCCTGCAAAATGGAAAATGAAAAATCATAAAGTTGCGATGCCGGCACAAGTCCGACACCATGCCCTCCGAATTTCTTTTGTAACCTGTTTCTTATCAGGGATGTCATCCTGTCACCTTCAATCTGTGAATCACCATAGTGCATGATCCTGACAAGACCTCCTGAATCTTTTACATCTTTCAGAGCATCAAATACGTGATGCAATATGGTTCTGTCATTTTTGTGAAACTCAATCTGTGTGATGCTCTTTTTAAGGCTGTCTGCGTTTGCACGAATGGTATCAAATACAGCAACATGACCAGTATCTGCCCCGTAAGATGCAAGAACTGAAATCATAGAATCATTTAAAAGCTTATTCTGATCAATAATTCCGGATATATCAGCATACCGAACAGTATCTTCTTTGAAAATATCAGAAGCCGTAAAAAAATGCAGTCTTAAGTCTTTGGTTAATTCAATTCCATTGTGAGGAAAGTACAAAGTAATGGCAAACAGAATTAAAAATACAGAAATAAAAAACAGTAATATGCGTAAGGGTTTCATAAAATACCAAATGGCTTTCAGCTTTTTGGCTTGATTTTTAGTTTCTGACCGGGCTTTATTTTACTGACATCTGAGATATTATTCAACCGTTTAATATCTTCATCTGAGATTCCCGGATATTTTTTTGCGATATCCCAGAGTGTATCTCCTTCTCTTACAGTATAATATACATAGTTTTTAAAATCCAGATTTGTTGGGATTCTGCTGACCGATGCAGTCTGAGCTGCACTGGTTACATCCTTTCCGATCATTTTTTGCTTTTCAGCAAATGTCATGCTATTGATCTTACCATACCTGGAAGCCTTATTTTTAGGAACATAGATAACAAGCCTCTGACCCGAACGTATTAAATTTCTTCTGATATTATTCCAGTAACGTAAGTCAGATATTCTGACATGATACCATTCTGATATGTATCCGAGATTATCTCCGGATTTGACAGTGTAATACAATTTGCTCATATTATCTCCGGGTGGCTTATGATAGTAAGTCGTTTTACTGTAACGCGTAGGACTTGTTAGCAGTTTATCCCGGTTGAAATAAACCGAATCATTATATGCAAAAATAGAATCCTGATAATCAATGAATTTTAAGGTATATGATTCCGGCAATCTCAGTGGAAAAGGATTTGAAACAGAACCGGGAATGATATCTGCCCGGTATTGCGGATTCATATCCCTGAGTTGCTTGACAGGCAAATCCAGTACTTTTGAAACCTGCTCAAGATGGAGCATATCTGTTATCATGATTGTATCATTTTGTAGGGATAGATCCATGCTTTTTGGAAGCAGATTATGCGCCTCGCTGTAGTTCATAATGTATGTAGCTGCAATAAATGCAGGAACATATCCACGGGTTTCCCTCGGAAGATAGAAGTAAAGGTCCCAGTAATTGGTCTTTCCTCCGGAACGCCTGATAGCCCTGTTTACATTACCAGGTCCGCAATTATAAGCTGCAATGGCAAGTATCCAGTCATCATATCTTTGATGCAAATCTCTCAGAAACCTGGCTGCAGCATGGGTGGATTTCAGGGGATCCAGTCTTTCATCAACATAAGAATTAATGGTTAATCCATATATTTTTCCTGTGCCATACATAAACTGCCATATTCCAACTGCCCTTGCCCTGGAATAAGCTCTGGGATTGAGCGCCGATTCAATAACAGACAAGTATTTTAACTCGTTCGGAAGTCCGTAATAATCCAGAATTTGATCGAATATCGGGAAGTAATATTCTGCCAGACCAAGCATATTGCATACAAGCTCAGCCCGTTTACCGGAATACATCTCAATGTAACGTCTGACAATGGTATTGTATGATAATGGGATAATACTAGGTATTATGTTGATGCGATTGATTAGTATTTCATCCGACAGTTCAGTGACCATGTCGTCTATTTCGGTGACTGCTTCAATGGTATCAACAGATTCACCAACATACCAAAGGTTGGCAACACTGTCCAGATTGGCATCAAAATTAGACTCTATCCCGAGCGTATCGTCAAATGCGATATCAATGGAATCTGTTTGCTGGGCAATAGCGCTGCCCGTTAATATGAGATATGGGATAAAAATGAAAACAACTCTTTTAATTCCCTTCATGTTCTTTCCTTCGTTTGGTTATTGACTCCATATACTTAATGAAACCTGCTGCGATATTAGCAAATTTCACAAAGAATTGTCATTAAATTTCTTAACAAAAATATGGCTGTATTCGATAATTAATTAACAATCAATATGTAAAGGTTTTACATATTATCCATATTGAATTCCCTGCAACTAAAATTTCAGGCATAAATTCAGACCGAATCCTCCCTTCCGGTAATCAGGTGTGAAGTAGGCAGGCTTTATATGCAGGCTCAGATCGTCAGATATGTCATATTCAAAAAAATAGGCATCAACAAGCGCATCGATGATGTTAAGCACATAAATGCCGGCAATAAATAATCCGCTATAATCCCTCCATCTGCGGTAAAAATCACGGGCACGTTCCAGATTCCCGCTTCTTATTGTTTTACCATATATTACGTATGTTTCCTGTCCTGTTCCCCCATCATCTTTCAGAATGCGTATGATTTCCTTATATCTGATGTGATAAAAATTATATGAATAAATGGCTGTCATTTCCCCGGCATAAATGATGGGCACTTTCCAAATCTTTTCATTGTATACCTGTCCAAGACCGGGCACAACCGCAGACATGAAAACAGCCATTTTTGGAGTATGTTTCCGGACCATGACAGAATCATCCGGTGCCATATCCTCCTGACATACGCTAGTGGTTGAAAAAAAGGGGGTAACGTACAATAAGATCATTAAATATCTTAAACTGCTGCCAGACAATACCGGTATATATTAAATGTTCAGTCAGGTTTTGAGACTGTCGAAAATGGCAATGATCCTTTCCAGCTCATCATCCGAAACAAAAGGTATAACGATTTTACCCGATCCTTTATTGTTCCGCTTAAAATCCACACTGGTATTGAAAAATTCGGAAAGATGGTTTTTGAGTTCCTCATATGTATGAGGTAATGAAGTCCTTTGGCTATCAGATGTTTCTGATTCTTCCTTTCTTTTTGCCAGTTTCCTGACAAGTTCTTCGACCTTTCTTACTGAAAGATCGGTCCTGACTATCTTATTATAAAGATCTAATTGTTCCCTTGGATCTTCAATATTAACAATAGCCCGCGCATGTCCCATCGAAATCTTTTTTTCTCTGATGCCAAGCTGAATTTCGGCTGGAAGCTTAAGGAGCCTGATATAGTTAGATACGGTCGCTCTTTTCTTGCCGACACGCTGACTCAGGTCTTCCTGGGTCAGATTGCACTCATCCATTAATCTTTGAAAACTGATGGCAATTTCGACGGCATCCAGGTCTTCCCTCTGAATATTTTCCACAAGGGCCATCTCCAGCAATTCATTATCATGTGCTCCACGTACATAAGCAGGAATTCTACTGATTCCGGCTATTTTAGCAGCCCGTAACCTGCGTTCACCCGTTATCAACTGATAGTTTCCATCATGTGTCTCACGTATGGTTATTGGCTGTATGATACCAATTTGCTTGATAGATTCAGCCAGTTCCTCAAGGGTGTCATCATCAAATTTCGTTCTGGGTTGAAACGGATTTGTGCTGATATGATCAATTGGTATTTCAATCCCTTTGCTCAGTTTATCGTGAATAAGATCCCTCTCTTCATCTGTATCAATTAATGCACTCAATCCTCTGCCTAATGCGTTTTTTCTTGCCATGATAGATTATTCTATGATTTTTTCCTCGTTGCTCATATTTGTGGCATCATTTTTTTGAAGCATTTCCCGGGCAAGGTTCAGATAGTTAATGGATCCTCTGGAATCTGCATCATACATAACTACTGGCTTTCCAAAACCAGGAGACTCACTTAATTTGATATTTCGCTGTATGATTGTTTCAAATACCATCTGCTGAAAATGCTTTCTGACTTCTTCAACCACCTGGTTGGATAATCTCAGTCTGGCATCATACATGGTAAGCACAAAGCCCTCAATTTCAAGGTCAGGATTAAGTCGTCCCTGAATGATTTTGATGGTATTTAATAACTTACCCAATCCTTCCAGTGCAAAATATTCACATTGTACAGGTATCAGGACCGAGTCGGCCGCAGTCAGCGAATTCACTGTAATCAATCCCAGTGAAGGCGAACAGTCAATGAGCATATAATCGTATGGTGCGCTGATTTTCTCCAGGACAGTTTTCAACATTCTTTCGCGATTTGGCATGTTGAGCATTTCTATCTCTGCGCCTACCAAATCAATGTGAGATGGAATTAAATCAAGTCCATTGATTTCTGAATTCAGTACAATATCATTTGGATTGGTTTCATCAATCAGACATTCATAAATACTGGTTTTGACATTCTTTACATCAAAACCAAGACCGGAAGTAGCATTTGCCTGAGGATCAGCATCTACCAACAAAACCCTTTTTTCCAAAACAGCCAGACTCGCAGCCAGATTAATGGCTGTAGTGGTTTTGCCCACACCTCCTTTTTGATTTGCCAGTGCTATTATTTTAGCCATCTGAAAGCATTTAGGATTAGCTAAGATTTAATACAATGATAAGTAATTTTCTTTAATTGAAATCTCAAAAATACTATTTAAAAACTCAACAGGATTTTTTATGTGTTTTGCTTTTGTAAACATTTTGTTCTGTTTTTTAAACAAGTTATTAACAAATCAGTTTTTGTCCTGTTGACAACTATTTTTTCATTCCCGGAATTTGAATAGCCGATGACAGAATGATTCAAATTTAAATAAATAAGAGAAGATCTGGTTATACGATTATGTTACAGGCAACCTGTTAAGTATCAGTAAACCAACCAATAATCATTCATAGATCTTGAAACTGAAATTCAATTCACTTAATTCTTCAAGGTTTCTGCCTGCTTCAAGCATTGACTCATCTTCCTCGTCATAATACCAGCTAATATTGACATCTTTCCCCGAATCAACGATATCTTTAAACTGAGAAAGGATAATAAGGAAGTATTTCAGGGAGGAGGTATTGAAATAGTCAAACCGGAAATCAATTTTTGTAGTTGTCAGTGGATTCTCTTTGTATAGTTTCAACCAGTCAATGACAGGTTCATAAAATTCATTTGCATTCTCAGGTCTTGAAACTCCCTCAACAAGAAATGGTAAGCTTGTTATATCAAAATATATCTTAGGTGTAAATTCAGTGGCTTCGACTTCAAATGCTTTCATATTATAACTATTTTCATCAGTAATAAATTATTCTTTAAGGTCTGATGCCTGCCTGTCATGCAGACAGGGAACTTACGATGAAAAATTATTATCATGCTTATTTGTATCATTGATGATAATAATTTTTAAGGACGTTTCATAAAAATACAAAAAAAAAGGAATACCGTTACAAATTTTTCGGCTTAATATATATAAAATATTCTATTCCATTCAGATTCCTCCTTCAATCTCAATCTCATAAAGCAAAGGCCAGTATTTTCCGGTCACAAACAGATGTTTTGTTTCTTCATCATATGCGACACCATTGAGCACCTTACTCCTATCTTCCTCAAGTCCTTCTGGTATTAAAGCCTTAAGCTCAATTTCACCGGTAATCTTGCCACTGGAGGGATCAATCACCACAATGTATGATTCACCCAATACATTGGCTAAAATTTTACCATTAATATGCTCAAGTTCATTGAGTTGTGTAACTCGCCCTTTATGGTTCAGGACATCAATTTGCTCGATTTGAGTAAAATATTCTGGTTCAACGACATACAAAAAAGAACTGCCATCGGTCATGATGAGGTTATCTCCCATTGAAGTCAGTCCCCAACCTTCACCATTTGGATAATTGAACTTTTTTAAAAGATCAAAATCTTCCAGGCTGTAAATAAACCCTGTCTGTGTTGTCCATGTAAGCTGGTATATTTTATTCTGAAGTATGGTGAGACCTTCGCCAAAAAAGCTTGGATCAAGATTTACCATCTGAACAATCTCTCCTGTCGATATATCAACCTTCCTTAATGACGATTTTCCTTTTTGTCCGGTGCTTTCAAGCAAATATCCGTTATGATAAATCAAACCCTGGGTAAATGCAGTTTCATCATGAGGGTATGAACCGATAATCCTGAATTGATATGATTTGGGAATGATATCTGAAAGAAGGGTTATCACAACAGAATGATTCTCTTTAAGACTGTTATTATAAAAGAATGTAGCTTTGATAATATTCTGTCCTACCCTCGCTTGACTCGTTGACCAGTAAATAGAACTGTAATTGTCTGTATATGTTGCAGAATTAGCACTACCTGCCTTAATCACAACAGAATCAAGCTGGAGGGTTTTGTCCCTGATGCTGAACCTTACATGCACAGAATCTCCACATTTAAAAATTTCGCTGTTTTTAGGCGAGATAATTTCTGTTATCTGCTTTCTTTCATGGAGTAATGTTTTCTGAGACTGCTTGCGTGAGTTTTTCTCCTGTGAACATCCAAATAGCTGTGCAAGTATCATAAGGATTATTGCCAATGTCATTTCAGGTATTTTATAGCTGCTTTCCATTACAAATGATCCTTACATCCTGATGATTACCTGAATAGTTTTTTCAATCTGCTGCCAACACCATCAGCTCTTCTGGTAAGACTGCTCAATTCATCCAGATCAGAATCTGCATAATCAGGATTAAGCATTTGCCATATCTCACTCCAACCCGGGAATCCACCAACATTTCTGTCATCAATAAAGACATCTGCATCAATTTTACGACTTATTGTTTCAAGATCAAATTCTTCTTCAGGAAAACTCCTGTTAACTGCATAAAATTCAATGCCTCTTTTCTGACAGAATTCTACGGCCTCATCAAGCTCCTTTCCTGTTCTGAATGTCCACATTATTAGCAGATGTCCGAGTTTCTGCAATTGTTTTAAGGTCTCAAATGCAAACAATTTCTCTTCTCCTATTTGCGGATAACGGTGTTCTACAATGGTACCGTCAAAATCTACAGCAATTTTCATATCGTATATTTTGAAATCCGGTCAAAATTAATATTTTAATCTGTAAAATTAAATTGTCGGCTGAAAACATTTGTTAATACCGTTAAATACGGCTCTATGTTTCAATATTAATCATAAAACTTGATTGCAGCTGTATTTTTCAGATAAATTAACATTTTTCAGACCCGGTCACCTGTGATCTTCAATTAAAAATCATATGACAGATCTGAATTAATTTTATACTTTTAGGCTTTTATTAATCAGTGATAAAGAATATGAAAAAAGCCATTCCATCCCTCATAACCTGTCTGGCAATTTTAGCTGGCTGCATGTCCATTGCTGCTTCAGTTAAATATAACCTTACACTTGCCGGATATTTTATTCTCATTGCCGCCTTGTTTGATTTTCTGGATGGTATGTTTGCAAGATTGCTCGGGGCGATAACAGCATTTGGAAAGCAACTTGATTCATTGGCTGATGCTGTTAATTTTGGTGTTGCACCTGCCATGATTGTATTTCGTCTGATGATGGATTCACTTCAAAATCATCCTGAAATTGAAGGATTTGCCTTTAACGTTTTCTATTGCTCCCCGTTTATTATAGTGATTTTTTCCATCTTAAGACTGGCAAAGTTCAATGTCGATGTTACACAGACTAAAAGTTTCAAAGGCTTGCCAACCCCGGCAACTGCATTGTTTGTATCATCGCTGGGTATTTTTTCAGAAAATCAGAGCAATCTTCCTTTAAAGGAATTGACCGGGAATATATGGTTTTTGCTGTTTGTTATTATGATTCTTTCTTTACTGATGGTTACCGGCATCAGTATGTTTTCACTGAAACTTGAAAATTTAAGCCTGAAAAATAACTGGTTAAGGTATGTATTTCTGGTTTCATCTCTTATCATTATCATCTTTCTTGGTACATCAGGAATTACACTGGTCATTATCCTCTATATCATACTTTCCATCGTGATGAACCTGATACAAATGAAGATTTAAGGTTACCCGGATTTTTCGTTCTGTCTGCGTTCAAATTGCTCCACTTTATTCACCGCAAGCATTACCAGCCAGTAACTGATTAAGATTAAAACCGGCCATATCAAAAAAGTGATTATCGGGTTCCAATACATTTTATTTGTTGTTTTATTAAGTTAAGTTTCAGGTTTAAAATCGCAGGTTATTTCAATTTCCAGATTTCAGGTTTTTGTTTAATCTGATACTTGCAATTTGCAGCTATATTTTTAATATACATGTGATTCCTCCCTGATTTCTTCAGCATTGATTTTCTTTTTATTGATTGATTTCCATGCAAAGTATATGTAAGCAATTACAAAAGGTATCAGCAAAGACACATAACTCATGACTGTCAGTGTGTACTTGCTTGATGAACTGTTTTCGATGGTAAGAGAACTTTGTAAATCAAAATTTGAGGGGTAATAGGCAGTATGGTTATAACCTGCCACTGCAAACAAAGAGAAAACTACCAGTATAGTTCCAGTTCCTGAAAACCAGATACCTTTTGAATAATCAGTATACAGTGATTTAATAATACCATAAAGGATCAGTGCCGTTCCCCCTAAGAACACTATTCCTGTAATCGGCATCTGAATCAGGTTGTGCAGATATTTATATCTTTCCATGCCAACAACCCTGGATATCGGATCATAGGCATATCCTTTCATCAGTATTAACTTTAAAGCAAAAAACAGAAAAAATACCAGAAAGGGAATGGTATTGATTAGAAGATGTTTTTTTGAACGCTTAATGATGTTATCTTCTTCAACATTATTCATAAAATAAAGCAGCCCCAGAATTCTCGCAAGGAAAAAGACAGTCAGTCCCAGCGACAGGTTATGCATATTCAGTGCAGCTTCAAGTCCGCGTGTAGATGTTTCCCATCTTGAAATAACCGGATTATCAAGGTTTGCCAGATTGCCAAAGTTCACCGAAAACTGTGAACCGTTAAAAAATGTACCAACTGCCGTACCAATGAGGATTGTGCCGAGAGCTCCATTGATAAACAAAAAGATCTCATATGTTCTGTGACCGAACAGATTGTCAGGTTTTGATCTGAATTCATATGATATTGCCTGTATGATAAAACAGAAAAGAATTGCCAGCCACACCCAGTATGCTCCACCAAAACTCGTTGAATAGAAAAGCGGAAATGAGGCGAAGAAAGCACCACCAAAAGTCACAAGGGTTGTGAATGTAAATTCCCATTTCCTGCCTAGAGAATTCACCAGAATCGTTCTCTCTTCTTCGGTTTTCCCAAGTGCATATATTAACGTCTGCCCCCCCTGAACAAACATCAGAAAAACCAGGATACTACCCAGCAGAGATATGATTGCCCACCAGTATTGCTGTAATGCCAGATATGATATTGATTCAAACATGTTATTTTCCTCCTTCCTTTGGTCCCAATTTAATTTGTTTAATCATGATCCTTACCTCCGCAATTAACAAGGCAGTGAATATGAAAGCAAATAACCAGAAAGTTACCTGAACCGAACTGGCATTGATATGAGATACTGCTGCAACTGTTGGCAGTAAGTCCTGAATGACCCACGGTTGTCGTCCCATCTCGGCAACAATCCAGCCGGCCATGGTTGCAATGTATGCGAGAGGAATGGTAAACAGCGATATTCTCAGCAGTCCCCTTTTGGATTCAAGCCTGCCCCTTAAACCATGAATAATAATAAGGATGAATAAGATGAAGAAATAAAATCCAAGACCCACCATCAGATGAAAGCTGTAAAATGACAAAGGTACGTTTGGAATCAGGCTGTCGGTATCGCTAAAAAAACCATATCCAAAATATCTGAAATACTCATTTTTAAATTCATCGTCATAAAATTTAGCTTTTAATGCTGCATATTTTACAGAATCACCGGAGTCTTTTGCTTTCTTGAAGTCTGAGAGTATCTGACGTGCAAATCTTCCTCTGTCTATTTTTTCCTGTGCAGACATGATGTTCTGATCTGAATTACCGTATATCAGATCATTGATACCAGGCACAAAAGCATCAAACTTTCCATAAGTCATGTACGACAGGAGTTTGGGTATTTCAATTGTCCTCCTGGCTATGGGAATCTCTGCACTTATTGTATCTGCCTTGCTGATGACACCTATTACAACCAGTCCGGCGCCTTCCCGACCATTGTACAGACCTTCAAATGATGCAAATTTCATTGGCTGGACATGTACGATCTGCCTGGTGGAACTATCTCCGGAAAATATCAGCACAATTGAAGATACCAGCCCGAAGATTGAAGCTATCAGCATACTGCGTCTGGCAAGGAACAATTCCCTTTTTTTAAGCATGAACCAGGCACTGATGCCAATAACGAAAATCGAACCCAGGACAAATCCTGAAGTTATCGTATGTATGAACTTGTTGGCTGCAACAGGCGAAAGAAATACCTGCCAGAAATTTAACATCTCGTTACGTGCATTATCGGGATTAAACTGCATGCCAACAGGTGACTGCATCCATGCATTGGCTACCAGAATCCATAACGCAGAAAGATTTGCCCCAAAAGCAACAAGCCATGTAGAAACCAGATGAAACTTTTTACTGACCTTATTCCACCCGAAAAACATAACGGCAATGAATGTTGATTCGAGAAAAAATGCCATGATGCCTTCAATGGCAAGAGGAGCTCCAAAAATGTCACCGACAAACCAGGAGTAATTTGACCAGTTGGTCCCGAATTCAAATTCCAGGATGATTCCGGTAGCCACACCTATGGCAAAGTTTATTCCGAATAAAGTCATCCAGAATCTGGTAATTCTTTTCCATTCTTCATTACCCGTACGAACATAGATGGTCTCCATAAAAGCAATGATAAACGAAAGTCCCAGGGTCAGGGGCACAAATAACCAATGATACAATGCTGTCAGCGCAAATTGTCCGCGCGACCAGTTAACAAGTGATAAATCGATGTTTTCAAACATATGCTAAGGATTTGATAGCTCTTCAAGTACATAATCACTTCTATCAGTATCAGAGTCAAATTTTGTTTTCAAAAAATCCGGGAAAAAGAATATTCTTAAAATGACAAACAGGATAAAAAGTTTAATGAGTATGATAATCCATAAGGTCCGCCCTATTGTCATATTTTTAAATCCTTCAATATAGAATTTTATTATATTCGTAATTGGTTTCATCAGTTAATAGTTTTTTCTTTTAATGGTCTGATGTAACTTACCATAAATATTATTATCAAACTTGTTTGTATAAATTATGCTAATAATTTTTATGGACGTTTCACAGTTTAATGTTCTTAAACCTGTTTTGTTCTGGGCAGGTTAAAAATAGCTATAAAATTTAAAATATGAAACGAATAGTTCCATCCGGAGACCTGAATGGTTAATTATTATCGAAACCTGGCATGTTCACATTGCTTCAGATTCAATACCTGACCTGAGATTTTATAAATACCTTCTGTTTGTCACAATTATTCTTATAAATAATTTGTTAATTTGTCACCAGGTATGAACACTAATAAATATTTTGTGTTAACCAGATAAATGAATGATATGGGTTTACTTGCTGTTGAAGATATCAATAAATTATGTAAAAACTCTCTAATAGAACACCTTGGAATTTCAATCACTGAAATAAATGCAAATACTGTGAAGGCAACCATGCCTGTTGACAATCGGACAAAACAGCCTCTCGGGCTGCTACATGGTGGTTCAGTCATGGCCCTTGTTGAAACAGTCGGTAGTATTGGTTCATATTACCTTGTTGATCCTGAAAAATTTGATGTGGTTGGGATAGAAATCAACGGGAACCATATCGGAAACACAACATGCAGTTTTGTGTACGCTATCGCATATTTAATACATCATGGCAGAAAAACCCATGTCTGGAATGTGGATGTCTTTGATGAAAATAATGTACCAATTTCGGTATGTCGTATCACCAACATGGTACTTGAAAAACCGGGAAAGCAGATGAAGGATTGATGGAGACACTAACAACAAAAAGGAGTAATTTAGCCGCTTTGCAAAGAATTTGCTTTGAGAACAACATTCCTTTTGTGTCATTCAGATCTCCTCAAAGCAATACAATAAAGACTTTGCTGCAATTTAAAAGCTTGCCGCGAGAATTGAATACGATTTGTGAGCTAAATGATCTGAGTGGATTTATCATTACACCTTTCTTCAACAAATCAAAAAATACCTCTTTTGTTCTTGAACCTGATATTGTTATCGATGCACATCAAATAGACAGGAATCTTTTGGTTCATCTGAAAAGTATCAGACATTATCAGACTGTCGAATACCTTAATGGCAAGGGTATTTATGTTGCTGAAATGAAAGAATTTATCAGACTGGTAAAGGAACTGCAGGATGAAATCAGGTCCGGCAGCATACAAAAAGCTGTTCTTTCACGGATTCACGTCGAACCAAAGAATACACAATTTGATATCTCCAGGCTTTTTGCAGAACTCTGCAGAAAGTATCCCAATGCTTTTGTTTATGTCTTTCAGATTCCAAGTGCCGGATGCTGGATTGGTGCAACTCCTGAACCCCTTGTTTTAATAAAGAATAATATTTTTGAAACGATTTCACTTGCAGGAACTCAGAAACTCAATAAGGTACCTCCGGATGAAATTCAATGGCCTTTGAAAGAAATTGAGGAACAAGAAATTGTAACCCGATACATAGAAGATGTACTTTTGAATTTCAAGGTAAAAAATTTTCAAAAAACCGGTCCGTTTTCCCAGATTGCCGGTAGCCTGGTCCATCTGAAAACAAAGTTCTTATTTGATTCGGATTTAATTGGTCATCGGCTGGGAGAATTTGTCGAGATGCTCCATCCGACACCATCAATTTGTGGATCACCAAAAGCCGCTTCTTTTAAGATACTGGAAAGAATTGAACCTCATCAGCGTGAATACTATACAGGATTACTCGGACCGGTAAACATGAACGATGAGACAAGCCTCAATGTCAATCTGCGTTGTATGAAGGTGCTTGAAGATAAGTTTGCTTTGTATCTGGGTGCAGGTATTACATCAGGTTCTGTACCGGAAAGTGAATGGGATGAAACAAACCAGAAAAAAATGACGCTTTTATCTGTTATTGAAAAACTCAATCTTATACATTAACCATATGAACTCCCCTCGTCAGGGAATAAGAAACATACCTTTTATTTGTGCGCAACATGGCTTAAAACAAGTCGTTATAACTCCCGGATCACGTAACGCACCCCTTATCATATCTTTTAATCAGGATCATGAAATAACCTGCCTGAGTATTACTGATGAACGTTCGGCAGGGTATTTTGCCCTGGGTATTTCACAGGCAACCGGCAATCCCGTGGGATTGGTTTGCACTTCAGGAACTGCTGCTTTAAATTTTGGTCCTGCCATCACGGAAGCATTTTACCAGAATCTTCCATTGGTGGTTTTTACAGCTGACCGGCCACCGGAATGGATTGATCAGGCTGACGGACAGACCATCAGACAAACAGATGTATTTAGAAACCATGTCAAACAGAGCTTTGTATTACCGGTTGAAACATCTGATGAGTCAGATCTGTGGTATCATGACCGGCTTGTTTCACAGGCTGTTGACCTTGCCTGCCAGTCTCCGCAGGGACCAGTACATATCAATGTACCTTTGCGAGAACCACTTTATACAAAATTACCCCCTCCATCTGATGACATTAAGACAGTTAAGACAATCACTGCCGCTGCGGATATTCCTGATGATGAGTTGAATGCTCTCCTTTTGAAATGGAAACAGGCTGAAAAGAAATTGATCATTGCAGGTTTTGGGATGCCGGA
>Ga0114922_10002385_pt1 | contig 17610 bp, 11 predicted proteins | sample AartaG_FD_100975 | JGI IMG/M metagenome (GOLD analysis project Ga0114922, IMG submission 100975) | Deep subsurface microbial communities from Aarhus Bay to uncover new lineages of life (NeLLi) - Aarhus_00045 metaG | ecosystem: Environmental > Aquatic > Marine > Oceanic > Sediment | place...
GAGCGGTCACGTACTTGCTGCTAGGCCTACCTTTGGCATGTTTTTTTTCCACTTGGGAGCAAATAACATTTTGGATTGCTTTTACAACGCTGACATGCCGTAATACAACATATATTGCCTAGTTTGTTATTACCCTTATAATTCCGGCTTGTTTTACAGCTACGTGGGCGCATTATAGCATATTTTGTTGGTAAAGTCAAATAACCAATGCCTCCAGTTGGTAACCTTTGCCAAGACTTGTTTTTTGTGACTTTGCTTTAGGAATGATTCTCTTGTGAGCTTGAGGTCTGTGAGGCAGGAGTACCAGCAAAAACGGGCTGAAAAATCTGTTGCAAATACTAATTTTAGCATTATAATAATTCAGTTTGTATAATAAGAAAATCGGAGATATGAGTAAGGAGCCAAATTTTATGGAGCCGATTGCAGAATGTGAAATCGACTTGTTTGCTGATAAATTACCGTCTATGGATGAAATTGGAGAGCTGTCTGCGTTTGTCCATTCCGGTGAGGCAAATCTGCTCGCTTTCAGCGAACAAGTAGAAGAAAATATGTCCAGGACCAGCCAGAAAGCTTCTCTGGCGACAGGTATCGGCCTTTTTATTCTTGGAAGAGATGCTGAATCTGTCCGGAAACTTCAAAAAGCAAAGGACTGCAAAGAAAAGTTTATATACTTGGCCTTTGCACTTCGACGGCTGGGCCAGTTCGATGAAGCAATCGAGAACCTGCAAAATAGCCTTAATTACGAGGCTGACCCACTAACTATTACTTTGGAAAAAGCGGCAACATATCGTTGTGCATCGAACTTTGATGCCACAGCCGCGGAACTGAAGAATTGCTCGAATTTTGAGAATGTAAGTGCTGAATATCATTATCAGCTCGCCCGTTTTCAGGAGGCGCAGGGTCTTTATGAGCAGGCAATGGATAATTACGAGACGGCTTTGGAATTATCGCCGAATCATCAGCGTGCTCTTTTCCACTTAGCATATCGCTGTGATTTATCTGGAGATGAAGATGCAGCTATCGACTACTATAAGCAGATTGCATCAGGCTCGTCTGTTTATGTAAGCGCTCTTTTGAATTTGGCTGTGCTTTATGAAGATATGGGTGAGTTTGATAAAGCATATCGATGTGTAGATAAAGTCTTGAAGTTTCACCCCAATCATCAAAGAGCAATTCTGTTCAAGAAGGATATCGAAAGCTCAAAAACAATGTACTACGATGAGGAAAAGGAGGAGAAAAAAGACCGAAAGGCACAAATTCTTGAAACACCAATCTCTGATTTTGAGCTTTCGGTTCGCAGCAGAAACTGCCTGAGAAAAATGAATATTAATACGCTTGGTGATCTTTTGAAAATCACAGAGGTGGAGCTGCTGTCTTATAAAAACTTCGGCGAGACCTCCCTTAGGGAAATCAAGAGCATTCTTGAATCAAAAGGGTTACGTCTCGGAATGGATTTGGAAGAGAAGCACCTCGGGTTGGAAGAGCCCTTTGACAGTGGTGGTGCAGATGGCAAAGATGGGGAGCTCTTGAGTAAATCTGTGGATGACCTTCAGTTGTCGGTTCGTTCGCGCAAGTGTCTGCAGAAGCTTAATATTCGCACAATCGGCGAATTGATACGTAGAACGGAAGCCGAACTTCTCGGAGTTAAAAACTTCGGCGTAACAAGCTTAAACGAAATCAAAAGAACATTCGGTGGCATGGGGCTGTCCCTGCGAAGGTTGGATTAAAAAACAATAATTTTCGTGAAGCAAGATACGAAATATGGGATACGACAATTGATATTGGCCGATGCTATCCAACCGACTGTGAGCTCTGCTAAGCATTTATCTCGCCTGTTCTTCTGCTGTTCCTATTTTGCCAAATACCGCAAAGTTGGAATTCTTTTGCTTTTGATAATAATCTTTACCGGCTGCAGGGCAAGGCATTTCGTTAGAACAACTCCGCAAATGAATGTTGAACCGCAGTTTTGGGTAAGGGTTCTGCTTCTCGACGATATTAAATCCTGTAAGCTAATGGCCCACTCAGCCTTTTCCGTCATTAACTCCCAAACACAAGCTGCAGAAGCTCACTTTGGCCAACTCAACGAGCCGGCAAATATAATAATATCTGGTGGTAGGATTGTTGTCGCCGGCAGGACTTTTGCCGGTGAGAAAACGATTATTTTGCCAGATGTCCCTCACATCTTTGAATTAAACGGTGATAGTTACCGTGGCAAATTAATGCTTATAGTCAATGCTGACGACAACTCTTTTGATGTTATAAATCTTGTCCCGCTTGAACCATATTTAGCTGGTGTTGTCGGTGCCGAGATGCCTGATTATTGGGAGCCGGCTGCGCTGCAGGCCCAGGCAGTGGCGGCGAGGACTTATTGTTTGTATATCAAAAGGCATTTTGGTCCCAAGCGAACCTGGGATGTTAAGCGAACGGAGGCAAATCAGGTTTATCTTGGAGTCGGCGCCGAGTCAGCCCGGGTTTGGGATGCTATTTACAGGACGTGGGGCCAGGTCCTAACCTGTAGACAGACCAGCGATACTGCAGAGATCTTTCCTGCTTACTACAGCTCTACCTGTGGCGGACACACCGAGAACAGCAAGCATGTATTCGGGGATTCTTTCGAGCCGCTTGTCGGGGTGCCCTGTCCTTATTGTAAGGAGGTAGCCAAGCCGAGCTTTTTCTTCTGGCCTATGGTTCAATTCGATAATGCCACTATTACGAATAAAATTTTGCAAGGCTACCCAAAGCTGAGAAAACTTGGCAAGGTTACGGACATTATTCCCGTCAAACAAAGTAATTATGCAGGATTTTCCAGATTGACTTTGGTCAAGCTTGTCGGCTCAACTGCCGAGAGTGCTTTTCTGCGGGCCGAAGACTTACGTCTGACAATCGACCCGACCGGCCGCAGGATAAAAAGCACAAACTGTAAGATTGTGGGTAACGGTGATAAATGGTCGTTTTTGTCAGGCAGGGGTTATGGTCATGGTGTGGGAATGTGTCAATGCGGTGCTCAAGCTTTGGCAAGGAAAGGAAGAACCGCAAGGGAAATTCTTTTATATTACTATCCTGGTTCTGAGCTAATTATTATCTATTAGAAGTATCAGATGATGGGTAACTTCGAAGTTCTCACAACGGACCGCCTGACTGGAGCCAGGCTCGGGTTATTAACCACGAGCCACGGCAGTGTCGAAACGCCGGTGTTTTGTCCAGTTGGAACCGCTGGTGCTGTAAAGGCAGTCACGCCACAACAGCTCAAAGAAACTGGTTCGGTACTTGTTTTGGCCAATACGTATCATCTGATGCTGCGTCCCGGAGTTGATATTGTTGAGAAACTTGGCGGGCTGCACAAATTTATGTCCTGGGATTCCCCGATACTTACCGACAGCGGTGGCTATCAGGTATTTTCGCTGAGCTCTCTGACCACAATTGATGACGATGGAGTTGAATTTGCCAGTCATGTAGATGGTGCGAAAATATACATCAATGCTGAAATCGCGATGGAAATCCAAAATCGGCTCGGAGCCGATATAATAATGTGCTTAGACCAATGCACCCCCTTTCCGTGTGATGATTCACAACTGCAAAAAGCTGTGGAAAGGACTATCCACTGGGCAAAGCGCGCCAAACAAGCTCACGCCAACTCTAAGCAAATGCTTTTTGCTGTTGTCCAGGGCGGGATAAACCCGTCCCTTCGGTCGCATTGCGCTTTAGAGTTGGTCAAATTGGACTTTGATGGTTATGCTATCGGCGGGTTAAGTGTAGGTGAGGGACACGACAATATGGTAAAAACAGTTTCTCTATTGACGAAGTCTTTACCGCAGAATAAGCCCCGCTATCTGATGGGTGTGGGTACGCCGGCTGATATTATTGCTGCAGTGAAGGCTGGTGTTGATATGTTCGACTGTGTTCTGCCCACTCGGAACGGGCGAAACGCCTGTGCTTTTACGGAAGATGGATATGTCCGACTGAGGAACACCGCTCATATAGAACGGAGCAAACCGGTCGAGGACGGCTGTGACTGTTACTGTTGCAGAAATTTTAGCCGAGGCGCACTTCGACATTTCTTCAATGTCGGTGAAATGCTTGGCCCAATATTGCTGTCGCTGCATAATCTAACGTTTTACCAGAGACTAATGGCCATGATAAGACAGATGCTAAAGGAAGGTAAATTTGCCGATTGGTCAAACAAGGCCTTAAAAAAATACAAGGCCTTTTATTGATTGTATTGACAAGACAGGTATTCTTGATTTTCGATTCGTAATTGACAATTATTGCTATTGGCTATACGCTATCCGCTATGCATTACAATTAATGAAAGGAAAATATAAATGAATAATATCTGGATATTAGCTCAAACTGCAGAACAAGAAGGGCCTTCACGCGTTACGAGAGAGCCGTTAACTTTAGAAGGCGAAGCGACGACGGTTGTGCCCGACTTCAATGCCCCTTTACCAGTAACGCCGCAAAGAAGGGGGCTTGATATGCAGTCCTTGTTTTTTATTGGTTTGATGTTCGTAGTGATGTACTTTCTCCTTTTTAGAGGGCCACGGAAAAAACAACAGCAGCATAAACAAATGGTCCAGTCGCTGAAAAAGAACGACCGTGTTAGAACTATCGGCGGCATTCTCGGAACTGTCGTCAATATCAAGGACGATGAGATTACGCTGAAGATAGATGAGTCGAATAATATAAAAATAAAGGTTGCCTCTTCAGCAATCGGAAAAATATTGTCGAAAGATGAAAATTAATAGCTTGAGTCATTTATATTTTGCAGTCTATGAACTTATAACGACACGAAGCGAAATACGGTGAAGAGGTTATGGATAAGAATCTGGTGCCCAAAATCGTTTTAATTATTCTTTTGGTGGTCGTTGCAGCCTGGACATTGTATCCACCGGGCAAAACATTAAAACCCGGGATAGATCTGGCAGGTGGAACAAGCCTAATCTATGAAATTGACACACAAGGTCTTAGAGGAGAGGAAAAGAAGGACCTCGCTCAGAGGATGATAACGGTTCTTCGAAGGCGAATAGACCCTGCGAACATCCAGAACCTAATATGGCGGCCACAGGGCAGCACCCGTTTTGAGATACAAATGCCCCTGGCCAGCGCAGAAACACGGGCCAAACGTCGGAACTTCGAAAAAGCACTGAGTGAATTGCTGGGGGAAAATGTAAATCCCGCTGTAATTTTGCGCAGCCTCCCAAAGCCAGTTGAGCAGCGTACCGAGGATTTCGAGAAATTCGCCCAGGGTTCACCTGAGAGGCTGGAGATTCTGGAGGAGCTTGCGACAGTATACGATGAGCACAAAGCTAAGCAAAATGAGAGAGACGAGTTTGCTGCCGAACTTAGAACGATAGAAGATTTGTTTCCATCAGCCGGGCTTAATCTCAGCCGGATAAAATTTAATGTTAGCCGGTGGGCAAAGCTGGATGAGCAGCAACTGGCAGATTCGCTGCTGGAATTCCTCGACTCTGATGAAAATCTCGAGTTGCTTACCAGATATGTGGAGGCTTACAACGAGTGGGCTGAGGTTGTTGGGCAATTGACAGATACTGAGACGGGTATAAACATCCGATACAGGGAGGCTAAAAAAGCACTCGACCAGTTAAACTTAACTGAAGACCAAATAAATGTGTGTCTGGAAATGTCCCCCAAGTCAGCTAAAAGGGCCTTGGCTGTTGAGGAGCTTGAGGTTCAGTTTTCTGCCCGGGCGGAAATGATTGACAATGTGGTGGCAGCTTTTGATGAGTACCGCCCCTTCAGAGGGAGACTCGACGACCCTAAAGACCTACAGCGTATGCTCAAAGGCGCCGGAGTTCTGGAGTTTAGAATACTGCCGACAATAGGACATCCAGAAATAGACCCTGAGGGGATGGCTCGCTATGTTGAACTGCTCAAGACAAAAGGGCCAAAATATGCCTCAGATACCAAATATATATGGTGCGAAGTAGAAGAAATTGATGAATGGCGAGTGGAGGGTTCTGTTGTAGGCCAGTTCGGTGATAAATATTACGTTCTGGCAAGTAACAAACAAGATGAAACGATGCTGCACACCCCCAACAAGAGAGAGTGGAAATTGATAAAGGCCAAACCTGGCACGGAACCTCAAGCAGGCAGAAGAGCTATTGATTTCATTCTGGATGAAAGAGGAGGCAAACTATTTGCTAATGTTACCAGCAAGAATATTGACAGGCCTCTTTGCATACTTCTTGATGGTATAGCGATTTCCGCTCCAAATATACGCTCAAGGATATTCGACAGGGGTCAAATCACTGGCAGCTTTACGCAAACAGAAGTTCAGGATATGGTGAGCAAACTCAACGCCGGCTCGTTGCCTGCCAGACTGGTAGAACAGCCTATCTCGGTAAGAACAATAGGCCCTTCAATCGGTGCGGACAACCGAGACCAGGGAATCAAAGCCGGTTTAATCGGCCTTGCCGTAGTGGTAGTTTGTATGCTTGGCTATTATATGCTTGCCGGTTCAATTGCCGATGTGGCGCTGCTTATGAACCTGCTCTTTGTACTGGCAATAATGGCCCTGAGCAACGCAACATTCACGTTGCCAGGTATTGCCGGCATCATACTAACAATCGGTATGAGCGTTGACGCCAACGTCCTTATCTTTGAGAGGATTCGGGAAGAGCAGCAGCGGGGCTCATCTTTGAGAATAGCCGTAAGGAACGGTTACCAGCGAGCATTTAGAACTATTTTAGATGCCAATATCACTACATTTATCACCGCTGCGATTCTCTACTGGGTGGCTTCTGAGCAGATAAAGGGCTTTGCTATTGTGCTTATGCTCGGAATAGTATCGAGCATGTTCACTGCGTTGTTCGTAACTCGAGCGATTTTTGATATTCTTTTAACAAGGCGGATTATCAAAGACCATTTGATTATGCTGCGCCTGATACACAAGCCTAATGTAGACTGGATGGCTTCCAGACCAGTTTTCTTTTGTATCTCGACTTTTCTTATTGCAGCAGGTCTGTTTGTCTTTTTTACAAGAGATGATGTAAAGAACAATAAATATGATATTGAGTTTACCGGCGGGACTTCTGTACAAATCAATCTGAAGGACCAGGTGAGCCTCACAAGACAGGATGTAGAGAATAGAATCCGCAAGGTCGGAGCCGATTTAGAAAACCCCGCTCTTGAGACAGCGAACGTCTACAGCATTGGAAAATCCGGTAGGCAATACGAAATTACCACGACAGAGACGAATAAAACAACCGTTACTGTCACTTTCCCGGAAACTGCCGGGGAAACGGCCGAGGAGTTGTTCTCGGCAATCGAAAAAGCCCAGGCTCAATTTGGCAGGGAATTGAGCAGTTTGCTGGTAACACCAGGAGATAGTCCCACTACCTTTATCATAACAACAAGTCAGGTGAATAAAACACTGGTTAAAGAGGTCTTGAGTACAGCTTTCCCCGATGCTGGCATCTCAGAACCACGGGTTGAGGAGATTGTCAATAATGCAGTACTAACTGCTTTTGGAGATGAGCTGGAGATCCAACGAAATCTTCAGCCCGAAATTGTTTCTCATGAAAAAACAACCGAAGAGTTCATAGACTTTTACCCTGAGCTTGTCGATTTTGTGGGTGGTGTTAAAATGACGTGCGAAATCGAAAAACCAGCCACCAGAGCGGAAATCGAAGGTAGATTTACAGATTTGCTGTTCAAGCCTGATATGCGGGACCTTAATCGCTATCCTTATAAAATCCTCGGCCCGGACTTAAACACAGTAGAGCCAGATCAGTTGCTAAAGTCCTTTGTTTATATAAGTGCAGAACCGGAAGCAGGCTTGCGAGAACTGACGGAGGATGAATGGACACGGTTTGTTGAAAACGAGAGAACAAAAGTTATGGCTGCAACCAGACTGGAGACCTCGCTACCCAGGGTGACTCAGATAGACCCTTCAGTCGGGAGAGAAGCAAAAACACAGGCGTTGATTGCCATCGTACTGTCGTTGTTTGCGATCATTACTTATATATGGGTTCGATTTGGAGATGCCCGTTACGGCCTTGCTGCGATTATAGCCTTGGTACATGATGTATGCATCACTCTCGGAGCTGTTACTGCCTGCACTTACATTGCAACAACACCAATCGGTGAGAAGCTTCTGATCGGAGATTTCAAAATTAACCTGGCAATAATAGCAGCTTTTCTAACGCTTATTGGATACTCTCTTAACGATACAATTGTTGTTTTCGACCGTATTCGGGAGAATCGCCGCAAGGCACACCTGAATCCACAGATAATTAGCAACAGCATTAACCAAACTATTTCCCGAACTATTCTAACGTCTTTTACTACATTTATAGTTGTGCTGATAATGTACATCTTTGGCGGGCAGGGTCTGAGAGGACTTACCTTTGCAATCGGCTTTGGCATTATTATAGGTACCTATTCCTCTATAGCGATAGCCGCACCGGTGTTATTAATCGGCAGCAAACACAAAAAAGCGGAAAAAAATAAATAGCAAACTTGTCAGACGGTGCCAGCCCCCCTTCTATAAAAGCTGTGTCTACCAAAACAAGGGAATGATATTAGCCATCCTTGGTGGGTTAACCTATGGAAATATAGGAAGCTGGCTGGGTCTTGTCCTGGCTGAATAACCTTAAATTATAGGAGTTTTGCTGCCTCGCTGTCAACCAGCCAGAGAACCTTATCGAGAATGGGCCAAAGAGTATGAATCGGATACCGCACTTCGTCTGGCTCGTGTGTTAGAACCTCTTTCAGGATATCAGCTTTTTCTTTACCGGAAACTAATACAGCCAGATGAGATGCAGCACATAAAACTGGATGCGTTAGGGTTATGCGGTTTAGCTTCTCATCTAAAACATAAACGACACAGACCAAATTTTCCGTGATAAAAGGCGCGTAGCTATTGGGAAACAGCGAACCGGTATGTCCCTCAACGCCCATACCGAGTACAATCAGGTCGAATTCAGGGACTTGATTTTCTTTCAAACTAAATACGCTTCGGATGGTTTCTTCGTACCGCTGAGCCGCCACCTTAAAATCACTGTACCCAGTCGGAATCCTATGTATGTTTTCTTCCGGGATGGGAACTTGATTTAAGAAAGTATCAACGGCGAGTTTATAGTTACTCCACTGTGAATCAGGCGGCACATACCGCTCGTCAACCCAGAACAGGTGTATTTTATCCCAGGCCAGAGCTTTTGCTTTCGGCATACTGCCGAGCAGTTCAAAGAAACGCTTGGGGGTGTGCCCTCCTGATAGCGCCACATAAAAAGCATTTTTCGCTTTTATCGCTTTTTCAGCCTCGGCAATAAAAATCTCAAGGCCTCGCTGTGCGAGTCTCTCAGAGTCGCAGACAACTTCAACATTCGGTTTGTATTTGGCAGCGGTTTCCATGCTGCTTTTGCCCCCTTTCGTTGCGTAAATGCAACTTAATCTATTATCCACCTTTGGAAGGTTTTTGACCAGAAAATTTTTAAGAAAGTCAAAAATTTTTGTTTTGCTTGTTAACTCTCGGTCATTAAGAGACTTGGCGAGCAGGATTTCGATATTCAGGCCAGCTTAAGTAATTATTATGAATTTCCCGGATGGGTGCTTTTGGCCCTTGAGGGCCTGATTTCCGCTGGATTTGACGAGGTCTGCCGTTAGTCTTCTGGCGTTGTCAAAATCTTCTTCTTTATATCTTCCAGAATCATATACAGTGAGGGAACGAGCAAAAGTGTGATACCTGTTGCGAAGACAATACCAAAGGCCAGACTGACCGCCATCGGGATGAGGAATTTAGCCTGGAGACTTCTTTCCAGTAGCATCGGGGCTAAACCGAAAAAGGTTGTCAAAGTCGTAAGGAAAATCGGACGGAATCGACGGGTTGCTGAATCACGGATGACCTGGTGAAGTTCGATTCTTTCACCCCGCTCCCGATTAATGAGGTCTATCATTATCAAAGAATCGTTCACTACAACACCTGCCAGTGCGACAATTCCGAATACCGACAGCATTGAAAGGTTAAAACCCATAATTATGTGTCCTATAACTGCGCCGACTAACCCAAATGGAATGGCAGACATTATAATTGCCGGCTGACTGTAACTGCGGAACTGCACTGCAAGAAGACCAAATATTGCCAAAAGTGCTATGATAACACCGCCGCTCAGGCTCCTTGCCGTTTCTTTCTGTTCTCTCTGTTCACCCTCGAACTTGAAAACCAAACCCGGGTAGTCCCGTTGCAATTGCGGTAAGACCGTATCCAAGAGGTCTTGATTGATTTCGTTTGCATTAGCAGCTTCATTGTCGACGTCGGCTGTAACGTTTATTATACGCCGCCGGTCAGCCCGGTTAATCGTGGCGTAACCGCGCCCTTGATAGACATCAGCTACCATATTAAATGGTATTTCTGTGCCGTCCACCAGGCGTATCCGCATATTATCAATATCTGCAAGGCTTTTCCGCTCCTCTTCTGGGTAGCGTATCATAACCCGGATATCATCGCGTCCGCGCTGGATACGCTGAGCCTCTTCGCCATAAAAGCCCTGTCTGACCTGCCTTGCCAAGTCTGATAATGTCAGTCCTAAAGTGCGACCTTCGTCTTTCAGGGCAAGTTTCAATTCTAATTTGCCCGGCTCAAAGCTGTCGGCAATGTCACTTACGCCGTTATATTCGGTAAGTATTAGCTTGAGTTTTTCGACCGCTTCCAGGAGAGAGTCAAAATCACGGTGACTGAGTTCAATATTTATTTTCTTTCCGGTGCTCATAAGCTCAGAGGTAAAACTCAGCGATGAAATCCCCGGTATCTCCCCAACCTGTTGCCGCCATCTGTTGGCAATCTCTGGTGAAGTGATATCACGTTCTTCGCCGCTTAGAAGTTCAATATTGACCTCGGCAAGGTGTGAGCCCAGGCCTCCACCTCCAGGTATCGGTCCGCCCCGGGTACCGCTGGTAAAGGGCTGCACTCCGATAGTGGTCGCTACGTGGCGGAAAATCGAAGGCGAATGCTCATCTTTGCCGGCATCAATTTCATTCCGAACCTGCCGAGCAGCCTGTTCAATTCGATACACAACTGTTTTTGTTTGCTCGACGGAAGTGCCCTGGGGCATATTGAGAGTTGCCCAGATGTTGTCGGCGTCGACCCTGGGCCACATGACAAATTTCATTCGTCCACTCTTAATATAGCCTATCGTCGTCAGCAATATCGCTATCCCAATTGCAACGGTCACATATCGCCAAGCCACCGCCCTTTCGACAACTCTCGGGAAAACCCCATATACAAATCTGTCAAGGCCATTGCGGATTGAGTGTTGTAATCTGCCAATGGGGCCGAGGCGTTTCTTTTTCATGTCGGAAATGACACCGCCTGAGAGATGTGCGGGCAAAATACATAGGGCTTCTACTAGGGAGAACATTAATACACAAATAACCACTATTGGTATAACTCGGATGAATTTGCCCAGTATGCCCGTGATTACAAGCAAAGGCATAAAGGCAAGTACCGTGGTGAGTACTGCCATCGTTACCGGCGCAGTCATTTCTTTTACACCGAGTATAGTGGCTTGGATGGGGTGTATCCCCTTCTGGCGGTATGCAAAGATGTTTTCGCCGACAACAATGGCGTCATCAACAACAAGGCCAAGAGAAAGTATGAAGGCAAAAAGTGAAATCATGTTGACCGAGACATCGAAATACGGCATGAGCCAAAATGCGCCCATAAACGAGATGGGAATTCCCATGGTAGTCCAAAAAGCCAGGCGAAGGTCAAGGAAGAATGCCAAACACAAAAATACCAGCGTCAGCCCTATCAATGCGTTTCGTTCAAGCAGGTTCATTCTCGAATTAAGCATTATCGAACGGTCGAACCATGTTGCGATTGAGATGCCCTCCGGCAGTTGGCCTTGGTGTTCGGCAATGTAACGTTTTACGGTATCTGCCAGTTCAAGCACACCCTGCTCACCGACGCGGAAAACGTTCACCATAACCGCTGGTTTACCATCAAAAAAGGTTGCAATATCGGAATCCTCAAAACCATCAACTATCTTGGCGATTTTGCCAAGATGCAGTTTGGTGCCGTCGTTGCGAGTCAGCACCACTATTTTTTCAAATTCGTCCCCGACATACATTTGGCCTTTTGTACGCAGCAGTATTGTGCCGCCCTCGCTTTTGATGGACCCGCCGGGCAGGTCCAGCGAGGAGCGACGAACGGCATTTGCAATGTCGTCAAAGCTCAGGCCATGGCGACGAAGATTCTCCTCGGGCATTTCTATCGATATTTCATATCGCCGAGCTCCCCGGACATCGACTTGGGTAATATTTTCCATAGCGGTCAGGTCGTCGCGCATCCGCTCGGCTAAATTCTTCAAAGTCCTCTCAGAGACGTCACCGTAGAGCACGATGCTCATCACCTGAAAGCGGGTTGTTATTTCGCTAATTATCGGTCTTTCAGTTTCCTCGGGGAACGTTATGATTCTGCCGACTTCCGCCTTGATATCATCGAGGACTTTCCTGGAATCAGCATACTCCTCAACTTCGGCCGTTATAAAGCCGAACCCCTCCGATGCACTGGACCATATACGTCTAATACCCTGTACGCCGACAATGGCCTCCTCAACCCGCATACAAACACCTTCTTCAACTTCAGTCGGGGATGCGCCAAGATACGGAACGGTGATTGTGATATATCCGAGAGTCATATCGGGGAAGATTTCAATCTTAATGGTCAGTATGCTCAATATGCCGCCTGCAAGAACAAGCAGCATCAACAGGTTGGCTGCTACATGATTTCTGGCAAACCAGGCCAGCGGGCCTTTGTTTTTATCAGCAATATCTTTCATTTGTCCTGGACTTCTTTACCGGCAGCTGGTGTTTCCAGCTCCGTCCGTATTTTCATACGGTCAGTTACGATGTCAAGAGGACTGACCACAACTACAGCTCCATCTTCAATCCCGGAGATGGCATAAACGAAATCTTTGTCGGCGCGGGCAATCCCCAAAGGCTGGATACGCAAAAGGTTGTTGTTGACCACCCAAACTTCGTTACCATTATGCACGGCATATCGAGGAACAGAGATAGCGTTCTTGAGGATTTTGCCTTTGATAATCACCTCGACGAACATCCCGGGTACCAGTGGTGGCCGACCGTTAGCTGCTTTAAACGGCTCAGACACCTCCACAACAACCGAAACCAATCGTGAAGTCTTGTCGATTTCTCCGGTGGTTCTAACTACCCGGCCTTGCCAACTGTGGCTGGCTCCGGCGAAATGTGAACGAACCTCCACAGTCGAGCCTGTTTTTACAGAATCGCCGCCATTGATAGAAACCGGATTTGCAGGCACATCGAACCACGCCAGTTCCCTGTCTTCGAGCGGGACCTCGATTTCAACTGCATCTATGCCGTAAATCTTGCCGATTGATTGACCGGAGCTGACATACTGGCCGAGATCCACTATCTCGCTGACGACTCTGCCGTCAAAGGGTAAGGAAACTCTTGTCCGCTCAAGATTTAACTCAGCAGTTGCCAGTTCGGCCTTTGCCGCTTCAAGCCTGGTCCGGGCCTGGCGCATTTGCGGTTCGCGTACAATCAATGGCGAAGGGGGCTCCATGCCGGGATTTAACTGTTCCCACTCCTGCCGAGAGATTTCGGCTTCGGCTCTTTCAATGTCCAGCTCTACCTCTGCTCTTGTGACCTCAGCTTGTGCTCGCTGAACCGCAAGCTCATAATCGCGAGGGTCAATGGTTATCAATGCTTCTCCGGCTTCGATGAAACCACCGTCCTTAAAATCAGGATTGATTGACACGACCTTGCCGGAAACCTGCGGAACTACCTCAGCTTGAACCTTCGGCTGGACAGTTCCATATCCCTGCACCACCATTTGAATGTCCTGCTGACGAACAATCTGAACCTTAACAAGGGGTGCAACAATCTTTCTCTCCGTTCTGACCGGAGGCTTGCGCGTGTACATCAGCCATCCTCCAATGGCAGTCGCAATAGCCAGGATTGCGAAAAACAATAATACTTGTAATTTAGACTTTGACATTCGCTGTGTAAGCCTCTTTATGATTTTTCCAATCAATTACTACATACCTGCATTTGACTTTTTATGAATCAACTAACCAGTCGCCTCCGAGTGCCAGGAAAAGGTCGACACGCCCAGCCCAAAGTTCACCCTTAATATTATTAAGTGCGTTCTCGGCAATTCGCCGTCTTCGTTCTGTCTCAAGCACGATAATCAACCGCTCTATCCCTCGAAGATATCGTTCTCTTGCAAGTTTCTCAGCTGCTGTTGCTTCATTGAGCCGAAGCTGCAGTGCCTCAAGCCTTTGTTGCAGCAATTGTTCTCTGACCAACGCATCTTCAACTTCTCGCACAGCTGTCAGGACTGTCTTTGCATAATGAGAAGCCAACTCCTCGTATCTTGCTTTCGCAGCATCAATCCGGGCTCGCAATTGACCGCCCTTAAAAATCGGCTGAGAAAGCCGTAACAAGGCTGTGTAAACTTCCGTTTCATCAATAAAGATGTCATCAAAGGTATCGGCAGCGCGGCCATAGTTGCCGGTCAGAGTTAGGTCCGGATATAGCTGTGCTATACTGACACCAATTTGTTCGTTCGATGCTTTCAAAGCCAGCTCAGCGGCCATAACATCCGGTCGACGGTCCAAAAGTAAAGCTGGCACGCCAACCGGAACGGCAGTTAAATCCGGTAACTCAGGCAGTGTTTTCGGTAGTTGTTTGCTTGTACCTGGCTGACGCCCTACAAGAACATCCAGTGCATTTCGGGCTTTTGCTAGTGCCAGTTCTGTAACTATTTCTGCTGCCTTTGAGGCCTCGTGGTTTTCTCGTGCAAGCCGAACGTCCAGCGGCCCGAGCAAGCCACTATTATACCGCCGTTCTATAATCTGAAGGTTTTTCTGCCAATTTTGCGTATTGGCCTGAGCGAGGGCTAACGCTCGTTGTATTGTCGCAATATCGGCTCTGGCTTTAACGACGGCGCTGATAACCGCATTGCCCACTGCCTGCCTGCTTGCTTCTGCCGCCAGCAACTCCGCCCAGGCAGCGCGCTGCTGCCGTCTTAACTTTCCAAACAGGTCGACTATATAATTGACGGAAATATCCTGTGAGTAGGTCGTTGTAAGGATGCTAAAGCGTGTATCTGAGAATTTAAAAGACACCTTTCCTCTGGTACGGCCGAGGTTATAGGATACATCCGGTAACTGTCGTCCGCGAATTTCGGCCAGAAGCGCCTCGGCCTGCAGGACGCGGGCGGCAGCGGCATGGATGTCATAATTGTTGCTCAGGGCCTGTTGGACAAGCTCAGTCGTTGTCGGGTCACCAAATCGCTCCCACCACTGGACACCCTCATTGGAATCGTTGATATCCTGGAGGTGCTTGCCGGTGTAGACGTACCTTTCGGCTGCGTCGGCTATGGTCTGCGGCCTTTCGTAATTTGGACCAACCATGCAGCCGGCAAGCGCTATAAAACCTGCAACACTAAGCACATATGAAACTAAAATTAGTACTCGGTTTGTCATTTAATCGGTCCTTTTAGCTGCTGCCTGGATTCCGGCAGTGGAGAATTCAACTATATGGTCAACCATCTCAGGCAGACGTGGTGTCGGTGCTCCAGTAAAATCATCCGGCTCAAACATCTCATTGAGATGAATGAAATGCACTAATTGACCGATGATCGAAATTATGGACATCACTATTTTCCTCTGCTCTAACTCTGGGCAGATTTTCACCAGAGCCTGCCCAAGGGCACCAAGAGTTGGCCCAGCCAGTTCCTCGACAAACATCTTTTTAGGCAGCCGAGGGTCGGATATTTCACGAATCATAAGGTTCATAAATCGACGGCCACTGCTTTGGTCAATAAGTGGCTCAATAAAGGCAGTGGCGAACGCGCGAAGGAGCTCTTCCAACGTAGGTTTATGGTCGGTTTGTGACATTACGTTCTCTATACTGGCGATGCGGATATCGCGCATTTTACTCATAAGTCGTTGAAACACCTCGACATAGAGTTTTTCCTTTCCGCCGAAATGGTAGTTTACGGCGGCAATGTTGCTATTGGCTCGGGCGGTGATTTCGCGAATGCTTGTGCCGTTAAAGCCGTTTTCGGCAAAAAGCTCCTCCGCTGAGTCGAGAAGTCTTTCGCGGGCTGATTTGCTTAAGTCCTTGTTATATTTAGTGTTATCCATAGATTTCATATACAACTCCTTTCAAACGAGCGTTTCAAATTAAAGTATAAAACAAACGTTTGATTTGTCAAGAGAAAATGTCAGTGCTTTTTAATTTTTTTTGATTTTGGTTGAATATAGGGGTTATGGGTAAGAGAGGTAGTTGCTTGATTGCCCAGATTAACGGGGTTTTTGGGGGAAATCGGCAACAAACAGCAAAAATCTGCAAAACTTTCTAAAAAATTGTAAAAAGGATGCAAAACACGTGACAAGATGCTGCTAAATGTTTGAAAAAGTTGCACAAAAAGATACACATAAGTCTGAGGTCGGAAGACCCCAGTGAGATAACGTTTCACTATCTCACGGGGCAGGCAGATTAAAGAGAATTGTTTTTGGTGGGAAGTGTGGATGGCGATATTGATACCTAAGATACTTAGGTATTCTTTTAAACAAGCTCCGAATGATAAATGCGGGGTTTGGGCCTTAGCGGATTGGTCCCCTGTAGCCCGTCAAGTGGGTAGATGCTTGGGGATGACATTTTTGGGTCCGGTGTAGCTGAACCATAGCAGCGGGCACTCGAGGATTCGGCGGGAAGCGGAGCCCCAGTGAGATAGTAAAAGGCACCCCGAAGAGATAATTTCATATCTCATAGGGTAAACATCTCACGGGGTAAAGATTCGGGAGATTTTGAAAAAATTTGGGGGGAGTGGATTTTTGGGCTAAAAATGGGGTGTTTTATAAAAAAAGTTTGAAAATCCCGTAGTTTCCACAGTTGACAAAAAGTCGGGGGGCGGGTATAAGTTGGTGTTAGAAAAATAGGTTTCTGGCTTCATATGTGCAGGAGGAGCCGGAGGAGAGAATATGCAAATTTGTCTAAAAAAAGCATACTTTCATTTCAATCCGCTAAATTTTTATCTACTGAATCTAAGTCTTATTTTGTTTAGAAAGAATTAATAATTTTTTAAGGAGGTGAAAAAATGAAGAAGAAAAGTGTTTCTGTGTTGGGAATTCTAATTTTGTTTGTTGTCATGCTCCGGGCTTCTGAGTCGGCCTTTGGCGAGCCCAGTGTCCCTGGATTCACGGTCGAAACTTATGCTACTGTTGCCGATCCGGTAACATTATCTTTTGACCCAAACGGCTTTTTGTATGTCGGCATCGCGCGTTTTATGTTAAATAGTAGTATATACCGGATTGACCCGAACGGTTCCGTCAGTTTGTATGGTGACCCGGTTTGGGACCCCGATGCTATTATCTATGACGGCAATGGCCAAATCTCCGGTACTCCCGGTTCCGTGCTGACTGGTGGGACGGGTCACATCACGGCGATTCTTCCTAACGGAAATGCCGTCCAAATCTGGCCGCCTCCATCTGTTAATTTCAATAACCCGAGGGACATGGCATTCGATAGCACCGGACGCCTCCTCTTCACCGATTCAACGGGGAGAGGAGTTTTTCAGACCACCGGTGAGAATCC
>Ga0114922_10002386_pt1 | contig 17596 bp, 17 predicted proteins | sample AartaG_FD_100975 | JGI IMG/M metagenome (GOLD analysis project Ga0114922, IMG submission 100975) | Deep subsurface microbial communities from Aarhus Bay to uncover new lineages of life (NeLLi) - Aarhus_00045 metaG | ecosystem: Environmental > Aquatic > Marine > Oceanic > Sediment | place...
CGTGGATGTGGCGCTCAAGGCTGTGCAAATCCACGGTGCTTACGGATACTCTAAGGAGTTCCCGGTCGAGCGCTTCATGCGCGACGCAAAAATCACCGAGATCTACGAAGGAACGAACGAGATCCAGCGGTTGGTGATTGCGCGCTACCTGCTGAAATCATAGAACCGCAGTCGCGATGGGAGTGATGAAATGGCTGAGCAGTTTTACCCCGATCTGATAAGGAATCTACCGGAAGCCGACATCAACTGGCTCGGGCTTCGCGGTTGGGCATTGGTCTCAAAGAACGGCCAGGCCGTTTTCATGGAATGCGACCAGGAAACCCGGGTGGGCGAGCATTCTCACGGAGCCCAATTCGGCGTTGTACTAAAAGGCTCACTCGAACTTACGGTGGAAGGTGAGATGCGAAAGCTGCAACCAGGTGATACATATGCCATTCCTGAGGGGGCGGTCCACAGCGCAGTCCTATCGGCGGGTTTCAAGGCGCTCGACGTGTTCGAGGAACCGGACCGTTACAAAATCAAGAACAAGTGAGCAGCGGAGCAAAACATGAGATTCGATTATAGCGAAGAGCAGCAGATGGTTCGCAACATGGTGCGGGATTTCGCACGAAACGAAATCGCGCCCAGCGCTGGGCAGCGCGATAAGTCAGGGGAATTCCCTGCGGAGATAGTAAAAAAGGCTGCTGAGTTGGGGCTGTGCGGTATCGCCGTGCCGGAAGCGATGGGGGGTGCTGGGTTTGATACGGTCAGCGAGGCGTTGGCCGTCATTGAGCTGGCTTCGGTTTGCGCATCAACGGCCATAACTTTGAGTGTCAACAACTGCGTGTTCTGCTGGCCGCTACAGACTTTCGGCAACGCAGAACAGAAAGAGCGGTTTCTCAAGCCGGCGGCCCGTGGAGATTTCCTTGGCGCTTTCTGCCTGACCGAGCCCAACGCGGGCTCAGACGCCACGAATCTCTCGGTCAAGGCTGTGGAAGACGGCAGCGATTTCGTCATTGAAGGCACAAAAGCCTGGGTGACAAACGGAGGTGTGGCAGGAGCCTTCATCGTCATGGCCGTTACCGGCGAAGGAGAGAAGCGCAAAGAGATCAGCGCATTCGTCGTGCCATCGGATTTGCCGGGGATCAGTGTCGGCAAGGAGGAGGATAAGATGGGACTCCACTCCTCCAACACTGTTCAAATCGTTTTCGAGGGCTGCCGGGTGCCGGAAGATTTGATGCTCGGTAACCGGGGAGACGGCCTGAAGATCGCGCTTTCGACACTTGATCAATCGCGTATCAGCGTGGCGGCCCAGGCGATGGGAATCGCGACAAGCGCCTTCGAGGAGGCACTGCGTTACTCCCAGGAGCGCCAGACATTCGGCAAACCGATTGCCCAGCATCAGGCCATCAGTTACATGCTCGCCGACATGGCGATGGAAATCGAGACTGCGACACTGATGACCATGCGGGCCGCCTGGAAACTCGATCAGGGCTTGCCGTTCACCAGGGAAGCATCGATGGCGAAGTACTATGCCAGCGAGGCCGGCAAGAGAGTCTGCGACAGGGCCGTACAGATCCACGGAGCCTACGGTTACAGCACGGAGTATCCCGTCGAAAGATACTTCCGCGACGTCCGCGTGACGACAATCTACGAGGGCACGTCGGAAATACAAAAGATGGTCATTGCGCGCGATATGCTTAAGTAGGAGCCGGCGGAAGCTAAATTATTAGAAGTTGGCCTGTCAGGCCAGGCTTAGCGCGCCGGAAGTTTTGTAAGGACGTACCGAGGCCATTAACTTTTCTTATTTAACAGAAAATTGGCGAGGTGTTCATGATCCAGGTATACACCGGCGACGGCAAGGGCAAGACGACTGCCGCGCTAGGGCTCTGCTTCCGCGCGGCAGGACACGGTAAGCGCTCGATAGTGTTCTTTTTCATGAAGGGATTCATCGAATACGGGGAATTGGGAGCTTCCGAGAAAATGGGCGGGCTGATGGAGGTTGTCCAGTGCGGGCGGGCGTCGTTCGTCGACAAGGACGATCTTGATCCGGTCGACGTCGATATGGCTCGGGAGGGCTTCGCAAAAGCTGTCAAAGCTATAGATAGCGGCAAATATGATATAGTTGTACTGGACGAACTCAATGTCGCGCTCGATTTCAATCTGATCCCTCTGGACGATGCTCTGCAACTCATCGCCGGAATTCCCGAAGGATTGGAACTGATCATTACCGGCCGTTATGCAAAACCGGAAATTGTAGATAAAGCGGATTTGGTAACCGAGATGCGAGAGATCAAGCATTATTATCGCGAAGGAGTCCAATCGAGAAAAGGCATTGAGTTTTAAGACAATCTGCGAGAGGTTGAGGTAAATGGCGACCGACGGTAAAAAAATCAAGGGCAAGCAATCAGCCGAGCGGGATAATTGGGAGCAGACAACTCTGAAGAAGGCGCTGGACAAATCAAGCGAGCTCAGGGAGAACTTCACAACTATATCCGGCAGGCCGATCAAGAGACTCTACATACCTGAAGATCTCGACGAAAACTGGTCGTACAACGATGCGCTGGGCTTCCCTGGAGAATACCCTTACACGCGCGGAATCCATGCCACGATGTACCGCGGCCGAACATGGACCTACAGGCTTTTCAGCGGCTTCGCCACCGCCAGGGAATCAAATAATCGCTTTAAGAAATTGCTGAAGGAAGGCCAGACCGGCCTCAGCGTCGCCTTCGATTTCCCCACGATTAACGGGTACGACTCCAATGCACCAATGGCGCGAGGTGAAGTGGGCAAGTGTGGCGTAGCGATCAGCTCTCTCGCCGACATGGAAGTGCTGCTCGACGGTATCCCGCTCGACAAGGTCACAACTTCGATGACGATCAACGCGCCGGCCGCGGTGCTTCTCGCGTTCTACATCTGCGTAGCCGAGAAGCAGGGAGTGCCGTTGACAAAGATCGGCGGCACGATCCAGAACGACATCCTCAAGGAGTACATCGCGCAAAAGAGCTTCATCTATCCGCCGCGCCAGTCGATGCGGATCATCACAGATATAATCGAATACTGCACCGCTGATGTTCCGCGCTGGAACACGATAAGCATCAGCGGATACCACATACGCGAGGCCGGCTCAACAGCCCTGCAGGAACTGGCCTTCACGCTCCGCGACGGCTATGAATATGTGAAGGCCGGTATCGAAGCCGGGCTGGACACCGAGGCGTTCGCTCCGCGCCTGAGCTTTTACTTCGACTGCCACAACGATTTCTTTGAAGAGATCGCTAAATTCCGCGCCGCTCGCAGGATATGGGCCAGGATCATGGGCGAGCGCTTTAATGTGCAGGATCAACGCTCGCAATTACTGCGCTTCCATACGCAAACGGCGGGCGTTTCGCTGCAGGCCCAGCAGCCGTACAACAACGTGGTGCGGACGACAATTCAGGCTCTTGCGGCGGTTTTGGGAGGCACGCAGAGCCTGCATACCAACTCCCTTGACGAAACGTTGGCGCTGCCGACCGAAGAAGCGGCTCTCCTAGCTCTGCGCACTCAGCAGGTCATCGCCCACGAGAGCGGAGTGGTAAACACCATCGATCCCCTTGGTGGTAGTTATTTCATCGAGAAGCTGACAGATGAGATGGAAAAAGGGTTCTGGGACTACTTTGAAAAGATCGAGAACCTGGGCGGCATGATCCCCGCAATAGAAGCCGGCTACCCGCAACAGGAGATCGCCGATGCCGCGTATCGTTTCCAGAAATCCATAGAAAGCAAGGAACAGATAATCGTTGGCCTGAACGAGTACGTCACTGAGGAGGAACCGATCGAGATCCTCTACATCGACGACACTCCCGAGAAGGAGCAACGGAAGCGGCTTGCCGATCTCAGGAAGAGCAGAAACAGCTCGGCGGTGAATGAATCTCTCAGGAATCTGCGCGACGCGGCGGCGGGCGATGGAAATGTGATGCCGCACATAGTCGACGCCGCGCGCAACTACGCCACGCTTGGTGAGATAGTCGACATAATGAAGGAAGAGTTCGGCGAGTATGTTGAGCCGCCGATGTTCTAGTGCTGTTCGGAATTGAGGAACCTTGAATTGAATCGGGGGGAAATATGTACAGGCTGGATTTCATCGAGTATTTGAAGAAGGAAGCTAAGCCGATACGTTACCTGATCTCTATTGTGCCGGAAGATAAATACGAGTGGTCGCCTTCGGACAATCTGATGAATCTTGGCAAACTTGTCAACCACCTCGCCCGCACATATGCCGTAATCTGGATAATGCTCGAGAAGGTGGAGAAGATCCCGGATGAGTATCTGCAGTGGGATTCCATGCCACGCGAAGAGGCTTTGAGCGTGTTCGACCGGGAAGTGAGCAGGGCCCTTGACGCCATGTCCAAGGTAAGCGACGAAGACTATCTGGAATCCCGGGCAAAGGCCTTCTGGGGCGTTGAGGACAAGCTGTGCAACCTTATGATGCTGCTTGCCGACCATGCTCTTCACCACAAGATGCAGCTGTTTATCTACCTCAAGATTCTCGGTTTCGAGCTGAGTACGACGGAACTTTACGAAGGCGGATCCTGAACCGGCAAGCTCCCTTTCCATTCGTCATGTAATTTGTTTTCTGCTAGAATGCCGCGGCCGGAAAACCTCTTACGGGAGATCTACCAGTGGCAAAGAAGCTGAGAATTCTAATTGCCAAGCCGGGGCTCGATGGACACGACAGGGGAGCGAAAGTTGTTGCGCGCGCCCTTCGCGACGCCGGCATGGAAGTTATCTATACAGGTCTGCGTCAGACGCCGGAGATGATCGTCAAGGCCGCTGTGCAGGAGGACGTTGATGTCATCGGCCTCTCGATCCTGTCAGGTGCTCACATGTATGTTTTCCCGGAAGTGCTCAAGCTTCTAAAGGAGAACGACGCCGAGGACATCCTGGTCTTCGGCGGTGGCATCATTCCCGAGGAAGATGTCAACGCGCTCAAAGAACAGGGAGTGGCGGCAATCTTCCTTCCGGGCTCGGACACCAATGAAATAATCAAATTCCTCAGGGACAAATTTGGCGAATAGATCCGGCTCTCTCGATGGGGCATTGCCGGGCGTATCGAGAAAGACCGGCAGGCGTTACGCGTATGTCCGTATCAGTATGAGTAAAATCGGTTGATGCTCAAATTGGAAGCCATCAGAAAGTGGCTGTTTACCGGCAACAGATTGTGTCTGGTTATTCTGTCGCTGGCCGCTGCCTGGATGCTGCTTTATCCCGCCATCGATTCGAGGCTGCGTAACGAAAAATTGGTGGGCGATCCTGCCGAATATTTCGCTTATCTCCAATCAGTCTTCGAAGATGGAGACATCCAGTTCAGCGACGATTATCTTGAGCTCGATCCGGATACTCCTACAAGCCACTACGAAAAACTGCACACCGGCTATGCGCCGCAGATATTCGCGGTCGGCGCTCCCGTTCTATGGTCGCCTTTTTACCTTGCCGGCAAACTGTATGTCGCTGCCACCGGCGTGGAAGCTCGTGATACCGAGCTGGACTTGCTCATACGGTTCGCGAGGTTCGGATCGAGAGTCTACGCAGCGCTGACACTTTTCCTGGTTTATTTCATTCTGCTTCATTTTTTTCCCCGCGGCCCATCGTTGCTGGCTTCATTGGCTGCGTTTTTCTGCACACCATTCTATTTCTACGGCATCTACAACGTGATCAATTCGCATGCCGCCGGCGCTTTCGGCGTCGCCCTGTTCCTCTGGTATGCGTTGAAGACGGGTTCGGCACGGAAAACGGGCCAGTGGATCGTCCTCGGCTTGCTATTAGGCCTGGCAGCTCTGATCCGCTGGCAGAATGGCGTAATCGTAATCTGGATACTGATCGAGCAATTACCTGTCCTCTGGGAAAAAATCAAAGCCCGCAGCGGTGTCTTAAAACAGATCGGGCGCTATGCTGTCGCCGGCGTGTTTGCCATCCCCGTGTTCCTGATACAGATACTGATCTGGACTGTCATCTTCGGGCCGTTCAAGACGCCGCTGGATTTCGGTGCAAACCATGTGATTTGGGAACGCCCGGAAATAATCAACCTGCTGTTTTCCTCACGTCACGGCTTGTTCAGTTGGCATCCGATAACCTATTTGGCATTGATAGGAATTGTCCTCTGGCTCTGGAAAAAGACCGGGCCTGCGCTGGGCGCGCTGTTAGCCTTCCTGGCGATGATTTACCTTAACTCAATCACGGGAGACTGGTGGGCAGGCGATTCATTCGGGATGCGGAGATTTGTCAGCATGGCGCCGGTTTTTGCCGTGGGAATTGCGGTCTTGATCGATCGGATTTCGGAGAGATGGCGCAGAGTCGGCGACTCTGCAGCCTGGGTGTGCGTACTGCTGCTGGTGCTTTTGAACATATCAATGGCCGTTCGCTTCTTCGAGGCGGATTTACAGCATGATGAGGCTGTGGGCTACGGATCGATAATAGGCGGAAGTGCAGGACAAATTGTTGATCAAACGATCTGGCCGTTCGCGTTTCCCGGCAATGTAATTCAATCGCTCCAGACGGACAACGCAACTTTCAAGGATGCTGACTGGATCGCCTCGACACAGCTCGATTCCCTGCAGAACAGCCTTGAAGGGGAAATACGAGCGGAGTACCCCTCATTCAGGAGCGGATTCAGCACCACTCTCGAAGATAACGAAGGCGCCCATCGAGTTCTCTCCGGCCTGTCAGGGAATGTGTATTTCAGCGTGTTTACCGAGTATCCCAGGAGCAGGCTCATCGCTGAAGCCCGGACGAGGCGACTCAATATCGGGAAAGGTGAAATCCCCGTCGTGGAAGTTATCCTCAATGGAGTCAGCCTCAAGCCGCTGCTAGGCTCCGCCAGAACGAGGCTCGCGCGTAGCGAAACTTTGGTTCCTATCCCGGCCTGGCGCTTCGGGATCAACAAGCTGGAGTTCAGGCTATGGGTGGGGCGAACGAGCAAGAGCAGGTTGTATAGATCGAGAAATTTCAGTATAGCCAGGGAGGAAACTCTTCGACCCAATGAAGGCGACTACGAGCTCAAGATATATCATTTGAATTTCGAAGAATTTGTGAAGAAACCGTAGGCTCAATAACTTGCTATGTCATTTATAAAGGCGGAAAAAAGGGGGCACACTGCAGTTTGGACCCTGCTTGGCAGTGGAAGCGCGAGCCTGTTATCAGTGTATGCACTGCGGGATTTGCATCGAAATATCGACGGCGTTTCGGAAGATTCGTAAACAAGCGCAACCATCATTACGGGGGGTAATTACAGCTTCTTTTCCCCGGGCGCCGTTTTGCACGACCTTGCGCCGTTGGATGGCGATGCATCACTCCTGTTCTCCCGGCTTGGACAATGCCTTTTCGATAAAATGGAGCTGTTGCCGAAACCAATTATAGCCGCCGTTGACGGCTACTGCATGGGCGGCGGTCTCGACCTGCTTCTCGCTTGCGATCTGCGCTACGCGACGCCTGAATCAACTTTCGCGCACCCCGGCTCGAGATTCGGGATAATCACCGGCTTCGGAGGCACGGTAAGGCTGCCCGTCGAAACCGGCCGCGCCAAGGCATGTGACCTTTTCATGACAGCCCGAAAGGTGGATGCGGAGGAGGCGTTGGAGATCGGATTAATAAATAGCGTAATAGATAGCAAGTTTTTGCTGGAGCGCTGCCTGGAGATCGCTGATGGTTTCGAGGAAGTAGATCAAAGCTTGTTCAGGTCGTACAAAAACGGAGCCGCACGCGGATTGTTTTGAAATAATTGCAATTTTATCGATTCACGAGGGCCATCTTGTCACTTTCAGCGGGGTATGTTTTAATCCTGGCAACCTGCAACAGATGAAGAGGAGGAAGGCATGCGCGTTGGCATCATCGGCTATGGTGCTCACACACCGCGCCGAAGGATCAAGGTCGAAGAGATCGCCAAAGTATGGGGAGCGGATGCGCCAAGCTATAAGAAAGGCTTGGAACTGAAGCAGAAATCGGTCCCCGCGCTGGATGAGGATACGATTACTCTTGCGGTCGAAGCGGCGCGGAACGCATTGAAGCGATCAGGAGGGATTGATTCGAGGGACATAGGTGCGGTTTACGTTGGAAGCGAGTCTCATCCGTATGCCGTAAAACCGACCGGTGTCTCGGTCGCCGAAGCCATCGGAGCGACTCCGGACTGCCACTGCGCCGATTTCGAGTTCGCCTGCAAGGCCGGCTCGGAGGGCATGTTCGTCGCCTACGGACTTGTGAAGGCCGGGCTGATAAAGTACGGGTTGGGCATTGGCGCCGACACATCGCAGGGCGCCCCCGGCGATGCGCTCGAATACTCCGCAGCAGCGGGAGCGGCCGCGTTCATCATGGGCGCCGACGAAGACAAGCTTATTGCCACTATCGATGAATCCTATTCCTGGATGACCGATACGCCCGATTTCTGGCGCCGCGAGCATAAATTCTACCCCGAACACGGAGGCCGGTTCACAGGCGAGCCCGCCTACTTCAGGACGACGATGGGCGCCGTAAACGGCATTCTGGAGAAGTCGGGGATGAAGCCAGAGGATTTCAAGTTCGCCGTCTTCCACCAGCCCAACGGCAAGTTCCCCAAGCGGGTGGGCAAGATGCTCGGCTTCACGCCTGAGCAGATCGAAGTAGGCCGCGTAGTACCGTTGCTGGGCAACACTTACTCCGGGGCTTCGCCGATCGGCCTGACGGCAATACTCGACGTCGCCGCTCCAGGCGACAGAATCCTGATGTGCTCCTACGGCTCCGGGGCCGGTAGCGACGCTTTCATCTACACAGTCACAGAGAGGATAAACGAGGTGCGCAACCTGGCGCCGACGACGCGCTGGCTGCTAGACGAGAACGTGATGTATCTCGAATACGGCGAGTATGCCAAGTACCGCCGCAAAATCCGCATGCGCGGCGAGTAGGAGGGACGAATCCGATGAGAGACGTAGCAGTGATCGGCGTCGGGATGCAGAAGTGGGGAGAGCTTTGGGCTAAGTCCCTGCGCGACATCTTCGTCGAATCGGCGCTCCTTGCCGTCGACGACGCCGGAATAGACCATATAGACAGCATGTACGTCGGCTGCATGAGTTCGGGCCTTTTCTCCGGTCAGGAGCACATCGGTTCGGTTCTGGCCGATTACCTTGGGCAGAAGAACATCCCCGGTACGCGGGTGGAATCAGCCTGCGCTTCCGGGGGGCTCGCATTCCGCCTGGCCTGGATGGAAGTCGCCAGCGGCGTCAGCGATATTGTGCTGGCCGGTGGAGTAGAGAAGATGACCGACGTCAGCGGCTCAGACGCGACATATGCTCTGGCAACGGCCGCTGATATGGACTGGGAGGGCATCCACGGCGCCACATTCCCCGGCCTCTACGCGATGATGGCGGTCGCCCACATGAACCGTTACAAAACGACGCGCGAGCAGCTTGCGATGGTGGCGGTCAAGAACCACAAGCACGGCGCCCACAATTCCCGCGCCCAGTTCCCGTTCCCGGTTACAGTGGAACAGGTTATCAATTCGGTGAAGGTGGCCGATCCGCTCAATATTCTCGACTGCTCGCCGATAACCGACGGCGCGGCGGCTGCGATTCTCGTTCCCGCCGATATGGTTTCCAAATTCAACAAACCGGGCGTGAAGGTGATCGGCAGCGGGCACGCAACCGACACCATATCGCTCAGCCAACGCGAGGACCTCACCGCCCTCAAGGCAGTCGAGCTATCCGCGAAGCGGGCTTACGAGATGGCCGGGAAGAAACCCGAAGACATCGATTTTGCCGAGGTGCACGACTGCTTCACCATCGCCGAGATCATTGTCAGCGAATCGCTGGGTTTCTTTGAAGCAGGCGGAGGCGGCCCCGCCGTCGAAGCCGGGGAGACGGATCGTGAAGGCAAGATACCGATCAACTGCAGCGGCGGCCTCAAGTCGAAGGGCCATCCGGTGGGCGCAACCGGCCTCGCTCAGATTGTCGAGCTGACTGAGCAAATGCGAGGCGATGCAGGTGAAAGGCAGGTAGATAATTCGCGAATCGGCCTCGCGCAGAACATGGGCGGCAGCGGCGGCAGCTCAGTCGTCCACATCCTGGAGGTGATGTAATGCCCCCGTCGAGAGCTTGGAGGGATTACCCTCAGAGATACAGGCTGGAAGCTGCCCGCTGCAAACAATGCGGCAAGGTGTTTTATCCACCCCGGCTGGTTTGCGACAAGTGCGGGGTAAGAGAGTTCGAGACGTTCCGCTTGAAAACCGATGGTACGTTGGCGACGTACACGATAATTCGCACGCCCTCGCAGGAATTCGCCGGTGAAGCTCCCTTTGCGCTTGGAATAGTGGATATCGAAGACGGTGTCCGCCTGATGGCGCAGATAGCCGATGTGGAATTTGAAGAGCTGCGCGTGGGAATGCCTGTTAAACTCGAATTCCGTAGGCTTTACAGTGAGGGCTCGGCAGGAGTAATTCACTACGGTCACAAAGCAGTTCCCATCAGATCTTAGTCGGCTCCGGTATCCGCTCGTGGGAGGGAATCGGCTGCGGATTAATTTAACCGGAGGGTGACTGGAATGGATTTCACGACGTTACGTTTGGTGATAGAGGGGCAGGTGTGCCAGGTGGTCCTGCACCGGCCTGAAATCCGCAACGCTTTCAATGACGAGATGTTGAATGAACTGCACGATGCGTTCAGAGAAATCAATGATAACGAGGATATTCGAGCTGTAGTCCTCACCGGAGAGGGCGAGGCGTTCTGTGCCGGAGCCGACCTGCACTGGATGAAAAAGGTGGTCGACTACGACCTCGAGGAGAACTACCAGGACTCGCTCAAGCTCGCCGATACTCTCGAGGAGATTTACAACTGCCCCAAGCCGGTGGTCGGGCGGATCAACGGACCCGCAGTCGGTGGAGGAACGGGGCTGGTGGCAGTCTGCGACATTGCCATTGCTTCCCAGGATGCCTGGTTCGCTCTCAGCGAAACGAGGCTTGGGCTCGTCCCGGCGGTAATATCGCCTTTCCTGCTGAAAAGGATGGGGGAGAGGAACCTGCGCGAATTATTCCTTACGGCTCAGCGCTTCACAGCCGAGCGCGCAGTGGAACTCGGACTGCTCAATGCGGTTGTACAACCTACGAGGCTGGATCCGGAAGTCAAAGCGATAGTTCGTTCGATTCTGGGCGGGGGGCCCCAGGCCCAGTCAAAAGTGAAAGAGCTGATACGCGACATCTCCGGAGGCGAGATGGCACTCCACAAGATATACACCGCGAAGATGATTTCCGAGCTGCGGATGAGCGAGGAGGGGCAGGAAGGGATGAACGCCTTTTTGGAGAAGCGCATACCTGGATGGGTGAAAGACCAAGATTGAGAGACTGACCAGATGTTCAAGAGAATTCTCGTAGCCAACCGCGGCGAAATAGCCCTGAGGATTATCCGCGCCTGCCGGGAACTCGGCATGGAGACCGTTGCGGCCTTCTCGGAAGCTGATTCCGATTCCCCGCATCTGCAGGAAGCGGATTTCAAGGCCTGTATCGGTCCCCCGCGCAGCTCAGAGAGCTACCTCAACATGGAGGCGATCATCCAGGCCGCCGAGCAACACGATTGCTGCGCCATCCACCCCGGCTACGGCTTCCTGGCGGAGAACGCTTTGTTCGCGGAGCTTTGCGAGGGCGCCAAGATGACCTTCATCGGCCCGACTCCGGCTGCCATCCGAGCGATGGGCGACAAGGCGACAGCCCGCGAAACGATGCGCTCCGTCGGCCTACCCGTTATCCCCGGCTCACACGGAACATTGAGGGGAGCCGCAGAAGGCCTCAGGCTGGCGCGCAAGATCGGATTTCCGGTATTGCTAAAAGCCACCGCGGGAGGAGGCGGACGCGGCATGCGCCGTGTGGACAAGGACTCCGACTTCGAGAGCCGATACAATGAGGCCGCGATGGAGGCCGAAAAAGCGTTTGGCAATCCAAGACTCTACATGGAGAAGTACATAGTCGACGGCAGACACATAGAGTTCCAGGTGATGGCTGATGTCTTCGGCAAAGCGGTACATTTGGGTGAGCGTGAATGTTCCGCCCAGCGCCGGCACCAGAAGCTGCTCGAGGAGTCGCCTTCGCCTGTTCTGGAGAATAAAACACGGGCCGAGCTGGGAGAGGTCATCCGCCGGGCGATATCCAGGATCGGTTATCGCAATGCCGGTACTATCGAGTTCTTCCGCGACACTGAAGGGCAGCTCTTTTTCATGGAAATGAACGCCCGACTGCAAGTAGAGCATCCCGTGACGGAGATGGTTGCGGGGCGGGACCTCGTCGCCGAGCAGATCAGGATAGCAGCAAACGAGCCGCTTTCATTCAGCCAGCGGGATGTCGAATTATCGGGCCACGCGATCGAGTGCCGGATCAATGCTGAGGACCCCTTTGACAATTTCAAGCCCAATCCGGGCCTGGTTGAGGAGTTCCAACCACCGGAGAATATCGACGGCGTAAAGGTCCGGGTCGACACACACGTCCGCCCCGGCTACCGCATTCCCGTTTATTACGATTCGCTGATCGCCAAGCTGATTGTCTGGGGGCAGGATCGCGATTCGGCACGCGAAGGTATGATCAAAGCTCTGGAACAATTCGAGGTGGGCGGCGTCAAGACCACCATCCCGGTACATCTGCAGATTCTGCGGGACAAGAATTTTTCAGCTGGCGATTACGATACGGGCTTCATCGAACGGCTCCTCGCCAAAGGCGAGTAGGGAAGGCCAATGGCAAAAGTTATTTTGCACCCGATAGGCAAACCGGTCGAAGAGGTGATGGACCGGAATACATACGCGGAAAACCTGGAGCGGATGGAAACGCTTCAGACAGTGCTTTTCGAACGCCGCGAGGAGTTGCGCCTCGGCTGGGGACAGAAGTACGTCGACCGCGTTCATGCCAAAGGCAAGCTGACGACGTGGGAGCGAATCGAGCTGCTCAAGGACGAGGAGACCGAAGTTTTCCCGATCAATACCTTCGTCAACTACGGCCTTACGTTCGGAGAACCGCCGCGTACATCGCCTTCTGCAGGCGTAATAACAGCCTTTGTGAGAGTCCATGGCAGGCTCACGGTAGTCATCGCCAACGACAACACCGTTGCTTCGGGCTCCTGGTGGCCGATGACTCCTGAGAAGATCGAACGCGCGCAGGAGGTAGCCCTGAGGCTGCGGGTTCCGGTGATCTACCTTGTGGATTGTTCCGGACTGTTCCTGCCCGAGCAGTCAAAAACGTTCCCCGGCAAGACCGGCGCGGGTTACATCTTCAAGATGAACTCGCTTCTTTCGGCAAACGGTGTGCCGCAAATCGCGGGGGTGTTGGGCGACTGCATCGCCGGCGGCGGCTACATGCCGATCATCTCCGACAAGCTGTTCATGACGGAACAGGCGTACATGGTCATCGCCGGGGCTGCGCTGGTGAAGGGCGGCAAGTCGCAGAAGATCACATCGCTCGACATCGGCGGGCCCAACATCCATGTTCATCTTTCCAACTGTGCCGACGAGCGCGTGCCAGACGACCCGACGATGATGCGCCGCATCCGACAGGAGGTGGCCAAACTGCCGTCCGGCGCCGCAGACTACTATCGCCACTGTTACTCTCCTTCAGATCCGCTCTTTTCCCCGGGAGAGATCAACGGTTTACTGCCAGCCGATCATCGCGTTGTTTACGATGTAAAGCAGATCATCGCCCGCCTTGTCGACAGCTCGCTCTTCTGGGAGTTGATGCCCCACAGCGGCGAGGAGATGATCACCGGCGTGGCGCGAATAAACGGCCTTTACGTCGGCATCATCACCAACAACCAGCAGCTCACACCCAATCCGGAGCAGAAGGAAAGGTCGCGCCCCGGAGGCATCCTCTACCGTGAGGGAATCGCAAAGATTTCCCAGTTTTCGCGAGCCTGCAATTCCGACGGCATACCCATTATCTGGCTGCAGGACATCTCCGGGTTCGACATCGGCCTCGAGGCGGAGAAGCACGGGCTGCTCGGCTATGGCTCCAACCTGCTCTACACGAACTCGACCAACACCGTGCCGATGATTACCGTGCTGCTGCGCAAGGCATCCGGCGCCGGATATTACGCCATGACCGGGCGGCCATACGAGCCGATCGTCCAGTTTTCGACGCCGGTCACCAGGCTTGCAGTGATGGAAGGGCGCACCCTGTCGATCGGCGCGTTCAGGACGAAACTCGACGACAATTTCCAGATAACCACCAAGGACAAGGAGGAGCGAGCGCAGATTGAGGCCGGGATGCAGGCGGTGGAGGATCGCATCGAGGCTGACATGGACCCATACAAGTCGGCACGACAGATGGACACCGACGAGATCGTCGCGTTGCCCGAGTTGAGGAATTACCTGATGACGCTGGTAGAGATGTGCTACCAGAGTTACGGCTACAGGCGGGTGAAGAATCCGAGAATCTGGTCGATGCATGACCTCAATGTTCTGACCGATTTCACCGGAAGGTAGAGCGGGGTAACAATGGCGGAAAAGACGCTGATAGCGAAGCTGTTGGAGGACGGAGATATCCCGGGTACTCTGATCATCGCCTCTCCGGTTGTGGGATATGCCGACGGAGCCCCGAAGAAAGGACAATTCCTCAATCCGTTCGACCGGGTCATTGAACTGAAAATTCTGAATCAGCGATACGTCCTTCGCCTGCCGAGGGAAACACACGGTAGGATCACTGAGGTCTTCATTCCCAACAGCTTTACGCCGGTTGCATACGGCACGCCAATCGCCCGCATGGATCCCCGGGCTCTGACCGAAGTAGCTGCGAGCGGCGCTGTCGATGCCGCGGTCGAGGGAGAAGCCGCCGGCGGGGAGAGCGGATTGATATCCATTACGGCACCTTCGGAGGGCATTTTCTATCGCAAGCCGTCACCCGACTCGCCACCCTTCGTCGAAGAAGGTTCTGACGTCTCCTCAGGAAGCGTGCTCGGCCTTGTGGAAGTAATGAAGTGCTTCAATCAAATCACCTATGGCGGTATCGGCCTGCCGGAGAGGGGTTCGGTGGTAAAAATCCCGGTGGAAGACACTTCAGAAGTGAGCTTCGGACAGACACTCTTCCTGATCAAGCCGATCTGATGGGAAGAAAAATCAGATCGTGCCGAATCGTAACTTGATAGTAGGCCGAACTGGAGATACACTAAAAATGACTCTCAGATTACTTGAAATCAAGAATAAACTGAGAGGAGAGAGATGATAAAGGAATTAGACGACAGCACCTTCAGCGAGGAAGTACTCAAGTCGACCACGCCTTATTTGGTGGATTTCTGGGCCCCTTGGTGCGCCCCCTGCACAATGATTGCCGCAACCGTTGAGGCCGTAGCGGAGAAGTACGGCGAGCGCCTGAAGGTCGGCAAAATAAACGTAGACAACAATCCCGATTCGGTCGAGCGCTACGAGATTATGGGTGTGCCAACCCTGCTGCTGTTCGTCGGAGGCAAGATCGCTGAGAAATTCGTCGGAGTGGTTCATCGCGCCGAGATCGAGAGAACGATCGAATTCCACCTCTAGGCTTCAACGGCTGTTTCCCTACCAGTAGTCTGTCTGATGTCCCCTGCAGCAAATTGTAGGAGGGCGTGTGTCTACCGGCTTCTCGGGAACATCATAAGCCGAACGGGTTTATTGCGTTTTTTCGGTGAAAATGAAGCGGTCGTGTTTTATCATGAGAGACAACACTAAACAGAATTTTAGACGCACGGGGTAGGTAATTTTATGGCTACGGAGAGTTTCGATCTGGTAGTTCTGGGAGCCGGGCCGGGCGGTTATGTCGCAGCAATCCGGGCTTCTCAGTTGGGTAAAAAAACTGCGATTGTCGAGAAGGAAAACCTGGGAGGGGTCTGCCTCAACTGGGGTTGCATCCCAAGCAAAGCGCTCCTGAGAAACGCCGAGCTGGTCAACACGATAAATCATGAGGCCAGGAGCCTAGGTTTTAGCTTCGAGAAATTCGAGGCCGACTATGCCGCCGCTTTCAAGCGCAGCCGCGTTGCGGCTCTGAAGAATTCCAAGGGCGTCGAATTCCTGATGAAGAAGAACAGCATCAAGGTCTTCATGGGAGAAGGTCGCTTCACAAAATCGGGCGAGATCGCGGTGTTCGACGCCGACGGCAAGGAAAGCGCCAAGCTGAAAGCGAAGAACACGATCATCGCCACAGGTGGGAGGGCCAGACCTCTGCCGGGCGTCGAGTTCGACGGCAACAAGATTATGCAGTATCGCGACTCGATCATGCTCGAAAAACTGCCCAAGAGCATCATCATCGTCGGCGCGGGCGCTATCGGAGTGGAATTCGGCTACGTGATGAATGCCTATGGTACCGAAGTCACAATTGTCGAGATGCTGCCGCGCGCTCTGCCGCTTGTCGACGCCGAGCTCTCCGACGTGCTGTCGAAGTCGTTCAAGAAACGCAAGATCGAGATCCTGACGTCTACCGCGGTGAAGAAGGTTGAGAAGACCAAGAAGGGCGTCAAAGTAACCGTGGAAAAGGACGGCAAGGAATCGACACTCGAGGCGGAGAAAGCTCTTGTGAGCATCGGTTTTATGCCCAACAGCGATAAGATCGGCCTGGAAGAGATAGGCATCGAGATGGAGAAGGGCTGGATCAAGGTCGATGAGAATTTCAAGACCTCACGCAACGGCGTCTATGCGATCGGCGACGTAATAGGGGAGCCGTTGCTGGCTCACGCGGCATCGGCTGAGGCGCTTGAGTGCGTCGAGAGAATCGCAGGCGAAAAGACCTACGGTTACGACAAGCTGCGCGTGCCCAACGCTATCTATTGTCAGCCCCAGATCGCCAGCGTCGGCCTGACCGAAGAGCAGGCTAAAGAAAAAGGTTACGACATAAAGGTCGGCAAGTTCCCGTTCAGCGCCAACGGCAAGGCGCGGGCGATGGGCGATACCGACGGCTTGGTAAAACTGGTCGTCGATAAGAAATACGGAGAGATCTTGGGCGCCCACATCGCGGGACATGATGCCACGGAGCAAATCATCGAGTTGACACTGGCGATGAATCTCGAGGCAACGCCGCTCGAGCTGCACAAGACGATCCATCCGCACCCGACTCTCTCAGAAGCGGTTGCCGAAGCGGCGGCGGATGCGCTCGGGCACGCAATACACATCTGAGTTAGACCCTCACATCTTCGACGGAGCAACGATGGCAAGAAAGAAAGAGGCGGGAAAAACAACGAAGAAAGCCACTTCCACGGCGGGCAGGACTCCCAAGCTAAAGTATCCCTTGAAGAAAAAGGATTTCGAGCAGCTCTACCGTTTCATGGTGACCACCAGGTTTTACGAGGACAAGCTGCCGATCCTATATCGCCAGGGAAAACTCTTCGGCGGCGTTTACCGAGGCACGGGTAACGAGGCGGTCGCCGTCGGCAGTGCATATGCCCTAAAGCCGCAGGATATCATTTCCCCTCTACACCGAGATGCGGGAGCACATCTGGTGCGCGGTCAGACGCTGAGGCGCATGTACTGCAACTTCATGGGCCGCGCCTGCGGGCCGACGAGGGGCCGCGACGGCAACGTCCACCACGGCGACATGAGCATCAACATCATCGGAATGATCAGCCACCTCGGCACCAGCACGCCCCTTGCTGTGGGCGCGGCGCTGGGTATGCGCATGCAGGGCCACAAG